>Ga0182011_10003619_pt1 | contig 12628 bp, 12 predicted proteins | sample 711E1DmetaG_FD_120481 | JGI IMG/M metagenome (GOLD analysis project Ga0182011, IMG submission 120481) | Permafrost microbial communities from Stordalen Mire, Sweden - 711E1D metaG | ecosystem: Environmental > Terrestrial > Soil > Wetlands > Permafrost | place: Sweden: Stordalen | collected... | reverse complement strand
ATTCCGGCGGCCGGTAGCGGAGACGATTCCCATCGTGACCGTCTGGCCGACATCGAGCGGGTTGCCGATCGCAAAGACCACGTCGCCCACGCGCAGTTGGTCGCTGTCGGCCAGGGTGACCGTGGGGAGGTTCTCGGCCTCGATCTTGATCACCGCCACGTCCGTTTTCGGGTCGGCCCCGATGATTTTGGCCTTGAACTCGCGGTCGTCGGCCAGCGCCACTTTCAGTTCATCGGCGCCCTCCACCACGTGATTGTTCGTCAGGATATAACCGTCGGGAGAGACCACGACGCCCGAGCCGAGGCCCTCCTCGCGCGTTTCGCGCTCCTGGTCGGGAAACAGCTGGTGGAAATAGGGGTTGGTGAACGGAAACGCCGACACTTTCTGCCGGACGATCTTGGCCGAATAGACGGAGACCACCGCTTTCTGCACCGGTGCGACCACGTCGGCGTAGCTCGCGACGAGCGGGGATTTCCCGTCGGTGACCGGCGTCGAATCGACTTTCAGGGTGGGTTTGGGCGCAGGCGCGACGGCGGGGGCGGGCACAGCCGACTTGGCGCCGGCCAGCAGCAGCACGGCGAGCCCGGCGACGCCCATGGAAAAAAAGACCCTAGTTTTCATGTTGGCGGGCGGAGTGGCGAAAAAGCGAGGCCGATCCATTCGTGGGCCGGGCGGGCCTAGAATCCCTTGATTTTGAACAAGCTGGTGACGCTCTCGTTGCTGTTGATGCGCACGATGGCGTCGCCCAGCAGATTGGCGATGCTCAGCACCGTGATGGGCAGCCCGCGCGGATCGTTCGGGATGGAATCCGTCGTGATCAGCTCGTCGATCAGACCGGACCGGAGCCGCTCGTAAGCCACCTCGTTCAGGATGCAGTGACTGACCGCGGCCCGGACGCTGACCGCGCCGTTGTCGCGGAGGAGCTTGGCGGCGGCCGTGAGCGTGCCGGCGGTTTCCGTGATGTCGTCGACCAGGAGGACGTCGCAGCCTTTCACCTCGCCCACCAGGTTGATGGCCTCGACGTTGGTGGCGTTCTTGCGTTTTTTGGCGACGAGTCCAAGGCCGGCGCCGAGCTGGTCGGCATAAGCCGCGGCCATCTTCATGCCGCCGACGTCGGGTGAGCACACAATGAGGTTGGAAGCCTTTATTTCTGCGAGGTGTTGGAAAAACACCGGGGAGGCGTAGAGATGATCGACCGGGATGTCGAAGAAGCCCTGGATCTGCTGGCTGTGCAGGTCCATCGTCAGGATGCGGTTGGCGCCGGCCGCCACCAGGAGGTTGGCGACGAGCTTGGCCGTGATCGGGACGCGCGGCTGATCCTTGCGGTCCTGGCGGGCGTACCCGTAGAACGGCATCACGGCCGTGATGCGCTGCGCCGAGGCGCGCCGCGCCGCGTCCATCATGATGAGCAGTTCCATCAGGTGGTGGTTGGACGGCGGGCACGTCGACTGGATGATGTAAACGTCCGCTCCGCGGATGTTTTCGTTGATCTTCACGAACGACTCGCCGTCGGGGAAGCTGGTGACCGTGGCCTCGCCCAGCGGGACGCCGATGTGCCGGCAGATTTCCTCGGCCAGGGGCCGGTTGGAGTTCCCGGAAAAAATCTTCAGCCGCTCAGCGCTCATAAGGTGGCGGTCATCTTGGCGAGAAGCGGGGGCAGCGGAAGGTTTTTCTGTGCGGGCAGGCGGAATTCGCCCGCGACCGGTCCCGGCCGCGACGTCACGCCCCCGCGGCGGGCCGCATCACCTGCTCTTCGAGCGCGTCCACGCGCCGGAACAGCTCCGGCAGCCGCTGTTTCAGGACGGCGATGCGCCGCTCCAGCATGAAGGGGATCGCGGGGTTGCCGTTTACGTAAACCCCTGGGTCGACGCTGGCGGTGACGGCGGCCGCGCCACCGACCTTCGCTCCGCGGCCGATCGTGATATGGCCGCCGACCCCAACCTGCCCGGCGAGCACGACGAAGTCCTCGATCGTCGTACTGCCGGAGATGCCGACCTGGGCGCAGAGAATGCAGTGTTTGCCGATGATCACGTTGTGCCCGACCTGCACGAGATTGTCGATTTTCGTCCCCTCGCCCACGACCGTACTGCCGAAGCGCGCGCGGTCGATCGTGGTGCCCGCGCCGATCTCCACATCGTCGCCAACGACCACCACCCCGATCTGCGGCACTTTTTCATGGCGGCCATCGACGAACTCGTAGCCAAAGCCGTCGGCGCCGATCACGGCGTTCGCGTGCACCCGCACCCGGTGGCCGAGCTGGCAGCGCGCATAGAGACGTACCCCGGGCAGCAGGACGCAGTCGTCGCCCACGACGGCGTCGCGGCCCACTGTGACGGACGGGTGCAGCTGCGTGCGCTCGCCGATGACCGCGCCGGCCTCGACCACGCACAGCGGCCCGATCGACGCGGAGGGTGGCACGTGGGCCTCCGGGCTGACCACCGCGGTGGCATGCACTCCCGGCGACGGCGGCGGTTGCAGCGCCTGCTCGATGCGGGCGCAGAACCGGGCGAGGGCCACGGAGGGCTGGTCGACCACGAGGAAAAGCTGCCCGGCCTTGGGCTCGCCCGTGTAACTGGGCGGCACCAGAACCAGCGAAGCCGCGGTGCGGGCCACCTCCGCCTTGTACTTCGGATGACCCAGGAAGGAGAGGTCGCCCGCGCGGGCCGGGCCGAGCGCGGAGATGCTCCGGATCGTGGCGGAAGTCGCACCGCGGGTCGCCCGGGGCTGCACAATCGCCGCGATTTCGTCGGGGGTGTAGGCCAGCTGCATGAGGGATGAAGTCGTTGGCGCCCGGATCGCGCCCGGGACCACCGGACGTCACTCAAACAGATTCTGCGACCGGCCCAAAGCAAAAACCCCGCCCAAGCGGGCGGGGTTTGGAGAAGACACTTCCCGGCGCAGGCGCCAAGCCCGCGTTCCGTCCTTACTTTTTCGGACTGAGTCCGGGGACGCTGACCGCCGGCGTTTCCGTCGTCGCCGCGGGCGCGGGGGCGGGGGCAGCGGCGGGCGTGGTCGCGGCCGGCGCGGGCGGGCGGTCCTTGTTGATGGCGGCCATCACCTCGTCCGTGACGTCATAGGCCGCATCGGAATAAAGCACCGGCGAAACACCGAGCCCCGAGGGGCCGAACTTGTCGACCACCAGCGTGGCGCCTTTGGCCTTCGCGATGTCCAGGACTTTCTTGCTGATCTCGTCGATCAGGAGATTGCGGAACTGTTGCAGCGTCTGCTGCAACAGCTGCTGAGACTTCGCCCGGAAATTCTGGGCCTCGCCCTGCCGGCGCTGGATATCCTCCCCGAATTTCTGGGCGTCGCCGTCGGCCTTCGACCGCGCCTCGTTCGTCAGGAGCGTGTTCTTGGACTGCTCGACGCTCGCCTTGTATTGCTCCACCACCTGGTTGAGCTCCTTGACCTGGCGCTCGAGTTCTTCCTGCGCCTTTTGCTCGCGTTCCCGCAACTTGGCCATCTGCTCCTCGGCCTTGTAATGGCCGTCGAGGAGCTTGCCCATGTCGACGGTGACGATCTTCAGCGCCGGCTGGGCGGCCACGCTGAGCGCAGCGACGCCTAAGGCGATAAAGGGAATGATGGATTTCAGGGTTCTTTTCATATCGATTTTCAACCGCAGTGAGGTGAGGGATCAGAAACGGGTGCCGAACGTGAAGTTAAACTGGTTGCCCTTCTTATTAACTTTGTCGGTGGTCAAGGGAATTCCAAAATCAAGGCTCATCGGCGCGCCGGCCACGATCATGCGCAGGCCGATGCCGAAATCGTCGTTGTAGGTCGAAGGGTTGAAATCGTAGGACCTCTCGTTGAGGAAGCCGGCGTCATAGAAAATCGCGAACCGCACCGGCTTGACGACATCGAGGGAATACTCAGCCGTGAACATGCCGTAGGTCTTTCCGCCCAGCGGGGTGTTCGTCGAGTCCTTCGGACCCACGTCGCGGTACTCGAAGCCGCGCAGATCGTCCTGCCCGCCGAGAAAAAACTTGTCGTAGAAGGGCACATCCTGGCTCTTGCCGAAATTCTCCACCACACCGGTCCGGGCAATCAAGCCGAGCACCTGCGTCTGCGCCCGGAACACCGGAATGAACTCCGAGCCGCGCGCCTCGATCCGGTAGTAGCTGTTGGTGCCGCCGAGCGGTCCGCCGGCATAATCCGCGTTCAACTGGAAGCGGCTGCCGCGCGTCGTGTTGACGACCTTGTCGCGGACGTCCCGCAGCAGCTGAATGCCGATCCGGTTGGTGCGCGTCTTGCCCTGGAGGGCCAGGATGAGGGGCGAGGCGTCCGACGCGACGTTGCGGATGTCGATCTGCTCCGCCGTGAGCGCCAGCTGCCCCGAGAAGTACTCGAACAGGTGTTTGCGCATGTAGACCTCGGCGCCGATGCGGATCTCCTCGTAGTACGAGCTGTTGAAGTCGGAGCTGGTGCGGTAGATGGTGAAACCCGCGGTCAGCTCGCGCTCAAAGAGCCACGGTTTCTCGAAGGAGAGGATCACTTCATTCGAGAGCCGGCCAATCTGGAACCGGAGGCGGAACTTCTCGCCCGCGCCCTGGAAGAACGAGCGCCGGTTGAACAGGTCGAAGTTGGACTGGGTCACCTCGGCAAAGAACACCGCCCGTTCGAGCGAGCTGTAACCGGCGCCAAAGCTCAGGTTGCCGGTCCGCGCCTCCTTGAGCGAGACCTTCAGGTTGCGACGGCCGGGAATGTTCGTGCTCTCGGGCGTCAGGTTGACGTCCTCGAAGAAGTTGGTGTTCTGCAGCCGCAGCTTGCTGGCCTTCATTCGCACGGTGTCGAAGACGTCGCCTGGGCTGAGCACGAGCTCGCGGATGATGACGACGCTCTTGGTCTTCGTGTTGCCCTCCAGCTTGATCGACTCGACGTTGAACTTCTCGCTCTCCTCGATCTGGTATTCGATGTCGATGTTGCCGGTCGTGACGTTGGGTTTGCGGACCAATCGCACCTGGGTGTCCAGATAGCCGGAGCGGCCGTAGAAATCCGTGATCGTCTCGACATCCTTGTCCAGTTTGGAGGGCCGGAAGATCATGCCGCTCCGCTGCCGCAGGACGAGTTTGATCATCGTATCATTGTACAGCTTGGAGCCCGTGATCGCGATGTCGCCTATGCGGTACTGGCGGCCCTCTTCGACATGGATCGTGATCAGCATCCGCGCGGGCTTCGGGTACGCGTAGGTGATGCGGTCCAGCGGAATGTCCACATCCAAGAACCCCTGCTCGCGGTAGTAGTCGAGCAGCTTGGTCACGTCGTCCTCGAACGCATCGTCTTTGAACCGGCCCGTTCCGGTGATCCAGGAAAACATCCACCACCGGCGCGTCTCCATCTCTTTGCGCAGCCGGGCGGATTTCAGGTGGGCATTGCCGGTGAAGCGGATGTCCTGGATGCGCACCTTCTCGCCTTCGCGGATCTTGAAGACTACCGTACCAAACCCGGTGTTGCGGTCCCGCTCGATGTTGTACGTGACCTGGACCTGGTTGTAGCCGGATTTCTGGTAGTACTCGTGCAGTTTCTCGGCGTCGGTCTTCACCGTCCGCTCATCCAACGCGGAGTTGGGTTTGGTTGTGGCCTCCTTCCGCAAGCGCTCCGTCTTGACCTGCTTGTTGCCCTCGAATCGCAGGGCCTGCACGCGGTATTTCGGGGTGATTTCGAGCACCAGATCAACGACGTTGTTCGCCAATTCCTCGCGTTTGACCTCGATAAACTCGAACAGCCCGGTCCGGTAGAGCGACCGGATATCGCGGTCGATCACCGCCTCATCGTAGTCCGTGCCGGTGCGCAATTGGATGTTGGCGCGCACAATCTGCTCATTGACGTTGGCGATCCCGATAAATTTGACCGCCACCGTCCCGACCTTCTTCTGGGGGGCGGTCTGGTCGATGGGGGTTTCAATCTGGGCTCGCGCCGCGGAGGCGCCCAGGGCCACGGCCAGTACGACGGCAAAAAGGCGTAAAAGATCACGTCCCAGGATTTTGGGCAAAGTTTTCAAAACGAGTGATGTCCCTGAGGAAGGTTAGCTGCAATTGTCCTACCGGTCCATTTCGCTGCTTGGCAACCACTAAGTCGGCGGCGTCGGCGGCGGTCTGGAATCGTTCATCGGAATCTTTGGGTCGGGCGAGCATGAGCACTACGTCGGCGTCTTGCTCGATGGAGCCGGATTCGCGCAAATCCGACAGGCGGGGCGCGCGATTCTCCTTTTCCGACGAGCGGTTCAATTGACTTAGAACAAGCACGGGGAGATCAAGTTCCTTGGCCATGGCTTTTAATCCACGGGACATCTCGGCCACCTGCTGTTCGCGCGGCATCATGGGATCGATCGGGCTGAGCAGTTGCAGGTAGTCGACCACGATCAGGCCCAGTTGGTGGCGGGAGTACAGGCGCCGCGCCTTGGCCCGCAACTCCATGATCGACAGATGGCTCGAATCGTCGATGAACAGGGGCGACTTCGACAGTTCATCCGCCACCTCGACCAGCAGACGGTGCTCTTCGGCCCCGTGCTTCGGGAGCAGGCCCTCGCGGAGGAGCTTGATGTTAACCCGCGCCCGGGAGCACAACATGCGCAACGCCAGCTGGGCGGAGCTCATTTCGAGGGAGAAAATCAACGTGGGCACGGGCTGGCCGCGGTGCGGCAGGGCGGCGGCCTCGGCGATATTCAGCGCCAGTGAGGTCTTGCCCATCGAGGGCCGCGCCGCCAGCACGATCATCTCCGCTTTCTGGAAGCCGAAGGTCAATGCATCGAGGTCCTTGAACCCGGAGGCGACGCCCGTCAGCTCGCCCTTCTTCATCATCAGCTTGTCGACGACGTTCATCGCCTCTCGCGTCGGATCCTTCATCGGCTTCGCCGCATCCGAGATCCGGTCCTGCGTCACGCGGAAGACGTCCTGTTCGATCTTGTCGACAAACTGCTCGAGCCCCCCCTGGTAGGCGAAGCACTGCTCGACCGTTCCCGCGGCCACCTTGATCAGCTCGCGCAGGAGGTAGAGCTCGCGCACCTTTTCGATGAAATAGCCGGACTGCGCCGTGGTGGGGATGCGTCCGCTCACCTGCATCACGTACGCCACGCCCCCAATCGCCTCGAGTTGCTTCGTCGTGCGCAATTCCTCGATCAGCATCTCCACCGCCACCGGCGGACTTTTCTGGTAGAGTTCGCAGAGCTTGTCGTAGATGACGCGATTGGCGGGCGCGTAAAAAGCCTCGGGCACCAGCTTGGCCTCGATGCACCGGGCGATGGTATCGCTGCCATCGAGCAGGCAGCAGGAAAGCAGGTACTCCTCCGCCTCCACGCTGTGGGGCGGGGAGCGGCCGGCCAGAGTCGCGGCCGGCGCACTTCCGGCGCCTGGCCCCCGGGGGTATTGCGGCGCAGTGGGAGTTTCAGCCATGCGGGAAGTCGCGAGTAAGTGGCAGGTCGCCGGCCGCCGGCAACATCAGCTTGTTAACAAGTTCCTCGCAGCCGGGTGCCACCGGCCTCCCTCACGAGCGCCGCGTCTGCCATCCGGGCCGCCAACGGGGCGGGGACAGAAGCTCGCGGCGCCGGGAGCCCGGGCCGGCGCTTGGTGCGTTTCATCCCTCGGATGGGACGATCGGGTTTTCCGACACCACGTCGAAACTCAGGTCGACGGACACGTCGGCATGAAGTTTGATCTTCACCGTGTGCTGGCCGAGCGTCTTGACCGGCGTGTGCAGTTGGATCTTGCGCTTTTCGATCTCGAGGCCGGCCTGCGCGAGCTTGTCGTGAATGTCGTTGGAGGTGACCGCGCCATACATCTTGCCGCCCTCGCCCGTCTTCACGGCAAAGGCGACGCGGGTCTTCTCGAGCTTGGCCGCCATCTCCTGGGCCCCGGCGAGTTCCTGGGTTTCGCGCGCGGCCCGGCGCTTCTTCAGCGCCTCGATTTGCTTGCGATTGGACTGCGTGAGTGGCACGGCAATGTCTTTGAGCAGCAGATAATTGCGCGCGTATCCGGCGCGGACCTTCACTTGGTCGCCCTCGGCGCCAAGACCTTCGACGGGTTTGATCAACAGTACTTCACGATGAGCCATGACAAAAATGGGTTGGTTGATTAATGGGTGCTGTCCGGACTGGAGGGAAGGGTGGCCGAATCAAAACGGCACGTCATCCTCGACATGCTTGTCGCCACCGGGGGCTGGCTTGGCGGCAGTTCGCGGCGGGGGCACATTGGGTTCGGCCGGCGGTTCGTCGACTGCCCCGCTGCCCGCGGCCGCCTCCCCCGCCCCGCTCGCGCCGGCTCCGCTCGCGCTGGCCCCGCCGCCGCCGCGCGTCAGGAACTGCACGTTGTCGAGCACGACCTTCAACTTGCTGCGCTTCTGGCCGCTCTGCTTATCCTCCCAGGAGTCGAATTTCAGCCGGCCTTCGATGAACGCCAGACTGCCCTTCTGGAGGTACTTCGAACAAAGCTCGCCCTGCTTGCCCCATGCCTCGATATCGATGAACGCCGTCTCGTCGCGGGTGGCGCCGGACTCGTCCTTGTACTGGCGATTGACCGCCAAGCCGAATTGGCAGACGGCCGTCCCTTTGGGCGTGACCCGGAGTTCGGGGTCGCGCGTGAGGTTGCCGATGAGGAAAACTTTGTTGAGATAAGCCATGGGGGAAGCCGTGGCAGGCGACTACACCGCCTGCACCAGGGTGCGGTAGACGTTGGTGTTGAGCCGCAGGCGCTCGTGAAGATGACGGGGACCTTCGAGGGGCGCGGCAAAATCCACCTGGACGTAGACGGCTCCGGTAAACTTGGCGTCGGTCACGCGCACGAAGTCCTTCTTTCCGAGGTTCTCCACGGCGGTGACCTCGCCTTGAACCGCGGCGATCTCTTTCTTCACTTCCTCGATGATCTGGTCGATCGTGTCTTCCTTGCCGCGATTATCGAGGATGAAGGTCGCGCGGTAATTGCGTTTGGTCTGGGTCATAAAGTTCGGTCTCGGCGGTTGAGCTGGTTCATAGCCCGGGCCGGCCCTTGATCGAGGAGCAGGTCGAGGCCATCCAAGTAGGTGATGAGTTGTTGATCGAAAATTGTTTGTTCGTCGGGGGTGAAGTTTCCCAAAACGAAGTCCTTGAGGTCCATCTCCGGCGGATGCTTCGGTCCGATGCCGATGCGGTAGCGGGTGAAACCGGGCGCCAGGTGGGCGAGGAGACTGGCGACGCCGTTGTGCCCGCCCGCGCTGCCGCGCTGCGTGATCTTCACGCGTCCCAGTTCGATCGTGAGATCGTCGTAGATCGCGATGATGTCGTCGGGTGGGATGCGGTGGAAATCCGCCAGCAGTCGCACGGCGATACCGCTGTCGTTCATGAATGTCGCCGGCTTCGCCAGGATGCAGACGGCGCCGGAAGGCGGTGTCCAGCGGGCCATAGTCGCGGCAAACCGCGACTGCTTTCGCCAGATAAGGCCATGCCGGGACGCCAGGGCCTCGATGACGGCAAAACCGGCATTGTGGCGCGTCTTGGCATATTCGCGCCCCGGATTGCCCAGACCGGCCACGAGCAAAATGGACATGACTCAAAGAACAACGGGTCCGGCCCGGCCGCGTCAAGCGGGCGGGCCGGCGGGAAAGGATTACTTGCGGGCGGGCGGCGCCTTGGCGGCAGGAGCGCCGGGCTTGGCACCCGGGGCGCCCGGTTTGCCCGCGGCGGCGCCGGGGACGGCGCCCTTGGCTCCGGCCGCGGGAACCGCGGCACCCGGTTTGGCGCCAAGAGCGCCCGGCTTGGCACCGGGAGCACCCGGCTTGGCGCCAGCGGCGGCCGGCGCGGCGCCGGCGACAGGAACTGCTCCCGCCACGGGTGCAGTGCCCGGGGCAGCCGCCCCTTCGACCGGAACACCCTCCACCGGAACGCCTTCGACCGGAACTGCGACCTCGGGCGTGACCTCGACGATTTCCTCGACGGGCTGGACGCAGGAAACCACCGGCAGATCCTTGTCGCCCAGGAAGACGACGTTCGGGACCTTCTTGACTTCAGAAAGGTGGATCGTCTGGCCGACATGCAATTCGGTGACGTCGACGTCGATGAACGCCGGCAAATCCTTGGGCAGGCACCGGACGCGGATCCTATGCGAAGCCATTTCGAGCACGCCCGCCTCATTTTTCGCCCCGGTCGACTCGCCCGACAGATGCACCGGAACGTTGATCTCCATCTTCTCGTCCGCCTTCACCTCGTGCAGGTCGATGTGCATGTATTGATCAGTCATCGCATCCCGTTGCACCTCCTGCAGAATGGACAGCGTCTGCTCCTTGACGCCCTCCAACTCGATCAGGGCGGCGTTGTCGCCGATCGCCTTCACCAGGCGGGCGAATTCCGGGCCGTCGACCGACAGGGTGACCGGCGCGGTGTGCTTGCCATAAAGGATCGCGGGCACGCGGTCCTGTTTGCGGAGCCGGCGGGAGGCGCTGCGGCCCGTACCCTCGCGCGGCGTGACAGTAAGCTGGTGTTGTTTCATGGTTTCGTTCCCCCTGTCACTCCGGAGGCGGAGGCAGGCGTAGTGGAAAAGGGTGCGAGGCTATAGGTCGCCTTCCGCCAAATGCAACCAAAACTTCGCGTCTGGAAAGACGCCGGGCGCCTCTCCGAGTTGTCAGTCATCCGAGGTGGCATGGGCATCTGGCACGGTCCCCGGTTCCGTGGCATGGGTCTCATGACCCATGGTCTCCAGTCACGGGTCGGGAGACCCGTGCCACTTTCGATCCACCGCCAATCGACCGATGCGGCCGTAGACACCCGACATGCCCGGAAGATTATTTTTGCGTCTTTCGCCGATTTCGTGGTGATGGCTGTCCTCTGATGGGCGCAGAGACCCGCATCACTGTCGCGATTCCCACCTACAACCGCGCCGGCCTGCTCCGGCAGACGCTGGCGGGGGTCCTGCGGCAGGACCTCCCGGCCGGTGAGTATGAGGTGCTCGTGATCGATAACAACTCCCTCGATGACACCCCGGCCGCGGTCGCCTCGTTTGCCGGCGCTCCCACGGTCCCACGTCATGTTATCGAGACGCTGCAGGGGCTCGATCACGCGCGCAATCGTGCCATCGCCGAGGCACGCGGCGCCATCGTCGTTTTCGCCGACGACGACATTCTGGTGGATCCCGGCTGGCTGCGGCAGCTCACCGCACCGCTGCTGGCCGACGCGCACCATCGGATCGGCGCCGTGGGCGGCGAGGTGCTCCCGGTGTTCCCCGACGGTCAGCCGCCCTGGCTGGAAGGCGCCCACCGGCCGCTGGCCTTTCGCGCCGATCCCGGCCCGCTCGCGCCCACGCAAACCCCGATGGGGGCCAATCTCGCGTTTCCGAAATGGGTGTTCACGGAACAAGGCCCGTTCAACACAGCACTCGACCGGCAGGGGATGTCTCTCTTTTCCGGCGGGGACGGCGAGATGATCCGGCGCCTGCGTTCCGCCGGCCTCGAAGTCTGGTTCGTGCCGGCGGCCGCGGTGCGGCACCAGTTCCCGGCCTCGCGCATGACCTTTCGCTACGCGGCGCGCCATGCCTTCGACTCGGCCCGTTCGCGGGTGGTCGATCGGGTTGGTGCGGGCCGCCCACCCGTGGGCTACCTCGCCTCACGCTTTGTCGCCAGCCTGGGCAAGGCCGCGGGCTTCGCGTTCCTCGCGCTGCTGCACACGGTCCTCTTCCGTCCTGGCGCCGCCCGCAAGGCGCTCGTACGCGCCTGGCGCTCCTGCGGCTATCTCTACCAGATCCCGCGCTCGGCGCGCGGTCGCATTTAGGAGCCCGCCACCGCCGATCGTGCGCGTGGCGCCGGGTCAGCTGCCCTTCTCCTGCCGATCCTCGAACACCTCTTGCTGAAGCTCCGTGCTGAATGTCGCCAGGTCATCCCGTTTCAACATGCCGGCCTCACGCATCAGGACCAGGTAAAGCCACATCTTGGAGCGGGAGTGGCCGTCGAGGCATTTGCGCAGAATCTTGGCTTCCTTCTCCATCTCATACAGCGCATCCCAAAACCGCTCCGTTTCGGTCTTTTGCGGATCGTCGAGGAAATGCCGGATCGCCGCGTTGCGTTCCGCGACATAGCGCTCTCGCAGCACCGGCACGAGGTTTCGGAACTTCTTCCAATCGGACTCCATTGGGACCTCCTTTTCCCGCAACGTTTGAAGGCCAGTTGCGACCTACGGCTGGCGCGCCTCCTGCCCCGCAGGGGGCGTTGGAGCTGTTGGGCTCTTGCTATCGAAGGATAGTGGTGGTACGGCCCGCCAAAACGAAGGTCCAGTACATGCCGCAAACACCAGCTCCGGCTGACCCGAAAACCATCGGCGAGCACACGATCAAGAAGCGCATCGAAGTGAGGCTGACACAAGCTCTATTCGCTAAGCAACTGGGAGTTGCGCGTTCAACTGTCGGAAGCTGGGAAAGGAACCAATACCAGCCTTCGGGAAAGGTCAGGAGGCAGATTGTCGCATGGCTTGGCTTCGATCCAGAGCCGCAATAATCGACGAACCCAACAGCTGACTCCCCCCGAAGGAGCTATTGGGCTTTTGTTATCCGGATTCTACCACTCGGTAGAGCCTTTGACGCTTTAGCGCCCAACAGCTGACCGTCAGCTGTTGGGCATTCCGTTCGGTGGCTATCTCCGGCGTGTCTGCGTAGTCACCAGACGTGAAAGTGTCGCCATT
>Ga0182011_10003618_pt1 | contig 12632 bp, 10 predicted proteins | sample 711E1DmetaG_FD_120481 | JGI IMG/M metagenome (GOLD analysis project Ga0182011, IMG submission 120481) | Permafrost microbial communities from Stordalen Mire, Sweden - 711E1D metaG | ecosystem: Environmental > Terrestrial > Soil > Wetlands > Permafrost | place: Sweden: Stordalen | collected... | reverse complement strand
GGGCCCCGGTACTGGCGCACGAGCAACACGTGATCGCGATCGCTCTCGAGCGGCACGACACAGACAGCTCCGAAGGTCCGCACTATTTCACGTTCGAAAGTAAACCCGTCCGGGCCTACGAAAGTGCCGATGACCACTCGCAGGCGTTCGCCCGAGTACCGCGGTCGCTCGCCGATCTGGCGAAACGTGGCGCTATCGCCCATCCAGGCCGCGCCGGCTCTTGTCAGGCCTGTGTGTGCGCCTTGAGCGTCGAGCTCAGGAGGGGACATTGTCGAGATCGTAGAGCCGAGGAGTACGTTCGTGCGCCCGGTTGAGCGCCGCCCCGACCAGCGCGCGAAACAGCGGGTGAGGCCGATCCGGCCGGCTCTTGAACTCTGGATGAGCCTGGGTGCCAATCCAGAACGGGTGCCCTGGCAGCTCGATGAACTCGACGAGTCGATCGTCCGGCGAGGTGCCCGAGCACCTGAGACCGGCCGCAATGAGCCGGTCGCGGTAGCGAGGATTGACCTCATAGCGGTGCCGGTGCCGCTCGGAGACGATCTCGGACCCGTAGATGGCAGCCACCTGCGAGCCCGGCTCGAGCTGGGCCAGGCATGCTCCGAGCCGCATCGTGGCGCCCTTCTCTTCGACATCGACCTGGTCGTCCATGAGGTCGATGACCGGATGTGGCGTCGTGGGGGCGAGCTCGCGGCTGTTGGCTCCTTGGAGGCCGACCACGGAGCGGGCGAACTCGACCACCATCATGTGCAGGCCGAGGCACAGACCAAGGCACGGTATGGCGTGCTCACGCGCATAGCCGGCCGCAGCGATCTTGCCCTCCAGGCCGCGCTCGCCGAAACCACCGGGAATCACGATCCCGTCGAGGCTGTCGAGGCGGGTCAGGGCAAGCATGCCCGTCACCTCCTCGGCTTGGACCCAGTCGATCTCAACCTTTGCCCCGTGATGGAAGCCGGCGTGCTTGAGGGCCTCGACAACCGACAAGTAAGCGTCGGGAAGGTTGACGTACTTCCCGATGACGCCGATACGAACCACTTCGCTGGTAGCACGCACGCGCTCGACGAGCGCCTCCCAGCCCGAGAGGTCCATCAGACGATCCGAGTTGTCCAAGCGCAGGATCCTGCAAACGATCTCGTCAAGCCCTTCGGCATGCAACACGAGTGGGATCTCGTAGATGTTCTCGGCATCGATCGCAGAGACGACCGCGTCGGTCGGCACATCGCAAAGCAGGGAGATCTTGCGCTTCAGGTTCGCTGAGATCGGATGATGGCTACGGCAGACGATCACGTCGGGCTGGATGCCGCGCCCGCGCAGCTCGGTGACCGAATGCTGTGTCGGCTTGGTCTTCTGCTCACCCGAAGGCAGCGAATGGGGCACGAGGGTGAGGTGCAGGTAGCAGACGTTGTCCCGGCCGATGTCACGGCGGAATTGGCGAATGGCCTCGAGGAAAGGCACGATCTCGATGTCACCGACGGTGCCGCCAACTTCGACGATGACGACGTCGATGTTCTCGCGGCCGAGACGCCGGATCCGCTCTTTGATCTCGTCGGTGATGTGCGGAATGACCTGCACCGTCTTGCCGAGATAGTCCCCGCGTCGTTCCTTGGCGATCACCGACGAATAGATCTGTCCCGTCGTGGCGTTCGAGTCCTTGTGAAGGTACTCGTCGATGAACCGTTCGTAGTGCCCGAGGTCGAGATCGGTCTCGCCGCCGTCTTCGGTGACGAAGACCTCACCGTGCTCGAACGGGTTCATCGTGCCAGGATCGACGTTGATGTAAGGGTCGAGCTTGCACATCGTGACCCGGAGACCACGCGACTTGAGGAGTCGGCCGAGGGAGGAGGCCGTGAGCCCTTTCCCGAGAGAGCTCATCACGCCACCTGTCACGAACACGAACTTCGTCACGCTCTCCTCCCGTCCGGTATCACTTAAGGTTACTGGAGCCACTCGAGGCCGTGACGGACCTGGCGGCAAGCGCCAGCAGCTCTCTTGCGTGGCGGCGTGCAGCCGCGCTGTCCGGGTGGCCCGAGAGCATCCTCGAGAGCTCGACGACCCGGTCCTCGCCGGTAACGGGCCGGGCCCGCGCCACGGTCCGGCCTTCTGTCTCGCTCTTGGACACCAGCACCTGTTCGTCGGCGAACGCGGCCACCTGCGCGAGATGGGTGACAACCAGAACTTGGTGATCACGCCCGATCGCACACAGCGCGCGGCCCACGGCCAACGCCGCCTCGCCTCCCACGCCGGCATCGACCTCGTCAAAGACGAGTGTCGGCGGTGCAACTGACAAGACGAGACGAGTCGCAAGCATCGTCCGGGCGAGCTCCCCGCCGGAAGCCACCTTCGCGAAGGCCAGCGCCGGCTCCCCGGGGTTCGCCCCGAGCAGGAACTCGACCTCTTGACCGGCGGGGTCGTCGCCGACGCGAACCTCGAGTCGGGCTCCGGGCAGGGCGAGCTCGCGCAAATGAGCCTCCACCGCAGCGGCGAGCTTGGGCGCGGCCTGCCTCCGGCTCGCCCCGAGCCGCTCCTCCGCCTGTTCCAGGAGCCCGGCCGCGGCACGACGACGGGCCTCCAAGCCACAGCGTGTCTCTTCCGCCGCTTCCAGCTCGGACAGCTGTAGCTGGCTTGCTCGCTCGAACTCGAGGACGTCGGCGAGACTCGGGCCGTACTTGCGCCGGAGGTCCGCGAAGAGCTGGAGGCGTTGCCGGACTGCCTCGAGGCGCTCGGGGTCCTCCTCGAGCCGCTCGTCTCGCAGCCTCAGTTCCCGGGCCGCGTCCTCGATGTCGGCCTGGGCAGCTCTGATCCGCACGGCAAGATCTGAGAGGGATTCGTGAGCCGCCAGCTGGGATGCCGCCATCCCGAGCAGGTCGGTGGCCCCGAGGCTGGCATGAGCCTGGGACGCGTCGGGACCCGCCAGAGCGTTGCGTGCTTCGGCCATCGCAACCCTGAGCGCCCCGATCTGTGCGAGAACCGACTCCTCGGCAACGAGCTTCTCCTCCTCGTGGAGAGCTGTGATGGCTGCCGCGGCGATCTCGTCGAGCTGAAAGCGGAGAAGACCGACCGTGCGGGCAAGCACCCGCGGATCGCCACCGAGGTCGGTGAGGCGGGCGTCAATTGCTGCGAGCTCCTGTCGCGCTTGGGCAAGCGGCTCGAGGTCGGCGCCGGCAAAGATGTCCAGCGCCTCTCGCTGTGCGGTCTGGTGGAGCAATGACTGATGCACATGCTGGCCGTGGAGATCGACGAGGTCCTCACCGAGCTCGGACAGCAGGGACGCCGGCGCCATGCGACCGTCCACATAGGCGCGAGACCGCCCGGCAGTTGGAACCGCCCGCGACAGCACGAGCTCTCGTTCATCGACGACAAAACGTCCTTCGACCACGGCCTCCGAGGCGCCGGCCCGCACAATGGCAGCGTCGGCCCGACCTCCGAGCAGCAATTCAAGCGCTTCGACGACGAGCGTCTTTCCGGCACCGGTCTCGCCGGTGAGCGCTGTCATGCCTGGGCCGATCACCAGGTCGAGGTCTGCGATGACACCCAGGTCACGCACTCGCAGCTCGACAAGCATCGCCGCTGTCAGCGATCGGTCAAGCCGAAACGGTGCCGGAGTGCCGAGTGGAAGTCCCGCTCGCCGAAGCTGACGAGCCGCGCTGGCTCTTCGGCCGCCCGGCACAGCACGCTGTCGCCCAAGGCCAGCCCGATGATGCGCGCGCCGTCGATCACGGCGGCGGCAGCCCGGTCGTCCACGACTGTGAGCCGGACATGTTCCCCGGGCTCGAGCACGAGGGATCGGTCGAACAACATGTGCGGCGACACGGGCGTCAACACTATGGCCCGCAGCCGCGGGGAGACGACGGGGCCCCGCGCCGACAGGTTGTAGGCGGTCGAGCCGGTCGGCGTCGAGACGAGTATCCCGTCAGCGACGTAGGTGAGAAACGGACGACCGGCGATCTCTACGGCCACTCGGATCGTGTGCCCCGGCGCGGTCTTCTCGACGATCGCGTCGTTGAGCGCCATGAACCGCCCCTGCACGCTTCCCGTGATCTCCACTTCGAGGGCCATGCGCTCCTCGACGAGGTAGTCGCCCGCCAGCATCATCTCAAAGGCTCGCTCCATGCCGGCCGGTTCGACCGCGGTGAGATAACCCATCCGGCCCAGGTTCACACCGAGCACGGGCACCCGCGCGGCGAGGACAAGCTCCACGGTGCGAAGCATCGTTCCGTCACCGCCGAGACTGACTGCGAACTCGATGTCGTCGCGACCGGCCAACGATGACCCAGGCTCGGCCTCCCGGACCTCGATCAAGTCACGGCCCTCGCGCTGCCACCAGCGCGTGGCGGTACTCGCCAGCTCCCACGCAGCTGGTCGCTCGGGATGGACCACAAGAAGGATGGGCGACATACCGCCATCCTTGCGGTCCCAGTGCTCAGCCGCCACCCGCGAGGGCGGCGTCAAGGATCAACTAGTGCTGGCCTGGGTCTTCTTGGCCGCAGGAGCCTTGCTCGCCGTCGCCGCTCTCTTGGCCGCAGCCGGCTTCTTGGCCGCAGCCGGCTTCTTCACAGCAGCCACCTTGTTGGCCGCGGGAGCCTTGCTCGCCGACACTGGCTTCTTGGCCGCAGCCGGCTTCTTCACAGCAGCCACCTTGTTGGCCGCGGGAGCCTTGCTCGCCGCAACTGGCTTCTTGGCCGACGCCGACTTCTTGGCCGACGCAGCTTTCTTGGCCGACGCAGCCTTGACCGTTGCTGCCTTCTTGGTCGCCGTCACCTTTCGGCTTGCTGCTTCCATCACAGGAGCAGCAGCCTTGGTGGTGCGCTCGATGAACTGCTGGACGACCTTGATCACGTCCTGATTCGTCGCGAGGTTGAACTGCTTGATCTGCTCGTGAATCTCCTTCCTGACGAGCTCGGCGAACTGCTCTGCCGTCCGGCGACCGCGTTGGACGAACTCCTCCGCCCAATCCTCTGCATGCTCGCGCCCGGCCTCGCTCTCCCTGGCGAGATCGTGCGCGACCTTTTGGACTCGCTTGCGACTCGTCTCGGTGAATTCCTTGCCGGCGTCCACATACCTCTCTAGAGGCTTCTTCTTTGCCATGCCTCTATTATACTCATTTGCTTGCAACAGCAAGCACCTAAAGCCCGGCCCCCAGGAACTGTGCTTGCTCGAGCTAGCACGCTCCGAGGTGGCCCTCAGTGGAGCTCCGCCTGTGCGAGGGCGAGCAGATCAGACGCCTCGAGGTCCGGCTCCGGGTCGAGCTGACCGTGGCCGGCAGGCGTGACACCTGTGAGCACGAGCCCGAAACGGGTCTCCAGCCTCCGCGCGAGAAGGCCGTCGGTCGAGGGACGATCGCCCACGACGATCTCGACCTCGCCGACCCGCTCGCGCACGAGGGCCACAGTGGGCGGATAGGGCTTGCCGGCGATCGTCGGTGCCGCCTCGCCGGCACGGGCCACCGCAGCCAGCAGCGCTCCGGCACCGGGAAGCATGCCTGCCGGTGTGGGGAACGCGGGATCGTTGTTCGTGCCGATGAGGCGAGCACCCGCACGCAGCGCCGCGGCCGCGGCGGCGAGCGACGAGAAGTCGAAGGACGGGTCCATCCCGACGACGACGGCGTCCACGGGACCGACCTCCCGCCCCGTGCCGGGTGTGACGGTGGTGACGCCGCGCGCCGTCAGCTCTTCGATTACCCCCGGGCCTCCGAGCACAAGGGCCCGCTCCCCCGCCTCGAGCAGGAGCGCCGCGGCCATCGCCGAGCTCAGGACGTCCGCCGGGTCCGTCGGCATCCCCATGCGTTCGAGCTTCGCGAGGTGGTCCGAACGCCTTGGAAAGGAGTTGTTGGTGAGCAGGACCACCCGGTGACCCGAGGCTCGCAAGGTCGTCACGGCCTCTCGCGCGCCCGCGATCGCCTGTTCGGCGAGCCACACGACGCCGTCGCAATCGAGGAGCCAGGTCACGATCGGAGATCCTGACAGAGCGGCCGGGCTCAATGTGCTACGCAATGGCGATGGCCCGCCTCGAACCATTCGCAGCGATCCGTTACAACCCGGCTCGCGTAGATGCCGATGACGTCGTGTCGCCGCCCTACGACGTGGTCGGTCCTCCCGAACGGGCCCGGCTCGCCGCGAGGAGCCCGTACAACGCCATCCACGTCGAGCTCCCCGTTCGCGACCAGTCGAACGGTCTCGACCAGTACCAGAACGCCGCAAGGATCTTCCGCGGCTGGCTCGAGGCCGGCATCCTGCGGCGTGACGCGCTCCCGGCGTTCTACCTCTACCGCATGACCTTCCACGACGAACGCGGCCACATGCGGTTGATGACCGGGCTCCTCGGCGCGCTCGGTCTCGATCCTCACGGCACGGGACAGGTACTTCCCCACGAGCAGACGATCCCGAAGGACGCTACGGACCGGCTCTCGCTCTTGAGGAGCACCCGATTGAACACCTCGCCTATCTGGGTGCTCTCTCTCGCGAAAGGCCTTACGTCCCTCTGCCGGGAGGCGCTGTCGCAAGCCGGGGAGGCTGGTTGGCGGGCCACCGACGCTGCCGGAGTGGTCCACGAGACCTGGCCCATGACCGACGAACGCCGGATGGCCGAGATCACCGCGCTCGGCGCGAGCGCCCCAGTGCTCATCGCCGACGGCCATCACCGTTACGGGACCGCTTGCACCTATGCCACAGAATGCCGCGCACGAAACAGCGACTCGCCAGGGCCGCACGACCTCGCGCTCGCTTTCGTCGTCGAGCTCTGCGAGGAGGAGCTCTCGATCAGGGCGGTCCACCGGGTCGTGAAGGGGATCTCCCCGGATCGCCTGGCTGATCTGATCGCGCCCTTCTTCCGGATCGAGTCTGCGCCAGAGGACCTGTTCGCTCTCCCGGCCACTGCGGCCCCAGGCGTGATCGGTCTGCTCACGAGGGACGGGTTCAAGCTCCTCCACCCGCTTCCCGCTCTCGAGCAGGCCGCGGAGGACGATCTCGACTCGAGCCGGCTCAAGGTGGTGTTAGACAGCCTCCCCGCGCACGAGCTCACCTACCAGCCCGGATGGCACGAGGTGGTCGCCACAGTCCGCGGGGGTCGAGCTGACGCTGCGTTCTTGCTGAGGCCGGTGCCGGTCGCCAGCATCGAGCGCGTCGCGAACGGCGGCCGCCTGATGGCTCCCAAGAGCACCTTCTTTCAGCCCAAGCCCCGCACCGGCATGGCCTTCCGGTCGCTCGAGGACTGAGCGGCCCGAGCGTCAGTCGTAGTTCCAGGTGGCTCCGGACCGCAGTAGTGACGAAAGGTCACCGGCCCCTCCGCGCGCCCGCGCCTCGAGGAGCTGGTGGTCGACCAAGCTGCCGTAATCCGGGCGTTCGACCGCTCGGAACACGCCGATCGGGGTCGGCTCGTGTGGTCCGGTCGCGAGACGCGACAGCGCGAAGGCCAGGCTCGGATTGACCCGGTGCTCGTCGTGGACGACCAACGCCTCCTCGCCGACGTCGGCCACCTCGACGAGGCGGAGACCACCCTGGCCATCGGAGGCGACCCCGTGCTCGCCGTCGGCGCCATAGCGGATGGGTTGTCCGTGCTCGAGCGGGATCAGCATGTCGGCGCGGTTCTCCTTGCGGTTGATCGCCTCGAACGCACCGTCGTTGAAGACGTTGCAGTTCTGGTAGACCTCGACAAAGGACGCGCCTGGATGGTCGTGTGCACGGCGGAACGTCTCGATCATGTGCTTGCGATCCAGGTCGTGGGTCCGTGCGACGAAGGTCGCCTCGGCACCGAGCGCGAGGCTTACCGGGTTGAACGGCGTGTCGAGCGAGCCGAAGGGGGTCGACTTCGTGATCTTGCCAACCTCGGAGGTCGGCGAGTACTGGCCCTTCGTCAAGCCGTAGATCTGGTTGTTGAACATCAGGATCGTGAGCTTCACATTGCGCCGGAGCGCGTGGACCAGGTGATTGCCACCGATCGACAGTGAGTCGCCGTCCCCGGTCACAACCCACACGTCCAGATCGGGCCGTGTCACCGCCAGGCCGGTCGCGATCGCAGGGGCGCGGCCGTGAATCGAGTGAATGCCGTAGGTGTTCATGTAGTACGGGAAGCGGGCCGCGCAGCCGATCCCGGAGATGAAGACGGTGTTCTCGCGCTGAACGCCGAGCTCGGGCAGGAGCAGTTGCACAGCGGACAAGATGCTGTAGTCCCCGCAGCCCGGGCACCAGCGGACCTCCTGGTCACTTGCCCAGTCCTTTCGGGTCGTCAAGGGAACGGCCACGTCGGTCACAGTGCAGCCTCCTCGGGGCTTGACCCGCCGACGGCGGGTCCTCTACCACGGGCATCGACCTGGCCGGAGGCATCGGGTACCGCCGCGCCCGACTCGAGGCGTTCGATCTCTTGAAGGATGGCCCGCTCGATCTCGCCGACCCGGAAGGGGGATCCCTCCACCTTCGAGAGCACCTTGGCATCCACGAGGAAGTCGGAGCGTACAAGGCGGGTCAGGTGACCGAGGTTGCCCTCCGGGACGAGGATCACCTCATAGGACCGCAAGACCTCGCCGAGGTTGGGCGGGAACGGGTTCAGGTGAACCAGGTGCAGCTGCGCGACCGACTTGCCGGCCTTGCGCACCCGCTTCGCTCCGGCGGTGATTGCCGCGTACGTCGACCCCCAGCCGAGCAGCAACACCCTCGCGTCGCCATCGGGGTCCTCGGCTTCGGCCGCCGGGAGGTTCTTCGCGATGCCGGCGATCTTGGCCGCGCGAGCCCTGACCATCACCTCGTGGTTCGCGGGCTCGTAGGAGACCGTCCCGATACCGTCCTGCTTCTCGAGACCGCCGATCCGGTGCTCGAGGCCCGGCGTACCCGGAATCGCCCATGGCCTCGCGAGCGTGTCGGGGTCCCGCGTGAACGGCCAGAAGGTCGGCTCCCCGTCGGTGCCCGTCGCGTTCGGCTCGGTCGCGAACTCCACCGAGATATCCGGCAGCGACTCGACATCGGGAAGGCGCCATGGCTCGGACCCATTGGCGAGATAGCCGTCGGAAAGCAGGTAGACCGGTGTCCGGTACTTGAGGGCGATGCGGGCTGCTTCGATCGCGGCATAGAAGCAATGCGAGGGTGTCTTCGCGGCCACGATGGGGACAGGAGCCTCGCCGTGGCGGCCGAACATTGCGTGCAGGAGATCCGACTGCTCGGTCTTGGTGGGAAGCCCTGTCGACGGTCCGCCCCGCTGAATGTCGACGATGAGCAGCGGCAGCTCCAGGCTCACGGCGAGACCGACGGTCTCCGCCTTCAGGTCGATGCCCGGCCCGCTCGTGGTCGTCACCCCGAGGGCGCCACCAAAGGCCGCCCCGAGCGCCGCGCCGATGCCGGCGATCTCGTCTTCGGCCTGCAGGGTCCGCACGCCGAAATTCTTGTGCTTGGAAAGCTCGTGCAAGATGTCCGACGCCGGCGTGATCGGGTAAGACCCGAGAAACAGGGGCAGCTTGGCCAGGTGGGACGCGGCGAGAAGCCCCCAGGCGAGCGCCACATTGCCGGTCACGTTCGTGTAGGTACCCGGGAGGTGCTCGGCGGGCGCTATGTCGTAGGAGGACTCGAAGATCTCCGCGGTCTCGCCGAAGTTGTAGCCGGCCCGGAACGCCAGTGCGTTCGCCTCTGCGACAATCGGCACACGGTTGTAGCGCCGGACGATCCAGCGCTCGGTGTCGATGATCGGCCGATGGTAGAGCCACGACAGCAATCCGAGCGCGAAGAAGTTCTTGCTCCGCTCCGCATCACGCGGCTTGGCCCCGGTCGGCCTGCACGCTTCGAGAGTCAGCGAAGTCATCGGGATCTCGTAGACCCGGAAGGCCGACAGGCTGCCGTCTTTGAGCGGGTCGGTCTCGTAGCCCGCCTTGGCCAAGGCCCGCTCGTCAAATGAGTCCACGTTGATCACCAGAGTGCCTGCCGCCGGCAGGTCATTGACATTTGCCTTCAAAGCCGCGGGGTTCATCGCCACGAGCACGTTTGGCGCGTCGCCGGGCGTGAGGATCTCGTGGTCAGAGATGTGGATCTGGAACGCGGAGACACCCGCCAGACTGCCTGCCGGGGCCCGGATCTCGGCTGGAAAATTCGGAAGCGTCGACAAGTCGTTGCCGGACAGCGCGCTCTCGTCAGTGAACCTGTCGCCGGTGAGCTGCATCCCATCGCCGGAGTCTCCTGCGAAACGAATCACCACCTGGTCGATCGTCTCGACTTTGCCCGGTTCGTTCACCGGCTTGGACTTTGTCGTCACGGCTCCTCCACCCCGCTCGCCGGCGTATCTGCCGCGACTGTCGCGATCACCTTCTCACCTGCTTGCCCGTGGTTGTCGGCATTCTACCGCCGACACCTGTGCATTCCGGTCATATGCGAGGCCGTCGCAGGCCGCGCCTGGAGTCCCGGACGCCCGAGAAGGGCGCCCGTGGACGACCCGGTGAGGTTCTCCGGCCGGCTCTACGCCACCGTGACGGACTCGTCTCGGTACACGTCCTGAACGGCGTGGATGATGTCCACCCCATCGCGCAACGGGCGCTGGAAGGCCTTGCGACCCAGTATCAGCCCCATGCCACCGGCGCGCTTGTTGATCACGGCGGTCCGCACGGCCTGTGCGAAGTCGCTGGCGCCCGATGACTCGCCGCCGGAGTTGATGAGCCCGATACGCCCCGCGTAGCAGTTGACGACCTGCCAGCGGGTGAGGTCGACCGGGTGGTCGGTCGTCAGCTTGCTGTAGACGAGGGGATCCGTGCGACCGTACTTCAGCGCGGTGTAGCCGCCGTTGTTCTCCGGCTGCTTCTGCTTGATGATGTCGGCTTCGATCGTGACTCCGAGGTGGTTCGCCTGCCCCGTGAGATCTGCCGCCAGGGCATAGTCGGCCTCAGGGGTCTTGAACGCCGGGTTGCGCAGGTAGCACCACAGGACCGTGAACAGGCCGTGGCGGTGTGCCTCGGCGAAGAGCGCGCTCACCTCTCGGATCTGCCGGGTCCCCTCCTCCGAGCCGTAGTAGATCGTGGCACCCACGCCCATAGCCCCAAGGTCGACGGCTTGCTGGACTGAAGCGAAGGGCACCTGGTCGCCCCGGTTCGGATAAGTGATGAGCTCGTTGTGGTTGAGCTTGACGATCAACGGAATCTTGTGGGCATAGCGACGAGCGATGATGCCGAGTACGCCTAGCGTCGAGGCAAACGCGCTGCAGTCAGCCGCAAGGGCCAGCTCGGCAAGATTCTGCGGGTCGAAGTACGCCGGGTTCTTGGAGAAGCTCGCGGCTGCAGAATGCTCGATCCCTTGGTCGACCGGCAGGATCGACAGGTACCCGGTGCCGCCCAGTCGGCCGTGGTTGAACAATTGCTGCAGGTTGCGCAAGACCGGCACCGGCCGGTCACTTTGGACGAGGACCCGGTCGACGAAGTCAGGCCCGGGGAGCGAGAGCTGGTCTCGCTCGATCGTCTTGCACTCGTGGCCGAGCAGGGAGTCAGCCTCGTCCCCGAGCGTCTCGCGGATGTTGATTCCCATGATGTCGTTCCTCCTGGTCGGCGCATTCGGTCGAACCCCTCCGCCGCAGCGGGGGCGAATTTCTCCACCGGATCGGGTCGGTACGGGTCCGTGCCGCGCCCTGACGGGCGCTCTTTGCGGGATTCTAGAGCTTGCCGTCGTTGGCGATCAAACGCCGCCGGCCCACCAGATCGTGACCAGATCGACGCCCGACGGCCCGATACCGACTGGGCGGTCGCTATCGATGCCGAGCTCGCGCAGGGCCGAGGCCACCTCGCCAGCTCGGCTCGGGCCCAGGCAGAGGCGGCGTCTTGTCACATCGACGAGATCCTCGACGGTCTCGTGCCCGGACTGGTCCGGTTGCGACCAGACCTCGTGAGAAGGCGCAAGCCCGAGCGCCTCCAAGAGTGCCAGTACGTCGAAGGCGGTCGGGACCTCCGGTCGGACAAGACCGTGAAAGCGTTCCCAAAGCGGATTCAGCGGAGTGAGCGGGTGACGAGCGGTGAGCTCCACCACGACGAGCCGACGCGCGTGCGCAGTGAGCGCGGCGATGAAAGGCCCAAGGTCCGCGACGTTGTACAGCACGTGATGACATGTCACCACGTCAGCTGGCCCGACCTCGCCGGCGACGTCCGGCCAGCGGCCACAGATCGCGCGCACCGCTGTGCCGAGCCGGGCGGCGGTCTCGACCAGGACGCCCAGCAGCTCCTGATCGCCGTCGACAGCGGTAATAGCGGTCGCACGTGGCAGAAGCGGAAGACACGCGGCGCCAGCGCCGGCGCCGACATCGAGAACCGAGCCGGACGTGGCCAGAGCCTCCGAGGCTCGTTGGTAGGAAGGACCCCAGGAAGCCTCACGCCTTCTCTCGGCCCTGCGGACGAAGACCTGCCGTGGCAGCACCCAGGGAGATGCGGGCGCGGCTGCAAGAATCTCGGTGGGGATCGCCCACGACTCGAGATCTGACCGCCAGCGCTCCAGCAGGTCGGCGGCACTCACGATCAGGCCTCAGACGTTGAACCGGATCTCGAGCACATCGCCGTCGTGCACGGCGTACTCCTTGCCTTCGAGCCGAACCTTGCCCTTTGAGCGGGCGGCCACAAGCGAGCCGAACTCGAGCAGCTCGTCCCACCGGATCACGTCGGCCTTGATGAAACCCCGCTGGAGATCGGAATG
>Ga0182011_10003617_pt1 | contig 12632 bp, 14 predicted proteins | sample 711E1DmetaG_FD_120481 | JGI IMG/M metagenome (GOLD analysis project Ga0182011, IMG submission 120481) | Permafrost microbial communities from Stordalen Mire, Sweden - 711E1D metaG | ecosystem: Environmental > Terrestrial > Soil > Wetlands > Permafrost | place: Sweden: Stordalen | collected... | reverse complement strand
GGCCTGGAATTCGGGCAGGAGGAATACAAGGAGATCGATGCCTTTTGCAAGTCGGTGAAGATGACCTGGTTCGCCTCGCCGTGGGATGAAGCATCGGTGGATTTCCTGGAACAGTTCGCCATACCCGTCTACAAGATCGCCTCCGCCTCGCTCACCGACGACAACCTGCTGCGGCACGTTCGCAAGACCGGAAAACCTGTCATTCTCTCCACTGGCATGAGCACCTACGCCGAGATTGATCATGCCGTCGATGTTTTGGGCAAGAAAGATCTCATCCTGATGCACGCTACCAGCACCTACCCTGCAACTTACGACGAGCTGAATCTCCGCGCCATCCCGGCCATGGCTGAGCGTTACGGCGTCCCGGTCGGCTACTCCGGCCACGAGACCGGCATCCCCACCAGTGTCTGCGCGGCTGCTCTGGGCGCCTGCTGTGTGGAGCGCCACATCACCATGGACCGTGCCAGTTGGGGCTCCGATCAGGCTGCATCGCTGGAGCCAAACGGTATTTCCCGGCTGGTGCGTGATATCCGCCTATGGGAGCAGTCAAGGGGCGATGGCATCAAGCGGGTCTTCGAGCGTGAGGTGCCGATCATTAAGAAACTGCGTCGTGTTGGCGCAGCGGTGTAGTCCGGCATGACAGAGACCAATTCAGCAAAAAACGGTTTGGAGCGTATACGGGCCGTCGCACTGGATGTAGATGGAGTGCTTACCGATGGCGGGCTTTGGTGGGGGCCCGGCGGAGAAGAGTGGAAGCGCTTTTGCTTCGCCGACATCATGGGAGCCTCTCTGGCGCGGCGCGCCGGGCTCGAGCTGGCGCTGATTTCGGGCGAGAACAGCCCGCTCGTTGTCCGCTATGCGGAGAAGCTGCACATCCGGCATGTCATGAAAGGCTGCCGAGACAAGGCAACCGCTCTGCGGGAGTTTGCGGCCGCAACCGGCATTGAACTGGCGGAGATTTGCTACATGGGAGACGATGTGAACGATCTGCCCGCGATCGAGATTGCCGGCTTCTCCGCAGCTCCGGCTAACGCGGCGCGTGATGTTCTGGCCAGGGCGGATTTCATTGCGAAATGCGCAGGCGGCAACGGCGCGGTCCGGGAGCTGATGGAAGCGCTGCTGGCGGCGCGAGGCTTGTCTGCGCAGGATGTCTTTACCCGGAGTTGAACCTTCCACATTTAGGATAAGAGAGACAGCTTTTCTGGCCTGTACGTGTAAACCTGGAGGCTCCCAATTGCCCTTAATTTCGCCCTCAGTGCAAGGGGAGAGGATTTCAAAGTGGTTTTGAAGCCCGTTATAGCCGTGGAACATAATGTTGCAAGTTACGCCGTTGACCTAGTAACTGCGCTCGGTCCCGATACGGTATTTTCGCTCACCGGCGGCATGGCAATGTATCTGAACCGTGCCGTTGCCGCGCATCCCACCCTTCAGCCGGTGTTCTGTCAGCATGAACAAGCTTGCGTGGCGGCGGCGGAAGGTTATGCCAAGGCTGCAGATTTTCGTAAACCCGGCTTTGCAGTAGTGACTGCGGGACCTGGCGTTTCGAATTGTGTCACTTCGCTTGCTTCCGCATATGGCGATTCAACGCCTCTGATTGTGCTCGCGGGGCAGATCAAAACTGCGGATATTGATTCGTACGGTACGCGGACGCACGGAGTGCAGGAGATTCACTCGCGAGAGATTGTTACGCCCTGCGTAAAGCGTTTTACGCGGCTGTCTGGGGAAAACTACCGCGAATCGTTGGTTGAGACCATTGCCGAGGGACTGTCCTGCCGTCCGGGACCTGTGTTTATCGAGATTCCACTGGACGTACAGGGCAAACGTGTGGCCTATACCGAGGCGGAAATCACTATAGAGGTGGAGAGAATTCGCCGCATCGTGGAGTCCGAACAATGCTTAGGGCAGCAGAAGTTGACAGAAGCACTAGAAGCGCTGCTTGCGGCAAAGCGGCCATTGCTTTACATCGGCAACGGATGCCGGATTGCAGGTGTAGAGCAAGCGGCTATCGATTTTCTCCGCCAACACAGGATTCCGACCGTCTTTTCCTGGCTTTCTTTCGATATTCTCCCGGCAGACGATCCACTTTACTTTGGCTGCCCCGGAGGCCTTGCGCCGATCTCGGCCAACGATATCCTCAGTCATGCCGATGTGATCGTTTTTCTTGGAGCGCGGCTCGACCTCGGAACTACGGCCTTCCAGCGAGCGGATTTCGGTTCTCAGGCAAGCCGCTACTTTGTGGATATCGACACCCATGAGCTTGCGAAGTTCGATGGGTACGCCGCTGCCGTTCAAGTTCACGCAGATCTCCACGGCCTGCCCCACATCGTAGGCCAGTTGAATGCGCAAAATGGAGCCGCGAACGCAGATTGGCTGTCTTGGTGTGTTGCGCGGCGTGATGAGTATCTTGCAGAAGAGCACCGCCGATTGGTGAGCGGCGAGATGAATGTCTACAACCTGACACAGCGCATTTCCAAGTGGGCGGATGGAAAGGTAATCGTCCCGGCGAGTGCAGGTTATGCGGAGGAGACCTTTAGCAGATTCTTTATGCCAGGGCGGGGTACACGCTTTTTCAATGGCGCCGCGCTGGGCGCCATGGGACTCGGCTTGCCGCATGCGATCGGGGCGGCGTTTGGCTCACGGCGACGCGTTGTTTGCCTCGAGGCAGACGGTGGTATTATGCTGAACCTCCAGGAGCTCGCCACGCTGGTGCACTACTCCCCCAAGGGGTTTGTCATTATGTTACTAAACAACGGCGGCTATGAATCCATTCGAGCTTCCCAGTCGCGGCATTTCGGCATCCTGACCGGAGTCGATGAAAGCTCGGGAGTATTCATCCCCGACTTCAGGAAGGTTTCCCAAGCCTTTGGCCTTCATTACGAAACAGTAACATCGCTCGAAGACTTTGACCGGTTGCTTCCAGCACTTGACAGCGAGTGTGAGCCGGTTCTGGTTGATATGCATATCCCGAACTTTGAAGCTCGCGGTCCGGGAGTAAGAACCATCATGGAGCCTGATGGAAAAATATCTTCTACACGACTTTCGGAGATATCCTGGTGAAGGCGCTTCTTTTTGGAGCTTCGGGCGGACTTGCCACAGTTGTTGCCGAGCGGCTGCTGGTGCGTGGCTGGCACGTGGACCTTGTAAGCCGCAAGCGGAGAGAGGAAGTGGTACGTAAGCGTTTTGCCGCGGCATTGACTGAAAGCCAAGCCGGGATTTACCTAGTGGAAGAGGAATACCGGGAATTTGATCCAACGCAGAGTTATAACGCTTACTTTTTCATGCAGGCGCTCTTTGCGCCATGCGCCTTGGCTGAAATGGAGGAAGTCCGGATCGAGGCCGAAATCGGAGTGGGCCTGACCAGCCACATCCTGCTTACTCGGAAACTGATTGCAACGCATCCACCCCTGCCGAATGAACGCAGAGACTTTTGCTATATAGGCTCCACGTCGGCGTATGCAGGATTCAGGAACACAAGCGTCTACTGCGCCGTAAAACACGGATTGCTGGGCTTTATTCGAGCAATGAACGACGAGTATAGCCATACCGATGCACGCTTTTGGCTTTTTTCAATGGGGACGATGAACACCGAAATGGGCGCACTCCTAGTGAACCAGGATTCTACGAGCTTCTTGCGGCCCGAGGACGTCGCAGATAGGATGATTGCCGCGGTGACTTCGACTTCCAATGTATTCGAACCTGAGGTCATTTTGCGTCGAAGAAGCATCCGTTTCTTGGAGAAGAAGTAAATGTCAGCTGCTATCGTTACCGGAGCTGCGGCGGGCAACGGTCTGGCCATCGCATGCAGATTACGCGCCTCCCGGCATTTCATCGTTGCCCTCGATCGAATGCCGATTCCGCACAAGGCAACAGACCGCGCTTTAACGGGCGATGTGCTGGATACGGCTCTTATGGCTACCGCTTTCGACCATGCCTGTGACGTTGCGGGAGGAACAGTTTTTCTGGTCAACAATGCAGGCATTACGCGACCGGGCCTGCCTCAGTCGGATGAAGTATGGGACAGCACGCTCGGCGTGAACCTGACCGCTCCGTTCCGCTGGGCGCGCGAATTCTGCGCGCGAGTGGAAGACGGAAGGATACGCGAGGGCGGAATAATCTTCATAGGCTCCCTCGCTACGCAACTCGGGTTTCCTGAAAACCCCGCATACATTGCATCAAAGTCAGGTGTGCTAGGCCTGACCCGTGCTTTCGCATATGATTTGGGGAAGAAGGGCATTCGCGTAAACTGCGTATCTCCAGGCTATATCGCAACCGCAATGACGGAGCGCTCTTACAATGATCCGGCAATGAATGCCGCCCGGAGTCGTCACATGCTCTTAGGGCGGTGGGGACAACCGGAAGACGTGGCTAATGCAGTGGCCTTTCTGTGCAGTCCGGAATCCAGTTACATCACGGGGATCAATTTGCCAGTAGACGGGGGCTGGACAGCCTGCGGACTTACCTGAAGGCATCAATGGTTCGATATCTAAGCGGAGAGATTCGATAGGTGAGGCGAGGATGGACTTCGATTTGTAACTTGACGAACTGCTGGTTAAGAGAGCAAAAGGTACGCAACTCCGCGATGCCGGCACATTTGATGAATTGGCTTGATCGAGCGCAATAGATCTCGCGTGGTAACCTAGCGCGGGGAGAAAGAGATAAGCAATGTTCATAGTCGCAGAAATCGGCATGAATCACATGGGTGATGCAGCTTATGCAGATGCCTATGTGAGAGCTTTGATCGATGCTCGACCCGATGGCATAACCTTTCAAGTGCGCGAGAAGGAGTATTATGCCAAACAAAAGGCCGAAGAGTCACCGTATATCGAGGCTGAGTCTTATCGCAGCGCCTGCAAGCGTCTGCAAGAGGCAGGAATACAATTCGGGGTAGGATTATGCGATATCGCGAAAGTTCCCTTTTTTGCTGAAATTGGCACGGATTTCTACAAGATATTGAGCAAAGATATTTGTAATAAGGAGTTGATTGCTGCCGTTGCAGCGACCGGCAAGCCAATGTATGTTTCCACCGGAATGTCCGACGAAGACGAGATAGCGGCCTTTTTGGACTCAGCTGGTAGTTTTCGGTCCCAAATCTCACTCATTCATACCCAGCTTTCATACGAAGATGTGGATACAAATTTTCGCGCTATCGCCAGGCTCCGGGAGCGTTTCCATATTCCTGTTGCATTTGGATCCCATTCCACTGACACGAATGCGCCGTATGCTGCCATTGGTTTCGACCCTTCGGCCATGTTCTTTTATGTAAAAGGGGACCGGCCTATTCAGCATAAGGATGAGGATCATGCGGTCCTGCTTTCCAGAACCCATGGCCTTATACATGAAATTCGGCGGCTTGAGACAATGCTAGGAGACGGCATCAAGAAGAAAATGTTAAATCGCATAGGTGCTCAGAGGATATGACACAAGAAAACAAGAAGACCGCGCTGGTACTCGGAAGTTCCCGTGGCGTGGGGGCGGCCATTGTGCGCGAGTTGCACGATGCAGGGTATTCTGCCCCCACTATCTCAAGCAAAGAGATTGATACGTCCAAGCCGGAGTCGGTGACTGCCTTTATAAGGGACCATCCTTCCACAGACGTGCTCGTCCTTAACACTGGCGGCCCTCCCAAGAAGGACTTTTATGAGATAACGGCAGAGGATTGGAACAGGTATCATCAACAGTTGTTTTTGGGCTTTGCCACGCTGCTGCAAGGTATACAGATACGCGATGGCGGGTACATCTTTCTTGTTTCGTCACATCTCATTGCCGACCCAAGCGAGAAGATGATTCTTTCAGTTTCCTATCGCGTTGCTTCGTGGGCCATGCTCAAGGCTCTATCGAAGCGATATGCGCAGCGTCAGATAAGCTGTATTAACTTAGCGCTGGGGCCAATTCTCACCGACCGCCTTCGTAATCTAACTGCCGACCTGGACAAATTGCAAGATGGCCTTCCACTTAAACGAGCGGGGAGACCTGAGGAAGTTGGCAAATTTGTACGTTCAATAGTCGAACAGGACATTAAATACCTGACCGGTATCAGCATTACTTTTGACGGCGGACTTTCGAGCCACCTGCTATAGTGGGTTGACCATGTTTTGATTGGAGAGAGGGGTATGCCAAGAATGGATTTGATACAATTCCAAGAGGCAGACGGCAGCTTCGTCTTTAAACCGCTTGAAGACCTCTTCCCATTCCTGCCGCGCGAAGAGTTCCTGGCCAACATGATTGTGAAACCGCTGGAAGAGTAGCCAACCAAGGTGGCCGCTATACTGAGGGAATTATGAAACTCCAGGACACCATCATTCCCGGCTGTTACAAAATTGAGTTCATCACGCGGGAGGACGAGCGCGGCAGCTTTGTGAAGACCTTCCATGCAACCGCCTTTCGCGAGTTGGGACTCGAATCCGGCTTTTCTGAAGGCTTCTATTCGGTTTCAAATGACCGTGTTCTGCGCGGAATGCATTTCCAGCTTCCACCCGCTGACGGCGCAAAGCTGGTCTACTGCCTGCAGGGTTCCGTATTGGATGCAGCATTAGACCTGCGAGTCGGTTCGCCCACCTATGGCAAGTTCGCTGCATTCAATCTTGCCTCTGGAAACCCGACAGCGGCCTACATTCCGCGAGGTGTCGCGCATGGGTTCTTATCTCTCGAGGGGCCTAGTGTTGTTGTCTACCAGGTCTCATCCGAGTACGATCCAAAGCTCGATACCGGCGTACTTTGGAATTCTTTCGGATTCGAATGGCCTGTATTTAACCCGATGGTTTCTGAGCGCGACTCGAAGTTTGTAAGCTTCAATGATATTGTAAGTCCGTTCCGGTTTGCCCCGACTGAAATGAACGTGTAGGCACTGAATGAACGCAGAGACTCCCATCGCCGGACAATGGACGCAAAAGCGTGTGCTGATTACCGGCGCGGGCGGATTTATGGGAAGTACCCTTGCCGGCGCGCTTTCTGTTTTGCAGCCTGCCAGCCTTACCTTGCTCTATCACAGCGACAGAAGCCGCATCCGCCATTTGTTGAATGCGGAGGATATCACACTCGATTTGCTCGAGCGCGATGCGGTGATGGATTTCTTCAATAAGCGCGCTTTCGATGTTGTCTTTCACCTTGCCGGAAGAATCGACCAGGCTATCCGGCCTGGTATATATGCAGAACAGTTCCGCTTGCATCTGGAGGCCGCCATCAATCTTACCGATGCACTGACAGGAAAGCCGCTCGAGCGATTTCTGCATGTGGGCAGCAACGCCGAGTACGGAATCGCGCCCTGTCCGCATCCCGTTACAGCACAGGAAGCTCCGGTTACCGCGTATGCAGCATCGAAGCTTGCGGCCACCAAGATGGTGCTGGCTCGCGCCCAATCAGAGGATCTCCCTGCAGTTGTTGTTCGGCCATTCCTCGTGTATGGTCGCGGACAAAATCCGCAAAGCCTGTTGCAAAGTGCGCTGAACGCGGCAATAGAAGGCAATGAGCTTGCCGTTACTGGAGGAGATCAAACGCGCGACTTCGTCTCTGTAGAAAAATTCTGCGAAGATATAATTGTGATCGCTGAGCTCCCAGCGGAATCTTCGCTCGGACGCTTATACAATATCTGTACCGGCGTAGAAATATCCGTACGCGAAGTCCTGACCTTGATCCAGACGGTCTACCCGCAGTTCCGGCCTACCTTCGCGACGATGCCTTACCGAAAGACAGAGATAATGCATTCGGCTGGAGTGCCATTTCGGGGACTCACAGAAGAAGAAGTCCGATCCGCACTGTTGGCATTCATTAGGGGCGGATCCGATACAGCCCAACATTGAAAACAAAAAGGTATCCTCTATGAATCTGATTCTTGGTGCGGGGCTGGCAGGACTTTCCTCCTCGTACCATCTAGGCCATGACAAGTGCCTTGTATTGGAGAAGAGTTCCCATACTGGTGGACATGTTTATAGCAGGATTGTCGATGGGTTTACCTGGGATGAAGGGCCGCATGTTTCATTTACGAAGCACCAATACGTACGAAAGTTTTTTGCAGAGAGCGTCGATGATGAGTTTTCTGACTACCCAGTTCGCGTGGGCAATTATTACCACGGCCATTGGATAGATCATCCCGCGCAATGCTCACTGCATCAGGTTCCAGAACCGCTTAGAACCGAGTGTTTCCGTTCGTTTCTCGACTCGCGCCCACTCTCAGGGACCACGCCGCTGCCACCAAAGAACTATGCTGAATGGCTGGAGCAGTCGCTTGGGCCGGTTTTTGCTCGTGAGTTCTCTGAAAAATACACCAGAAAATATTGGACGGTAGATGCTGAACAACTCACTGCCGAGTGGGTCGGCGGGCGTGTGTATGCCCCGTCCATTGAGGACGTACAGGCCGGGTATGATGGCACTTTTGGGGAATCGAAGCATTACATCATGGAAGTCCGCTACCCAAAGAAAGGAGGCTATAACGCCTACACTCAACTGCTGCGTAGGGGATGCAACGTGGAACTGAATAGTGAAGTGACTAGCATCGACCTCAACAATAAATGCGTTGCTACATCGTTGGGCAAGACCTATGCGTACAACCGCCTGATCAATACCTTGCCGCTACCTGTCTTTATCAAGATGTGCCGTGGCGTACCGGCGAACGTGGTAATGGCTGCGAAGCAGCTACTTTGTACTCAGTTATTGCTGGTAAATGTACGCGCCAAGCATCCGACCATGCGTCCGGAAAACTGGATGTATGTTTACGACGAAGATAAGTTCTCCACGCGAATACATTGCGTGGAAAAGCTGACGCCAGGCAACGCTCCTAAGGGATGGACCGGCATCCAGGTGGAGGTCTACTCGAATCCCTTGAAGCCACTTCCTGCCGATCGCGCGGAAATAGGCGGTAGGGTGGTTGAAGAGTTAATCGAAATGGGCCTGATCGCTCCTGAGAATCTTACTCAACCCGGTGAAATATACCGCGATCTTCTTTCTGTTCAATGGGCTAATCCTGTTTTCACTTTTGCCACTGAACCCGCACTCAAAGAGATCTGGGCATGGCTGGAGACTTACGGCCTTTACCGAGAGCCTGACGATTTGTATCCGCTGACAAAATGGACAGACACACCTAACCCTCTGCCAGCTAACAATGCCACACTATTCATGGCAGGGCGTTTTGGCCAATGGAAATACTTCTGGAGCGATGACTGTGTTCTTCGCGGACGCCATCTTGCAGCAGCGGTTGGTCACAGTTCACAAGAGTCTACGGAGAATGTGTGAGTATCCCGAAGTCACCTTTGGTTAGCATCTGTATCCCAACATTCAACCGGTCGAGCTATGTTGTGCGAGCCGTGCAGAGCGCGCTTAGCCAGACCTTTTCGGATATAGAGGTAATCGTTTCCGACAATTGTTCACCCGACGACACATGGGAGCGGCTTCAATCCTTCAACGATTCCCGCCTTCGGCTCATCCGGCAAGTCGAGAACATCGGTATGATTCCTAACCTGAATGCCTGTCTGAATCAGGCCAGAGGCGACCTCTTCCTGCTTCTTTCAGACGATGACGCACTCGAGCCAACGGCAATCGAGAAGCTCAGCGAGCCGTTTCGAAAGCCGATCTATGATATCGAGCCATCTGTAGTCGGGCTGACCTGGGCTCCATATTTTAATATTGACAACGACGGAAAGATACTATGGACCACACAAGAGGGACCGCAGATAGAATCGCCGGTATCGTTGGTGACCGGACTTGCAAATGGGACTCGCGGGCCCCAGCTCTCCGCGGTGTTGATTCGCACGCGGGATGCATTGGCCGTGGGCTGGTACGACGAAGAACGATACGGCGCAGCATGCGACACCGGGAATTGGGCACGGGTAGCGATGCTGTACCAATACATCGTGTGCGTTCAGGAACCATTGATGCGTTACACCGTGCATGCTCCCACCGCGCCGACCGCGACTACCTCAGCCAGCTACCAAAAATGGCAAGGCTGGATCAGCAATCTAGCGGATGATACCGTGGTGCTCGCCCGCGAAAATCAAGGCGCTGCCGCAGCAGAGCAATTGATCAAAGCAAAGCGTAATTGGTTGGCAAATATTACAAGCATGGTTTTGCTTCGATATTTTGGGAAACCGGGATGGATCAAACTCTACGTAGCGGAGTTCTGGCGATCGCGCCGGTTCATGTTGACGCCGTTTGTTGCCAAGCGCCTTCTGAAAGACGGCTGGAAGCTGTTCCGTCAGAGATGATTCATAATGGTTTTGGAAGATCAACGCTGAAGTCCGGAGACTCTTTGGATACACAAGTGAACGCATTGCAGCCGGGGCCAGAGAATCCGCACTGGCTGATGAAGTTCAGGCTGATCGCATGGCTGGCCGGGCATTTCCCGCCCGGACTCTTTTTGCGCTACCTGCTGGTTGGCGTCTGGAACACGGTCGTCGGCTTTTCGATCTATGCGTTGATTACGTATTACCTGACTAAGACGCACCTTCCCGCCGCGTATATGTACTCTGTCGCTCCGTCCTGTTTCATCAACATTACCATGGCATTCTTCCTGTACAAGTGGTTCGTCTTCCGGACGAAGGGCAACTACTGGCGGGAGTACCGGCGCACCATGGCCGTATATTGGAGCCTCTTTATCCCGGCCATGCTGATCCTGCCCGTGCTGGTGAATCTTCTGCGCTGGCTGTTTCACATGGGCGCCGCCGCCCCGTACGTGGCCAACGCTTTGTTGACGGTCGTTGGCGTAATCTACAACTTTCTGGGTTACAAGAAATATTCCTTTAAACAAATAGTCGTTGCATCGCCGGACGCCAGCGCCATCAAAACGGATCCTACGCGCTCATAAAACCGATGCCAGCGTAGGCTCGCAACCAGTTGACGAGTACCGCTGCCAGAGGCTTAACTGAAGATATGCAGTCAAGCGATCCAGATGAGCCGACTGCGGCTCAGTCTACCCAGCATCTTTGAAAGGACTGCCTTGAAGACGATCAGCGTAGTGACTCATGCCTACAACGAAGAAGACAACATTGAAGCCATGTATTTACGTGTGCGCGAGATCATGAACGGCTTCCCGCAGTACCGCTACGAGCATGTCTTCATCGACAACGCATCGACAGATGGGACAGTGACCGTCCTGAAACGCATTGCGGAGAAGGACAAGAACGTCAAAATCATCGTGAATGCGCGCAACTTTGGCCATATCCGTTCACCCATTCACGCGCTGTTTCAGGCGCGCGGCGACGCGATGATTGGCATTGCGAGCGACTTTCAGGAGCCGCCAGACCTGATTCCGGATATGATTCGCGCCTGGGAGGAAGGCTATCCCATGGTGCTGTGCATCAAGGAGAGCAGCGGAGAGCACGGCCTGATGTTCTGGCTGCGCAAGCAGTATTACAAACTGGTAGAGCGGCTCTCATCGGTCGAGACCATCCAGAACTTCACCGGCTTTGGCCTCTATGATCGCCGCGTCGTTGACCTGGTAAAGTCGTTTCAGGACCCGTACCCGTACTTCCGCGGCATTATCGCTGAGATTGGACTGCCCAGCAAGCGGCTTTATTTCCATCAGCCGGCACGCAAGTCGGGCATTACCAAGAACAACTGGTACACGCTGTACGATATCGCCATGCTGGGCATTATCAACCTTTCGAAGATTCCGCTGCGGCTGATGGTGTTTGCCGGGTTTATCGGCGCGATGGTTTCATTCCTCACCGCGATGGCGTATCTCATTTACAAGTTGCTTTTCTGGCGCAGTTTCTCGTTGGGAATAGCCCCGGTGGTGATTGGCATCTTCTTTCTCAATTCCATCGTGCTGGTGTTTATGGGAATCCTCGGCGAATATGTCGGCGCGATTCATACGCAGGTGCAGAAGCGGCCATATGCAATTGAACGGGAACGCATCAATTTCGAGTATGAGCCGGGCCTGCCGATGCCGATGGAAGGCAGCGAAAACGCAGGCTGACAACATCCTTTTATGTTAAGGAACGTCATGAAAAACCTGATTATAGAGAAACTGGGCAACTCCGTGGCCACGTTGCAGAAGGTGATGGCCGACGACGCGTTGCTCTCCGAAGTTGCCGCAGCCGCTGAGGTCACCGGAAAAGCATTGCTCGCCGGGCGGAAACTGATGGTGGCCGGCAACGGCGGGAGCGCGGCTGATTCGCAGCATCTTGCAGCCGAGTTTGTGAGCCGCTTCACGGTTGACCGCCCAGCGATGCGCGCCATTGCGCTGACCACTGACACCTCTATCCTCACCGCCATTGGTAACGACTACAGCTACGACAATGTATTCGAGCGGCAGATTGAGGCGCTGGGCCACGCCGGAGATGTTTTTCTCGGCATCTCGACATCAGGTAACTCAAAGAACATATTAAAGGCGCTGCATTTGAGTCGAAAGCTGGGCATCACGACGATTGGCTTCAGCGGACGCGACGGCGGCAAGATGCCATCGCTGTGCGATTATAACGTCATCATTCCTTCGGAGATCACTGCGAATATCCAAGAATCGCATCTCGCGCTGGAACACATATTCTGCCACTTGGTAGAGATCACTTACTTTGGCGCGGAGTTCTTTGACAAGGCGACGTAAGCTGCAACAGTTACACGCCACTCTGCTATTTAGCCGCGCGACGAATGGCATCGCGCAAATCGTTATTCAACTGTAAGACCCAAATGGTTGCCCGTCTTGT
>Ga0182011_10003616_pt1 | contig 12633 bp, 9 predicted proteins | sample 711E1DmetaG_FD_120481 | JGI IMG/M metagenome (GOLD analysis project Ga0182011, IMG submission 120481) | Permafrost microbial communities from Stordalen Mire, Sweden - 711E1D metaG | ecosystem: Environmental > Terrestrial > Soil > Wetlands > Permafrost | place: Sweden: Stordalen | collected... | reverse complement strand
CACCAGTACGCCCACGATGGCCGCCGTCACGCCCTGATGAATCGAATCCGCGCCCAGCGACGCGCCCACAAAGCGCTTCTCAAGCTGCGACAGGGATGCCGGCAGCGCCCCGGTGCTCAGCAGCTTGGACAGCGCCGTCACCTCGTCCTGGGAGAAGGTGCCCACGATCTCGCCGTTGTCGCGGATCGCGTTCTCGATGGTGGCCACTTCGCGGACCTGGTCGTTCATCACCACCGCCATGCTGCGGCGCACATTCTTGCTGGTGTACTCATAGAACCGGTCCCCGGCCTCGCTGGTGAGGATAAAGCGCACGTTGCGGCGGCCGTTCTGATCCGTTCCGGGGTCGGCGGAGCGGAAGTCCTGCCCACCCACCACGTATTGGCGATTCAGGACATACACGCTTGCCGTATCCGCCCCGCTCCCCAGGACGGGCGTGAAGCTCTTCACTTCCTCGTCGGCCGGAAGCGCGCCGCCGACGCCCACGCTGGCGATTGCATCCTGCTCGTCCTTGTAGGGGCCTCCGACAACGGCGTGAATCTCCAGCCGGTTGGTGCCCTGGATGATCTTCTCAATGTCGCTTTCGTTTTCCACTCCGGGCAGTTCGACCAGGATCTGGTTGGCGCCCAGGCCATACTCCTGAATCACCGGCTCGCTGACGCCCAGCGCGTTCACGCGGTCGCCGATGGCCTCGATCGCCTGCTGGACCGTCTTCTTCTCCAGGGCCGTCAACACCGGAGGCTTCATGGTCAGCGTCCACGCATTGTCCGCGCCGCTGTCCAGGTTGTACTCGCTGGAGTACTTGTTGGAGTCCAGCAGTGTCTGAACGGCATTGGAACTGGCCGCCGCGGTGCCTTCCACGCGGATTGCCTGCGGCTTCACCGGATCGGGCACGTACACGCGCGAATAGCTCAGGTTGGCCTTCTTCAGATCCTGCATGATCCGCGCCGCCGTATTGTTGCTTTCGGCCAGGACGGCCTCCTCGACCTTGACCTGCAAAATCAGGTGCGCGCCGCCCCGCAGGTCCAGGCCAAGGTGAATGCGCTTGGTCAGGCCTTCCAGCAGGTCCTTGCCCGTGACGCCCGAAGATGCGCCGAAGATGCCCCAGACGCAAACCACCAGAACCGCGACAATCAGGGCAATTTTACTGTTGAGATTCTTCTTCATCGTTTCGTTTCTCTGGTCCAGACAGGGTAAAACCCGGTCAAAAAAAACACCCCCGGAGGGGGCTTACTTGGATTCGTCTTGAGTGGTCACCGAGGCGATCGCGTTCTTGGCCACTTCCAGCTTGAGGTTGTCCGGCGCCACGCGGATCACGATCGTATCGTCCTTGATGGAGAGGATGACCCCGCGAATGCCGCCCGCCGTGGTCACCCGGTCGCCTGTCTTGATGCCGGCCAGCATCTCCTGCCACTGCTTCTGCCGCCTCTGCTGCGGGCGGATCATCAGGAAGTACAGCACCGGGATCAGCAGCAGGGGCAGAAGCATCGGCAGACTGCTTCCGGTTCCACCCAAGGGCGCCGCGGCCCATATCGCAAAATTCGTAGCCACACTCATCCTTTACTCGCCCTGGGCCGCAATCTCCTGCCGCCGCTCAGGACGCAGGCGCGCCCGGCTTGAGCCGGGAGCTTGAAGAAACACGTTTGTCTCCGGGAACGGTCCTGGCGGCCGGTAAAATCCAACCCAGGTTCTGGAAGGAGGGCCCGCTTGCGGCGCGCCTGGAACTGTGCTCCGTTCCACGCCCACACACCTGCCTATGCCCAACTGCCGTCTGCTTCCTGTTCGACACGGCCTTCTCCGGATATCCAGCCCGGAATCCACAGGGTTCTATAGTGCCCGTTCCAGCCTGATTCCATGAGAGAGCCTTCCTTAGATAAGAAACGCGCAGCCGGTTGCGTGTCAAGGAGCATGAGGCCTGGCCGGACCGAGCTTGGGGGCCGGATTGCGCTTTGTCCATCCCCTTCCCCACCCTTACAAAGCCCTTACGGTTTGCGTTCTCCATTCTTACGGGCGGCGATTTCTCCTGGAAGAGTGCCGCTTTCCTCTCCCCGCGCGCCTGTATTTGGCCTGGGCCGCGGGAGGGAAAGCGGCTCGAGGGTCGCACCATGCTCACCATCAAGGCCGGCTACCTCATGCTCGTTCCAGTGGCGCTTTCCGTGGCTTTCATGCTCTGGGTGTTATGGAACTTTCACAAGGATGAGCGGCGGTAGCGGTTTTCAGCGGTCAATCGTCACCCGTCCGCCGTCCTGGCGGCTGGTTTCCCCTGATCCTGTCCCTTGATCTCCGCCCCTACTCCCTGTCCTCCGGCTCCCAGTAGCGCATCTCCGGGCGCGCGCAACTCAGGCAGAGCTGCTGGCCCTCCACCTCGGCAAAACGGCCGAAGTTCACTCCCTCGCCGCACCGCGGACAGACAAATCTATCGCCCCTGGTTCCGGGCAACTCCGCCGGGGCCAATTCCACCCGCACCCGCTGCTGGCGGAAGAGTTGCTCGTCGGTGAGTTCGCGGTAGGCGAGCAACTGCTGGCGGCTCTTCGGCTCGATATGTGGGTAAAGCCGGCTGGCCAGCTCCCTTGAGTCCTCCAGCGCCACGATCCGCACCCCCCGGCCCGTGGCAAGATCGGCGAAGGTGGCGGCCATCTTGCCCCAGTCGCGGAACTTGAGCGCCCGCTTGCCCAGCCGGCAGCCGGTCACCAGCCCGATGGCGTCGGTGGCGCAACGGTCGATCTCGACAAACGTAACCAGGCGCTTGCGATCCGCGCCATGCGGGTCGCAAGCGCCTAGCCGTTTCAGGCCCAGCAGGGCCATGCGCACCCCCAGAATCTGCCCCGCGCACAGGTGCCCATGCGCCGCCTCCGCCTTCCGCAAGAGCTCGTCAAGAGATTCCATTGGCTTTTTGCTAACTCGCCGACTCGCCGACCCACTACTTCGGCTTGGCTTCCGTCGCCGGCGCCGCCGTCTCCGGTTCGTCGGCGTCCTCAACCAGCACCGCCGAGCCGGGAACGATCTCGAAGCTCACCGCATCCTTGCCGGCAGGATGAAACGTGATCCGCAGCGGTTCGCGCTGCCACTCCGGCAATCCGCACACCGGTTCCGGGTGGCTCTCCGGGTCGAAGGCAGCCAACTTTCTGGACAGCACCGGTTTGCGCGCCGCCACCTGCGCCACTACGGCGTACAGGCTCTTGCCGCTCGCAGTCACTCCGCAATAAGCGGCATAGTCGCGGAACCAGCTCACCTGGCTCACGCCGGGATCGTAATCCGGCAGCTTGAGGATGGCGGCATGTCCCGTCACGCGGTCCACCAACAGCCACGGACCGCGCTGCCAAACCCAGTGGCCGAGCTTGTCGCCGGGCAGCGAATCGTTTAGCCGGATCACACGCCGCACCGCGAAGCTGCGATCAGTCACGTCGTGCGCGTCGCCTGTGGTCCACTCTTTCAGAGCGCCGTCCACCAGCAAAGCGCGAATCTTGAGTCCGTCCTCGCCCGCGGCCGCGCCGGCCGGGTCGCCGACCTTCGAGTAAGCCACCCGCTTGGCCGCGCCCAGAACCACGCTGTGTCCCTTGCGCGCCGCCGCCTGCGCCGCCGGAACCACGGCCAGCATCGCCGCCATGAATACAACCGCAATCTTCGCGTCCCTGCTCATGCCGTCTGCTCCTAGAGCCCCGCCGCCTCCACCGCCCGCGCCACTCGGAAGGCTGTGCCTTCGTTCAAGTGCGCGGCCAGCACCTGCATCCCCACCGGCAATCCGGCCTGCGTCGCGCCGCACGGCACGGTGACTCCGCAGATGCCCGCCAAACTCGCCGTCACCGTGTAGATGTCCGCCAGGTACATGGCGATGGGGTCGTCGCACTTTTCGCCTAACTTAAAGGCCGGCGTCGGCGAGGTCGGCGTCACAATCGCGTCCACCTCGGCAAAGGCGCGCAGAAACTCCTCGGCCAAAATCCGCCGCACCTGCTGCGCCTTCAAATAATACGCATCATAGTAGCCCGCGCTGAGCGCATAAGTTCCCAGCAGAATGCGCCGCTTGACCTCCGCGCCGAAGCCCTCGTCGCGGGAGTGCCGGTACATCGCCGATAGGGTCTCGGAGGCCGCCGACCGGTAGCCGTAGCGCACACCGTCAAAGCGGGCCAGGTTGGCGCTGGCCTCCGCCGTGGCGATCAGGTAATAGACCGGGACAGCGTACTTGGTGTGCGGCAGCGAAACCGGCTTGACCGCGCAGCCGGCCGCCTCGAGCGCGGCAATGCCTCTCTCGATAGCCGTACGCACCTCCGGGTCCAGCCCCTCGGCAAAGTACTCCGCCGGAACGCCGATGCGCAGGCGTTCCGCGCTTTTATCGCTCTCGGCAGCAAAGTCCGGCACAGGGGCCGGCGAGCTGGTGGCGTCCTTTGGGTCGTGTCCGGCGATCGCGCCCAGCATCGTCGCGGCGTCGCGCACATTGGAGGCGAACGGCCCCACCCGGTCCAGCGACGAGGCAAAGGCGATCAGCCCGTAGCGCGAGACGCGCCCGTAGGTGGGCAGCACACCCACCACGCCGCAGAAGCTGGCCGGCTGGCGAATGGAGCCTCCGGTATCGGAACCCAGCGTGGCCACGGCCAGGTTGGCCGCCACCGCCGCCGCCGCGCCGCCCGAAGACCCGCCCGGAACCCGCTCCGTGTCAACTGGATTTCTTACCGGCCCGTAGGCGGAGTTCTCGTTCGACGAGCCCATGGCGAACTCGTCGCAGTTCAGCTTGCCCAGCAGCACCGCGCCCGCCGCTTCGAGCTTCGAGACCGCGGTGGCGTCGTACGGCGGCCGGTAGTCTTCCAGAATCTTCGATCCCGCCGTCGCCGGAGCGCCTTTCACCACCAGTACATCCTTGATGCCCACCGGAATGCCCGCCAGCGGACCGAGCGGATCGCCCTTGGCCGCCGCGGCGTCAATTTTCGCCGCTTGAGCCAGCGCGCGCTCCCTCGTCAGGCTCAGATAGACATTCAGCCGCGGATTTTTCTTCTCGATCCGCTCATAATAGCCGGCGGCAAGATCGGCTGCTTTGATGCGGCCAGAGACAATCCCTTCGCGCAACGCGGCCAGCGTCTTCGGTTTTTCCACGTAGATTTCGGCAGTTTTGGTTTCGCTGGGCAATCGAACCTTCCTCGTGTTCGTCGTTTACTGGCCGCTTTGCGGTCTCATGAACCGCTGTATTCGGCTGATTCCCGCTTACCGCACAATCACCTTGGGAACCTTGAAGAAGGCCCCATCCGTCTCCGGCGCCTGGGAGATCACGACGGCGCGATCCAGCGAGGGCTGCGGCCGGTCGGCTCGCAGCACACTCGCTCCAGCCGCGGTCTCCAACTCGCTCTGCAACTCACTGACCTGGGCCAGCGGCGTCACTCCGGCCGTGTCCAGCTGGTTCAACTCGGCCACGTAGTCGAGAATGGCGTTCAGGTCATGCAATATGCGCGGAGTCTCCTCCGGCTTGAGCTCCAGATGGGCCAGCTCGGCCACGCGCTCCACGTCTTCCACGGTTACTTTTGCCGTCATTCGCAGCACTTCCCCATTCCCGGTTTACCCACGCCGCCCATCGTGTGTGTTCAGCGGGTTGGCCCGAAGAATGAGTATAGCCCGTTTTGTTTCCATCCCGGACGCCGTAGGCCCTCAGTCCACGATGAGCGTTACGGTTACCGAATGTTGCGTACTGCCGGAGACCACGGTCAGGGGAATCGAATAGGTTCCCGCCGGGGTGGAGCCGGAGCCGCCCTGCCCGCCCGAGCCTCCGCTCGATCCCCCTCCCGAGCTCGTGCAACTGCAGACGCCGCCCGCGATGATTGCCAACAGAGCGGCCATCGGCAGGACCTTCCTGCGCCGCCGCCATGCCAGCGGAAGCAGCGCCAGCCCGCAGACCAGCGGTAGCGCGCGCCATCTCCCCGGCCGCTCCATGCGGACGGCGCCCGTTACTCCGGTGTAGATCCGCGCCGTCGGAGTTCCCGTGGCGCCGGCGCTGATCTGGATCGTGCTGCTGGGGTTGAAGAGGCAGATCGCGTTCGCCGGAAGCGTCCCCGACTGGAGCGTGAAGGTTCCCGCTTGCCCGTTTGCCGGAGTAATCACCAGGGAATAGTTGGCGGTTTGGCCGCTGGCCACGGTCTGGCTGCTTGCGCCGCTGATCGTGACCGTGAAATCGAACGCCGCGCCGCCGGCGCCGCTCAACGCCACGGTGGCCGGGGTGAGCACCGACGCGGAGCCCACCGTCAATGTGCCCGTCGCCGTCCCGCCCGCGGTCGGCGTAAAAATCACCCCAGCCGTGCAACTGGCGCCGGCGGCCAGGCTGTTGCCGCCGCAGGTGTCTTGCGTCAGGCTGAACGGCGCGGCCAGCGCAAGCGTCAGTGAGGTCGCGGCAAAGCTGCCCTTGTTGGTCACGGTCACCGTTTGCGCCGCACTGGCTTGGCCGATGAGTGTGGATGCGAAGCTCAATTGCGATGGGCTCACGCCAAGCACGGTCGTAACCGATCCGTTGCCGTTCAGCGGCACCAACGCCGGCGTAACCCCAAGCGTGGAAGAGGAGACCGTCAGAGTAGCCGCACTGCTGCTCGTCGTAGCCGGGGTAAAGATCACTTGCACCGTGCAACTGCTCCCGTTGTTCAGCGCCGTCCCGCAGGTGGAGGCGCTCCAGGCAAAGCTGCTGGCGGCCGGGCCGGTAATCTGGAAGCCCACGTTGCCCATCGGAGCGCCTCCACTGTTGGTCACCGTAAGCGTCAATGGCGCGCTGGACATGCCCGGCTGCTGCACACCAAAGTTCAAGCTCGCCGGGTTGACTCCGATGGCCGGTGGCAACAGGCCCGTGCCCGATAGAGCCACCGTCTGCGGCTGCGCCCGCGTGATGTCGGCGACCGTGAGCGTGCCGGTTTGCGTTCCCGCCGCGGTGGGAAGGTATTGCACGTTGATCGCGCAGTTGGAGTTTGCCCCCAGTTGGCCGTTGCAGTTGTCCGATTCCGTGAATGGCCCGTTTACCGTGATCGCGATCCCCGTCAGCGTCAGGTCTCCGCTGTTGGTCAAGGTGACGGTCTGCGCAGTCGAAAGCTGCCCGACGATCGTGCCGGGAAAGGTCAGCGAGGCGGGTGAGGTGGGCGGGTTGGTGCTGAGGGTATCGGTAGGCGGCGCCGAACCCCAGCCGCTCAGTGCGACCGTCTGCGTTCCCGCTCCATCGGTGAAGGTCAGCGTTCCCGTTGCCGCTCCCCGTTGCGTAGGCGCGAAGGCCACCATCACCTGGCAATCGGTCTGCGCCTGCAGCGTACCGCACTGGTTGCTGGTGATGGTGAAGGGCGGAGTAATGGCCACGCTGCTGATGGTCACCGCCGCGCTGCCGCTGTTGCCCGCCTCCACCTGCTGCGAGGCGGAGGTGGTATTCACCGGCACCGGGCCCGTCGCGGAGACCTGTCCGGGCGCCTGGCCAAAACTGAGGGTGGTCGGAGTCAGCGTCACCTGGGGCGCCTGACTTGCCGTCCCGCTCAACTCGATGACAGGCAATTGCCCGCCGTAGACATTGGCGTAGATGGTCAGTTCGGCCTTCCGGGTGCCTATCGCGATCCCCGTGGGCGCAAAGGTCACCTGAAGCGTGCAACTGCCGCCCGGTTGCACGGTCGCTCCATGGCAGTCGGCGGGTTGCGTGATCGCGCCGGTCGTCACCGTGAAATCGCCGCTGTTCGCTCCGCCGATTACGGTCCCGACCGGAGTCAACGCAAAGGCCAGGCTACCCGTGTTCGCCACGGTCACTGTCAGAGTACTGCCGGTGTTCACCGGGACCGGGCTGGAAAAGGTCAGCGGGGATGGGCTGGCGAGCGCGGTGGTCAGGCCGGTCTCCGAGGTCCATAAAGGGGTGTTCCACATTCCACGCCCGTAGGTCGCCGCGATCAGCAGATGCGTGGGCGCCGTGAGCGGAGAGGCGCTGAGCGCGACCACCGGAGCCTCCGGAAGCCCGGTTCCGAAGGCCGACCAGCAGGTGGCGGGCGCGCTGACGCAGCTGGCGATTTCCGTGGTGAAGTAAACCCCGAGATCGGTGGCGATGTAGACCGTGTTCGCATCCTGCGGGTCCACCGTTACGCTACTGGCCGGAGCAAGGGGCAGGTTGCCCGACAAATCCGCCCAGTGCGCCCCTCCGTCGGTCGAGCGATAGACGGCCCGTACCGGCTCGGTAGTCGATGGAAACCCTTCCACCGTCACGTAGACCGTCTTCCCGCTCGTGTCGTGGGAGTCGATGAAGATGCTGGAGATGTCGTATCCGTATTTGTTCAGGGTGTGATTGTCGTTAGTGACCGGTTTCAGCGTCAGATCGCTCCAGCCGGACCAACTTCCGCTGGGAGAGAGGGTCGCGCTCAGCAGATGGCCGGCCAGATTCCCACCGCCGTCCGCCCCGCCATACATGCCGACGTACACCACTTCGCCGCCGCCGGGAAGCGCCAGAGCGGCTATCGAGCGAATGACGGCGTCGCCGCTGCAAGCGCCGGTGGCCGACGGATTGTCGAGGATGGAGTTGATCGCGTTGCTCGTATTCCAGCCGATGCCGTTGGCTGGCCCCCGCCACACCCGGCAGGTCCCGATCAGCAACTGCGTCGGGTCCGCCGGGTCCACCAGAAACGCCGCCGGGACGGTCATGTTCAACCCGTCCTTCACTACGTCCGGGACGGTCCCAGTGGTTGAATAAGTAAGCACCGGGCTTACCGCTCCTGCCGTGGCGCCTGTCGGCGGCGTCACCTTGTAGATGGAAACTCCGTCCCCGTTGTTCGCATACCAGTTCGTCGGTGTTCGAGGGTCAATGGCCACCGCCCCGCCGTAGCCTCCCAGAATCTGCGGCCACTCCGCTGTCGTTCCCGTTGCGCTCTTCACCCCCGCGGTTCCGTTCGCCCCCAGCCCAGCCATCATCGTGTAAGGCGTGTTGCCGGCCTGAGAGATGCTCTCCACTTCCGCCAGCGACCCCAGGCTGCCGTCCGCATTCTGGAGGCTTCCGTTCAGGTTCTGAAAATGCGAGGCATCGGTGGAGGCGCAAACGGAACCCGTTTCGCCGATTGCGTCCTCCGAGCGCCAGAGACCGCTATCGTTGCCCACAAAGATCTCCAGCGGATTGGCGGCGTTCCACGCCAGAGTGTGCTGAAACGGGGCCACCTTCGCGGCGCAGGCCGGTTGAGCGAAATTGGTAGTGTTGCGCCACGCGCAGCCTGCGTAAAGGCTGCACTTCCACAGGTCGTTGGCCCCCGCCAGCAGCAGCGTGTCCTGTCCCGATGGAACGGCGGCCAGAGTCAGGTCGTAGTCTCCGTCGGCGATGGTGGGCGCCGTGGCGTTTGTCCCCGGAAACCACGGCAACCTCGCAAATGCGATGGTCTGATTGGTGCAGCCGTTCCCGGCTGTGTTGATCGCGCACTGATCCTGCCAGATTCCCTGGTTATGCCACAATCCGGTGACCGGGTTGTAGGTGTCCACGGTCCAGGCGAAGGTGTCCCCGGTTAGCGGATTCACCGCCAGCGCGCCGCGAAAGATGGGGCAGCTTTGCAAGCCGGCGGCGCCCGTGTTGGTGGGGCATACCATGGCCGTCAGGCCGGAACCGGGCTGCGCGGCCATCCGCGTCCAGGTTATGCCGTCCGCCGATTGGTAATAGCCGTGGTAGCGCACCGCCGCAAAAAACAACTGCCGCGCCTGGTTCCACACCACCGAGGTGGCCGCGTTGCCGTCGGGAGCCGCAAATGCATCGTTCGGCCCCTGCACATCCGTCCCACTGCCGTCCGTGATGGTGGCCAGATTCCAGGTCGCGCCGGCGTCGGAGGAGTAATACAGCCCCTGGTAGCTCCGCCCGAGCTGGGGCGCATTCACCAGCGCGCCTTCGTAGGCCTGCGAGAGCGCCGCAACCACGAACTGCGGATTCGCCGTGCCCCAGGCAAAGCCGGCAAAACCCTCCCCGGCGAAGCTCCATTTCAGGTCCGCGGTGGCGTGGATCAGGCTCCACGTCGTCCCGCCGTCGGTCGAGCGCAGGATGCCCGCGCCGTAGTAGGAGTCGAGCGCATCGTTGGGATCGCCGGTGCCGGCCAGAATCACACCCGTCCCGCCCGGCTGCACCGTCAGCGCTCCGATGCTGATCGAGGCGTCCGTGGCGCCGCTCAAGGCCCCCACGGCGTCCGTCAGCGGGGTGAATACCACCAGCGCAGAGTTGGAGACGCCGGCATTCTGCGCCACCCATACTCCGCCACCGGTCGTGCCCAGGTAAAGATGGCCTCCGGTGGAGTCCGAGGGGTCCAGCGCCAGCGCCGAGATGCGGCCCGTCACCAGGCCATACTCCGGAGTCACCACGGCGGCCGGGCCAAGGGACTGCCAGGTCGCGGTGGCCGGTGGCGTTGTCTGGGGTCGAGCCGCATTCGTCCGCCAGTTGAGGCGCAGAACGTCCGTCCGGCTCCCGGCGCGATTCGCTGTCAGGCCCCGCTGGGCAAGAAACCGCTGCGCCTGCGCCGCCCGCGGAGGCAGATTCGCCCGTTGCGGCGCCGCGCTCACGGCAACTTCGCCGTCTGCGCTTTGCGCCCCGGACGGCAGAGCCGCAAATGCCCAAGAGACCGCCAGAGCCAGGATCGTGGCCGCCCTGGCCATCCATCCCGCGCCCCGCCCGCCCATCCGCCTCGTGTAAACAGTGCTACGGGCCTTGCCGCTCGGGGCAGGCTCAGCGTCAATCCTCTGCATGGAGCTCATCTTCACACGCGTCCAGAATCCGACTCCGGACTCCCCTCTCAGCCATCTTCCGAGGGGGACATGAACGGAATCCAATGGAATACGCCGTGCGAAACAAGCAGTTTCCGGGACTGGAATTGACTCAGATTATAGTCCGAAAACGGGAGAGGTGGATTAGAACCTGTTAAATCGACCGCCGGGCAAAGGTTTGGACCCGGCACCCAGCCTTAGTCGAACAGCGCACCTCCGCGGCGCACCAAAACCCGGGACTGGTTCTCCAGCCGGGCAAGCTCTTCGGGAATTTGCGCCGCTTCGGACATCGAATTCACCTCGGATCGTTGAAAAATTCAATTCTGCATCTCAAGCCGGCAGCGAATACTCCGTTCATTCGCCTCATATCGTTCATACACTCATTTGGATTAGAATGTTTGCGCTTAGGGATTCTTCCCGCTGCCGGGACGGACAAGAAAGAGCGCAAGATGAGCGACTGGGCGCAAATAGCGGTTCCGGCTGTGGCTGGCGTTTTTTCAATCATTTGCGAGATCATTCGGCAGCATCCAAAACACCCCAGTTCCCGGAAGCGCCTACGCGGATTGGCCAAGAGCCCAATCAGGCCGGAAATTCTTGAAGCAGAGGCGGCGCAGCGATCTAAGGAATGGGAACGCAACCGGAATCTCGCCCTGGTACTTTTCTTCGCTAGCGTGGCCATAGAAATCGGCTTATCGCCATTTGGAACGAGTTTCCTGCCCCGCTCATGTACTGGTTCGAGGACTCCCGTTGTCGGAATTAGCATCGCTATCACGCAGATTCCGCTCGCTGGTGAAGGAGGTCCCAACGAAATGGGCCACATTGCGGGAAAAGTGTCCGGTGTCAAGCCTGAAGACCTTCGGCGCGAAGACTTTCGGGTTGTGGTCTACGCACGAGGCGACCATTGGTACGTCCAACCATTTGCCTCGGTACCGATAACCGGCATTAACGATAACGGCACGTGGGAAAACGAAACGCATCTTGGGAATCGATACGCCGCCTTGCTCGTGAAATCATCCTACCGACCGCCGCAGGCTCCCGAAGTGCTACCGAATATTGGCGGTGACATCGTCGCCACGACGAATATGGCGCCGATGCAGTAGAAGGAAGCGGGCAAGTGAGAATCTGCACCTTAGTCGACACATGGGCAAAAGGAGCATTGAACATGGAAGCCGGAAATATCAACAAATCAGCGAAACTCTGCCTCGGATTGATGCTCGTCGCCACTCTTTTGGCTGCAACACTCAGTCGAGGCCAGCAAGCGGCGCCCCATCACGGTAATAACGCTGTAAGAGCGTCTGTTTCCATAACCGGCGTACCGCACCTAGGTCCGGGTGGAACCGAGACGGTGGAACCCATTTCGGGCGACGTGAGAGGAGTTGAGTTCACGAGGTACAAGGTCGTTGTGTACGCTTTTGCCGGTGGAACTTGGTGGGTCCAGCCAACCATTGCCTCTCCGCGAACTGATATTGACAACGCTGGGAGTTGGAGAACGGTCACCCATCTCGGAGGGACCTACGCCGCCCTCTTGGTTAGACAGTCCTTCAACCCGCCAGCGACAGTTCAAACTCTCCCAAATGTGCAGGGAAATGTTGTCGCGGTTGATATCAAGGCTGGGTTGAAATAGGCGTGTACACCAAATTGGGTTGAGGCTCATGCTTTCAAGGAGAGCGCAGGGATTTTTTGTGTGAACGATTGCCGGTACCGTCCTACCAGCTTCCCCATGCCCGGCTGAAATAATCCGCCAGCGTCATCCCCACCAGCGTCAAGAACATGAAGATGCCGGCTGCGACCGTGAGCATGGTCAGCTTTGAGCTGTACCGGACGTGCATGAAGTAGAGCACCACCAGCGTGGCCTTGGTGGTGGCGATGGCCAGCGCGATGATGGGATTCCAGAAGCCCAGGTCGACGAACGACGCCCACACCGTGAGCGCT
>Ga0182011_10003615_pt1 | contig 12634 bp, 10 predicted proteins | sample 711E1DmetaG_FD_120481 | JGI IMG/M metagenome (GOLD analysis project Ga0182011, IMG submission 120481) | Permafrost microbial communities from Stordalen Mire, Sweden - 711E1D metaG | ecosystem: Environmental > Terrestrial > Soil > Wetlands > Permafrost | place: Sweden: Stordalen | collected... | reverse complement strand
ATGAATGTTAAATAACGTGGCTTTTTTATCTAACTAAACTACCTACAAAATGGCTCACGAAAAGCTATCTCCTCGGCAAAAGATGATCGGTATGATGTACCTGGTGCTTACCGCCATGCTTGCACTTAACGTATCAAAGGAGGCTGTTGAAGCATTTAAGAAAGTTGATAAGGGTCTTACTCAGACTATCGCAAATTATACCCTTAAAAATGATGTTATTTATCGCGATTTCGACAGGGCAGCTGCAGAAAATCCTGCAAAAGCCGGTAAATACAAAACAGCAGCATACCAGGTTAAAGAGCGGGCTGACGAAGCCTTCAACTTTATACAAGGACTCAAGATTGAAATAATTAAAAAAGCTGAAAGAGATCCCGAAACACCTGCTGTCAAAGGAAATGAGGTTATTATTGATGAGATCAAAAGGATTGATGATACAAATGTACCTTCTGAAATTCTGATCGGTGCTAACGAAAATGGAAAAGCCAACGACCTTAAGGCTCTACTTGCTGAATACCGGCAGTTTCTTATCACAACTCTTGATGGGAAAAATCCAACTGCAGAACTGGCTTTGAAAAAAAGTCTTAGCACCGATGACGCAAAAAATATAGACGGAAAAACTGAACGCTGGGAAAACCTTAATTTCCAGACATTACCACTTGTAGCCGTTATTTGTATCCTGTCAGAATATCAGGTCAGCGTCAGAAATGGAGAAACTGAAGTTCTTAATTACCTCTATTCTCAGATTGATGCCTCGTCGTTTAAATTTACTAAACTTGATGCTATTGTTATCCCGACAACTTCAAATTACGTAACTCTGGGAAGCGATTATGAAGCACGGGTATTCATTTCTGCCACAGACTCAACACAGTTCCCGGTAATTACCGTAGGCGATTCCAAGCTTCCTCTTGATGAAACCGGAAAAGGAATCTACAAAGTTCACGCTTCATCCACAGGCCCCAAGAAATGGGGTGGAATAATTGCTCTGAAAGCGCCAGACGGTTCAATAAAAAACTACCCTTTCGAATCTTCATATGTTGTCGGTGAGCCAAATGTTATTGTCTCCGCTACTGCAATGAACGTAATGTACTATGGTATTAATAATCCGATTGATGTTTCCGTACCCGGTATCAGTCCCGATAAGTTAAAAATAAAGGTTGTTAACGGATCATTCTCAACAGAAAAGGTTAAAAACTCCAAAGGGGAGAATTTCAAGGGTGCCTGGGCCGTTAAACCAAATGCGGTAGGACAGAATGTTCAGGTTATTGTTACCGCCGATATAAATGGCAAACCGGTGCAGTATGCTCCCTATGATTTCAGAGTAAAATCAATCCCTGTTCCGGTAGCAATATTCGCTAATAAAAGTACCGGAACTGTCCCAAGGGCAACTGCTGCTGCACAACAGGGTGTCTTTGCGATATTACCCGATTTTGACTTTGATCTTCAATATACAGTTACCGGATTTACAGTCCTTTATTCTGACAAAGGTTCCGATTTTGAAGAATCAAGCTCAAACAGCAATCTTACACCTAAACAAAAAGACCTGATAGGCAGGCTGACAAGAGGTAAAAATTTAATTATAAAAGATATTAAAGCACTGGGACCCGATGGCAGGACAAAAGAACTTCAGCCTGTAATTTTAAAGATCGATTGATATCAAAAAAATAACCATCATGAATAAAAAAATTCTTTTTGGAATTATAGCACTCTCACTTTCAGGTATCGTAAATGCCCAGAGTTTCGGGGATATTTACACCAAATCGATTGTGGATGCAAAAAAAATAGAATTCCCATATCTGCGTGAGGCGGATGTTGTTTGGTCAAAGCGAGTTTACCGCATGATCGATCTGCGCGAAAAGATCAATCAACCTTTGTATTATCCTATAGAGGCGACTCTCGATGGAAGAAAAAGTTTTATTCATATCTTACTCGATGAGATCAAAGCTGGCAGACTTACGGCATATGATCCTCTTAACACAACTGTAAGTACCACATATAACGATATTGAGATTAAAATGGGAGCTGTTTCCAAGACTGAATCAGTAATGATAAATGCTACTCAATCACATGATACTACAATTAAGCAGGATGCCAAGCCTGAAGAGGTAAAACAACTGCTGCTTTACGAAGAATGGTATTTTGACAAAAAACTTTCCAAACTTGATGTTAGAATAATTGGAATCGAACCATATTACATGGCCTTCGATGAGCAGGCCGGAAGAGTGCTTAAAAAACCTTTATTCTGGATTAAATACGATGAAGTGAGAGATGCTCTTGCAAAACAGGAAGTATTCATGAATAATAATGATGCCCAGAGAATTTCATTTGATGATCTGTTTATGCAAAGAAGATTCGGAGGTGTAATTGCAGGAGAATCAAATGTTTATGACGACAGGAGAATCAATCAGTACGAGATTGGAAAAGCTTCGCTTTTTGAAGCTGAACGTATAAAAACCGAGCTGTTCAACTTTGAACACGATCTTTGGGAATACTAATCTGATAATCCTCGAATATTATATATGATAGAGACAGGCCTGAGACCTGTCTCTTTTTTTTTACTCCTCTCTATTTTCTTAACCCTTCCCTGCCCTTCCCTTAAACAATAAGGGAAGGGAAAGTCACTGATGAATAATTAGTTACTCCCCTTCCCTTAGACTTAAGGGAAGGGGTTGGGGGATGGGTTAAAAAAGAGATGAGATATGATTATAAGAACTTTTCTTTTGTCGAGTTCTTTACATCCTCAAGATATTGTTTGATATTTTGTTCTTCTTCCTTTTTAACAATCAGAAGGACATTATCCGAATCCACAACAATATAGTCTTTGAGTCCCTGTATAACTGCTATTTTACCCGGAGAAATATTAAAGATATTCCTTTCATTTTCATAAGAAAATATATCTCCCCTGATTACTGAGTTTCCCTTTTTATCAATAGACGAATGCTCACAAAGTGAGCTCCAGGTTCCAAGATCGGACCAACCTATGTCAGTACACATAACATATACATTGTCAGCTTTTTCCATAATACCGTAATCAATTGATATGCTCTTGCATTCAGCATAAGTCTTTCCGATAAAGCTCATTTCCTGTTTTGTACCAAAGAGATCCCTTCCTTCATCGAATACTGTGTACATATCCGGCATGTACTTCTCAAATGCCGATAGGATTGACTTTATATTCCAGATGAAAATTCCCGAATTCCAGAAAAAATCACCGCTTTCAAGAAATACTTTTGCAAGGTCAATATCTGGTTTTTCAGTAAATGTCTTAACCTTCACCAGATTCTCATTCCCTTTAACTGATTTCTTCTGATCGGCCTGTATGTACCCATATCCCGTTTCGGGCCTGTCGGGCTTTATTCCGAGTGTAATAAGCGCGTCATTCCCTTTGGCAAAGTCAAAACAGCTTTGTATTACATTACAAAATTCTTCTTCTTTAACGATCAGATGATCTGCCGGAGTAACTGCAATTAAAGCTTCGGGGTTTTCCTTTAAAATCCTGAATGTCCCATAGGCAAGACATGGAGCAGTATTTCGGCGAAAAGGCTCAGCAAGTACACGTGAAGGATCAATCCCCAGTTGTTCAATCACCAGGTTTTTATGTTCGGAATTTGTAACTACAAAAATATTTTTCTCAGGGCAGCATTTTTTGAACCGCCTGTATGTCTGCTGAATCAGAGTTTCTCCGGTTCCTACAATATCAAGAAATTGTTTTGGTCTTTCACGACGACTTAATGGCCAGAAACGACTACCTACTCCTCCTGCCATTATAATTACATACCTGTTATCCATAAAAAATATCTTTTACAACAATTTGTACAAATATATAATTAATTATGCATACCGGTTTCAAAAACCTTATTAACGGAAATACCATAAATATTAGTAATTTTGAGAGGTTAAATATAGTAGAATGATTAAGTTTCTTACACAATTCGGGCGTTACTTCCTCCTCCTGAAAAAAGTATTTTCGAAACCGGAAAAACCGGTTCTTTATTACAAGCAAACATTAAGGGAGTTAGTATATCTGGGACTGAATTCTGTTGGCATAATTGCCATCATCTCTTTCTTTATGGGAGCAGTTATAACATTGCAGACTGCTTACAATACTGAAAATCCTATTTATCCAAAGTATCTTATCGGCCTCGGTTGCCGCGATTCAATGATCCTTGAGTTTTCGTCCACGATTGCGGCACTCATCCTTGCCGGAAAAGTCGGTTCGAATATAGCATCAGAGATAGGAACAATGAGGGTTACAGAACAAATAGATGCCATGGAGATAATGGGAGTCAATTCTGCTTCTTACCTTATACTCCCAAAAATGATTGCAACCCTGATCTTTAACCCTGTTCTGACACTTATAGCTATAATTGTCGGGATTTTCGGAGGAGGTATAGCCGGTACCCTTGCCGGAGTTATTACTACGGAGAATTTTATTTATGGAATTCAATACGCATTCATCCCGTACTATATAGTATATTCATTGATCAAAACGGTATTTTTTGCATTCATAATAACCAGTGTATCTGCCTTTCAGGGATACTTCGTCAATGGAGGATCACTTGAAGTGGGACGTGCCAGCACTAAGGCTGTCGTTTACAGCAGTGTATTGATATTACTCTTCAATGTAATACTGACTCAACTTCTTCTGTCATGATAAGAGTCATAAAACTGAATAAATCTTTCAATGGGAAGCAAATACTTGAGAATATCTCGGTAACATTCGAGACGGGTAAAACTAACCTCATAATTGGACGAAGCGGATCAGGTAAAACAGTGCTGCTTAAATCGATTGTAGGACTCCACGAGATCGATAGCGGAGAGATCTGGTATGAGGACATATTATTCAATAAACTCGATTTTGCCGGGAAAAAAAAGATCAGGAAAGAGATGGGGATGCTTTTCCAGGGTAGCGCACTATTCGATTCATTGACAGTCGAACAGAATGTGCGGTTCCCTCTCGATATGTTCACGGATAATTCATTGGAAGAGAAAATTGAAAGAGTTAATTTTTGTCTCAAGAGGGTCGACATTATCAATGCTAATAAATTATTCCCTTCTGAACTATCAGGGGGTATGAAGAAAAGAGTAGCAATAGCAAGAGCAATAGCATTAAATCCAAAGTATCTCTTTTGTGATGAACCTAATTCAGGACTCGACCCTATTACTGCGATCCTGATTGATGCACTCATCAAAGAACTGACTGAAGAGTATTCAATGACAACAATTGTAAATACTCATGACATGAATTCCGTAATGGAGATCGGAGAAGAAATCATTTTTATAAGTGACGGGGTTAAGTGCTGGGAAGGAAATAAAAACGATATTCTCAATTCAGACTGCGGAACACTGAACGATTTTGTATTTGCAAATTCTCTTGCTAAAAAGCTCAGGGCCCTAAACAAATAACCACGAGCTTCTATTTCTTAATCTCCTCGTAGTCGATATATTCACCTATTCCCTTTGATATTTTTTTGGAGGGCACATTATCCTTCTTTTCTGTCTTGTGCAGGTCAGATAAAGAGGTACTCCTTTTCCCATAATTTATGAAAAATCTGATTATCAGATAACCAATTATACTGATTAATAAATAACGAATCAGAATCATAGTTGTTAATATGATTATTCAACCTGAATCATTGGTTTGTCATTTTTCTCCTTGGGCTTGTTCCCAAAAACCAGGTTCATCCCCAATCTTAAATTGAACGTATTCCAGTTTGCAGGCATAAGAATATTAGTTTTATCATCCTTAATTCTATTCCACATTATAGGAATTCTATCGGTGACCAGATAAAACTGGGCTATTCCTGCTCTAAAGGCAAGTCCGGCGCCAAGATTGTTGTACTGATAATTTTCAGCAGTATAACTAAGGCTTGCAGACAAGGCATTCCCAAGGTTAATATTTGCCGATAGCGTCAGAGCCTCACGTATCTGCTTCTCTATAATCCTGCTGTACGACAACAGGCCAACAGAGAAATGCTTTGTAACATTGTAGCTCCCACCTACCGAAATGCCGAACGGAAGATAAGTGGTAAAGGCTTTCGCTGATTTGGAAACTTCAAAAGCGTTTTTAAGAGAATCCACATAATCTTTTCCAAGTTCATCAATAGTTTTTGTGCCATTAAAAAAATCCAGCATATTTAAGCCACTGAATTTAAACTGGTTATTTGCCTGTAAGTTGGTAACATCCTTATTCCATTTTATATAGCCCAGATCAGTAATTGAAGCCGAGACTTCAAGCCTCTCCGTAATTTCATAAGTGGCACCTATATCCAACCCCAGACCCATATTCTTTTTCCCTGAAAAAAAGTTGGTTATACCACTGGATGTCTTAAACCTGTTGTCATCAAACACAACACTGTCGATATTATGTTTTGAATCCATATAAACATTTACCGGGCCGCTTAGATTAACAGCCAGGTTCGCATCGAAAATATGGCTATAGTCATTATTCACAGTTATTGCCAATGATTTGTTATCTATTGAAGCGTCAGCAATTCCGAATAACAGTTTCCCCTTTATTCCTATCCTTAATTTATCAGTAAAGTTTCTTGAAAAGCCTAATCCAACTTCACGGTAGTATTTCAAATCGCCTCTGAGGGAGGAAAGATCTATTTTGCTTCCAGCGAATCCTTCATTTCCTTTCAGCGCAAGTTTAAAAAGATCTCCGGGCAAAACAATATTACCGTCAATTCTTTCATTTATATCTAGAAAAACATATCCGTCTTTCCCTACTGAAAACCCGACTCCCAGAAGTTGAATATTAACTTCAGGCTCCAAAAAGTTCTTATCCTTTATTTTAGCAAGAAACTTATCAACATCATATTTGGGATTAAGAAATGAAATTATTGAATCCTTTGGCTGACCTTTCATGAATACATCTGAGAAGTTCACGAAATTGTTGTTTATATTCATATTAATACCAGACACCAGAGGTAATCCGATATATACCGAGTTGGATGGCCTTAATGCAGGATTCAACAGATGATTCTGAGGCAGATTCATAAAGTACATTACCTGGCTGTTCTGAGCAGACACATCGGCAAGGATAAATGTCAAAATTAATATCAGTATATACTTCCTTTTCACGATCATAAAACTTGCATATAAATGTTCACTTTAGATTTATATCTGGTTTAACAACCAGGGAGGCGTTGAAATTAATCCTGTAGTCGGAATAGATCTTAACATCCTGTGATCCGTTTCCTGTACTGTTGAGAGTAAAGGAAAAGATGACTTTATCAGCATTATTAACCGAGCTGAAAAATTCTTTGGTAAATTCGATACTGGTGGAAGTTTCAGTTTGGCCTGTTGCTTTGCCATTACTGTCAACAGGTGCAGGTTCAAGAATACTGTTTGCATTAACTGTGCTTATACTGGCTTTCGTCGATGAATTATAGAGACTCATTTTCATGGAAACCCCGAGAGGGAATCCGTTTTTCGCCGAAATATTAATGCTCAACAATTGAAAGTCCTCCGGTTTAAGAGGATTATCATTCCCTGTGCTTTTATCTTTTAAAAAATTGTCAATAGTATCGGCAAACTGAAGATTATTCATTCTTAAAGCCAGTGGTATATCAATTTCGAGCGATCCAAGGAGGTGGTTAGGGCCAATAATATTATTGCCGGTCTGACCGTTTTTCACTAATGTAGTCATAATAGCAGTGCCGGAATAGTTTATTGCCTCGGGAGGAAGTGAAATTACCTGCGGCAGATTGGAGTTGGTCTTATCTATGACATAAGAAGCCGTAATCTCCTGCTGAACCGGAATATTTGGCTTTTGCAGGGGAAAAGGGGCCAGGATGAGATCAATAGTTTTATCTTTCCCCTTTCCAGCCACATTTAAATCTATTTTAACGGAATCGGTAAAAGAGTTTGTATAATTAAATTTTATTGAGGGACTGGAGATCAGAAAATCTCCTGTGATATGACTCAAAATATCTTTAATATTTAAATCGTAGGAATCAGGGGCAATAACCGCGGTTTTCTGAATGAGAGTTCCTTTTGAAAAATCGCTCAGCTTCAGATCGACAACAGAGTCTTTTTTGAAAACCAGCGTGACAAATTTGTCCTGACTGTATACCACTGTATCATTACTTTTTAAAATGTCACTTAGCGAAATATTTCCTTTAACTGCAGATATAGCCAGAGTGGGTGAGAGATGGGTCTGCTTCGAGAGCATTTTCATGTTGTAAGTATCCTTGATACAACCAATGATTGAGAGAGCCATTATTACTGAGATAAACAAGAATGATCTCTTTATCATAATTTTCCTTATTTAATTTCTGTGTCTATTTTATAATTATAGAGGAATCTGTCAGTGCCACCTACAATAAGATGCCAGCCGCTTTTATCCGACAACTTCCCGATTGAGAACATTGAAGCTCCTCTGAGAGGGAATCCATTCATTGTTTTACCATCCTTTCCGATCAGGTAAATCAGATTCTTTTTAACATCAAAAACTCCGATTTTTCTGTTAGTGGATGAAAAAATAAAGTTAATCGGTCCACCCAGATCATCTGAGCCAAATTGTCTTGTAAAAATCTCCGATCTGTTATGGTTATAAAGATACAATATACCTTTATCAATAAAAATATATTCGCCAAATCCATCGCCATCTACGTCAAAAATATCAAATGAATGTTGGCCTGAAAATTTCTTAATACTGAACTTCTTAACGCTGCCATCGAAATATATATGTTGTATTGTTCCATCGGGAGATGAACATACCACAGACGGATCTGAACCCAAATTGAGGCGCATTGCCGATCCGGCGGCTTTGGTTACAGGCTCTTTCAGGGTCATCCTTTTATTACCGGCCCGGTCAAGAAAATATATGGCGTTTTCATCGGCAGCTACAATATAATCTTTACCTGAAACTTTAAAATAATTTATCTCTGCTTTTACAAATCCGGTAGTCCTGAAAGGAGTCCATCCTTTTACAACACTTCCAGTTTTATCGTATGAATATATCATTTTGTCTTCCCCGGCAATAAACAGCCTGTAATTCAGATTATTGTCATAATCGAACATTGCCATGGAGTTCGTAGCCGGCGATCTGAGCTTCACCGGATATCTCTCAACATAGTTACCATCTCTGTCGAGAATATGAATATAATTCCTGCCGGAAAACAGTAACTGATACTTCCCGTTCCGGTAATAATCAATCATATAAATTGTACTTTCAATCCTTTCATTCAGTGGTACCTTCCATAGAACACGACCGGCCGCATTAATCAGGTAGGTATTGTTCTTCATATCCTGAATGAAAATCTCTTTTGCTCCTGTTATATGATTGGTAAAAAAGAATGGTTTTATGCTTGCCACAGTATCAAGCAGGGTTTCCCATTCTGTTGTAGATTCTTCCCTGGCCTGTTCTTTATATTTGATTGACAGACTGTTATATATCATGCCATTACTCGAAGCGAACTGGTATCCCGCAGCCTGAATCTTATTGAGAGAGTTCTTATTTGATTTGAGGGCATTAATAATATCTTCATTCAGGAAAGATGCCAGGTAGTCAATAATACGCGATGGAATACAAAAGAAATAATATCCGGCACGGCTTGGCAAAGTATTTTGGAAATCACGGTATGCAAGGTCATTTTCCAGAGTTTTCTTCAGGATATTGTCGTATAGTAATTTTGAAATGGTAGCATATGAGTTTCCAGCAATCATAAAATTATCATAAAATGCAAAATAGGTTTCATTAATATCCGGGGCAAATCCCGGCAGCAGAACTCTTATCAGGCCTTTGAAAGAAGTTCTGTAAACAGGAATCTTAACCTGATCATCGGGTTCGAAATAGAAAATTTCATCCTTTGCACCCGGTTCTTCAAGAAAAAGCTGTTCAACCTGAACCCGGTTAGTTAATTCATAGATAATCAAAGTATTATCATTAAAAGGCCGTCCTTTGATATCAATTATTGCCCGTGTTATCTCTTCACCGGTATATGGCTTGATTTTTACAGCAAGATCTGACGCTGACCCTGATACAGATGTATCGGACACATTATGAATACTTAAAGAAGGCAGAATCAATGTTTCGAAAAGCACTGTTGATGACGGGAGAATTTTATAAGTATGAAAATCCCTGGAGGGAAGTGTTTTATACTTATAAAGTACTTCAGAGGAGTCGCGGCTTTCTGTGTACCCGCTCAGAACAAGTCCATCTTCGCTTATATAAATATCCCCTCCTGCCGTTCCGGCCAGCCTGGCAACCTTATTTGAAAATTCTTTTCTTCCTGCAATCAACAGAGGCCTGAGAAGATCAGGGAGATTAGGAAAAACCACAAATACTTTATCCACATTTTTCCCTGATGCGAGTAAGACTCTTGAAAATCCCTGTGCATTTCTGACATCGTTCCCCCTGCCAGTCTGAATAGCCGCTCCTTCAACCAAAGCTTTCGAATTACTGAATACCATTAACCCTGAAATAAGAGATATATACGTTGTATCTTCGCGGTTGTAAGAGTTAAAAGGAACCTCAATAACCGAATTCCCATTCAGTTTGGTTTCCGTCACCTGTTTAATCCCTGATGAACTTAACATATCTTTTATATGCCTTGGTCTTATATCGCCGGATACCGGCATGGAAACCATAGGAACTATTCTTCCTTTTTTATCGGCTTGAAATGAAATTATTGCAGCGCCTTCATTAAATAACTTCTTAAAATTCTGTTTATTCAAAAGGTCAGCAAGATATTTCAGTTCCTGATTGAATCTATCCAGTTCCTTTACTTTTCCTACTTCTCCAAATAATCCCCTGCCAGTTGTCAGTGAATTCATGAAACTTTTAATGTCAACCGTTTCTATAACAACACAGGCATCCGGAGAAATTGCTTTGTATGGATCTGTAAAAAGCTTTTTTCTTCCCTGCTGGAGAAAATATCCCATTATGGCAAGACCTGAAACCAGGAGTATCACCAATATTATTGCAATCCTTTTTCCCACTCACGGATTATTAATAGTTCAATTCAAAATTAACAAATAAATGATTATACCTGTTGCAGAGCGTGAATTAACGATGAGAGGTCCAGATTCCTTAGGAATCTGACTCTTTTGGCACGCAATTTGAATCTTGATTTTACAAAGACAATCTCAATTATATCCCTGACCAATCAGGGCAGCCAGGCCAACAACCTGGCTTTCATTTTTAGCTTAAAATGGTCGGTATCCTATGATTTCTCTTACCTCTCTTACGGTTTTTGCGGCACTGGCCCTGGCCTTTTCCGCGCCATCTGCGACAACCTTTGAAAGATATTTATTATCGGAGAGGATATCATTGATCCTTAACCTGATTGGTTCTGTAAACTTTATAATATCCTCGGCAAGTTGCTTTTTCATATCTCCATAACGAATTTCGCATGAAGCATATTTTTCAGTGAAATATCTAACAGTATCCTGATCTGAAACTACACTCATAATGGTGAACAGGTTCTTTACCGGCTCTGTTGGTTCCTGACCCGGGGCTGTTGGACCGGTATCGGTAACAGCTCTCATCACTTTTTTCTTTATCTCCTGAGGAGTATCAGACAGAAAAACACCGTTCCCTTCACTTTTGCCCATTTTTCCTGTACCATCCAGACCGGGAATTTTGACAAGCTGTTGGCCGAAATTATATGCATCAGGTTCCGGGAAATAGTTAACCTCGTACATCATATTAAATCTCCTTGCAAATCTCCGGGTCATTTCAAGGTGCTGCTCCTGGTCCTTCCCTACAGGCACTTTATTGGCTTTATGAATTATTATATCGGCAGCCATAAGTACAGGGTAGGTTAATAATGCCGCATTAATATTATCGGGTTGTTTTCTTATTTTCTCTTTGAATGAAGTGGTTCTTTCAAGTTCACCTACATATGCATTCATATTCAGTAATAGATAGAGCTCAGAAACTTCCGGAACATCGCTCTGAATGAAAACTGTAGCAACTTCCGGGTCAATGCCACAGGCAAGGTATTCGGCCAGAACCTGCTTGATATTACCATGAAGATCCTGCGGTTTAGGATGAGTAGTAAGCGCATGATAATCAGCAATAAAGAAATAACAGTTATTCTCATTCTGCATTTTGAGAAAGTTTTTTAAAGCACCGAAATAATTTCCAAGATGCAGGTTACCCGTCGATCTTATACCGCTGACAACTGTGTCCATTATATTTACTGATAAAAAATTCAGCGCAAAGCTAGTAATTTTTTTCTTCTCCTTTGGCTTTTACCCCCAAACCCCCCAAGGGGGGCATAAGAATCAGGAGAATGTTAGTAATTCGATTTTTAAGTGGGCTGTTGAAAAAGTCATTAGTTCGTCCCTTTTCCCTTTGTGTTACTTTGAGTATTCCTCCGTGACCCTTTGTGGTTCAATGTTTTAATTTTTACCACAAAGGTACGCTAAGGTTATCACTAAGGTACACAAAGGACTTTTTCAACACCCCAATTTAGGGAGAGGTTAAGCCATTTTTTTACTACCTTTGCCACTTAAAATAAATCTGGCCATGGAATCGACAAGACAGAAAAAAGTATCGCGTTTAATTCAGAAAGAACTGGCCGAGATCTTTCTTAAAAGAGGAAACGAATTTGCTCACGGTAAATTAGTTTCAATAACCAGGGTAAGGGTCAGTCCCGATCTCTCATTTGCCAAAGTTTAT
>Ga0182011_10003614_pt1 | contig 12637 bp, 8 predicted proteins | sample 711E1DmetaG_FD_120481 | JGI IMG/M metagenome (GOLD analysis project Ga0182011, IMG submission 120481) | Permafrost microbial communities from Stordalen Mire, Sweden - 711E1D metaG | ecosystem: Environmental > Terrestrial > Soil > Wetlands > Permafrost | place: Sweden: Stordalen | collected... | reverse complement strand
CTCGGAATCGCGATCTCGGAGGCGGTGGAGGCAGCCGCAACATCCGGGGGGACAAAGAAATACGGGATCGGATCAGTGCTGGGACACGTGCTCCTGCACCAGACGGTCATCGGGCTTGAAGCGCTCGAACAGATGGAGATGGCGGGGGAGTACCCCGACATCGTCATCGGGTGCGCGGGGGGAGGATCCAATTTTGCGGGGTTTGCGTTCCCGTTCCTCCACAGAAACCTGACACAGGGAAACCGGACGCGGCTTATCGCCGTCGAGCCGGCGTCCTGCCCGAGCCTGACGAAAGGGAAATACACATTCGACTACGGCGACTCCGCAGCGATGGCTCCGGTCGTGAAGATGCATACGCTCGGCCACACGTTTATGCCCCCCGGGATCCATGCCGGAGGGCTCCGGTACCACGGAATGGCACCAAGCGTCAGCGCGCTTGTGCACCACGGAGACATTGAAGCGCGAGCAGTCAATCAGATCGAGACATTCGAAGCAGCGGTGGCCTTCTCCCGCGCCGAAGGGGTGATCCCCGCACCGGAATCAGCGCACGCGATACGGGCGGCAATCGACGAGGCGCTTCTGTGCCGGGCCGATGGGAAGAAGAAGGTGATCGCATTCAACCTCTCGGGGCACGGTCATTTCGACATGGGGGCGTACGACGCATTCCACCAGGGGAAACTCGAGGACTACGAATACCCCGAAAGCCTGGTTCACGAGGCGATGCAGCATCTGCCGGATGTCAGGCTGCCGGCGTGAGGAGGAAGACGGACGTCCCGCCAAAGAGCGGCGGGATCTGGTCGAACCCGTTAAAGATCGGCGGGATCTGGTCGAACCCGTTAAAGATCGGCGGGGTCTGAGTGATCCCGTCAGACAACGGAGGGTCGAAAAGAAGCCCGCGATGCCGAATGGCATCCCCATCATACGGTGGGCGCCACCGGCATCGCAGGACTGTTTCAACTGGTTGCTTCGCTACGCTCACTTCAAGAGAGTCAGCTTCTTTGTTTCCACAAAACTCCCCGCCTGCAGACGATAGAAGTAGACGCCCGAGGCGAGCCCCGTCCCGTCGAACCTCACTTCGTGGTACCCGGCCTCTTCGTTCTCGTTCACGAGCTCCTTCACAACCTGCCCCAGCGAATTAAAGACAGTCAGGTTCGCCCGGGCGCTCGAGGGAAGACCGTAGCGGATCATGGTGGTCGGGTTGAACGGGTTGGGATAGTTTTGTCCCAGCTCGAAGCTCTTCACCGCGGCGGGCGCAACTTCAGACTCCGACGCCACTGCAACTTCGTCATCTGCAAAGCATTCATTACGGCACTTCACGCTTACGTCGCGGATTCTCCCCTCGGGACGATACGCCACCACGCCCAGGTGGTGGATGTAGTCCTTCACGACGACATACTCATAGTCCGGCATCGCTTCGAGGACCGTCGCGTTTACTCCAAGCATCGGGAGGAGCCCCGCCAGCCCCTCATCCACCGTCATCGTATATTGTGCTGAAGGATTGAACTGTTTCCCGTTCACGCGGATGGAGCTCAGTATCACCCTCTGGCCTGCCGGCTTCGACCCGTCATACTTGAATGTCATGCCGGACATCTGGGGGAAGTAGTCCTCATTCACACCGAGGAAGCTGAGCGCGGCCTCGAGCCCGCCGATCAGTGAGGCGCCGTCGGCACTGACTTTGACAAGCTTCAGTCCGAGACCGGTCGAGGGATCGAATCCATACGGGAACGATCTGAACACGTCGGCCCCGACAATCGCGCCTGCGTATATCTTCTCATTGATCAGACCGATCGCAGAGAATCCGAGCTGTGTTTTCCCTTTCTGTCGCATCGCGTCGGTAACGAGATTACCCATCGGCGTGTCACGAATCTGGCTTGACTCGTCGTAGAGCAGCTCCAGGTCGCAGGGTGCGACGCCGACGATCTTATGGTAGACATCTCCGTATACCTGCTCGATGCCCGGCTTGAGACTGCTCACGATCGCCTGGATCTGCGGGACGGCAGGGACTCTCCGGTCAACAGGGATGATTCTGTAGTCGACCAACTTCACTTTCCCCGCATCGACGTTCAGACGAAGCTCGCCGACGTACAGGTAAAACGACCCCGCCTGAAGAATCAGCGTCTCTTTTCCGTTTCCCTGTTTCACATGGATTGGTTTCTCAAAGAGGTAGTGGTCATGCGCACCGACGATCACGTCGATTCCGGGGACCGCAGCGGCGATCGCCTGGTCGTGAAGGAACCCCATGTGCGAGAGGCAGATTACCACGACCGCTCCCTGAGATCTGAGTGACTGCACCATTTGTCCGGCAATCGTCGGGGTGGGATCAAGTATTTTTATGTCCCCCGAGTTGGTGGAGGGATTGTCCCAGACAGTCAGACCGAATATGCCGATCTTCACCCCTCTCTCAATGATGATCGAGGGTTGTACGAAATTGGCAAGATCTGCCCCCCCCGTGTATCCGCTCATATCAAGATTCGCGGAAAGGAGCTTGAATGAAGGCGTCGCCGCACTCAGCGAACCCAACAGGGCATCGGGAGTGAGATCGAATTCATGATTCCCGACCGCCATGGCGTCGAACCCGAGCGAGCTCATGATCTGGAGTTCGGGGACGCCGAAATACGCGTTGAACATGAAGTCGCCGACGAATGCATCCCCTCCGTGGAGAAGGACAACATTCTTCTCGGTCCCCCTGATGGAACCGAAAATCGAGGCGGCCCTGGCGATCCCGCCGATAGTCCCGTTCAGATGGAAATCTTTGGGGCCGAACGCGTCGATATGCGAATGCGTGTCGTTGACATGCACTATCGTGACAATCGTCCCCCCCGCAAGCATGACGCTCGCACAGAGAATGAGGAGGACCGAAACGCTCACAACATTCATGAAGTGTTTTTGCATGGCGCAACTTCTCCCTTCCTTGTTGTTGGTAGTAAGTGTCTATGGGTGGTTGCTCAGGACATGTCAGCATGTACTATTCATGCCAACGAATGGGAGATAATCAGAAAACGGAGAGGCACATCTGTCACGAAACTGTCATGAATCTGTAAAAGAAGGGCTTGTACGCAGGAGCATTGACGGGGATAGGGGGAGTCGGACTGCTGTGATCGACTGTACGAATCACTTTGGTCCGCGGTGCAGCAGATCTGGAGTGATCAGACGTGAGATAACGGAACCGGAGCGCACGTTCCCCCGGAGCCGGCGAATGGGCTGACGAACCGGCAGTCGGCGCGACGACGATGCATGATCACGCCGCGACGTTGCAGCCGAGATCCCGCGCGTACCCGGCAAGCATCCCGGCGAGCATGCTTCTCCCGCGATGGATCCGGGAACGGACCGTGCCGACCGGCACCTGCATGAACTCCGCAATCTCTTCATACGGGTGTCCTTCAATGTCACTCAGTATCACCGCCGTTTGAAACACGGGGGGGAGACTCTGAAGAGCAGTCATCACTTCGTCCCCCATGCTCCGGGCGTGCGCATCGATGTCTGAATTGTCGGTAAGGAAAACCCGCGGTGAGCGCAGATGCTGGAGTTCATTCCCCATCCCCGCCTGCAGGCTCTCGTCCTCGAAATCCATCAGAATCGGCTCCCGCTGACGGCGCCGGTATGCATTGATGTGCGAATTCTTGCAGATCTGGAACAGCCAGGCTTTGCAGTTGCTCCCCTGCCGGAACGTGTCGAAATGTTTGAATGCCTTCAGCATCGTCTCCTGGACGAGATCCCCGGACCGGTGCTCGTCGCGGCAGAGCTGGTACGCAAAATTCTCGAGTGCCTCCATGTGCGGGAGGGCGTCGCGTTCGAACATCTGGGACTGCGTCATGAGCTCACTCCTGTTTCTTGTTGACCTGATGTTGACCTGACCCCTGTCGAGTTTCAACAGAGTTAACGCACGATGATGATATCAGTCATTATGGTGCGGTTGATCACGGATTCTTCCTTATCAATGTCCCTCCTCATACAATCCGCATGCCAGACCGGAGCGGGGGCGGTCCCGGGTGAAAGGGAGGCCGCGTGCGGACTTTCCGGCTTCCGGGGCGGCCCACTGTGGTGCCGGCGCCACACCGGGAGAGAGGAAAGCCGGCTCGTATGTGGCACCGGTGCCACACTGCTTCCCCGTTCTCAACTGCCAGGGAGGAAACGGACGGGTTCGGACAAGGCCTGAAAATTGCATACTGGAGAGGGGAGCGTCCGCGTTGAATGTCAGGCCTAAATTGTGTATCTGTATGTGTCAGTCCAGATCCTCCCTATGCCCAAGAGCAGACCCGGAAACTCCGTCACATCGTTCATTCTCCTCCACCTGGCGTTTACGCCACTCATGATCGCCCAGGAGGCTGCGACAACCGAAAAAGGGGCATCCCCCTCATACGCCGAAATACACGGCCGAATCTCCCTTTCGAAGAGGGACGACACGCACCCGGCGAACATGCGCGACCAGATGTTCGGCATGTACTCCATTCACGGGGGAAACGGGGCGTCGTCTCTCATTGGTTCTTCCCCCGGTACGGCTGGGAGGCTCTCGGAACGGGCCGTCGTGTACCTCGAAAGCGACGACCTCAATCAGGGCCCATACGCTCCCGGCACGAAAAGCCCGTCGCTCGACCAGAAAAACCTCCAGTTCCATCCCCAGGTCCTCCCGGTCATGGTCGGAACGAGAGTCGAGTTCCCGAACCGTGACAACCTGTTCCACAACGTCTTTTCGTATTCGCAGGCAAAAGAATTCGACCTGGGCCGGTACCCGAAGGATGACTCGCGGTCGGTCACGTTCGACAGACCCGGGGTCGTGAGGGTCTACTGCGACATACACTCACACATGAGCGCGACAATACTCGTGTTGAAGCATCCGTACTTCACGTCACCGGACGATTCGGGCGTGTATGTGCTCTCCCGCGTACCCCCCGGGAGATACAAGGTTGTGCTCTGGTATGACAGGGACCCTGTCGAGCGGAAAAGCGTCGAGGTGAAGGCCGGGGAGGATCTGCAGCTCGATTTCACCAACCAGGGACGGGAATGACCCGGACAGGAATCATTGCTCTCCTCCTGTATTCCATGCTCCCTCCGGCGGCGTCCGCCCAGGTACTCCTCAGCGGGGAGACGGCGGCACAATTCTACAAGAGCGCTGTCACCCAATCCCCCCGCGCGGTCAACAGCGGCAGGCCATCGTTCGGCTGGGACACCCGGCTGTTCATCGATGGAGAAGTCACAGACAACGTCACCGCCCTGGCCAATATACGCGCGACGAACACCGACGCGATCACATTCGACTATATTGCGGTCCGACTGACCGACCTGACGCCGCTCGGGCTGAACTTCCAGGCCGGGAAATTCGACCTCCCGTTCGGCAACCTGGGGGAGCGCCGCTTTCCACGGAAAAACCTCCTGTACGGTCTCCCCTCGATATATGAATACCGGATGGCGCTCCCGGACCATTTCTCTCCAGGCCCGGACTACAGAGTGATCCCGGAAAGGGAAATCCTCGCGGGCGCCGGGCAGGGGCGGGGGATGCGGCTCCTCGACCTCGGGATGTATCATCCGGGCGCCATGGTCTTCGGATCGGCCGGAGTACTTGATTATGCATTCGCGGTCACGACCGGCACTGTCAGCACGTCGTCCTACAGCTCCGACAACTACAACAGCGACCTCGGGAAGGTCGCGCGTCTCGCCGTCACGCCGTTGACGGGTCTCACGATAGGGGGCGCATATGCATGGGGGGCATACATGCAGGCGGTGTACCCGATCCCGGGAAACGACAACCTCGACAGCTACACGGAGAGGGCCGCGGAGGTCGATCTGGAATTCAGCCGCGGGCATGCCGTGCTGGACGGAGAGGCGGTGTACTCGACATTCGGCGTCCCCGTCACGACGGGGGACCAGAACCTCCACGTGCTGGGGTATTATGTCGAGGGGAAGTATACGCTCATCCCGCGGCTCTACGCGGCGCTCCGCGTGAGCGGACTGGAGTTCGGCAATGTGCGCTCCGGAGGAATCGAACAACAATGGGATTACAATGTCGTCGAATGGGAAGGCGGGCTCGGATATTTCGTCGACAAAGACGTTCTGCTGAAAGCCGTCCGGCGTGAGACCCGCATACTCGGGGGAAGCGGGCCGAAAGATAATCTCACCGTGGTGCAGCTTGTGGTGGCGTACTGATGACGTTCAGGAACAAGATACAGATCTCCATCTGGGGCGTAGTCCTGAGCCTGCTGGTGATAACGTTCTTCATCATCAACTACTGGACACGCAGCCGGTTCGAAGAAACGTTCGCGCGGGAGTTGAGCGCCGGTTCCTCGACCGTCATGGTCCAGGAGAAGCTCCAGTCCGCCGAGCTGTTACGGGCGTGCTCGGTGATCGCGGAATCCCCGCGGCTCCGGGCCGTCGCCGAGATTGAGGATGAAAACACCGCCTACCAGCTCCTGAAGGAGATGAACCAGACCACCCTGAGCCAGGTGGTCGTCCTGACGGACCGGGCGGGGAGACCGCTCGTGCAAATGCTCCGCGGGAACAAGGAGCGGTGGGACATTTCGGGCTCGGAGACCATCCAGAACGCCCTGCTCCTTATTTCTTCCACCGACGTCTCCTCCATCGGAGGGCGGATCTACAGGATCGTCTCCGTCCCTGTCGTGATAGCGACCGAGCTCGTGGGGACGCTCACCATCGGTTTTGAGATCACATCGGCGGACCTGGCCGCTCTCAAACATATCACGAACAGCGACCTGGTTCTCGTCCACAGGATGACCCCGATACTCGCGACATTCGATTCCGCCGAAGCGGTCTCCCTCGCCTCCGCAATGGGCCCCGGCCCGTGGAATACTCCTCCCACGGAACGCGACTCCGCCGTGACCCCCATCAGGCTCTCGACGGGGAGTGAGACGTACCTCGAGACCTCATTCCGGCTGAACCGGCCCGCGACCGATGACTCGGGCACGGTGGCGTATCTCATGATCAAGCCGCTGAGCCGGGAGGTGCGACGGGCGATGGCTTCGATACTCGGCACATTCGGGATCGTCTCGCTCATCTTCCTGGCCCTGACCACAGTAATCGGGCTCGTCATATCCCGCAGTATGACGCGTCCCATCTCGGAGCTCGTGCGGGGGACAACGGAGATCAGCCGCGGAAACTATGATTATGCGATATCCGTCCGGGGGAAGGATGAGCTGGGGATCCTCGCCCGGAGATTCATGGCAATGAGCTCATTCCTCAAGGAGAAGATCAATGAGCTGGGGAAAGCGAACAGTGACCTCCTGGAGAGAAACAGGGACCTCGACGAAACGCTCCGGAAACTGCGCTCAGCCCAGGAAGACCTTGTCAGAAGCGAGCGGCTGGCCGCCACGGGGAAGATGACCGCCCAGCTCGCACACGAGGTAAACAATCCCATACACAACATCCAGAGCTGTCTGAAGACCGCGCTGGGCCGTCTTCCGGAAGGGACGAAGGGTCGCGACCTGATTGACGTGGCATACGAGGAGGTCAACCGGCTCTCCCGTCTCTCCGCACAGATGCTGAGCCTGTACCGGAGCTCCCTTGTCGAGGAGGAGATGAAGCCCACGAACGTTAACGATATACTGGGCGAAGTCGTCATTCTGGCGCAGGGAGAGGTCCAGGACAGGAACATCGTCCTGCACACCGAGATCGAACCAGCGCTTCCCCTCGTCAGGGGGTCACGGGACAGGCTCAAACAGGTCCTACTCAACCTCATCTCCAACGCGCTCGACGCGATGCCCGGTGGGGGAGAACTGGCGATGCTGGCCTCCCGGGACAACGGGACCGTCCGGCTGACCGTGAAGGACAACGGGGTCGGCATTCCGCAGGAGAACCTGAACAGGATATTCGACGCCTTTTACACGACGAAAGGGAAAGTGAGCGGGGTAGGGCTCGGGCTTTCGGTCAGCTACGGAATCGTCAGCCAGCACCGCGGATCCATCGAAGTCCGGAGCACGGTGGGAAAGGGCTCGGCGTTCACGGTCATACTTCCAACCGGGGAATGATTCATGCCCAGGCATGCACACGGCAAAATCATGATCGTCGACGACGATCTCGCCTTCCGGATCGGAACGCTCGCATTGCTGGAGGACCACGGGTACGTGTCGACGATCGCGACGAACGGCGAAGAGGCCAAGCGCAAACTCGCCGAACAGCAGTTCGACCTCGTCCTCTCGGACCTTGTCATGCCCGGCATCAACGGCATAGAGCTCCTCCAGCACATCAAGGGGAGCTATCCGGGGCTCCCGGTCATCATGGTGACCGGATTCGCCTCGATCGGTACGGCGGTCGAGGCGATGCGCCTTGGGGCGCGGGATTATGTGACGAAACCGTGCGACAACGACGAGCTGCTCATCAAAATCCGGCGCGCCCTCGAAGAACAGCAGAAGGACCGTGAGCTGAGGAGCCTGCGGGACGAGGTCCGCGGAGTCTATGCTTTCGGCAACATCGTCGGCAGGAACAGCAGGATGAAGGAGGTCTACACACTCGTGCAGCAGGTGGCAGGGACCGACGTCCCGGCCCTCATACTCGGTGAAACCGGGACCGGGAAGGAGCTCGTTGCCAAGGCGATTCACTACAACAGCTCCCGGCGCGACAAACCTTTTGTGGTGATCAACTGCTCGGCGCTCGCAGAGACGCTGCTGGAAAGCGAGCTCTTCGGACATGAGCGAGGCTCCTTCACCGGCGCGCACAGGCAACACACGGGCAAGTTCGAAGAAGCCCGCGGGGGAACGATATTCCTCGATGAAATCGGGGACGTCCCGATGCATATACAGACGAAACTGCTGCGTGTCCTCCAGGAAGGGGAGATACAGCGGGTGGGGGGTACGGAGACCATCACGGTGGACAGCAGGGTCGTTGCCGCGACGAACCGGGACCTCACCGCGATGATCGGCTCCGGGCAGTTCCGTGAAGACCTGTTCTACCGTTTGAACGTGTTTCCGATACACGTTCCCCCGCTCCGCGAGCGGATGGACGATCTCCCCGACCTCGTCGATTTCTTCCTGAAGAAGCACGCGGCGCTCGCCGGAAACCGTGTCACCCGGTTCGCACCGGCAGTCCTTCCCTCAATGATGAACTACCAGTGGAAGGGGAACGTGCGGGAACTCGAAAACCTGATGAAGCGTGCGATCATCAAGTCGACCGGCGACACGATTACCTCCATCGAACTCCTGACAGGGGAACAGCCAGAGGCCCGCACCTCCGCCCCCGCCGACGGGTCGGTCCAGATGAACACGTCGTTCCGCGAGTACCTTTCGACAATCACCCGGCATGCGGAGGAGTCGTATCTCCTCCAGATGCTCCGCCTCTACAAGGGGAACGTCAACCAGATTGCGAAACTGATGGATATCGACAGAAAGACCGTCTACAGGAAGATGGGGGAATACCAGATCGACCCCGATTCATTCCGCGACTGACGCGCCCCTGCTGCGAGCCGGAAGGAACCCACCTGCGCGGGCATTACATCTTCCTGATCGTCACGTTCCCGTTCACCGTTTTTATCGTCACGCGGTTGCTTCCCCCCGCCACATTCCCGGTCCCATGGATGATCCTGTGCGGGGACCCGTTGTCCCGTTCCCACTCCGGCGACACCTCCTGTTTCACGGGAAAATCGCTCTTGATCGTATAGTCCCCCTCGTGCCCCTCCGTGTAGGCGAGCTCGATGTCGATGTCCATCGAGAGCCCCGCGGGAACACTCAGCGTGATATCGCCCGCCATCGACGTGAGCGCGACGGACCGCTTTCCGCTGGAGGGGTCGCCGGTCATCGTGGCTTCCACGTTCCCCCCCATCGTGCTGGCGTCGATCCAGCCATCGACCGCATCGAGCGCGACCGGTCCCCCCATCGTTTTTGCCTTCACAAACCGGGCGGCGGAATGAACGTGGATCGCCCCCCCCATCGTACTGAGTGAGGCACCCTGGGGGGCATCATCCACATTGATTTCCCCTCCCATTGTCGATATGTTCAATTCGCGCCCCCTGACCTCGCCGGATCTGCGCGTGATGTTTTTCTGTCTGACGTTCCCCCCCATCGTTGAAGGTTTCACGTCCCCGGTCACGTCCTCCATGAGCACTTCGCCCCCCATCGTCTTCACGTTCCCGTCGACATCAGAGTGCTTCAGTGTTATCTCTCCCCCCATCGTCAGGAGGTCGAGGTTCCCCTTCAGTCCGCTCAACATGAGAGCGCCACCCATCGTCTTGCCGCTCATCCGTCCCTCGACGTTTTCGATCGAAACACCCCCGCCCATGGTTTCCATGTGGACATCATAACGGCGGGGGACATTGATCTCAAGTCGTATCCCTCCGTTCCGGTTGTGCCGCGAGCCCCTGTAATGAGAACTGACGGAAACGCCCGACGAAGTCCCCTCCATCTCCAGTATCGCCTCTTTCCCGTCCCGCCCTTCGCGGAACCCTTTCACGGCCACCGTTTCCCTGTCCCAGCCCGCTATCGCAATACCTCCCCCGGTCTTCAGGTCGATGTCGAGCTTCTTTCCCTGCGACGTGACAAATTCCTTCTCGTAGTCCGCCTGTGGCGCTGCGGAGAGCATGAACGGAGAAACCAGAAAAACCAGAAGCGCGAAACGTTTCATAGTGCGGCTCCTTATTTATTCACCTGTTCCACCAGTAGTTCAGCCTGACCATGAAGATATTGGCGGGACGGATATCCATCAACTGTCCCAGTGCGTGATTGAACCGAATGCCGTCGAACAGTCACCTGACCGGTCAGGCGGACCGCCTGGACCTCAAGCCGGAGCTGGAGGATCGCCCCCCTGTCCGACCGTGGGGAACAGGAGCATCATCGCAGCGAACATCTCACGGTCTCCCCTTGCGCACCTCGATATTGCCGGAGACGGCATCAAGCGTGACCTGCTCGCCCCCCCCGTTCAGGAGTATCGTTGCACGGATCTCGCGGCTCTGTTCGTCCTTTTCATATTTGTCCATCGCAAAATCCGACCGTATCTCGTACGAGTCCTTCCGGCTGCGCCACCAGCCGCCGATATGAATCCGCGCATTGATCGTCGCCTTCGCACTCTCCGGCACGAACAACCTGATGTCCCCTCCCGCAGTGTTCAGCCGACTCCTGCCGTTCTTTGCCGGGTTCAGCATCGCGACAATGTTCCCCCCCGCCGTGCTCCCCTCCAGCGCCCCGGTGACGTTCTCGAGCTGCAGGTCACCGCCGGCGCTGGTTGCCCGGACCGTCCCCGTGGCTCCGTGCAACAGGATATTCCCTCCCGCGGTCGTGAGCGAGGCACTTCCGGAAACGGATCCCGCGGTGATATCCCCCCCCGAAGTCGATACGATCGCCTCCCCTCCGACATCCCCGATGGCAATGTTCCCGCCGGACGTGCTGGCACGGATCCTCTTGCCGACGTTCGCGACCGTGATGTCCCCCCCGGAAGTGACCACCGCCGCGCTCCCCGAGACCGTCCCCATGTGGATGTCCCCGCCGGAGGTGTTGAAATCGAGATCGCCCCCGATGTCACCGGAGGTTATGTCTCCGCCGGATGTCCGCATGTCAATGGCGCCGCCGAGATTCCCGAGCCGTATGTTCCCCCCGCCCGTCGCCCCTTTCAGTTTCCCCGTCAGAGGGCCGTTGACCTGGATATCCCCGCTGGATGACTGAAGACGGACATCAAACCGGGACGGGAGACTGACATCGAGCGTGAGATCGTCAGAGGACCCGTCTGTATCCTCGATCCGCACCGTGGTACCGCTCTGGACCATTCTGAGCGCCGGATCCTCCCCGTCGTCCACGCCTTTGATCCTGACCGACACCTCGTCCCTGTCCCACGGGTTGATGATGATGTTCCCCCCCCGGATCGTTACTTCAAGCGTTCCTCCCTTTCCGACCGTGAAGGTTTTCGTGCGATCCCCGCCTCCCCCTGGTGCTGCGGTGGCGATGCACGCCGCCGCGAGAGAAATGACGGTGAAAAGAACCGATAGTCGTTTCATTGCCGGGTCGCCTCCTGAATAACCGCACGGGCCTTCACGCGGATGTAGTTGTTGTCGTCTGTCGTCGCTTTCTGCTTCAGGACATCAAGTATGTCGCTGTCCACTCCGAGCGGACTCGTCCGTGCCGAGTCGAGAGCGTTGATGGCGGCGACCCGGAGTCCGGGGTTGCTGTCCGACATGAGCGCGCGGAGCAGGGCCTTCTTTATTTCTCCATCGAACGGGAGCCGCCTGAGGGCATTCAGCGCCTCTTTCCTTACCCCCACGTTAGCGTCCATCTCCATCGCCTTGATAAGTGCGGACTTGGTCTCAACGTCCTGCGTTTCCACTCCCTGCCTGTTGATCGCATCGACGGCTTTCAGACGGACACCCGGATTCTCCTCGTTCAACATCGCATGCGTGAGGACCTTCTGGATCTTCGGATCGTCGATGCTCCCGCGCATGCGGACCGGAGTGACCGCATCAAACGTGAATTCAATCTCACCTGTTCCCCGCCCGTGATCGATGAAGTGGATGTTGGTGATCCTCGTCTCCTCTTCTTCGGGGCGGACACCCCCCGCCGGAAAGGGGGAAGCGAGCCTGGGGGGCTCCTCTCCGGCCGGGGGGGGGAAGAGCGATCTTCCGAGGAAGAAACCGACCGCCAGCGTGAACGCCGCACCGAGAGCAATCCTGTACACGGGAGCGATCGCCCCCGGGGAGAGCCACCCGGACCAGCCG
>Ga0182011_10003613_pt1 | contig 12637 bp, 11 predicted proteins | sample 711E1DmetaG_FD_120481 | JGI IMG/M metagenome (GOLD analysis project Ga0182011, IMG submission 120481) | Permafrost microbial communities from Stordalen Mire, Sweden - 711E1D metaG | ecosystem: Environmental > Terrestrial > Soil > Wetlands > Permafrost | place: Sweden: Stordalen | collected... | reverse complement strand
CACAGACGAACGCCGCCGTCGGGGCATGAGGGCCAACGCCGCCGGGCAGATGGTTCCGCCGGCCGCGCAGGCCAAACCGCCCGCCCCGCCAGGCGACACAAACCACAGACCGAAGCGGCCGGTCCACGCGACCTTGGCCTCGCCACTGGATTCCTGCCCCGCCAGGCCAGGCACACCACAGCCCCAAGCTCTCTTCAACGGGGAACGCGGAAACACCGCGTCTCGGGATTCGTCCGGCAGGCTGCCGGTTGGATCGGTTCGTGCAGAACCGCTCAGCGGGCTTCGTCGTCTACAGCGATCTTCAGAGCGCGCAGGAACTTCTGGTCCTGCGACGTCCATTTGATTCTGGCCCTGGTCTCCCGCACCGGAGAACGTTCGCCGGGACTGTCCAGCTCAACCTCTGCCGATGCCTCTTCCGTTTCGCCCTCAGCCTCGTTCTCGTCTCTCTTGTTGAACCCGATCGTGGCTTCCAGAACCAGGAACACGTCGTAGCCGGCGCGCCTGATGTCACCAATCGCAGCGGCGATGCGGTCGGAGTCGGACAGCGATTCGTTGATCGCATTCCCGAGTTCCTGCATGAGAGTCTTCAGCTTCTCTTCCACAACTCGCCCCCTTTGTCCGGGCCACCCCTTGAGGATAGCATCCTCACTTAATTGATGCCCCGCTGCCCTCCTCCGTTTCAGCGAATCGGGCCAGGCAGCCTCTAGTCCCGCATCGATTGTATGGGACCTCGAGAGGATGCACAAGCCCAAACTATACATCGGCCGGCCCGAACGAGTTCTGTATCGTTTTTCTCATACCGCATGATCGTGGTACGAAAAGCACACCGTACCGCGCCTGTACTGCCCGCCTTTGGGGAGGTTGGCAATGCCGGTTTTGCTACGATGGGAGGGGAGTTCGCAGATGTTCGCTCTTGTCCGCCGCTTCCTCCAGCACGTGCTGCCCGCCGTCATCCGTCCCTTGCGGATCGTCTGGAACCAGATCGTCGGCTTTCTGTTCCTTGTGCTTGCCGTCTCCGCGGTTCCCCGCACCGTTCACAGCGCGCGAGAGCTCGACGGCGGCCCCGAGGCCCTCTTCCGCGTGTTTCTTGGTGGCATTTTCATCACGCTCATGGCGGCCTTCGGCATCTACTCCTTCTGGCGCGCTCACAAAGTTCCCAAACTGCGATGACCGATCCCATTGAGACGCCCGGCGGATTCCCTTGCACCCCGGGCATTCATCCCGAGATGTGCCGCAGCCGGCGGCTGACGCCGCGCTGGATCGCCTCGAACCTGCGGCCCCGGACGAGCGGACCCCGCTGCCCTTTATCCTCGAAACCGCCGGCCCCCTGCGGAGTGTTTCTGGACGATACCGTGAGTAGGATAGGTCCCCGGCCTGTCCAGGAAAGGCCACTATGCCTCGCGAACTTGCCGTAACCTCGCCGGACGGCGTAACCACCAAGACGCGCCTGGAGGGAGAGAGCCTCTCGCTCGGCCGCTCCAGCGCCAACGAACTCTGCTTTCCCGATGACGTCGGCCTTTCGCGCCAGCACATGACCATCGAACGCGATGGCGATCAATGGGCTCTCCGCGATCTGGGCAGCAAGAACGGCACGTTCCTCAACGGCGCCCGCGTGGCCGGGAAAGTCCGGCTGAATCCCGGCGATCGCATCGTCGCCAGCCGAACTGTGCTGGTGTACGATCCCGCCGAGGCCGACGCTAACAAGACCGTGCTCTTCGAATTGGCCGCCCCCAGCCGTCCCTCCGAACAGACAGTCAGCGTCACGCTCGAGCGCCTTCTCGAGGGCGAGAGCAAGGACAAGGACAAGTCCCCCTTGGCGCCGCAGTGGGGCAGCGCCGTCACGGCGTTGCTCAGAGCCGGACGGGAACTGGCCGCCCGCCGCCCGCTGCCCGAGCTGTTCACGGTGATCCTCGGCCTGGCCACCGAAGCCGTCGGCGCGCGCCGGGGAGTATTGATGACGCTCGAGAAAGGCCAGCTCGTCGCACAAGCCTCCAAGGGCGAGGGGTTCCGCATCAGCACCGCCGTGCGCGACCGCGTGCTCGACGCCAAGACCTCCCTGCTGGTCCGCGATGCCTCGATGGATGAGGCCCTGCGCCAGCGCCTCAGCATCGTCGAGCACAGCGTGCGCGCGCTCATGGCCGTGCCGCTTCAGACCGACAACCAGGTGATCGGCCTGATCTACGTCGATTCGCCCCAGTTCCCGCGCGAGTTTTCCGGCGACGATCTCAACCTGCTTACGGTGATGGCCAACGTCGCCGCCATCCGCATCGAGCGGGACCGCCTGGCCGAAGTCGAGCAGACCGAGAAGCTCATGGCGAGCGAACTCGAGCAGGCCGCCGAGATCCAGCGCCAGTTCCTGCCGGCCGTTGCGCCTGTCCTCCCCGGCCTCGATCTGGCCGGCTACAACGCCGCCTGCCGCACCGTGGGCGGCGATTACTACGACTTCCTGCCTTACCCCGGCAATCGCGTCGGCATCGTGATCGGCGACGTGGCCGGCAAGGGCATGCCCGCGGCCCTGATGATGACCAGCCTCCAAGCCAAGGTCCAGGCGCTGGCCGAAACTCCCGGCGACCCGGCCTCCGTGGTGGCGCGTCTCAACCGCAGCCTGGCCGCCACGTGCCCGCGCAACCGCTTCATCACCTTCTTCTTCGCCATCGTCGACGCTGACACGGGAGAGGTCGCCTACTGCAACGCCGGCCACAATCCCCCGCTCCTCATCCGCGCCGGCGGAGGCATCGAGAAGCTCGAAGGCGGCGGCCCCGTGCTCGGCATCCTGCCCGCCATGACCTACCAGCGGCAGCAGTGCCGCATGGAACCCGGCGACGTGCTGCTGCTCTATAGCGACGGCGTCACCGAGGCCGCCAACCCCGAAGGCGAGGAGTTCGAGGACCAACTGGCGGCGCTCGCCGCGAAAGTTCGCGACCGCAGCGCCGCCGAAATCGTGCAGACGATTCACGAGGCCGTCCGGGATTGGATCGCCGGCCAGCCACCGGCCGACGACGTCACTGTCGTCGTCGCCCGGCGCGCATCATGACGCCTTACAGCGCCGCGAGATCCGCCAGAAGAGCGTCCCGCTTGAAGCCGCACGGAGAGTTCCCGTTCGCTTCGATCCACTCCGGAGTGAAGACCACGTAGGACTCGTCGCAGTAAGCGTCCCGAAACCCGTAGTCCACCGGGACCTTGCCGCCCCAGGAAATGACTTCCAGGCTTCCGCGCCCGTCGTAAGGATCCTCGACGCAGTGGCCGCCCCAGCTTCCGGGAGCCGTTCGGCCCCGCAATTTGCCGTGAGGAGCTTTCCAGGCTGGCTGTCCCTGAACCGATGCGGGAAGCGCGTAGCCGTCGAGCGTTCCCCCAAACAGCCACAGGGCCGATGCCAGCTCCGCCGGATCGTGTAACTTGACGGCGGCGAACGCAGTGATTTGGTGTTTGATGCCGCCGAAGGTCAATCCCTGCCGGCGCCAGTAGTTGAGCGCGTCGAGCATGTTGCAGCCGCAATCCGTCGTCGGATCGCCGGGAACGTACCCTCCGATCGCGGAGTAGGCTGCGATGACATCGCCGTCGGATGGGACCGCGACCGCCAGACCCGCCGCCGCACGCTGCTGCATTGCCAGGTGCATCATGCCCGCGATCACGCAGCAGCCGAGCCGGTCGTTGCAGAGCATCCCGTAGTCGGGGACCCTGCCGGTCCAATCGACTAGCGGGGGCGCCGTTGGAAGCGCCGCAATGTAATCGCCCAGCTTGAACGTGCGGGGGTCCCATCGAGCCGGCAGTTTCCCGAGCTTGAAAGTTCCGTTAGGGAGTGGCACGGCCTACCTCCGCACGGCGAGGGCTTTGTCCACCGCTGCCAGTGCCGCCAGATCCTTGGCCTTCAGCCCCGCGATCTTCTCCAGGCCGGACCGCCCGAAGTGGTAGCGGCTTCCGCCTGCATGGAGCGGCAGCGCGGGCTTGGCGCCGTACTGCTTGAGCACGTTCTGCACATCCGTGGCCAGCGCCTGTACGACGCCGGCAATCGTCGCCGGAAGGCCTTGCAGATTCGGCACCGAGGCCACTACGCCCGCCAGGTCCGCCGTGATTCCGGCCGATATCTCCGCGGTTGTGCCGCCTGCCGAGAGGCGGTCCGATACGCTGCCCAGAGCTTTCAACGCCGCCTGAATCCATGTGAGAATCTCCGTGACCTGAGCCGCCGGCAAACCGGCCGCTCCAGCCACGATCGGAATCGCCGCCTCTGCTGCGCTCAAGGCGATGTCAATGTCGTTGATAACTTGCGATTGCGTGCAACCGATCATGCACAGGCACACGGCAATCACGATCGCGAAGCGAAATCCGAACGGAACCGCTCCCTTTTTGGTCCACATGCTTGTTTTCCTCCCGCCCAATCAATCGCATGGGTATGCTCCGCCGACCGGCACATCGGGCTCCGATCTCTCTGAGATCGCGCCAGATATAGATCCGCTTCGTGCGTGAACGAAGAAAGCCGCTTGGGCGGGGTGGCGGCGGCGCGGCCGGGCGGCGGAGCGTGCGGGCGGCGGCGAATCGCCGGCCTCACGGTCTGCGATAATCAATCCGTGATGCGCACTCTCGCCGTTCTCGCCCTCGTGCTCTGGCTGGTGGCAGCCGCGGTGGCGGCCCAGCCGCCCATGACCAAGCTGCAGATTGAGGTCAGGAACCTCAGCGACAAGCCGATTGAGCGCGCCAGCGTAGTAGTGCGCTTCGTCTCGGGTCACTCCACCATGAAACTCGGCAAGAAGATCATGAAGGTTTGGGAGGTCCGGACCAACCAGGACGGCCTGGCGAAGGTCCCCGAGCTTCCGCAGGGCCAGATCCGGGTCCAGGTGATTGCCACCGGGTATCAGACCTTCGGCCAGATCTTCGACGTCACGGAGACCGAGAAGACCATCCAAGTCAAACTGAACCCGCCGCAGGCTCAATACTCGCCGCAGGAATAGGCCGGGGACGGTGGCGCGGCCGGCGCCCGTGGCGCGGGCTTCAGCCCGCGGCTGGGTGGGGCCCGTGGCGCGGGCATCGGCCCGCGGGCGCGAGCGGGGCGGCGCCCCTCCCACCGCCACAGTTCAGATGTGAAACAGGCGGTCGAAGAATTCCCGCGTGCGAGCCTGGATCTGCGCCAGCTCGATATCGAGGGGCTGGTCGTGCAGATGGTCGGGGGTCCAGCGGCGCACCAGGTCGTTGAGGTTCTCGAGCGCGGCGCCGCCGGCGGGGATGGCGCCCTCGGCGTGGCCGGTTGAAACCCGCAGGGCGTGATCGACGGCCCGGTAGAATGCCGCCGCGTCGCGCAGGAAATCGGCGTCCGGGCGTTCCAGGTGCCCCATCTGCTCCACCACGTCGATGCGCGCCGGCGTGTTCAGCACCTTGAAGAAGATCCCCGCCCCTTTGAGCCGCAGGTACATGAGCGCGAAGTCGATGTCGTAATACCCGCCGCGGCCGGCCTTGAGCGGGTTGTCCCCGCCCAGTTCCTTTTCCAGGCGCAGCCTCATCTGCAGAAGCTGCCGGCGCGACCGGCCGCTCTGCCCGTAGCGGCGCCAGTCGACTTTTTGCAGCTCGTTGAGAAACCGCGTGCCGTGGTCGATGTCCCCCGCCGCCGTGCGCGTCTTCATGTACGTGATGCCTTCCCAGGCTTCGGCGGCGTTGGCAAAGTAAGTCTTGTACGCGCTTTCGGACTGCACCATCGCGCCGGAGCGCCCATTGGGCCGCAAGCGCGTGTCCACCGCGAACATCATCCCGTCGCCGGTATACGCGGTGATGATGGAGATCATCTGCTCGGCCACGCGCGTCCAGAACAGTTGCTCCGGCATGTCCTGATCCGGGATGACGAAGACCAGGTCGGCGTCGGAGGCCACGTCGAACTCGCGCATGCCGAGCCTTCCCATGCTGATCACCAGCATCTGATCCTTCGGCACGTAGCCGGCGGCGCTGGGCGGGCGCGCGGCGGCCACCTGCTCGATGGCCATGCGGTATGCGCCGGCGATGGTCGCGTCGGCCAGATCGGAGGTGCGCGCCAGCGTCTCGAAGATGTCGCTTTGCCGGCAGATGCTCTCGGTCTGGATGCGGAACATCTCGCGCCGGAAGAACCGCCGCAGCTCGGACGGGTCGTCGCTCGCCAGCGCCTCCTCGACGTAGGGCAGCACGGGGGCGGATTCGTGGCGCATGTTCCGCAATTCCGCCAGCAGCTCGGGGTTGCGGATCAACTGCTCGGCGAAGTACGCGCTGTGCTCGACGATATCGAGGACGTTGGAGGCGAGGAGAGGATCGGCGTCGATCCACTGCAGCCACTCCGGGTGAGGCAGAATGCGCTCGAGGAAATGCTCGAAATGCGCGCGGCCGCGCCGCAGGCTGCTGCGGGCAACGGCCGCGGCGAGTTGCGGAGCGCGTTGGTCGAGAAAACGCAGCAGGTTGCTCGATCCCTGATCGAAGGGCTCTTCCGCCTCGGGCGGGGCGGCGCCGCCCGGCGCAGGCGGCGCGGGCGCCGTCATGTAATAGATCGGCTGCTGGGAGTGGATGACACGTTCGTAGATTTCCTGGACCGTCTCCAGGTGCTTGTTCAGCTCCCTGAGCGCCGAATCGGCCGAAGGCACCCCGCCGAAGTGCGCGCCGGGCATCTTCCGGGCCAGCGCCGCCAGTTCGTCCGGATCCGTGGGCAGCGTGTGTGTCTGGCGATCTTCGTAAAACTGGAGCCGGTGTTCCAGATGGCGCAGGAACTGGTAGGCCCCGGCCAGCCCCGAGTACTCGGCGGGAGACAGCAGGTCCTTGTCGCGCAGCCGGGAGAGCGCCAGCAGCGTGCCCCCGTGGCGCACCCATGTCTCCCGCCCGCCGCGCAGCCGCTGGAGGCACTGCACCAGGAACTCGATATCGCGGATGCCGCCCGGCGCAAGCTTGATGTTGAAGCCCTGCGGCCCGCCATGCCGCTCGGCCAGTTTCTCCCGAATCCGGACGCGCGTTTCCGAAGCGGCTTCCACCACCGAGAAATCCAGCGTGCTCGAGTAGATCAGCGGCTCCACGGCGTCCAGCAACTCGGCGCCGGGACCGGGATCGCCGGCCGAGACGCGCGCTTTGATGAGCATCTGCAGCTCCCAATCGCGCGCGCGATTCAGATAGTAGATCCGGGCGCCCTCGAGCGAGGTTGCGACTTCGCCGAAGCGCCCGTCCGGCCGCAGACGGAGATCCACGCGGTAGGAAATGCCGGCGGCGGTGTAGGTGGACAGCAGGTCGGTTAACTGGTTGGCGGCCTTCTTGAAGAACTCCTTGTTCGTGATCGCGCCGGGGCCGGCGGTCTGGCCGTTCGCGGCGTAGACGAACATCAGATCGATGTCGGAGCTGTAGTTCAGTTCTTTGCCGCCGAGCTTGCCGAGCGACAGGATCGAGAAGCGGGGGTCGCTCGGAAGCCCGTGTTTGGCGGCAAGGTCGTCGCGAATGCGGCGGTAGCAAACGCCCAGCGTCGCATCCGCCAGGCTCGAAATCTCCTCGGTGACTTCGGGCAGGTCGGCCAGGCCGGTGACGTCGCGCAGCAGGATGCGCAGGAGCTGCCGCCGCCGGAACAGCGCCAGCGTGTGCGGCGAGGGCAGGCCGGGGCCTTCGGCATCCAGCGTCTTCTCGAGCAGCGTCTCGAAGTCCTCGGTCAGAAAGAGCCGCTGGAGCGAGGTTCCCCAGGCCAGGTCCCGCACCCATTCCGGGTTGAGCAGCACGGCTTCGGAGAGAAACCGGCTGTGGGAGAAGACGGCCACCAGCAACTGAATCCCGGCGCCGGTTTCGGCGATGCGCTGGAAGTCGGCGGGCTGTTCGGAGTGCAGACGTTCGAGGTAATGCAGGGCCTCATCCGGGTTGGGCGAGGCGGCCAGCAGCGACGAAACCCGATCCTGCCATTCGAGCGGCAAGCCGTCCATCAGGCGCGCTAGAGACTCGGACGCCCGCGCGGCGTCGCGGAAATCGATCGCTGCCGGAAGTTTTCGCATGAACCGGTCAGACGGCTGTGTCCACCACACAGATTATATCCCCTGTGCGCACCCAACCCGGGCGCACCACCGAGGCGTAGAACCCGGCCATGCCCCACACCGGCTCGCCGGGCTGAGCGTCCTCGCGGAAGATCTCCCGCTTGAGCCCCGGGCCATAGACGTCGAGCGAGGCACAAGGCGTGCGCAGCCGGGTTAGTTCGATGACCGCCTGTCCGGCCCGCAGACGCATGCCCGGACGCAGGTTCGCCCGGTCGAGCCCGCGCGTGGTGAGGTTCTCGCCGAGCGCGCCGTAGAAGAGCGGATAGCCGCGGGCGGCGAGTTCATCCACGGCTTCGGCGGCGGCGAGCAGAACGGCTCTGTCAGGGCCGCCGTGAAGGCCGGGGTGGGCAACCGCGTCGCCTTCAAAACCGAGGGGAGTGAGAAAAGCCTCCCCTACCGGCCGCTTGGGCAACCCGCCGATGGAGAGATTGACCTGGAGAATCAGACCGCGCATGGAGAACTGGTCCGATCTTCTCACGTCGGCTCCCGGCACGGCAGGGCCGATGGGAAGCAGTCCGGCGGGCGCAGCACGGCAGACGGCTGATGGGAAGCCTGTGGTGACAGTCCCGTTCAACTCGGGGACGCAGGCGGAACCGCCTGCGCCACGAGTAGAATCAGTGACTTGGGCCGGAGTGGGGCAGGCGGTTTCGCCTGCCACCGACTTTCACCACAGGCTGTTGGGGACCGGTCCGTTGAGCGCACCGCGGCAGACGGCAGATGGACAGGGGAAGACCGAGGACTGAAGGAGGCCGGGGACAACCCGAGCGGGCTGTCCCCGGTGACTGCCGGCTAAATGTCGTAATACAGAGCGAACTCGTAAGGGTGAGGACGGAGACGAACGGCGTCCGCCTCGTTCTTACGCTTGTAGTCGATAAAGGCCTCGATCAGCTCTTCGGTGAAGACGTCGCCCTTCAGCAGGAAGTTGTGATCGTCTTCGAGACAGCTCAAGGCTTCTTCGAGCGAACCCGGCATGGAGGGCACGTTGCGCATCTCTTCGGGGGACAGGTCGTAAATGTCCTTGTCGAGCGGCTCGCCGGGGTTGATCTTGTTGAGGATTCCATCCACGCCCGCCATCATCATGGCTGCGAAGGCCAGGTACGGATTGCAGGCCGGGTCGGGCGGACGGAACTCCAGGCGCTTCGCCTTGGGGTTCGAGGAGTACATGGGGATGCGGACCGCGGCCGAGCGGTTGCGCCGCGAGTAAGCCAGGTTCACCGGCGCTTCATAGCCCGGCACCAGGCGCTTGTAACTGTTGGTGGTGGGCGCGATGATCGCCGACATCGCGCGCGCGTGCTTGAGCAACCCGCCCGCGTACCACAGCGCCATCTGGCTCAGACCGGCATAGCCGTCGCCGGAGAACAGGGGCTGGCCGTCCTTCCACAGGCTCTGGTGGCAGTGCATGCCGCTGCCGTTGTCCGCGAACAGCGGCTTGGGCATGAAGGTCACGGTCTTCCCGTACTGGTTGGCCACATTGCGGATGATGTACTTGTACAGCATCAGGTGGTCCGCCATCTGGAGGAGCGGGGCGAACCGCATGTCGATCTCGGCCTGGCCGCCCGTGGCGACTTCGTGATGGTGGCACTCGGCGTGAATGCCGCACTTGATCATGGTCTGCACCATCTCGCTGCGCAGATCCTGGTAGTGATCGGTAGGCGGAACCGGGAAGTACCCTTCCTTGTAGCGCGGCCGGTAGCCGAGGTTGTCCTTCTCGCGGCCACTGTTCCAACGGCCCTCGTCGGCGTCGATGAAGTAGTAGCCGGAGTGCTGGTCCTGATCGAACCGGATGTTGTCGAAGATGAAGAACTCGGCTTCGGGCCCGAAAAAGCATGTGTCCGCGAGGCCGGAGTTCTTCAGGTACAGCTCGGCCTTCTTGGCGATCCAGCGCGGGTCGCGCTCGTAATGCTGGCGCGTGATCGGGTCGACTGCGTCGGCGATCATGACCAGCGTCGGCGTCTCGCCGAACGGATCCATGATGGCAGTGGTCGGGTCGGGAATGAGCAGCATGTCGCTTTCGTTGATGGCCGCCCACGCACGAATGCTGGAGCCGTCGAAGCCGTAGCCTTCCTCGAAGACCTCCTCGTCCAGTTCGCTGATCGGATAAGAAACGTGATGCCAGAGACCGGGGATGTCGCTAAAGCGCAGGTCGATCTGCTTGGCGTCGTTTTTCTTGGCAAATGCTAAAACTTCTTTAGGACTCATCTATCCTCCCTAGGGCGGATACGCACACTGAGGCGCGCTCCGTTCGCACACGCACACCACACGCAAAAGGTGGGGATGCCACACTCGCAAGTTGTTCCTTAGAATATCGAATGGGAGAGGACACGGTCAAGAAAGTTTTTTTTATGGAGCAGATAGCCTTTCGTTTTGAGCCCGTGCGGCGGGTCTTCACGGTGGCCGAGCTGAACGCCGCGGTTCGCGGCCTGCTGGAACGCGAATTCGCGGATGTGTGGGTTGCGGGCGAGATTTCGGGCACCCGCGCGGCGGCCAGCGGCCACTACTACTTCACGCTCAAGGAGCGGGACGCCCAGCTCCGCTGCGTCTGCTTCCGGCAAACGGCGCGCTACCTGAAGTTCAAACCCCAGGACGGCGTGGCCGTGATCGCGCGCGGGCGCATCGACCTCTACGAGGCGCGCGGGGAATACCAGCTCCTGGTAGAGGCCCTGGAGCCGCAGGGCCGCGGCGCCCTGCAGTTCGCTTTCGAGCAGTTGAAAACGAAGCTGGCCGCGGAGGGCCTCTTCGACGCGTCGCGCAAGCGGGCGATTCCGGCCTTTCCGCGGCGCATCGGGATCGTCACTTCGCCCACCGGCGCGGCCATCCGCGACCTCCTCAACATCCTGGAGCGGCGCTTCCCGGGGCTGCACATACGTCTGTTTCCCGCGCAGGTGCAAGGCGAAGGGGCGGTGGAGGAGGTGTGCCGCGCGATCGAGTACTTCAGCGCCTCGGGATGGCCGGACGTGGTCATCGTGGGGCGCGGAGGCGGCTCTCTCGAGGACCTGTGGACCTTCAACGAGGAGGCGGTGGCGCGGGCCATTGCGGCCTGCTCCGTTCCCGTGATTTCCGCGGTGGGCCACGAAACCGACGTCACCATAGCCGACTTTGTGGCCGATCTTCGTGCGCCCACGCCTTCGGCCGCGGCCGAGCTGGTGGTGGGGACGCGGCACCACGTCCTCGAGCGCATCGAGGGCTCGGAGGCGAAACTCCGGCAGGCGTTGCGCTACCGGCTGGCGGATGCGGAGCGCAAGCTGCGCCAGCGCGGGATCGAGCGCGCGACCGCACTGCTCTCCCGGCGCATCGGCCGCTCGCTTCAGCGCGTGGACGAGCTCGATTCCGAGCTGCGGCACCAGGCGCGGTCGCTGGCCGGTCTGGGGCGGGCGCGCTGGAGCGATCTCAATGCCCGCCTGAAGGCGCTCGACCTGCGGCTGCGATTCGCCGAAACGCGCCGGCGCCTGGCGACGGCCGACCGCGCGGCTGCCGAAACCGTGCGCTCGCGGCTGGGGCGGGCGCGGGGACGCTACCAGCAGCTCGCGGCGGCACTCGACCAGCTCAGCCCGCTCAGGGTACTCGAACGAGGCTACGCCATCGTCCAGGACGAGCGGGGACGGGTCATCAAGGATGCCGCCCAGACCCCGCCCGACTCCGCGATCGGCATACGGCTCTCGCGCGGGCGGCTCACAGCGCGGGTGACCGGGCAAAAGCCGGGTTGAGCGGCGGCGATCCTACGGTATGCGATGCAGGGTCTCGGGCTTTTCGAAGGCGTCCGGGTCGCCGGCGTAGCGCAGGATGAATCTCTGTAGGTCGGCGGTGGGCGCGGTGAGCAGAACGTCCTTGTCCGGCAGCTCCAGCAGCGGCAGGCCTGTCTCGCGAGCCTTCTTCTCGAGCCAGGCGTCGCTGATCACCTGGATCTGCATCTGGTCCCCCGTCATCCGGATCCGGCCGAACAGGTGAGCCGCTACGGCCAGCGACGGAGCGTTGTTCGAGGTCAGGTCCAGAAAGCTCTGCTCCCCCAACCGCACCACGCGCATCTCAATGGGTTCGTCATTCTTGTTCGAAGGATCGGTGGCGATGTAGACGTCGCCGCCCCGGCGGATATCCCAGACATCCTTGCCCTCCGCATCGGCCCACTTGCCTTCGAGCGAAAGGTTCGCGACTACGTCTTTGGCCGTGTAGAGCGGGTACAGGGAAAGGGTGAGGCAGCCGGCCATCGGAAGTGTGCAGGCCAGAACCACAAGCAGCAAAGCGTTTCGCATATTCGGCACCGGATTCAGTCTACCGCGGCGGTGGCCGCGGCGGCTGCGTCGGCGCTGGCCGCGGCGGTAGCGGCGGCGGCGGCAGCGGCGGGGGCCGGGGCGGTGGCGGCGGCGGTGGCCGCGGCGGTAGCGGCGGCGGTGGCCGCGGCGGCGGACCGCGGTGGCCGCAGCGGTGGCGGTGACCGCGGCGGCGGGGGCGGCGGCCGCGGCGGCTGCGAGCCGTTATACCCTGAAGGACTGGCGGGTTGCCGCACGCCGCGCAGCGTGCTGCGGCGCCGCCGCGGTGGCGGAGGTCGCTTGGCGGATTACGAAAAGGCCGGTCTGTTGCTGGTGCGGGAAGGCCGCATTCTGCTTTGCCGCAAAAGCCACCCGGCTTCCCCGCTGATT
>Ga0182011_10003612_pt1 | contig 12643 bp, 13 predicted proteins | sample 711E1DmetaG_FD_120481 | JGI IMG/M metagenome (GOLD analysis project Ga0182011, IMG submission 120481) | Permafrost microbial communities from Stordalen Mire, Sweden - 711E1D metaG | ecosystem: Environmental > Terrestrial > Soil > Wetlands > Permafrost | place: Sweden: Stordalen | collected... | reverse complement strand
TCGATCTTGTTGATAACAGGGATAATGACGAGATTGTGCTCCATGGCAGCATATAGATTGCCAAGGGTCTGTGCCTCAACGCCCTGCGCTGCATCAATGAGAAGAAGGACGCCTTCGCAGGAAGCAAGGGCCCGTGAGACCTCATAGGAGAAATCGACATGCCCTGGCGTGTCGATGAGGTTCAGCTCATATGGCTTACCGTCTTTGTCCGTATAAGGCAGATCAACGGTCTGGCTTTTTATCGTAATGCCCCGCTCCCGTTCGATGTCCATGTTGTCGAGAATCTGGTCGCGGAATTGGCGGTCCTCAACGAGGTGAGTATACTGTATGAGACGGTCTGCAAGTGTCGACTTGCCGTGATCTATATGTGCGATGATGCTGAAATTCCTGATATGTTTCATAAGTATGGGGGAGTAGAATAAATTATATCCCTGTTTTTTTCACCATCTCTATATCTACTTCTGCCCCGAAGGTATCAAGTAGGGCATCCTGAAGCCCTTTAAAATTTTCCTCTTTCTCCATCTCGATAACCAATTCCCGGTCATCGAGGACCTTCAATTTACCATGTTTTTTCACAATCTCAATGACCTCATGGGGATCCGTTGTCACCCACCCCTTCATCCGCTTCACAAGCTCTTCCCCGTTAAAGGCACGTTCTATCGTCAGGTCTACCCTGCGTTTCTTCGCCTCCCAACCTACAAGAGCCGGCTGCACGACCACAGGGGTTACCGGGTCATGCATGGCTGCGCACCGAAACCAGAGTTTTGCCCGTATCATCTATGATCTCCTTGTTTTATTTGTTTCCATAAACCCATCATTAAATTAATGGTTTATGCCCATAAAGTCAAATTCAGACAAAAAGGCGACTACAGGAAAGGCGGTTTCTATTGACTTTTCTACCGCGATTATCATAATATATTTAGCTTTTTTCGAAATAAAGGTAAGGAGTCTCTGTAATGTATGCAATAATTGAAAGCGGCGGCAAGCAGTATAAGATTGAAGAGGGAAAGAAGGTTAAACTGGAAAAGATTGAAGCACCTGAAGGTGAAGAAGTCCGGATAAGCACAGTGCTGGCAATCAATGGCGACAGCGGAACCGTTGTCGGTAATCCATATATCGACGGTGCTTACGTCAACGGGAAGGTGGTTGCCCAGGGACGGGACAAGAAGGTAACAATATTCAAGTACAAGAGAAGGAAAGACTATAAAGTCAAGAAGGGTCACCGCCAATTTTATACAGAATTATTGATAGACAAGATTGTGATGGAGGCATAACATGGCGCATAAAAAAGCTGGCGGCAGTTCAAGGAACGGAAGGGACAGCGGCGGTCAGAGGCTCGGTGTCAAGATTTATGCCGGCACGAAGGTAAGGGCCGGCAGCATCATCGTGAGACAGCACGGAACACGGATCCATCCGGGGAAGAACGTTGGTATAGGAAGGGATAATACCTTATTTGCTTTGATCGATGGGATAGTGAATTTCGATTTGGCAGGTGACAAAAGAAGGGCACATGTCGATCCCGTTTAATGAAATTTGTCGATGAAGCGTCTATCTATGTTGAAGCAGGAAGAGGCGGTCACGGCAGTGTAAGCTTCAGGAGAGCAAAGTTTATTCCGCGAGGTGGACCTGATGGCGGCGATGGCGGAAAGGGAGGGGACGTAATCGTAACCGGGAAAAGGGATCTAGCAAGCCTCCTCGATTTCAAATATAAGCGAAATTATAAAGCGGAAAACGGCAAAGCCGGGGGCGGAAAAAACAAGACAGGCAGGGGCGGCGCAGATACGGTGATTCATGTGCCCCTTGGAACCATCGTCTATGAAGAACCGGAATTATTGACCCTTTCCAATATTGTAGAAGAAGGGGAGTGTTATGTCGTCGCGCATGGAGGGAGAGGCGGCAGGGGCAACACCCGTTTTGTGACTCCTACACACAGGGCGCCCATAGAGCACGACGAAGGTGAAGAGGGCGAAAAACGCCACCTGAAGCTCGTTTTAAAGCTGCTCGCCGATATAGGCCTCGCGGGCCTTCCCAATGCGGGCAAATCAACCCTCATTTCCCGTTTGACTGATGCAAAACCGAAGGTCGGCGATTACCCCTTTACCACACTGACTCCGGCTCTCGGGGTCCTCCGGGACGGAGAGAAAACCTTTGTCATTGCCGATATTCCCGGTATCATCGAAGGGGCATCGACAGGCAAGGGGTTAGGACTTACATTTTTGAAGCACATAGAGCGGACAGGGATGCTCCTTATCGTTATTGATGTGTCCTTGCCGACGGTGAAGAGAGACTATGAGACGTTGATCGATGAACTTGAAACGTACAACAAAGCGATGCTTCAGAAGCAGCGGATTATCGTGTTGAATAAAACCGATCTTGTTTCAGAGGATGCGCTGAAAAAATGGCAAAAGTATTTTGAAAAAAAGATGGAACGATGCGTCAAGGTGAGCGCACTTACCGGCTACGGGATCGATGAACTGAAAGAAATAATCACCGGCATTGGCAACCCTGTAGTGCTTGGAGATTACGCGAACTGATGAGTTTATGCGGTGCGACAAATGAAAACGAATGAGCCTGCCATCAAACGACTTGTTGTGAAGATCGGAACATCAGTTCTTGTCGACGACGGCAAAAAGATCAATACCGGCAAGATCAAAAATATCGCCAGACAGATAAAAGCTGCCAAAGCGTTGAACATTGATGTGATTATTGTTTCAAGCGGTGCCATCGCCTGTGGTATGGAAACAATGGGTCTTGTGAAGAAACCGAAAGAGATTGCGAAAAGGCAGGCCCTTGCCTCTGTGGGGCAGGTTTTGCTCATGAAGATGTATAGGGAGAACTTCGAGAAAGAGGGTATGAAAGTTGGACAGGTCCTTCTCACCCATGAAGATATCAAGAATAAAACCAGATGCATCAATCTCATGAATACCCTTGATGCTCTCCTTGCAATGGATATCGTGCCGGTCATCAACGAGAATGACGCCCTCTCTTTCACGGAGATCAAATTCGGCGATAACGATAACCTTTCGGCGCTCATCGCGCAGATCGCCGATGCCGATCTGCTTCTCCTCCTCTCCGATGTAGAGGGATTATTTGAGCGCGATCCCAATGAAGATCCCCATGCTAAAATGATACCTGTTGTGAAAAGGATCGATGGGCAGATCGAGCAGGCGGCAACAGGAACGGGAAGCGAAAAGAGCATCGGCGGCATGGTAAGTAAGCTGGAGGCTGCTAAAAAGGCCGGCTGGTACGGCATCCCCACGAGGGTCGTCTTGGGTACCAGAAAAGATGTGATTTTAAAGGTCGTTGAGGGTAGCCAGATCGGCACTCTCTTTCTCCCTGAACGAAAACTTGCCCGGAGAAAGTGGTGGACCGCTTTTGCTTTCAAACCGAAAGGGACCCTCTGGATTGACGAAGGCGCCGAGCGCGCCGTTGTCCATAACGGAAAGAGTTTGCTGTCGTCGGGTATTGTGAGGGCAGACGGATCTTTTACGAGCGGTGAATGTATCGAGATGAAAAATATGCAGGGAGAGGTTATCGCGAAGGGCATTACGAACTATTCATCCTCAGATGTAGAGAGGATAAAAGGCTTAAAAAGTGTTGATATAGAAAAGAAGCTCGGATATAAATACACGGAAGAAATCATACATAGAGATAATATGGTGGTGATATGAAGAGCAAGGGTTCAAACAGTTCAAACCGTTTAAACGGTTCAAGCGATTCGGGCGCTCTTGCACAAAAAGCAAAAGCGGCATCCGATATGCTCGCCCATGCGCCAACAGAGACAAAAAACAAGGTTCTCGCACGTTTGGAGCAATTGCTGGCAGAGCGTCAGAATTATCTTTTCACGGAGAACCGGAAGGATATCGGGGCGGCGGAAAAGGCCGGCCTCGCAAAGAGCCTCATAGACAGACTCAGGATTGACGATAAGCTGATTCGGGAAATGCAAGGAAGTCTCCGGGATGTTATCGCTCTGTCTGACCCTGTCGGGGATATCGTAAAAACATGGAAGAGGCCCAATGGGCTTCTCGTGGGGTGGATGAGGATCCCCATCGGCGTTATCCTCATTATCTATGAATCAAGGCCAAATGTCACCATAGAGGCCTTTTCGCTCTGTCTGAAAAGTGGTAACTGTGTGATCCTGAAGGGCGGCTCAGAGGCATACCATTCGAACCTTGCCCTCTATCATTTGATTCTTGAAGCGCTTAAGGACTCCGGTATTCTCTCCGATGCGGTACAGTTCGTTCAAACGGCTGACCGGGCATACATCTACAGCCTTCTCAAGATGGATGATTATATTGACCTCGTTATACCGAGAGGCGGCGAGGCGCTTATCAGAAGCATCGTGGAACAGTCAAGGATCCCTGTTTTAAAACATTACAAAGGTGTCTGCCATGTCTTTGTCGATGAGGCTGCTTCTCTGGAGATGGCATACGGGATATGCGTAAACGCAAAGGTACAGAAGCCCGCAACATGCAACGCAATGGAGGCGCTCCTTGTCCATGAGGCTATCGCGAAGGACTTTTTGCCGGAAATTGCGAAAAGGCTTAGAAAACAGGGTGTGACAATCCGGGGATGTAAAAAAACAGCGGCGATCCTCAAAGGCATTGAAAAGGCGAAAGAGGCCGACTGGTATGAGGAATATCTTGACCTGACGCTTAACGTAAAGGTCGTCAAAGACATGGAAGAAGCAATTGCTCATATCAGGAAATATGGTTCAAGCCATACGGATGCGATTGTTACTGTGAATTACGAGAGGGCATGGAAGTTCTTGCGGGAGGTCAATTCCTCGCTGGTCCTTGTTAATGCCTCTACCAGGCTCAACGATGGCTTCCAGCTCGGTCTTGGCGCTGAAATGGGCATTAGCACGACGAAGCTTCATGCCTTTGGCCCCATGGGCCTTGACGAGTTGACAATAACAAAATTTATCGCCTTTGGCGATGGACAGATGCGGACGTGAGGGCGGCATGGCAGTGGGTATCTTTGGAGGAACTTTTGACCCGATCCACACCGGGCACTTACGGGTTGCCGAAGAGATCAGGGAGGGTTTTTCACTGGAAAGTATCTATTTCATACCCGGCGGTATGCCCCCTCATAAACGGAGACGCACTATTGCCCCCGCCGACGAAAGGCTTCGTATGGTGAAAGCAGCGATCAGGAGCAACAGGTTTTTCCGGGTTTCAGAGATTGAGACGAAAAGAAGCGGTCCTTCTTATACGATCGATACGCTGAAGAGGTTTAGGAAACGATTTGATGAACTCTATTTCTTAATCGGTATTGATGCCTTCTCTGAAATAGATACTTGGCATTGTTACCAGGAACTGTTTTACCATACGAATTTTATCGTTATGACAAGGCCGACTGGGAAGAAACAGACCTTGCCGAAAATGCCTCCTCTTGTTGTGAAAAAGGACGTAAAGAAGGTCGATGACACCACATTTATCCATAAATCGGGTAAAAAGATCTATTTCCACGATATCACGCAGATCGATATCTCGTCGACGAAGGTTAAAGAACTTCTGAAACAGAACCGATCAATCAGATACTTAGTTCCCGATGCGGTTGAAAGGATCATCAATGAGAGGATACTATACGGAGCATAGTGGAAGCTTTTGAGAAAGTAACAGCGTGCGGTATGCTGGCCGAAGCGAAGAAGGCGAAAGATGTAGTTATCATGAAGCTCGCCGACTTAACGGATATTGCGGACTACTTTCTTCTGGCAAGCGGGACCAGCGAACGTCACGTGAGAACCATCGCCGATAGCGTGGAGACCGGAATGGGGCAGCAGGGGATAAAGCCCTATTCGGTTGAGGGCTATCGTGGTGGAAGATGGGTGATTATCGATTACCGGAATATCATTGTTCATGTTTTCCTTGAGTCGCTGAGGGAACTATATGATTTGGAAAGCCTTTGGATAGAGGCAAAGAAATATAGAATAGAAAATGAAAAAAAGCACGCAGAGGTGGAGAATGAACAAAAAACAAATTGATTTCTTCCGAAAGAGGCTGTTAAAGACGAGAGAGGCCATATTGAGTAAGGCAAAAAAATTGAAGGAAGACTCCTACACCCTTGGAACAGACGGTATCCAGGATATGGCAGATGCCGCAAGCAATACCTATAATGCTGACATCCTCATGAGCATCAGCGATAACGACCTGACGATCTTGAAAGATATCGACAATGCCCTTGATAAAATCGTGAAGGGGGTATATGGGGTATGTGAAGAATGTGAAGAGAAAATTAGCGAGAAAAGACTTGAAGCAAACCCCGTAGCGAGGTATTGTATAACCTGTAAGAGACAAATGGAGCAGAAAGGGATCTAATGGCATGAAGTTTAAAATCTTTTTCCTACTCTTTCTGATGTTTATTTTTTGTTACGTCATGCTTTCCATTCTTAACCCCGATACGGTGAAGTTCTATTATTGGGGCGGCCACATGATGGAAATGTCTGTGGCAAGTTTTGTTGTCCTTTCCTTCGTTCTTGGGGTTATCGTATCCATCGTTGTGAGCTTTCTCTATGATGTAAAAATTACGATCAGCAGTTGGATAGTGGGAAGAAAGGGAAGAAAAACAGAAGAGTTTAAAGAATTCCTTGAAAAAGCAAAGTCATATGACTTACGGGGTGATCGCGAAAAAGCGATTGAAAGCCTTGAGAGGATCATGAGAAATGCCCCTTACAGTGAAGAACCCTATCTATACCTCGCCGACATATATAGTTCTATGGAAGATTACGCTAAGGCAATGGAGACCCTGAACCTTGGGGAAACCACTATCGGTAAAAACGAAAGCATACTGCTCAAAAAGGTTCGAATAAACATTACCCAAAAGGATTATCTGAAAAATGAAGCTGTCCTGAAAGATGTATTAAAGATCAACGAGTCCAATATAGAGGCACTCCGGATGCTCAGGGATTTCTACATATGGAAAAAAGACTGGGACGGGGCATACGAAATTGAAAAGAGGATCAGAAAGTTCGTAAAGACCGAAGAAGAGAACAGAAGATTCATCGGCATACGCTATGAAAAGGTGCTTACGCTCTTTAACGAAAAATTTTCCCAGAGCGCAGATAAAATAATCGATACCTTGAAAGAAATAGTAGGAGAAGACAAGAGATTTATCCCTGCTTATATTCTTCTGGCAGAAGCCTATATAAAAATAGATAAATTGAATGAAGCAGGCAGGGTTTATGGACGAGGCTATACAAAAACAGGCCATATCGTATTTCTCCTTAAGATGGAAGACCTCTATATCGATCGGGGAGACCCGGGCGCTATATTAAAAATCTACCAGAGGGTGCTCGATCTGTCACCGAAGGATCGTCTCATTTCTTTCCTCTACGCGCGGCTATGCTTGAGATTGGAGATGATAGATGAGGCCCTTGACATGCTCAACGTGCTCATGAGCGATGGAGAGGAGTTCAGGGGGTTACACAGGGCCATGGCAGAGGCGTATATCCATAGGGGAGAAATAGAAAATGCTGTTATAGAATTTAGAAAAGCCTTTCCTATTGAGGAGGTTTACATACCTTTTGCCTGTACGAAATGCCAGGCTATCAAAGAAGAATGGAAGGATTTTTGCGAGAGCTGCTACAGCTGGAATACCATAAACGTGAAAAAAGAGGAATTTCTCCATAGTGATACATCGGAAGTGAGGGCGCTCTATGATGAAGAAGAGTGGGGCAGAGGTCAGTATGATTGAAGACCTTGTCCTGACAAATGATAACAAGATCATCTTTCTCATACTTGACGGACTCGGCGATATCCCAAACCCGGCTTTCTCTTATCAAACCCCCCTTGAAGCGGCGCATAAGCCGAACATTGATGCCCTTGCTCAAGAAAGCGCTGTGCTTGGTCGAATTATACCGGTCGATGTTGGCATAACACCGGGAAGCGGTCCCGGACACTTGAGCCTTTTCGGCTATGATCCTGTGACCTGCGAGATAGGACGTGGTGTTCTTGAAGCGCTGGGGCTCGATATGGACCTGAAGGATGGCGATGTTGCAGCCAGGGCTAATTTCTGTACCGTCAAAGATGGTATTGTGACTGACAGGAGAGCGGGCAGGATTCCAACAGAAGAAACGGAGCGCTTCTGTGCCCTTATAACCGCAAGCATCCCCGAAATAGAAGGCGTTCAGTTTATTATCAAACCAGGCAAGTCCCACAGGTTTGCTTTGATACTGCGGGGGGCCGGTCTTTCTGATAAACTGAGCGATGCCGATCCACATAAGGAAAATAAGCCCTTTATGTATACGACAGCGAAGGGGAAAGAAGCAGAGCTTACCGCGCGGGTCGTTAATGCTTTTCTGGTAAAGGTCCAGGATCTTTTAAAGAATGAGAAGGCGGCAAACGGAATTTTGATGCGAGGTTTTTCAGAAAAACCTAATATGACCCCTTTTTCCGCGAAATACCGTTTAAGGGCACTCGCTATTGCAACATATCCGATGTATAGAGGGGTTGCAAAAGTGCTCGGCATGGATGTCAAACATGAACCGAAAGACTATAACGAATCGATAAGGATCTTAAAGGACAATTATAACGATTACCAGTTTTTTTTCTTCCATGTAAAAGAAACAGACCTTGCAGGAGAGGACGGTAATTTCAGCGAAAAGGTGAGTGCCATCGAAAACGTGGACAAGATGATTCCCGAGATAGTCAGCCTTAATCCCCAGGTGCTCGTCATGACCGGTGATCATTCGACACCCTGTTCTCTCAAGGGGCATAGCTGGCATCCGGTCCCTCTCATGATTGTAACAAGAACGGGGGAGAGAGACGCCCTGGCATTCCATGAAAAAAATTGTATTCACGGCAGTATCGGTACCATATACAGCAAGCAATTGATGTCACTCGCACTGGCCCACTCAATGAAGCTTGACAAATACGGTGCATAATCTCTTAAAAACGTTCCTCGATATTTTCTATCCCCTGTATTGCGGAGGTTGCAATACACTAGGGAGTACGCTCTGTGAGAGTTGTATCGAAACCTTCCGGCCCGTAGAGGGAGAAACCACCTGTCCAATTTGTGGAAGATTGGTAGGCAAGAGTATTGTCTGCGGTACATGTATGGAAGAAAAAAGGGCCTTTCACAGAGGGTACTTTGGATTTTATTTTGAGGGAAAACTCCGCGATGTCATCCATGCTTTCAAATTTCACGGCAGATGTGATGCAGGAAGGTTTCTTGTCCGTTTAATGGGGGGAAGACTCAATACGATTGCCGATACCTTTGATTGTATTGTGCCTGTTCCGGTTACAGAGAGGAGATTGCTGGAAAGGGGATTTAACCAGTCATTTATCATCGGCGAAGAGATCGCGAAGATCACAGGGAAGGAGATATACCCTTCCGTTCTCGTCAAAACGAAAAAGACGAAAGACCAGTATTCCCTTTCCAAGAAAGAAAGAAAGAAAAATATTCGCGGTGTATTCGCAGTAAAAAACGGCAGCAGAATAAAAGACAAAAGAATACTCCTTGTTGACGACCTTTTCACCACAGGATATACTGCACAAGAGGCATCCCGCTCGCTTATTCGATCATCGGCGGGAGAAGTCATATTTTTTGCGCTTGCACGGACACCTTCATGAAAAAAATCGTTCTTGCCATCATTATCATGCTCTGCATTCTGGGGCTTATGGTTTTTGTTGCCTCCATGAATTTTCCCCGTTTTTGTTCATATGTGATCGGCATGGTAACACACGGCACGGTTACCATATCGGATGCCAGGCTAACACGAGAAGGAGCCAATCTCGATATCCGGTTCAAGGATATCGAGTTCAAGGGCAATGTTGAAGGGGTAATACACAGGGCAAGTCTTGTTATTAATGCGGCGAGAGGACTCTACTTCAAAAATATCTCCATCTCTGACTTTAATGTGGGTGTCACCCCAGTCGGAAGAAAAGGGCGTTTTTTCACCTTTCCCGCCGAACTTATCGAGATCAAAAACGGTATTGTCACGGCTAATAATCAAAAAATCTTCGTGGACGGGATTAAAATAGAAAATATCAATCTTGACAAGCCCGGCGTATTTGAGGCATCCGCCAGAAACGGTGACTATATCGGGACCATCAACGTTCACGGTAAAGGTTTATATACGAAGAGATTGACGGATATAAAGGGCGACGTACAATTTGTTTCCGTGAATCTCTCGAAGATCAGTGCGATCCTAAAAGGCGCTGTCGACGGCAAAGGAACATTTGCCTTGAAAAACGACAATTTTATTTTTGAAGGGAAGGTTGAAGCTGCAAACTTTGAAATGAACGATACCTGGCTAAAAAGGCCGGTCTTGCTTGACAGGGTCAATGCAGAGGTGTCTTTGTCGGTGGCGGGCAAGGGCGTGGACCTTACAATACAAAAGGCTTTTTACAAACAAACCCCTTTTGCCCTCAAGATCCGTCTTGATAACTATGAGTATTCCTATCTTGAGCTGAGCTCGGATTTTCTCGATGTGCGGGACGTTACCCATTATGCCACATCGGAGCATTCTCTACAGAATCTCTGGGATGCCCTGAAGGGCGGTCAGGTAAGAGCTAAAATGCTGAGGCATGTAAATAAAGTAGGTACAACCGCCGACCTGGAGGTTAAGGGCATTGAAGGAATCTATAGGGATATGTATTTCAGTGGCATCAAGGGACAGGTCTATATCGACGGGTCGAAGGTGGACATCTCCAATATCAGCGGAACATATAAGACGAGCACATTTCGTGAAGTTAATGGAACTATACCCTACAGCAAGGATAAAACCATAACGGTGCAGGGCAAGTATTCGTTGAACCTCAAAGATATGCCGCCTTTTATTGATCTCAAGGGAATTCAATTTAAGGATGGGGCAACCGATGGTTCGGCGGCCGTGGAGACCAAATGGGGTTCGAGAGTGAATGCCCGTGGTTCCGGAAAGTTCTATGATGGCCAGGCTGAATGGAAAAATACATCTTTTTCAGCACGGGGTTCATACAGGTTTTCCCGTGACGGGATTGTTTTCGATCCCTTGGTCATATACAATGGCAGCACGAATATCACCTGTAAGGGCAGGTGGAACGATAACACCCTCAACTTTCTTATTAAAGGCGTACTTGATGTCACTCAGCTCTATCCTTTTATCAAGATGCCCTTCGATATAACGGGGGTAGCTAATCTTGATGGAAAGCTTCGTTTCGATGGTAGCCTTCTGGATATAAACGGCGATATTTCCATGGATGATCTGGTTTTTGATATCCGTGGTTATATGAAAAAGGAGAAAGGGATAAAAAGTAAGGCGCAGATAAGGCTTTCAAAAAAAGGTCCTGATATATCCATAGATAGCCTCCTGTATCAACTCGATATTATCAATGTAAAGGCAAGGGGGACCATAGCGGAAGGGAAGACAATCAACGCCGACGTAATAATGGATGCGCGTGATATGAGAAGAGTAGCGAAACTATTTTTTTCGCAAGAGGAGGCGACCAAAGGCGATCTATCCTTAAACCTGACAGTAAAAGATTTGCGTTTTCCCCTCGAAAAATTTCCGCACATGGTTGGATATGTGGTGATTAATGACGGTTTCCTGCGTGTGCCGGGTATGCCAAAATCATTCAATCACACCAATCTTGTTGCTGATTTTAAAGGGACTTCTTTTGATGTACAGACGAACGGGTTTACTTGTGGCGCAAGCATTCTCAAGAAGGGTATGCTCCGCGTGAAAGGCCTTGAAGCCCCGCAGTTTTCATTATCCGTCGATATGGAACGTTTCGATCTGCAAGATTTCAAGCGCAGCGGGAAATCTAACATTCCGTTGATACCGGAGAACGGCGTTCTCGCACATGCGAGCGGGGAGATATCTCTGACAGCAAAAGATATTGCCTTAGGGAATATTGCCGGTAAAAACATAGAAATCAGCGGGACGATGACTGATAGAAAAATCAATGTTTCAGAGCTCAAATTAGGCGTATTTGATGGGGAAGCCAATATACAGGGTATCATTGATTTGTCCGGCAGAACCCCCTATCTTTACGCGAACGGCAAATTGGTAAGAATAAAAAGCGACCTCTTTCTGAAGACTTTCGGCGACGCTACGGAGGACATCGGCGGCAAGATGTTTCTCAAGGGAAACCTCAAATCGGAAGGGGACAGTGTTATTGATCTCATCAGCAATATGGACGGCGATATGGCGATATACAGCAGAAACGGTGTCATTAAAAAGTGGAATTTGCTCTCCAAGATCTTCGGGGCCCTTAATGTCTATGACTTGCTTAAGGGTAAAGTTCATTTTGGCCAGAATGGGCTGGGATATAATAAGCTGGGTGCAACATTTATCGTGAACAAAGGTATTTTTCATACGAATGATTTTCTCCTCGACAGTCCTTCAATGGTTCTTACGGGGAACGGCGACCTGGATTTAAACAAAAGAGAAGTAAACGGCATTATCCAGGTATCCCCCCTCATTGCATTGGATCGGACAATTGACAAGATCCCTATTGTCAGGAATATTCTGAAGAAACGGGGACAGGGGTTTTTATACCTCACATATGATATAAATGGTTCTTTAGAAGACCCGGAAATCACACCGAGCTTAACAGACACTGTTGGCAGCAAGGCCATAGAGCTACTGAGAAACATCCTCATGCTGCCGAAGGAGGTCTTTGAAGAATGAAAATAGGCATTGTCGGCGCAGGCAAAGTGG
>Ga0182011_10003610_pt1 | contig 12647 bp, 12 predicted proteins | sample 711E1DmetaG_FD_120481 | JGI IMG/M metagenome (GOLD analysis project Ga0182011, IMG submission 120481) | Permafrost microbial communities from Stordalen Mire, Sweden - 711E1D metaG | ecosystem: Environmental > Terrestrial > Soil > Wetlands > Permafrost | place: Sweden: Stordalen | collected... | reverse complement strand
TTCGCCACCTGGCTGCTGCGCATCGCCACCCACGCGGCGCTCAAGGTCATCCGCAAGCGGAAGGGACTCGACACCATCTCCCTGGAGGCGGCGACCGAGGAGGCGGACAGCTACGGCACCATACCCCACCCGGAGTACATAGCGGATTGGCGGCAGTCTCCGGAGGAACTGGTGCGGAAGCATGAAATCCAGCGTCTGCTGGATGACGCCCTGGCCAAACTGGACCACAAGCACCGGCTGGTGTTCCTGCTGCGAGACATCGAGGGGATGTCCGTGAAGGAGACCGCTGAGGCCCTTGGGCTGAGCGAGGCCAACACCAAGGTGCGATTGCTCCGCGCCCGCTTGCAGCTCCGCGAGCAGTTGACCCGTATCCTGGGCGACCCTGATCGGCGGGTAGTACAAACTCATCCCCCCACCGAGCAAGAACACTGAGCGAACTGACCTACCCTCTCTGCTCTCAGGTAACGCTGTAACCTTTTAATGGCTGACGGCTCAGTCTAAGCGGAATGGCATGATATGAAGTGCGCGGAATTGCTTGCGACGTTAAACGAATACGTGGACGGCACGGTGGACCCGGCCATCTGCGAGGAGTTCGAGAAGCACATGGCGGGGTGCAATCCGTGCCAGGTGGTCGTGGACAACATCCGCCAAACCATCACGCTCTTCAAGGAGGGCAAGCCTTACGACTTGCCGATCACATTCCGCCAACGGCTCCATTCCGCTCTCCGGCAGCGCTGGAGAGAGACGCATTGCCGGAAACCCTAAGCCACACAAGTCCTTCAACGACATCCAATTCTATGCCCCTGAAAGTTATCGTCATCGGCGGTGTGGCCGCCGGCCCCAAAGCCGCAGCCAAGATCATGCGCCTGAATCCAGAAGCCGAAGTAACCCTGCTGGATAAAGGAAAGCTCATTTCCTATGCCGGCTGCGGTTTGCCCTACTATGTTTCCGGGGTGGTCAAGGAGCAGAAGGACCTGATGAGCACGCCGATTGGGGCGCTCCGCGACCCGGCCTTTTTCCAGAAGGTGAAAAACGTCAAGGTGCTCACCGAGACGGAAGCGCTGGAAATCGACCGCGTGAGAAAGCGCGTCCGCGCCCGCCGGAAAGGGGAGGCGGCAGACCTCTGGTTCGACTATGACAAAGTGGTTGTAGCCACGGGGGCTCAGCCGGTTATTCCACCCATTCCCAAGGCAGCCCTGGAGAACATAACCACACTGCACAGCGTCCCTGACGCGGACGGCATCAAGGCGTGGCTGGCCCAGGCCAAGGCCCGCGAGGTCGTGATGGTCGGCGGCGGTCTGATCGGCGTGGAAGCGGTGGAAGCCCTGGTTCATTGCGGGTGCCATGTGACGGTCGTGGAAATGCTGCCCCAGATTCTGCGCATGCTGGATTGGGAACTGGCGCGGCTGGTGGAGCGGCACATGGAGTCGCACGGGGCCAAGGTCATGACCAACACCCAGCTCACTTCGTTTGAAGGTGAAGGACGGGTCACTGGAGTGCTCACCAACCAGGGACGGCTGCCCGCGGACCTGGTAATCCTCGGCATTGGCGTGAAACCCAACGTCGCCCTTGCCCGCAGTGCCGGGCTGCAGATCGGCCCCACCGGCGCCATCCAGGTGGACGCGGGGATGCGCACCTCCGACCCGGACATCTACGCCGCCGGCGACTGCGCTGAGAGCACCGACCTCGTAACCGGCAAGCCGTGTTATGTGCCAATGGGCTCGACCGCCAACAAGCAGGGCCGCGTGGCCGCCATCAATATCTGTGGCGGGCAGGACCGGTTCCCGGGAGTCCTCGGTAGCGCAGTCTGCCGGGTCTTTGATTTCTGCGTCGCACGCACCGGCTTGACCGAAGTGGCTGCCCGGCAGCACGGCTATGAAACGACCACCGTGTTGGTGCCGGAAACCGATCAACCCCACTACATGCCCACGGCCAAGTCTGTGATCATCAAACTGGTGGTGGACTCGCGCACACGCAAGCTCCTGGGCGCCCAGGCTGTCGGGCCGGGCGTCGGCGACAAGCGCATGGACGTGGCGGCCCTGGCGATTACGGCCGGAATGACGGTGGACCAATTGTCGAAGGTTGATCTTTGTTACGCGCCGCCCTATTCGCCTGCCCTGGACAACATCATCACTGCAGCCAACGTGGCCCGCAACAAGCTCGACGGGCAGGTCGCGGGCGTGACGCCGATGGAAGTAAAGGCACGGCAGGACGCCAAAGCGGACTTCCTGTTCCTGGACGTGCGCAGCCCGGCGGAGCATCAGCAGGAACGTTTGCCCGGCTCAACCCTTATCCCTTTGGGCGCGCTGCGCGCGCGGCTTGGCGAATTGCCCAAGGATAAGGAGATTATCACCTTCTGCAAGGTATCCCTGCGGGGCTATGAGGCAGCCAGAATCCTGCAAGGAGCAGGGTTCTCAAACGTCCGGGTCATGGATGGTGGTGTCGTTGTGTGGCCGTTTGAGAAGAGCCAAGGCCCCGCTTGAATCACCTTTCGGCCACCATTATCCGCCCCGTATGAGACTTTCCACTTGGATAATCCTAGGCGTTGCGATTGTGGCGTTCCTCTTCTACAAGCGATTGACCCAGATGCGGCCAGACGCAGCGCGCGAATGGCTGAGCAAAGGCGCGAAAGTCATTGATGTGCGCAGCGAAGGGGAGTTTCAGGAAAAGCACTTGGCGGGGGCGGTGAATATCCCCCTCAACCGTTTGCGCGACGAGATCGCCCGGCTCGCTCCCAACAAGGAGCAGCCGCTCTTGCTGCACTGCTTGAGCGGTGCACGCAGCGGCATGGGCACAGCCATGCTCAAGAAAATGGGCTACCGCAACGTGTTCAACCTCGGCTCCTACGGTCGAGCCGAGAAGATCCTGGCAGCCCACGCCCAGGCCGGGAAGCAGGACTAGCCGCCGTTGGTGGCTTTGGGGTCGAATTGGGGTGGCTTTGGGTGGCTTTGCCGGCCCCGCCGCCATTCGATGTTGGATGTTCGATGTTCGATGTTCGATGTTTCGAAGCTTGTCTTCGGTGTCAGGCGCCCCTCAGGTATGCATGATTCTCACGCATCCGCCGCGTGTTGGATAGGTGTTGGATAGGTACTCGCTAGGCCTTCGGACTTCTTTCGGGTTTCGGATTTCCCCCGCGCCGTAACTGGCCCCGCCCCCATGTCTCGCCACTCCCCGCGCATCCTTGTCATCGGCTACGGCAACCCGGGCCGCCGCGACGACGGTCTCGGCCCCGCCTTTGCCGCTCGCCTCGAAGACCTCCAACTGCCCGGAGTTACCATTGAAAGCGACTATCAGCTTGCAATTGAGCATGCCCACCTTGCGGCGCAGCACGACATCGTGGTCTTTGCCGATGCGGCCGCGGATACGGACGGCGAGGGCCCGTTCTACCTCCGGCCCGTCCACCCCGCTCCCGAGGACCGCTATTCGTCGCACAGCGTCTCGCCCCAGGCGGTGCTGCGTTTGACCGCCCAGTGCTTCGGCGCCCACCCCAGCGGCTGGCTGCTCGGCATCCGCCCTACGGACCTGGAATCCTTCGCCGAGGGCCTGACCCCCGAGGCGGAGTCAAACCTTTCGGCGGCTCTGACTGCATTCCGGGAGGCCGTCGAGTCGGGCCGGTTAGCGCCAAATGAGGACCAAGGCGACAAGACGCCAAACGTCCCCTGATACACTGATCGCATGCATCGAATTCTGGTTGCTGACGGGAGCGCCAGATTCTGGTAGAGATCGTCCGATCTTTGGCACGAGCAAGATCGTACCAAGGTCAAATATGAAACGCATTCGCATCCTGGTTGGAATTGTCGTCCTCGCCGCCGTCGTCGCCGGACTCTGGTTTTGGCGCAGTCGCGGCGGGACCGAGGCCGCCAATTGCGTGGTGCTCTACGGCAACGTGGACATCCGCCAGGTCCAACTGGCCTTCAACGGCAGCGAGCGGATTGCCGCGCTGCTCGTGCAGGAAGGCGACCGCGTCAAAGCGGGCCAACTGCTGGCCGTGCTGGATACGCAGCGGCTGGAACCCAAGGTCGCCGGCAAGGAGGCGCAAGCGGCGGCGCAACGCGAAGAGGTTGCCCGCCTCGAAGCCGGGAACCGGCCCGAGGAGATTCGCAAGGCGAAGGCCGACATGGGCGTGGCCGACGCCGAGGCGCGCAACGCGGAGCGCACTTTCCAACGCGTCACCAATCTGATCGCCCAGAACGTGGTACCGCCGCAACAGTTGGATGATGCCACCGCGGCTCTCGATGCCACCGCGGCCAGACTCAACGCCGCGAAGCAGACTTACGACCTGATGGTGCTCGGTCCGCGGAAAGAAGACATCGCTGCCGGCAAAGCCAAGCTGCAAGCTTACGAGGCCGACCTGGCGCTGGCGCGACGAGAGTTGGCCGACGCCAGACTCTACGCCCCCACCAACGGCGTCATCCGGGACCGCATTCTGGAGCCCGGCGACATGGCGTCACCGCAGAAACCGGTCTTTACGCTGGCGCTCGATGATCCGCTGTGGGTGCGCGCCTATGTGGCGGAAACGGACCTGGGAAAGATCCGTCTCGGCATGAAAGCGGAGGTGACGACCGACAGTTATCCGGGGAAGCGCTACGACGCCTGGATTGGGTTCATCTCGCCGACGGCAGAGTTCACGCCGAAATCGGTCGAGACAGCCGAGGTGCGGACCAAGCTCGTCTATCAGGTCCGCGCCTTTGTTCGGAATCCGGAGGGCGAACTGCGCCTCGGCATGCCGGCGGTGGTGACCATCCCGCTCAACTCCACTCCAAGTGAAGCCGGCACCCCGGCGCAAACGGGCGGCGTAAAGTGAAATCCTGGCCTCATGGAAGACCCCGGTAAAGCGGTGCGGGCGACTTCCGCCACCGAACTCGTGCTGGAAGTGCGCGGGGTTCGCAAGCAATTCGTCGCCGGCAAGCGGACGATCCCGGCCTTGCGCAACGTCAGCCTGAGCGTGCGTCGCGGCCAGGTAACGGGGTTGATCGGTCCGGACGGAGCCGGCAAGACGACGCTGATGCGAATGTGCGTAGGGCTGCTGGCGCCCGACGAGGGCCAGATCATGGCGCTGGGCTTCGACGCCGCGCGCGAGTCGCTGGCGGTGCAGGCCCGAGTTGGTTACATGCCGCAGCGGTTCGGTCTGTACGAAGACCTTTCGGTGCAGGAGAACCTCGACCTCTACGCGGATTTGCAGGGGGTGCCGCACGCCGACCGGATTGCGCGCTACGACGAACTCATGCACATGACCGGCCTGGCAAGGTTCACGAAGCGGCTGGCCGGGCGGCTCTCAGGCGGGATGAAACAGAAACTCGGTCTCGCGTGCACGCTCGTGCGCCCGCCAGAACTGCTGCTGCTCGATGAGCCGACGGTCGGCGTCGATCCCGTGTCGCGGCGCGAACTCTGGCAGATCGTTTATCGGCTCGTGCAACAGGAAGGCATGACCGTGCTGCTCAGCACCGCCTACCTGGACGAAGCCGAGCGCTGCGACGAGGTGATTTTGATGCACGACGGCGAGGTGTTCGGCCACGGTCCGCCGGGGCAGTTTCGCGAGAAATCCCAAGGCCTGACCTACCTGGTGACCGCGCCCGGCCAGCGGAAGCGGGTTGTGCAGCGCGAACTTGCCCGCGCCCCGGGCGTGGTGGACGCGCTTATCCAGGGAGAGCGGGTGCGCCTGGTCATGGACAGCGAAGTCGCGCCCGACCCGGCCAGACTCCTGCCCGGCATTTCCGAAGTCTCGATTCAGCCTGTGCCGCCGCGGCTGGAAGACAGCTTCATCACTATGCTGAAGAAACGGCGCGCGGAAGGCGGAGCGACGCGGCATCCAGCCCAAACCCCTCAGAATCCACCGTGCGCGAACAATAGCGCTGGCCCGGTCATCGAGGTCAACGATGTTAAGCGGCGCTTCGGGGATTTCTATGCCGTCAAGGGCGTGAGCTTTCGGGTCGCGCGCGGTGAAGTATTCGGCTTGCTGGGCGCCAACGGGGCGGGCAAGTCCACGACGTTTCGGATGCTGTGCGGTTTGTTGCCGGCCAGCGAGGGGAGTCTGCGCGTGGCGGGGCTCGACCTTCGCACCGCCGCCGCCGCGGCACGCGCGCGGATCGGCTACATGTCCCAGAAATTCTCGCTCTACGGCAACCTGAGCGTTTGTGAAAACCTGCGGTTCTTCAGCAGCGCCTACGGGCTATTTGGAGCGCGCCAGCGCGCGGCGATGGAGCAGGCGCTGGAGCAATTCGAGATGACACCGATGGCGGATACGACGAGCCTGGATCTGCCGCTCGGCCACAAGCAGCGCCTGGCCATGGCTTGCGCGCTGATGCACAAGCCGGAAATCCTGTTTCTCGACGAACCGACTTCCGGCGTGGACCCGCTGGCGCGGCGCGAGTTTTGGAGCCATATCAATGCGCTGGCCGAAGACCGCGTGACCGTCATGGTGACGACGCATTTCATGGAGGAGGCCGAGTATTGCGACCGGCTGGCGATCATGGCCGACGGGGAGATTCTTGCCCTCGGCACGCCGGAAGAAATCAAGCAACGCCAGCGCACTGCCGAGCACCCGGAGCCGACAATGGAGGATGCCTTCATCGCGCTGATCGAAGGCCAGGGTCAGACGGCTGCATCAGGATGATGAGCAACAGACGTGACCACGAAAGTCCGGCAGCCCCGCTTCCTCGCGGCGGCGGAGGGATGCGGTTGCGCGGCTTGATCCGGAAGGAGTTTTACCAAATCCTGCGCGATCCGAGCAGCATCGCCATCGCGTTCCTGCTGCCGGTGGTGTTGCTGCTCATCTTCGGTTACGGCGTGTCGCTGGACGCGGAGCATGTGCCCATCGCGCTGGTGGTGGAGCAGCCGAGCGCTGACACGGCGAGTTTCACCGGCGGATTTCAGCAGTCGCGCTATTTCGAGCCGGTTATCATGCGCAATCTGCGCGAGGCGGAGGAGGCGCTCATGGCGCGTCGCGTGTCGGCGATCGTGCATTTGCGGTCGGACTTCGCGCGGCAGTTGCGCCAGCCCGATGGAGCGCCCATTCAGGTGATCGTGAGCGGCGTTGATGCCAACACGGGCCGGCTCATTCTTGGTTACGTGCAAGGCGTCTGGCAGAAATGGCTCCAGCGCCAGGCGCTGGCGCGAGGCGAAGCGCTCACGATGCCGGTCCAACTCGACCAACGCGTCTGGTTCAACAGCGAGCTCCGCAGCCGCAATTTTCTCGTGCCCGGCCTGATCGCGATCATCATGACCCTGATCGGCGCGCTGCTGACCGCACTGGTCATGGCCCGCGAATGGGAACGCGGCACCATGGAGGCATTGATGGTGACGCCGGTGACGATGCGTGAGGTGCTGATTGGCAAGCTGGTGCCCTATTTCATTCTGGGCACGGGCGGCATGGCGTTGTCGGTGGCGATGAGCGTCTGGCTGTTTGATGTGCCGCTGCGCGGGTCGTTGTGGCTGCTGTTCGCAACCGCGTCGCTTTTTCTGCTGGCGGCGCTGGGAATGGGTTTGCTGATTTCCACGGTGACCAGGAACCAGTTTGTGGCGGGCCAATTGGCCATTCTGACCACGTTCCTGCCGGCATTCATCCTCTCGGGGTTCATCTTCGACATCGGCAGCATGCCGCCGGTGGTCCAGGGGATCACCCACATACTGGCGGCGCGCTATTTCGTGGCGATTCTGCAGACGGTGTTCCTGGCAGGCAATGTGTGGTCGGTGGTGCTGCCCAACGCGCTGGCGCTGGTGTTGATGGCAGCCTTCTTCCTCGGCGTCAGCCGCCGCAAGCTGCGGAAACGTCTGGAATAGGAGGCGCGATGTTCTGGCGAATTCTAGCGCTCACGACGAAGGAGTTCCTGGCCCTACTGAAGGACAAGCGTAGCCGGATGGTCATTTTCGTCCCGCCAATCCTGCAACTACTGGTTTTCGGCTACGCCGCTTCGTTCGATTTGAACCGCATTCCGTTCGCGGTCTATAACGAGGACGCGGGCCAAGCCTCGCGCGATCTGGTGGCGCGCTTCACCGCGTCGCCCAACTTCCACCAAGTCGCGACGCTCACCCACGAGGCGGAAATCACTCCGCTGGTGGACGCCAAGCGCGCGCTGCTGGTTCTGCATATCGGACCGACCTTCACGCGCGACCTCCTCAAGGGCCGCGCCGGCCCTGCGCAGGCGATCGTGGACGGTCGCAACTCGAATACGGCAGCGATCCTGCTCAGTTACGTCAACACCATCGTCGCCACGTTCAACGCCGACTGGCAGCAGCGCAACGGGGGCGCGATCACGCCAGCCCACCTGGAGACACGGGCGTGGTTCAATCCGAACCTCCTGAGCCGGTGGTTCATTGTGCCTGGCATCGTGGGCCTGCTGACCCTGGTGGTTACGACCCTGGTAACGGCGCTGTCGGTCGCGCGCGAACGCGAGCAAGGCACCTTCGACCAACTGCTGGTGACGCCCTTCCGGCCCGGGGAAATTCTCATCGGCAAGGCGCTGCCCGGGTTCATCATCGGCTTCTTCGAGGCGACGCTGATCATCCTGATCGCGGTGTTCTGGTTTCAGGTGCCCCTGCGCGGCAGCCTGTTGACGCTCTACGTGGGGCTGCTGTGCTTCGTGCTTTCCACGGTCGGCATGGGGCTGATGATCTCGTCGCTGGCCGTCACGCAGCAGCAGGGTCTGCTGGGCGCCTTTCTCTTTCTGGTGCCCTGCATCATCCTGTCCGGCTTCGCAACACCCATCGCGAACATGCCCCATTGGGTGCAGCAGATCACCTACCTCGACCCGTTGCGCTATTTTCTCGTGATCCTGCGCGGCGTATTTCTCGAAGGCACGCCATTCCACCTCCTCCTCGACCAGTTCTGGCCGATGGCGATCATTGGCCTGGTGAACCTGGCCTTGGCGGGCTACCTGTTCCGGCACAGGATGTACTGAGCCTGGAATCCGACGCCTAAATCCTGTGAAAACCCTGGAAGACCCAGCTTGCGCCCACGGCGCAGGAGGAGCAGCGGCCCGGAAACGCGTTCCACAATTGGGCCAGGGCGGGAAGGCCGGTACAGTGCCCCGGGGCCAACCGTTGTATATCCAACCGACGAAACGCCCCAATGGTCGTCTCCATGCGTTCCGAACTGGCCTTCAGCAGGTGCAGCCCGCCCAGAATGGTGTGAATCGGCCTGCCGCCGGTGAGCTGCCTGATGTATTCAAGCGTGTTCACCACACCCGCGTGCCCGCAGCCCAATAACACCACCAGGCCCTCCGTAGTATCGAAGAACAGGGCCTGATCATCCATCAACGGATCTCGCTGGGTGCAGGCGGCGTCGAGGAAGAATCGTCCGCCGGTGTCCTCGAAGGCATTCTGGCGGGGAATCTCTCCGGTCACGAAGATGCCCGCGAGCACTTCGGTGGGTTGGCTCGTCCAGACGACGGCATTGGCCGCCGCTCGGATTGCTTCGGCGTTCGCCTCGTCCATCCCGATCGGACGGCCCGTGCCGTCCGAGTTGCCGGCGAACTTCTGGGCCAGGCTGGAGGGATGGAGAAAAAGGCGCGCCTGGGGTGCGGCTTCGCGAGCGGCCTTCAATCCGCCGGTACGGTCATTATGGCCGTGACTCAACGCGATGGCCTCAACGGCTGTCAGGCTTACCTGCAAGCTCCGGGCGTTCTGTGCCAGCAAGCTGCTTTGGCCGGTGTCGAACAAGAGACCGCGCGGCCCCGCCTGGAGGTGGAAGGCCAAGCCATGTTCCGCCAGCAAGCCGCGGACGTTGACGCTATTCTCGACCAGTGTGGTGACGACAATCGTCTCTTTCATTTCGCTCCATGAATTTGGCCGAGGCGGTCGCTTTGATGCAACCCTCTTGCTTCAATTGCGCCTCGAGCAGGTGGAGCGGCGACTGGGACCGCGTGATCCAGGCGCGGATGATCATCTCCTCCCCAATGACTACAGGTTTGCGGTACCGCACCTTCAATTCCGCCGTCATTGCCACATGACCGTGCGCAAACAAACAGTTCGTCATAGCTCCGTCCAGCAGCGAGGCGATCATCCCGCCGTGCAGTAGTCCTTGGAAGCCTTCGAAGGCGGAGTGACCAAGGAATGAGGCGCTGACGCTCCCGTCGTCGTGGACGGTGAACTCCAACCCCAACCCGAAGGGGTTCGATTGGCTACATACCAGGCAAAAAGGATGGGCTTCGGCCTGGGCGGTTTTGAGCCTGGTCTGGCTGGAGGCGGTTGGCTTTGTCATGTTCGGATTGCCCGTGGGCGACCGTTGGAACCGTCATGGAGCAAGGCAGGTGCCAGCAGTGAAAAGGCTATCAGGCCGAGTGGGAGCAGAGGCATAATGCAACGGATGGGCAGGCGCGGCGTGGCAATTTGCAACACCCGTGGCAATTCGCGGTTGGCACTGGCATGAGCGCAGCCTCCGGCTTAAGCTTCGAGCAATGTTGAACAACCTGCTGGACTACATTCCAGACGGCGTATTCACGGTGGATGCCGAGTGGCGCGTGACGTTTTTTAACCGTGCTGCCGAGCAAATCACCGGGATCAAGCGCGCTGAGGCGATGGGCCGGCGCTGTTGTGACGTGTTTCGGGCCAGCATCTGCGAGAACGCGTGCGCCTTGAAGCAAACTCTCTCCACCAGCCGCCCGGTGGTCAACAAAGTGGTCTATATCATTGATGCCCGCGGCCAGAAAATCCCTATCAGCATTTCCACAGCAGCTCTGAGGGACGAGCGGGGGCGCATTGTCGGCGGGGTGGAAAGTTTCCGGGACTTGCGGCTCGTCGAGGCGCTGCACCGCGAACTTCAGCAGCAGAATTCCTTCTCGGACATCATTGGACGCAGCGCGGCGATGCGGCAGATTTTTGAGCTCCTGCCCGAGATTGCCGAGAGCGACAGCGCGGCGCTCATCGAAGGCGCCAGCGGGACGGGCAAGGAGCTATTTGCCCGCGCCCTGCACAACCTGTCCCGACGGCGGGCGAAGAAGTTTGTGGCCATCAATTGCGGGGCGCTGCCGGACAACCTGCTGGAATCGGAGCTGTTCGGCTACAAGGCGGGCGCTTTCACCGACGCGCGGCGGGACAAGCCCGGCCGGTTCGCGCTGGCCAATGGGGGCACGATCTTCCTGGACGAGATCGGCGACATCTCGTCGGCGATGCAAGCCCGGTTGCTCCGGGTCTTGCAGGAGCGGGTCTATGAGCCGCTGGGCGGGATGGAACCGGTGAAGGCCGACGTGCGCGTCATCGCGGCCACCAACAAGAGCCTGGGCAAACTGGTGGAACAAGGCCAGTTTCGCGAGGACCTGTTCTATCGCATTCATGTCATTCGCATTGAATTGCCCAGCTTGCGGGACCGCCGGGAAGACATCCCGCTGCTGATCGACCATTTCATCGCGCGTTTCAACCGGATCAAGGGCAAAGATATTGCGGGCGTTTCCGACCCGGTGCTGGCGAGGCTGATGGAGCACGACTTCCCCGGCAACGTGCGGGAGTTGGAGAATATTATCGAGCACGCCTTTGTATTATGCCGAGGCGGGGTCATTGAGCTAAAGCACCTTCCCCCGCCTCTGCGCGGCGACGCGCTGGGTGAAGCGTTGCGCCTGGGCAAGGCGGTGACGCTGGAAGCCATGGAAAAACTGCTCATCACGGATGCGTTGCGCCGAAACGGCGGGAACCATCAGAAGGCGGCGAAAGAGCTGGGCATCAACCCCAGCACGCTGTTCCGGAAGTTGAAGCTCTTGAAGCTGGCCGCGAGCGCTTGAGCTTGGCACGCTTCCAGCATCAGGCCATCACGGTTGGCAGAAAGTTGACAGCGGATAACCAATAACCAGATGCACAGACTGAGACACGATCCCGAAACGCTGGCCAACCGGCAGCATACACTGGAACGCGAGGCCCACTTGCGCCAGTTTGGTTACGACTCGCCAGTGGCCATTCAGTTCGTGCTGGCTCAGGCCCTGCCCCTGGGCGGGGCAGTACTGGAAGTCGGCACCGGCAAGGGGCGATTCCTGGTGGAGTTGGCGCGCCAGGTTGCGGCCGTTACGACCGTTGATATCGCGGCAGAAGAGCAGCAGTGTGCCCGGCTCAATGCCCGCTATGCCGGGGTGGAAGAGAAGATTCGGTTCATTCTTCAAGATGCAGCCCGCCTACCCTGGCCCGCTGCCACCTTTGATGCCGCGGTCACGATGAATGCCATGCACCACCTCGCACATCTCGAGCAAGTGCTGGAGGAAATGCTGCGGGTGGTGAAACCAGGTGGCAAGATCGTCCTGGCGGACTTCAGTCCGCGCGGCTTTCAAATCATCGCCCGCGAGCACCGGGCGGAAGGGAAAACGCATCCGCACGAGCGTTATGACTTTGGGGATCTGCAGCGATTGTTGCGGGTGCGTGGCTTGGTCAGCCGACGGTGCAAGGGCTGCAACCAAGAGGTGTTGGTAGCGCGTGTTCCGGCTGCCGTTGCGTAGCGCCGGTATGAGCACTCTGATTCTCAACGCCATCGGCACCGTCCATTCGGCGTTCCTGCGAGCCGCGGGCACTCCGATTCAAACCGCCATGGCGCAAGGCGTAGAAGGTTCGGTCGAAGTCTTCCCGGAATTCGTGCCGGGACTACAGGACCTCGAAGGACTTGAGCGCATTTGGCTGCTCTATTGGTGCGACCGTGTCGCAGAGGCGCAAATGGTCGTTAGACCGTTCCTGGA
>Ga0182011_10003609_pt1 | contig 12647 bp, 9 predicted proteins | sample 711E1DmetaG_FD_120481 | JGI IMG/M metagenome (GOLD analysis project Ga0182011, IMG submission 120481) | Permafrost microbial communities from Stordalen Mire, Sweden - 711E1D metaG | ecosystem: Environmental > Terrestrial > Soil > Wetlands > Permafrost | place: Sweden: Stordalen | collected... | reverse complement strand
GGGGCAAGGAATTCGATGCGGTCCTAGATGAGACCATCGCCCGCTGCCGCAGCCTCCTGCAGATCCCTGACACGCACGACGTGCTCTTCCTACAAGGAGGCGCGACCCAGCAGTTCGCCCTGATCCCGATGAACTTCCTCAACGGCGTGGCTGAGTACGTGGTAACCGGCGAGTGGTCAAAGAAGGCCGCGGATACCGCCAAGGGCATCGCCCCGGACAAGGTGCGGGTGGTGGCGTCGGGCGAATCCACCGGGTTCGATCGCCATCCAACCGGATGGAATGCCGACCCTAGCGCCGCCTACCTGCACATCTGTTCGAACGAGACCGTGCACGGCAACCGCTTCGTCGAGTGGCCGAAACACCCAACCCTGATGGTCGACGCCAGCTCCGAGATCATGTCGCGGCCGCACCCCATCGCGCGCACCGCCATGGTCTATGGCGGCGCGCAGAAGAACCTGGGCCCCGCAGGCGTCGTGCTGGTCATCGTGCGCAAGGATCTCTATGACCGAATTGGCAAGAGCGTGCCCAAGATCTTCAACTACAAGGTCCACGCCGATGCCAAGAGCTGCCTCAACACGCCGCCCACCTTTGGTGTGTATGTGTTGCTCGAGACTTTCCGTTGGATGGAACGTCAGGGAGGCCTGCCGGCCATCGAGAAGCGCAACGCCGACAAGGCCAAGCTCATCTATGACGCCATCGACGGCTCGGGCGGCTTCTACAGGGGCACTGTCTTTGACCACGCCGTGCGCAGCCACATGAACATTACCTTCAAGCTGCCCAGCGAGGAGCTGACCGAGAAGTTCCTCAAGGAAGCCTCGGGCAAGAGCATGCTCGCGCTCAAGGGCTACCGCACGGTGGGCGGGATCCGGGCCTCGGTCTACAACGGCATGCCTGTTGAGGGCTGCCAGGCCCTGGCCGACCACATGCGCGAGTTCATGAAAGCCAACGGTTGAGCCTCGCCCAGTTCGCCGACGCACATTTCAGTTATCCTGGCACCGAGATCCTGGCCGGCGCCTCGCTGCTCATCCGGCCAGGCGACCGGCTTGCCTTGCTCGGCCCCAACGGCACGGGCAAGTCAACCGTGCTCAAGCTGCTCGCTGGCGAGTTGCAAGTGGACTCGGGAGACGTACGCATCTTGGGGCGACAGACCGTGGCCTACCTCCGGCAGTCGCACCAACTGGGCGGAGAAGGCACCGTGCTCGATGCCCTGTTGGAGCCGTTTGCCCATGTGCAGGCCCTGCACGAGGAACTGCAGTGCCTCGAAGCACGGCTGTCCGAGGCTTCCCAGGCGGAGCTGAAGCGCTACGGTGACCTGCAGGAACGCTACCGCTTGCAGGGCGGCTATGACCTGGAGAAACGGGTTCGCGAGCTCACTCAGGATGTGGGACTGTCGCAGGCTGACCTGGGCCGGTCGCTCGCCACGCTGTCCGGCGGCGAGCGCGGCCGGCTGGAACTGGCCAAGGTTCTGGTACGCCAGCCTGATCTGCTCCTGCTCGACGAGCCCACCAATCACCTCGATCTCACGGCCATCGAGCGCCTGGAGGCGCGCCTGGCCGAATATCCGGGCGCCTTCGTGTTAGTGTCGCACGACCGGGCCTTCATCCAGCGCACCTGCCGCGCGATGGTCGAGCTAGAGGACGGCCAGATCGTCCGCTATCCCTACGGATACGACCAGTACGTGGTGGAGCGCGACGCGCGGCTGGAACGAGCGCGCGTCGAGTACCAACGCCAGAAGGAACACGTCGAGAAAACCGAGGACTTCATTCGGCGCAACCTGGCTGGACAAAAGACCAGGCAGGCGCAAAGCCGGCGGCGCATGCTGGAAAAACTGGAGCGGCTGGAACGTCCCGAGGACAACTGGCAAATGGCGGGCCGGATCGCGCTCAATTTCCAGACCGGCGGCGATCTGGGCGGCAAAGAGATCGTGCGGGCGCCTGGCATCAGCGTGGGCTACCCGGGCAGGGCAATCCTGACCGAGGTAACGGTCAACATCTTCCGCGGAGATCGGGTGGGCATCGTGGGCCCCAACGGCTGCGGCAAGAGCACCCTGCTGAAGACCCTGGTCGGCGAGCTGGCACCACTTGCCGGCGTGGTGGAACGCGGGGCGGCTGTGCGACTCGGGTACTTCGATCAGAAGCTGAGCTCCCTTTGCGAAGACCGCACCGCCATCGAGGAAATCCAATCGATGCGCAGCGATCTCTCTCCCGAAGTTGTCCGGCAATACCTGGCCAAGTTCCGCTTCTTCGGCGACGATCCTTTCCGCACCGTGCGCGGCTTCTCGGGCGGCGAGCGCAGCCGCCTGGCGCTGGCCAAGATGCTGCTCTTCCCGCGCAACGTACTGGCCCTCGACGAGCCGACCAACCACCTGGACATTCCGGCGCGCGAGACGCTGGAGCACGCACTCGACGGCTATGAGGGGACTCTCATCGTGGTCAGCCACGATCGCTACTTCCTGGATCGGGTATGCCAGCGCCTGCTGGTGTTCGAGAACGGCACGCTAGAAGCACATCTCGGCAACTACTCGGACTGGCGCGAGTATCGCAAGAGCCAGGTGGCTGCGACGCCTGCGCCCGAAAAGCCTTCCCCCGTCACCCAGTCACCCACCGAGATCACGCGCGCGGCGAAGAAGGATCGCGAGCGCACGCGGCGCCGCCTGGAACGGATGGTCGAGTCGCTGGAAGCGGAGGTCTCGCGCATCGAAACCGAGCTGTCTTCGCTACGCACGCAACTGGCGGCTGACCATGGGGGTGACTGGCACAAGCTGCACGCGCTGGCCGATCGCGAACGCGAGCTGGGCGATCTTCTGGGCCGGCGCATGGCCGACTGGGAAAAGGCCTCGGCCGAGCTGCAACGATTTCTGGAAGAGGTCTAGCCTAGTCTTCGCCGTCCTCGTCCACGGAGGCGCGACGCTTTACGGAGATGCACTCCAGGTCCAGCTCCTCGCCGAATACGGTATCGATCATCTCGTCAACCGAGTTGCCCACAGCTTCCATGCGGCGAAGCTCCTCGCGCTCGAACTCCTCGAAGGTCCGGTAGATCTTCATATCGCCGTAGCTCATCGTGTTGCTCCTTTGGTTGCAGGGAAATACACTACATGTAGGTTTAAGTAGTATTCCAACCTCCACTCCCGTCAAGTTTGTGCTTCGCTTTTCTGCGCGAGCGGGTCCCTGTTCCGAGCTGGCTCGGTTGAAACAGCGGCCCGATCGATGCTAGGAGGGTGAGCCCGCTCTACGGGCTCAGAGCACCATGGGCAGGGTCATCGCGGTCGCGAACCAGAAAGGGGGCGTCGGAAAGACGACCACCGCGGTCAATCTTTCCGCTTCGCTTGCGGTGGCAGAAAAGCGCGTGCTTCTGGTGGACATGGACCCACAAGGCAACGCCACCTCGGGCCTGGGCCACGCCCGGCCGGCGGCAGGCGCCAAACAGGGCAGCGTGTACGACGTTCTCATCGGCGAAAAGACTGTCGTGGAGGTCACCCGCGCCACCGAACTGCCCTTTCTCAAGCTGGTGCCGTCGGGCCAAGATCTGGCGGGCGCCGAGATCGAGCTGGTGTCGGAGCCCCTACGCGAGATGAAGCTACGTGATCCCTTGCGCCTGGTGACGCCCGACTACGATTTCATCGTCATTGACACCCCACCCTCGCTCGGTCTGCTCACCCTCAACGCACTCTGCGCCGCTGACGGGGTGCTGGTCCCGCTGCAATGCGAGTACTACGCGCTGGAAGGTCTTTCCGACCTGCAAGCCACGGTCAATCTGGTGGGCCGGTCGCTCAACCCTGGCCTCGACATCGAAGGTATTCTCCTTTGCATGGTCGACACGCGCCAGAACCTGACCGAGCAGGTGGCCAACGAGGTACGTAGCCACTTCGGCGGCCGCGTGTACCACACTCCCATCCCGCGCAACGTGCGCTTGTCCGAGGCGCCGTCGTTTGGCAAGCCGATCCTTCTCTATGATGTCGCGTCCAAGGGTGCGAAGAGCTACATGGAGGCCGCGCGCGAGTTTCTGGCCCGCCACGCGCGACCCAAAGCGGAGGCTTCGTGACCAGTGGTGGAAAACGCCAGGCTCTGGGGCGCGGTTTGTCCGCCCTGATTCCGGCTGCGGCAGTTCCCGATCCGGAAGAGAGGGGGTTGGCCGGCTCGGGAGGAAGCCTGCGCGCGGTCGATATCGAGAACATCCACCCCTCGGGAAGACAGCCGCGCAAGAGATTCGACGACGCCCGTCTGAGTGAGCTGGCCGACTCCATCCGCAGTCAGGGCGTCATCCAACCGCTGGTGGTTCGCGTGCGACCGGCAGGCGGCTTTGAGTTGGTTGCGGGCGAGCGGCGCTGGCGAGCGGCCCAGCGGGCCGGACTGCACCAGATCCCGGTGATCATCCGCGAGGTGGCCGAGTCGCAGGCATTTGAAATGGCGCTGGTCGAGAACCTGCAGCGCGAAGATCTCAACCCCATCGAAGAAGCTGAGGGCTATCAACATCTGGTGGCCGAATTCGGCTACACCCAGGAATCGCTGGCCGCGCGCGTAGGCAAGGAACGCAGCACGGTGGCCAACGCTCTCCGTCTGCTCAAGCTGCCGCCCTCGGTGCGGGCCATGGTGGTCGAGGGTCGCCTGTCCATGGGCCATGCCCGCGCACTTCTCGGCGTCGAAGACGACGCCGTCATTGAGCGACTGGCGCGCCAGACCGCGAGCCGCGGGCTTTCCGTCCGCCAAGTCGAGGCGCTGGTCCGCCGCGAACGAGAAGACGGTGGCCACCCTGCCCCGCCGCCGGAAAAGCCCTCGCCAGCCGCGCGCGACCTAGTCCTGCGCTTGCAACGTGCCCTGTCGGCGCGGGTCAAGCTGGTCGAGGCCGGCCCGGGCCGCGGCCACATCGAGATCCACTACGGCTCGCTCGACGAGCTTGACGCCATCTTGGCGAGGATTCTAGGGAGCTAGCAGCGCCCGGGCGGGGCGGTAGATTCTTCCCTGGTGCTACGCGACCCCAGGGTGTCGAGGCTGGAAGCGACGAGGTCGGTGGCTTCCAAGTTGATGTTACTGACTGAGCACGACCTTGACTACCGGATCCGTATTGGGCGGGAGTGTGGCACCCTTCTGTATCTTCAGGATGGCGGCAACCGTGCTGTCGGAACGCGAATAGTACTTCTTTCCATGACCGGATCGCACAATCCGGTGGTGATCCCAGTCCGCGTCGATGTTCCCCGCCAGACATAGCGCCAGAACCATGCTGAGGACCCGCGCTACGTGGCGGTGGCCTGCGCACACGGTCTTCAGCGCGGCCGCAGCTACCATCAGAAACAAGGCCAGGGTCGGCAGCACGTAGTACATGCGGCGCACATCCTCCCAAGTAATGGCCTCGTGAAAATGAACCATGATGCAGAACTGCAACACGATCATCAGCACGACGCCGAGCAGGACCAGGCCAGTGATGAAGGACCCGGCCTTGGGGATGGCTCGGTTACCCCACCGGACGGGAAATCCCCGTGAACAGACCACGATCAACAGCAAGATCACGGTAGCCGCGACAACGCGCGAGATATTGCCGAACATGAATCGAAACGTGTCGAGCATTAGGTTCGTGCCAGCTACCCGAAGCGCATCCAGGTGCAACGTCGTGTACAGCCGCCCATCGATGTCGTAAGGATTCCGCAAGGCAGTGCCATTTACCCAAGTATAGAGGCGTGCAGACACTCCATAGCGGTAGAGGTAGGCTGCCAGCATGGTTGAAAGCACGGTGCCCAGCAGCACCCAACTCATACGGGTTCGCCGAACCACCGCGTACACTGACAGGCTCGCCACCAACATTCCAATGGAGTAGGTGCCGAGTTCGTCGAACATCGGCATCATCAGACATCCCACCCAGATCCCTGCCAGGCGCGCAACGGCCTCGCGCATTTTCATGCCCGTCTCGGCAGCCACGATGAACCGGTACAAGGCTGCAAACACCACGATGACCATCAGGGCAGCGCCGATCTTGGCCGAACGGTACAACGCGTGAAAAGCCATGGCTGGCGCGCTCTGGAAGAGCATAACCAGCAGGAGCGCTATGGTCCGGGTGAGCTTGAGGTCGCGTATGAAGAACCAGTAGGCCGATCCGGTACAGGCGAGCGCAAATGCGGGATAGGTCACCATCTTGAAGTGAGGATGCCCCAACCGGATGCTCGCCTGGACCAGGCGGTAGTCGATGAAGTCGAAGATCAGACTTACGGGTCGGGAGCGATTGTTGCCAAATTCGATCCGCGGGTCGAACAACGTGTCCAGCCAGGGGCGTTGTTTCAGATACCCAGGCAAGAAACGCTCTACCGCCTCGATGTGCAGCATCCCTGTTCCGCCCACCCACCACCATATACAGACACTAGCGATCCACAGCAGAAACAGCGGCCACATGCTGCGGATGGGTGTGGTCCAGAGGGCATATAGGACGCCCCAGGTTGTGGCCAGTAGCACCACCCAATCCGACGCGTAGGTTCTGGCGCCGTAGCGCAGCCCTGCCATTTGAGCGAGCAGCATGACTGCCGCCAGGGGTGCCCAAAGCACCCAGCTTGCGGGGTCGCGGCCGGCCGGCGAGCGAAGATGAGTGACTACCGCACGGGTGGCGAAGAAGAAGAGGACTCCCAGCACCAGCACGGCGATGATGCTTGCCCAGGCAGGACGTCCAGCGAGGCGGACCCCGTGCGACACGCAGGTTTCGGCCAGGGCCACGCCAAAGATCGCACTACCGGCGAGGGTCGTGAATTCGTGCGAGTGCTCGCTAATGTCCGGTTGGCTTTCGTGGTCGCCCGGGACGGAGTAGTAGCCTGTGTCGCGGAAACCAACCAGACGTTGGATTCGGCGAATCTTGGCGGCGTTCTTCCTGCCCGCCGGTGAGATGTTGTAGCGAACTTCGCGACCATCCTCGCCCTGGTTGGACTGGTCGGCTTGGCCGACTCTGGTGAGGAAACGCGCACGTTCGAGGAATGGGGCCAGGATGCAGTCCCGATAGATCTCGGCGATGGATACGGGAGAATGAGGTTTCTTCGCTAGATAGCGCACGATTGCGACGGAGACCGACACGTAGAAGATGCCCGAGACGAAAAAGAAGCAGAACCACAGTACCCCGTAGAGTGCTGCGTAGTGTTCAACACGGAACCCTGCCACTAGCCACAGACCCAAGCCCAAACCTGCCAAGCCAACCAGGCCACCGAACAGCACCTCCAGGGTGAACCATTTGGCCGAGGTGTATCGATGGATCACGACGAATCCAACGAGATAGAGCGCAGCGGCCAACAATGCCGCTAGGTAAGAGGGCAAGATCATCGGGGTCTCTTCAGCAAGAGCAAGGAGAGAACTCCGAGCAGGCGCGCCAGCAGGCGGCCGCGACCCCGGGTCAAGATGACTCGATCATCCTCCAAGGTGACGAGCCGGAGCGGGACTAAAATGGAACGTAGGCGGTCAGCGAGGAATTCCCGCATTCCACGCTGTTTTCCGTATCGATCCATCCATTCGCCGAGCGTGATCGGGCGACCGACGTCTGCCAGGTCCAGCAGCATAAGGATGCGAAATCCGCCCCCCAGGTTTGCAAACCAGTAGCTGCTCCACATGAAACAGCAGAGGACGAGTGCCCCGCAGATCAGATCCGGCTTTGTTCCGAGTCGGAGGGCGCCCCAGTCTGGGAGTTGGTGGGCAAGACAGGCGAGCCAGACCAGGGTTCCACACAGCCAAGACAAATAGAGTCGCTTCATGCCACTCAACCCGGACCGGGGCACGCGAAAGAACAGCAAGATGAATACGAATATCGTCGCCCCGGCGATGGCCGCGGAGATCACAATGGGAGCTGGCATCGGAACCACGTTAGCACTCCTTGGAGTTCAATCAGCCACGAGTTTTCGAGAGGCGGCAAAGCCGGCTGCGCGCAGGCGTTTGGCGTGCTCGACCATGAGCGCGTGAAACTCCTGATAGCCGTCAAGCGAGCGCGGCAGATTCCGTTGGCAGTAGGCCTTGGCCGCGGCGTAGTTTGATTGCGAGCGCTGGTAGCCGTGGTGGCGCAGGACCCTGAGCGTATACGCGTCGACCACCATTTCGGTCTGCGCATAGGCGTAGAGTAGGATGCTATCGGCGGTCTCGGGCCCCACGCCCCACACCTGCAGGAGTTGCTCGCGCGACGGCGGGCGGCCAGAGAGCCGCAGGCAAAACTCGCAGAAGGCGCGCAGCTTGCGAGCCTTGGCACGGAAGTATCCCGACGAGCGAATCGCTTGTTGCAGGCGCGCTTCGTCGACCGCCAAGATCTCGCGCGGCGCCAGCAGGCTCTGGTCGGCAAGCGCCTGCAGCGCCTTTTCCACGTTGGACCAAGCGGTGTTCTGGGTGAGGATGGCGCCGCAGCAGATCTCGAAGCGCTGCGCCTCGGTACGCGGGAAAGAATAGTCTCCCGGATGGTAGCCGGTCAGCCGCCCGGTAAGCGTGGGGTTACTGCCCCGGTGCTCAAGCAAAGGCCACCAACCTTGCGGCCCATAGGCTCCTAGGAGCCGCTCGGCAAGACTGGCCAACGGGATCCGCCGGCCAGGAACGAAGGGCGCTGACTCGGGTAGGAAAGACTTGGTCACAGCTTTGAATCTATCAGCCGAGAACCGCAGATTCCTCTGCGCTTTCCCCGCTCCGCGTTCTCAACCCCGAGGGGCTGTCGAGCTGAACTCGCTCGCCCTACCCATTGCCGCAACGCTGCGCCACTGCAGGAAAGCGCAGGACCCACCGATGATGAGTAAATGGCCGCCTGCCAGGGTGACGGAGCAGAATGAAGCTCGGCGAGATTCTCATCCAGCTCGGGCAGATCACACCCGATCAACTCAACGCCGGCCTGCGCGCGCAGGAACTGGCCGGCGGCAGGCTGGGCACCCATCTGGTCAATCTGGGATTCATCGGCACCGACCAGCTTTCCCTGGCCTTGAGTCGACAGATGGGCGTGCCCGCAGCGTTGGAGCGTCACTTCTCGCACGCCGCCCCCCCCATCGTCGCCCTGCTGAAAGCCAGTCTGGCCGTGCGTTACCTGGCCGTGCCTCTGGCCGCCTCGCACAACGGGGTCAAGCAAGTCGTGGCGGCCATGGCCACACCGCTCGACATGCTGACCGTCGACGACTTGTCCTTCGCCCTGGGCGCGCGGGTCGAGCCGCTGGTGGCGGGCGAGATCGCAATCGCCCACAACATCAAGCGGCTCTACGGCGCGGAGGTGAATTTGAAGACCCGCAAGTCGCTCGACATGCCCGTGCCGGCCCCAGGGTCAGATCTGGTCGTCCCAACGATGCCGACGCCCCCTGCCACGCCGTCCGTCTCGACCCAACCCTCAGCGGCGGCGCGGATCCCTGCGCCTGCGCCGTCTGAGCGTGCGACCGACAAGAGGCGCATGGTGGCGCCTCGCCCGAGTCCGCCTCCCGCACGCGACTTGGTTCCGCTACCGGCGCCCTCGCAGCCCCGAGCGCGCCTGCCCGGTCCAGGCCCCGCGGTGAGCCTCGAAGACGCGATTTATCGTCTCACCCTGGCCCGTCACCGCGAACAACTGGCCGGCGTCGTGATGGACTTCGTGCGGGGCTACTTTGGTTGCGGCATGTTCTTTTCGGTGCGCGACGGCCAGGCGCGCGTGTGGCGCGGTTTTGCCCCTGGCATCCAGGAGGCGGCCATCGAGACCATCGCTTTTCCTATCTCGATGCCATCATGCTTTCAGTTCGCCTACGAGCGTCGCACCCCATTCTGCGGGCTGGCTCCAGCCGAGGGTGGCAAGTTGCAGCGCCAGATCTGGAAGTATTTGCACTGCGCAGAACCCTCCGAAGTTGTCGTGGTGCCAGTCCAAGTGAAGAACCGCGTCCTCAACCTGGTCTACGCACATGCCGCCGACGGCGGTCCACTTCCTGATGGACCGGTCATCGACCTGCAGACCCTATGCGCCGCGGTCAGCAGCACGTATGTGCGGATGATCCAGAAGCTGAAGGCAGGGGATCGGGCCGCGAGCGCGCTGGGGCGGTAGTCACGCTTTCGACAAGTAGTAGCCCAAGTTCCGCAAGAAGGCCTTCATCCGCGGTATCGCTCTTCACGGATCGGGTTTTGCCACAGCACGGTCTTGTCCGCCCACGGCCTTCGCTTTTAGCAGATCGTCAAGATTCTCCCGCGCCTGAAGGTAGTCGGGTCTATTCTGGAGCGCCATGAGATAGTGCTTCCGCGCTTCCTCAATTCGGCCGAGCCGACGTAGTACCGTACCGTAGTTATTATGCGCCTCGGCATACTCGGGCCTGTACTTCAACGCGGTTTCGTACGCTGCGACAGCCTGCGCTAGCTGTCCCAGCCTCGCATATATGTTCCCCAGACTGAAATATGCCAGGACATGATCCGGCCTCAGCACAATCACTTTCCGGTACTCGCCTATCGCATCCGTCATCCGTCCCGCCTGTTGAAGTGCCTTCGCGTAGTTACAATGCACGTTGACCGAATCGGGCTCAAGACGCAGGGCCCTTTCAAAATGCGAAATCGCCGGTTCGACCTGTCCTGCCTGAAGAAGAGCGGAACCCAGGTTGTTGTGCGCGTCGCCGTCGTGCGGATCAATGCGCACTACGGTTTCAAGCCGCTCGATAGATTCCAAAACTCTTCCCGCCACCAGCAGAGCGCTCCCAAGGTTGAAGGCAGCACCTAGATCATCCGGTTCCAGTTTGAGCGCCTCCTCATACAATGAAATGGCCTCATTGCCCTGCCCCGCCTTCATCAGAGCATCGCCTTTTCCTTTAAGGGCCTTGACATAGTCAGGATTAATGCGCAAGGCCCGATCGAATTCTTCAATTGCCTCCGACACCCTGCCCATTTTGAGCATCGTCTCGCCCCTATTATGCCACGCCATCGCCGAATCCGGTCTGAAGCGCAATGCCTGCTCATACTGCCCAAGCGCTTCAGATGCATAACCCATCTCGTCCAGCGCATTCCCAAGGTGGTTATAGGCCCGTCCGTTACCCGGCCGCTTGCTGATCGTGTCGCTCCACAGGCTGTATGCGCTTGCGTGGTCTCGGTTACGCCGCACCGTCCTCCATCCGAGTATCGTGGCAACGAGAACAACCGCCCCGAATCCCGTTCGCTTGTTCACTCTTGAGAATAGACCGACGACTACGACGGCAACTATCGAAATCAGCGGCAAATACATGCGGTGCTCAGACATGGTTTGCGTGGCGATCGGCACAATGCTCGAGGTAGGCGCGAGAATCCCCAAAAACCACCATCCGGAAAATCCGAGTTTCGGGTGAAGAAGCGTCGCATACGCCGTTGCCGCGAGCAGCGCCGTCAAAAGGACTATCTGGGGCAATACGATCACAAATCCCCCGACGACCTCGGTGCCGTAGTCGAACACGAGCGCCCCAGGCCAAAATGCCAACCCCAGGTAGTGGACGATGGCCCCGCACTGTGTCAGCCCATACTGCCACCACTCCACCCCATGTCCGAAACCAACGGTATTGTCCCGGCCATTATTGCCCGCCATCAGCAGCAGAAGTACTAGCCATGTACTTGCTAGACCACAATAGAGCGGCCACCGCCGCGCTAGCGCCTTTCTGACAGAGCCCGCCTCAAATGCCCTGTCGAAAAGCAAGACCATGACAGGGGCGGTAACCATGACTTCTTTGCTTGCCATCCCAAGCAAACAGGCGGCGATGGAGCATCCATACCAGAGAATTGTCGCCGTTGCAGTGAATGAACGGATGACACAGTAGAAGGTGGCCAGATAGAAGAAACCGACGATCAACTCGCTGCGATGAATCACCGACGTTATCGAATTGGTCAGGAGCGGGTGAACGGTCCACAGAAGGGTTATCGCCAGTGCAATATGACACTCCCTTGTTGCGAACAGTCCGCGCATCGATCGCAGCCGCAGCGTGAGCAGCAGAGTGCTGAAGAGCACGAGCGCAACCATGACGTGAAGAAACAGGTTGACGACGTGATAGCCTACGGGGTCTGTTCCGCCGAGCGCGTAGTTGATTGCAAGCGAAAGATTGACAACTGGCCTTCCCGCCGCTCCCGTGGAAGTGAGCGGCGGCGACAATACCCGGCCGATGCTCCATAGATTCCTGATCGATGAATTGTCGGTGATCGCCGGGATGTCATCAAATACGAAGGGGCCGGAAAAACTATTATGGTACGCCACGATGGCCGCAAGAATAATGAGGAGGCGGCACAATATCAGCGGGGCAGGTCTGGAAATGACAACCCGTTCTTCCGTTGGATCTTCAACTGCGGCATGGTTCGCACAAGACACGACCGGTGCGGACAATCTTCTTGGTTTCTTCCGGGTCATTTCGACTCTCGTCCTGTACCACTATTCAAGCGGACCCCGTCCTGTTCCACCATAACGTCCCCTATGCCCGCGGGAAAACTAGCGCGATTCTACCGGGTTGCGGCTTCCGGGGACAGAGCTGCCCATCCGGTCGCTGCAGATGGGCGCGAACCGGTGCGGGCTCACGCTGACTGGGCGGGCCCGCGAAGAACGCCTCGGTGTCCCCGCCGGGATACTCAGTCTGCGGCAGCAGCGCAGCCTGACTACGAATTCTCCAGGACCACGCCCTCGATGATGTTGGCCACGTCCTCACAACGGTCGGTCGCGGTTTCGAGCAGCTCGTAGATCTCCTTCCACTTGATGACGAAGATGGGGTCCTTCGCCTC
>Ga0182011_10003601_pt1 | contig 12661 bp, 7 predicted proteins | sample 711E1DmetaG_FD_120481 | JGI IMG/M metagenome (GOLD analysis project Ga0182011, IMG submission 120481) | Permafrost microbial communities from Stordalen Mire, Sweden - 711E1D metaG | ecosystem: Environmental > Terrestrial > Soil > Wetlands > Permafrost | place: Sweden: Stordalen | collected... | reverse complement strand
GAGGAGATATTCGACAGACACGATACCGGCTACTGGTGGTCGCCTGACTCGAAGTCGATCGCGTTCCTGAGGACGGACGAATCCGATGTGAGCGTCCAGCACTACGTCGACGTGACGCCGTGGACGCCGCGTGTCCTCACGCAGCGTTACCCAAAGGTCGGCGAGAAAAACCCCGCCGTCCGCGTCGGCATCGCGGCGATAGACGGGGGGCGGACAACCTGGGTTGATTTCACCGGCCTGCCGTACGAGTACGTCGTCCGCCTCCAGTGGATCCCCGACGGGAGCCGGCTCGCCGTCCAGACGTTGAACAGGCTGCAGACGGAGCTTGACCTTTCATTTGCCGACCGGCTGACCGGAAAAGTCGTCCCCGTCCTGAAGGAGGATGATACCAACTGGGTGAACGTGATCGACGGCCTCCGGTTCCTCCGTGACGGGAAGAGGTTCCTCTGGCCTTCGGAGCGTGACGGCTACAGGCATCTCTATCTGTACAGGATGGACGGGACGTGCATCAACAGGGTCACGAACGGCAACTGGCAGATCAGGCTCTCCGGCGACGAGTCGCTCTCGGTCGACGAGAAGGAGGGGGTCGTCTATTTTACGGCGCTCGAGAAGTCTTCAATCGAGCGCCATCTTTACAGCGCACGGCTGGACGGCACGGGGCTGAAGCGGATTTCGAAGGAGAACGGGACGCATACGATCTCGTTCAGTAACGACGGCCGGTTCTATTTCGACGTATACTCGAACGCCTCGACTCTTCCCTCCCTTTCACTGCACCTCGCCGGCGGGGAGGAAGTTGCCCCCCTCGACCGACCCGGGCCTGCGATTCCCTCACAATTCAACCTTCAGTATCCGGCGTTCTTTACTGTGAGCGCGAGGGACGGCTTCCCGATGCCCGCCCAGATTCTCATGCCGGCGCACCCCGTTCAGGGGAAGAGGTATCCGGTGATTCTCTTCGTCTACAGCGGGCCTTCCGCCCCGGTCGTCCTTGACGTCTGGCAGCGGGAGATCTACTGGGAAAACCTCCTTCTGCAGAACGGCTACGTGGTGTTCCGCTGCGACAACAGGAGCGCGACCGGGATCAGCAAGGCGCTCGAAACGACGGGGGCCCGGCGCCTGGAAGGCCTCTCGGAGCTCAATGACATCGTCGATGCCGTGCACTGGCTCAAGTCGCAGGCGTATGTGGACTCCGCGCGGGTCGGGATCTGGGGGTGGAGCGGCGGCGGGACCTGCACGCTCCTGGGCATGACGCGCTCGAAGGAATTCAAAGCCGGGATCGCCGTCGCGGGGGTGACCGATTTCCGGTTCTACGATACCAAATGGGCGGAGCAGTATATGAAGACCGGGGAGTTGAACAGGGAGGGCTATGAAGAAAACTCGCTCCTCCGCTACGCAAAGGACCTCCACGGGAAGCTCCTCCTCGTGCACGGTACGTACGACGACAATGTCCACATACAGAACACGTGGCGGTTCGCCGATGAGCTGATAAGTGGAAACAGGCTTTTTGAGATGATGATATACCCCATGCGGATGCACGGGATCGCGGATGAGCCCGCGCAGGTACACCTGTACAGCACGATGCTCGACTTCTGGAGAAGGAACCTCTGAAATGCCCGATCTCCTCCACAGCGCCGCATTCATGATTGCGGGATGCATCGCCGGGATGATGAACGCCATCGCCGGAGGAGGAACTCTCGTCACGTTTCCGACGCTCATTTTTGCAGGGCTCCCCTCGATCGTCGCGAACGCGACGAGCACGATCGCCCTGCTCCCCGCCACGCTGAGCAGCGCGTTCAGCTACCGCAATGCAGCCCGGTCCGTCTCCCGCTGGCTGAAGATATTTGCACCGGTCAGCCTCGCGGGGGGACTCGCGGGCGGCATACTCCTCGTCCGGACTCCCTCGCACGTGTTCGACACGCTCGTCCCGTTCCTCATATTGTTCGCGACCCTCCTGTTCATGGTGAACAGCTGGTTGAGCAGGTTTTTCGGTGCCAGGCTTGCCGCGATGCACGGTGCGGAGCCTCCGCGTTCCTGGGTGGTGGGGGCCGCGCTCTTCCAGCTTGCGGTGGCAGTGTACGGGGGGTACTTCGGCGCGGGGATCGGCATACTGATGCTCGCCTCACTCGGACTGCTCGGATTCGAAGACGTCCATGCGATGAACGCGCTCAAGGTGAGGCTCGGGTTCTTGATCAACGTCGTTGCCGCGCTCTATTTTATTATAAGCGGTCTTGTAGAGTGGCCGAGCGCGGGGATCATGGCCGTCGGGACGGTCGTGGGGGGATACGCAGGAGCGCAGTTCGCGCAGAAGATCCCGCAGGCCCGTGTGCGGTCGCTCATTACGCTCATCGGGCTCGTTATCTCCGCAGTGATGTTCTATAAGCAGTTCAGTTGAAACAGATCAGATGTGACACTTCAGAGGAGGAAGAAAAGGGATGTTCATCGGACATTATGCTGTCGCTCTCGCTGCCAAAAAAGCGGCGCCCCGGACGTCCCTCGGGACGCTCTTCCTGGCCGCCCAGTTTGCGGATCTTCTCTGGCCAATGCTCCTCGTGCTGGGGCTGGAACATGTCAGGATCGACCCCGGGAACACGGCGGTAACGCCCCTGGATTTTTATGACTACCCGATAACACATAGCCTGGCCGGTGCGGTGCTCGCGTCTCTTCTCCTGGGGATACTCTACCGCCTGATCAGGCGGGATAGCCGGGGGGCTCTCGTGGTGGGCGCGTGCGTCTTCAGTCACTGGATACTCGATTTTCTGACGCACCGCCCTGATCTCCCCCTCTGGTTCACGGGGAGCACGCGTGTGGGGGCGGGACTGTGGAACTCCGTCCCTTGGACGCTCGTCGTCGAGGTGGGGATGTTCGCTGCGGGAATCGCGCTGTACATCAAAACAACCCGGCGTAAAGACCGGACCGGCCTCTATGCGTTCTGGTCTTTGATCGCGGTGCTCTTTGCGGTCTACTGCGGCAACCTGTTCGGTCCCCCTCCGCCTGATGCGAAAACCATCGCCATCGCCGGCAACGCCACATGGCTGTTCGTCTTGTGGGCGTACTGGGCCGACAGTCACAGACGGGTGGAAGGACTTCCCGTCACGCAATAGATCGTCGTGAGCGTTGATTACGCCTCACATCGGCGGGATACGATCACGGCACCTCAGGTGGCGCCACAGGCGCCGTGACGTTCAGTCTAGCGGGGCTTGTGGAGAGGGGCCGGTGTCACTTCTTCCAGCCCGATATCGATGTACTGTCCCCCCTTCGTCTGCCTGCAGTGGAGTGCGAGCGTGTTCCGCCCGGGCTTCAGCAACTGCTCTGCCTCGCGCGGGAGGGGGACGTCCTCGTATTCCGTTGTATATCCCGGGTACTTCACCGCAAGTGTGCCGTTGATGTAGAGCTCTGCGTCTTCGTCGTGGTGTATGCGCACCTGGAGCCCGGTCATCTCTCCGTTCGGGAAAGAGACCTCCCGGCGGATCCAGATCTCGGGTGTCTTCCACTCTGTCCGCACAACAGCTCCCGGTGTCCCCTCGGTGCCGAATCCCCCGGTCCCTCTCTTCCATTCCGCGTAATCGAATTCCGGTGCGAACCAGCCGGATGCCGGGGTCTCGAACGTGTAGCGCCACTCCTGCCCGTTCAACTCCGACGTCGGGATGACCACGTAGACGACAGGAGGGGGAGGAACCCGTGAGAAATCCCCTCTGTTGACCGCCGCGATCCTTCCGGCCTCCGGTTTCACGACGGCCCGGTCGTATGTCAGGAGACCGTTGCACTCGATTTCGACGTCCGTGAGCTGCGTATAGACCGCCGCCGAGAGGCCGGGGTCATCCTTCAGTGCGAACACCTTTTGCATGAACGACTCGTATTTCGCCGTCAGCTCGACCCGGTTCCCCATCCCCTGGTATCCCCAGTGTTCTTTTTTCCACGTATGGCCGGGGATGGCCAGCCCGAGTCCGCCGAACTCGCCCAGGACGATCGCGCGCCCCGGCTCGGCTTTCGGTGACTTCGGCCTCGGGTATGAATGTATGTCGTGCACATCCCCGGCATCCTTGTCATCCCATCCGCTCGCATTGTCCACGAGCCGGGTCGGATCTGTCTTCTTTACGAGGGCGGCAAGCCTTTCCGTTTCAAATTGCCCCCACCCCTCGTTGAATACCACCCACATGATAATCGACGGATGGTTTCTCTTTGTCTCGACAAGGCGTCCCAGCTCGGCCTCGAACTGTGTCTTTCCTTCCGGGGTCTTGTTGTTCCCGCTTGGCATGTCCTGCCAGACAAGGAGCCCGAGCCGGTCAGCCCAGTAGTACCATCGTTCCGGCTCTACCTTCACGTGCTTGCGTACCATGTTGAATCCGAGCGTCTTCATCATCGCGATGTCGCTCTTCATGGCCCCGTCCGACGGGGGAGTGTAGAGGCCGTCCGGCCAGAATCCCTGGTCGAGCGGTCCAACCTGCATGACGAACGTCCCGTTCAGGAGAATCCGGGTGATTCCTTTCCCGTCCTTCCCGATCCGTACGCTTCTCATGCCGAAATAGCTTCCGGCGTCGTCGAGAGTCTTCCCCTCCCGCTCGAGCGTCACATGCAGGTCATACAGGAACGGATCCGAGGGGGACCAGAGATGCGGCCCGGGAATATTGAGGAAGAAGGGGTCGCCGGGTTTCCCCTCCCCGGAACTGAGCGTCTTCTCTCCGGAGCTCACAGTGACGCGAACGATGTCGCCCGGCATGCCTCCCCCGGCATGAACCGTCACGCCGACGGATGAGTCCCCGGGGTCGGGCGTAGTCAGGATGTCCGTGATGTGCGAGGAGGGGAGAGGCTCGAGCCAGACGGTCTGCCATATCCCCGTTGTCGGGGTGTACCAGATCCCCTCGGGGGACCGGACCTGTTTCCCGCGCGGCTGGTCTCCGCTATCCGTGGGATCATACACGCCGACGATGAGCTCCTGCGGCTTCCCGGGCTTCAGCTGATCCGTGATGTCGAATCCGAACGGGTCGTATCCTCCCCTGTGGGTCCCGATCAATGTCCCGTTTACGTAAATCGCGGCCTCCCAGTCCACAGCGCCGAAATTGAGAGCCAGCCGCTTTCCGCTCCACTCCTTCGGGACGTCGAATGTCCGGCGGTACCAGAGACGCTCTGCGCTTTTCATGACGCCGCTCAGCGCAGACTCGATGGGGAATGGAACGAGTATCCTCCCCAGGAGTTCACGTCCCGCCGGCGGCTTCTCCCCCGGAGCTGCCACGGCGTACTCCCACATCCCGTTCAGGTTCTTCCATTCCTTCCGCGTGAGCTGCGGGCGCGGATACTCTCTGTGTGCGTTCTCCGGCGTCACCAGCCGCCCCCACGACGTGATCATTCGCGCCCCGCGGGGTATGTGCCATCCCTCCCCCGGTGCCCCTTTCTGACCGGCGCGCGCGCCGGGGTGCAGAATTGTCGCGGACATCATGATGAGCGTCATCACGAACCGGCGAAGAGAGAGTCCCTTCATTTATTCCACCTTCCATTCATAGATCCCGGCCGAAAAACCGGCCTGAAGTTCTATCTCGATCCGGAGAGATTCAGTCCTGACCGCCTCGAACGAAACCGGCGTGGACCTGTCACGCTCTATGGAATAGGGGACGCTGTTCGCTACGGGTATCCACCTGTCCCCTTCCCTGTACAGTATGCGCCACGATTTGGGAAGGCGGCATTCGCCCTCCCCCGTGTCGTCGAACCAGTACACTTCGGCGCGGGAGACGCTCTGCGCCCCGGGAAAATCGTACTGGACCCATTCCGTCGTCCCTTTCCGGGGCCACCAGTGCATGCGGGGGACCGATTGATCCGAGGAATTTTTCGGCAGCATCTGGTCATTCACTGCGTACGCGGCGACGTCATGCGATGCGCTCACCCTGCTCCTCCTGGCGAGCGTCGGCGCGGGGAGGGGGAGTGCGGAACTGAGTGTACGCGCCGGCCAGACTGTCATCTCGCACTTTCCCCTGTGCGCCCAGGCATAGTACGGGACGGCGCGGAACTCCCGCGCGTCCCCGGCGATCACATCCCCGCCGAGCGTCCGCTCCGCGGTGTATCCCCGTCCGTGAAGGATCGTGACGCCGTTCAGTATGTCGTTCCTGAACTCATGTGTGATCGGGGCGGAATCCGGGATCACCAGGTCCGTGACATGTCCGTCGCTTGCGTCGACCCCCTCCATACAGTAGACAAGCGGTCCCCGCTCGAGCGCAATCTTCCCCCTGTCATCCTCCAGGCTGTCATTGGCGACAATTCTCTGGACGGGCATGGGAAGTTCCAGAGTGATGATGTCCCCCTTCTTCCATGTCCGCCGGATCGCGGCATATCCTTTGTTCAGGACAACCGGCACCGGCCTGCCGTCGACGCTGAGCGTGATCCCCTCCGGGACCTGCCCGGGCGCACGCCCGAGGATACCCCCGGGCTCATGCCCGAGCGCATTCCCCGGTGCATTTCCGAGCACATTATAGAGAGTCCCTGGGACGGGGCGATTCACGGCCCAGCCGGGAACCCTCACGTATACGGTAAATACCGCCGGCTGCGCCGGCTCGAGCGTGATGCGTACCTCTCCGTCCCAGGGGTACCCGGTCTCCTGTTTCACCGTGAGAGCTCCGCCCGGTCTCTCGATGGTTCCCCGCCCCGAGGCAAACAGGTTGACGTAGATGTCTCCCGCGCGTTGCGCGTAGGCATATCCCCCCACCCCGGCGATGAACCGGAGCACGTTGGGAGGACAGCATGCGCACGCAAACCATGACGACCGCTCTGCTCCGCGGTACGACCCGAGCGGGTTGGGATAGAAGAACGTGTCCCCGTTCATCGAGACCCCGGAGAGAATCGCATTATACATGACCCGCTCCAGGACGTCGATGTACTGTGCGTCCCCCTCGAGGAGGAACATCCTCTGGCTCCAGAGGGCGAGGGCGATCGATGCGCAGGTCTCACAATACGCGGAGAAGTTGGGAAGCGCATATGCCAGGCTGAAACCTTCGCTCCGGCCGACCGCCCCGATCCCTCCCGTTACATAGAGCTTCCTGTTGACGACATCCCGCCAGATCCGCTCGAGCGAGGGGATGTATGTGTCGTCGCCGCCGAGCGCCGCGACGTCGGCCATCCCGGAGTACATGTACGCGGCGCGTACGGCATGACCTTCCGCCCCCTCCTGATCGAGAATCGGCCTGTCATCCTGCGCGTATTCCCCCAGGAGCTCATGCCCCTTTGCGTTCCCCCTCTGGTCCAGGAACCACTTCGCCGTCCGGAGATACTTCTCCTCCCCCGTCACGCGATAGAGTTTGCACAGGCCGATCTCAATCTCCTGGTGGTCCGGCACCTCTCCTCTCAAACCGGGGCCGAACGTGGAGCAGACGAGATCCGCGCTCTTTAGCGCAACGTCAAGAAGTGAGTGCTTCCCCGTAGCCGCGAAATACGCGGCCGCCGCTTCATACAGGTGTCCCACGGTGTAGAGCTCGTGGCTCCCGTCCTTCATCCCGACCCAACGCTCCTTCCCCCCCGGGGGGGCGTAGTCCGGCCTGATGAGCCGTCGTGGCGTGTAGAGATAGCCGTCCGGCTCCTGTGCCGCAGCGATGAACACGATGATCGAATCGATTGTGCGGACCAGCTCCGTGTCCGGATGCGCCAGCAGCGAGTAGGATGCCCCCTCGATGACCTTGTAGATATCCGAATCGTTGAACTGGTACCCCGTGTGCTTCCCCTGCTTCAGCCCGGCGGCGAAAACGAAGTTGTCGATCCGTCCTGTGTTCTCGCACTCGACGAAATTGTGCGGCAGCGTGACCTTCCGGTTTATGTCGATCCTCCGGGACCAGAACCCGTCGGTGAACTCCACCGCGGTAAACGGGACGGGCGTGATCGGGTAATCCTTCCGCAGGGGTGGGGCATTTCCTCCCCACGCCGCCAGCGGCATTACGATAGCGAGAACCAGGAGCAGAACGCGCACCGGCATGTCCCTCGGGACCTTAGTGGACGGAGAATTTGTAGACGGTCGTCGACTTGAAATTCTCTCCCGGACGGAGTACGGTCGATGGGAATGCCGGCTTGTTCGGTGAATCGGGGAAATGCTGCGTTTCCAGGCAGAGCCCTGTCCTGTACGCATACGCCTTCCCGCCTTTCCCGATGCTCGTGCCATCCAGGAAGTTCCCGGAGTAGAACTGGACGCCGGGTTCCGTAGTCCACACTTCCATCACGCGCCCCGAGGTCTTTTCCGAGACTCGCGCGGCGAGCGAGAGCCCCTCTCCCGTCCTGTTCAGAACCCAGTTGTGATCGTACCCTCTCCCGAACCGGAGCTGATCGTCCTTGACGCCGATCCGTGAGCCTACCGGCGCGGGGGTCCGGAAATCCATCGGCGTCCCTTCCACCGGCTTCAGCTCGCCGGTCGTAATGAGTCCTGAATCGATCGGAGTGAATTTGTCGGCGTTCAGCATCAGCTCGTGGGAAAGTATGTCGCCGCTCCCCGCCCCCGCGAGGTTGAAGTAGGAGTGGTGCGTCAGGTTCAGCACCGTCGGCTTGTCGGTCGATGCGGTATAGTCGATCCTGAGTTCATTCGAATCGGTGAGCGTGTACACGACCGTGGCCTTCAGGCTCCCCGGGTACCCTTCTTCCCCGTCCTTGCTCAGGTACGAGAGGGAAAGCGAGGGTTCCGTTGCGGGTGTGGTCCCGGCCGCTTCCCAGACCACTTTGTCGAATCCCTTCAGCCCGCCGTGGAGCGTATTCGGGCCGTCGTTGGCGTTCAGCATGTAATCCTTCCCGTCGAGCGTGAACCGTGCCTTCCCGATCCTGTTCCCGTACCGCCCCACGATCGCGCCGAAATAGGGAGTGGCTTTCAGGTACGAGGAGAGGGAGTCGTACCCCAGGACGACGTCCCCCGGCCTGTTGGATTTGTCGGGGACGAAGAGAGACACCACGATCCCGCCGTAATTGGTGATGCGCGCCTCCATCCCCGATTTGTTCCTCAGTGTATAAAGGAAGACGTCCTTGCCGTCGACAGTCCCGAACTGCGCACGGGTCTTTCGTGGGATCTCCTGGGGTGAAGGGGAGCAGCCCGCAAAGAGTATCGTCGCGGCTGCAACAAGTGAGAGGATGCTGGGCATGTACTGTGTCATTGTTGAGTTCCTTTCTCTATTATTGCCGTCCGGTCCAGAGGCGGTTGAACACATAGAAGAGTCCCCCCCCGCTCACAAGGAAGACGGCGAGGAGAATGAAGGCATAATTGAGTCGTCCGTAGAGGAAATTTCCGACAGTGAAGAGTGCTGACCATATGGCCGTGCACCCCGCGAACCAGCCGAGCAGGGCAAGTGGGATGTTGTCCCCGGGGCCGCGCTCCCCTTCGGGGAGCCCCGCTTCTTTCCGTATCTCCTTCCATCCCGGGCCGAACGGCCGGACTCTTTTGTAGAACTCGATAAGCGTTTTCCGGTCCGTCCCGGGGCCGAGGTATGCCGTCAGCAGCCAGCAGGCGGTGGTGAACGCGATCGTGGTAAGGAGAGCGACGTGCGTGCTGATGTGCGTGCCGCTCTTGTTCAGTATGAGTATCCCGACCGACACGGCAAAAGAGCTGATCATCGCGACCACCTCGCTCCAGGCATTGACGCGCCACCAGAACCAGCGGACGAGGTAGAGGAGTCCCGTCCCTGCGCCGACCTGGAGTATGATGTCGAATGCGTCTTTGGCGCTGTCGAGGAGGAACACGGTCCCCGAGGCCGCGAAGAAAAGCCCGAGCGTGACCAGCCGCCCTGCCATCACGTAATGCTTCTCGCTCTCCTCTTTCCGTATGAACCTTCTGTAGAAGTCGTGCACGAGGTAGGAGGCCCCCCAGTTCAGGTGGGTCAGTATCGTCGACGAATTGGCGGCGATCAGCCCCCCCACCATGAGTCCGACGAACCCGACGGGGAGGAACTTGAGCATTGCCGGGTATGCGATGTCGTGTCCCAGGAGGTGCGGATCGAGCGCCGGAAACGCGGCCTGTATGTCCGAGAGCTGGGGGTAGACGATGATAGAGCAGAGCCCCACGAGTATCCACGGCCAGGGACGGAGGACATAATGCGCGATATTGAAAAACAGGACGGCGGCAAGTGAATCCCGCTCGGACTTGGACGCCAGCATCCTCTGCGCGATGTAGCTCCCCCCGCCGGGCTCGGCGCCGGGATACCAGACCGCCCACCACTGGACGGCCACCGGCATGATGAACACCGCGACAGCGATGTCCCAGTTGTTCGTGAAGTCGGGGAGTATGTTGAGATAGTTGATCCCTCCCGGTCCTTTCAGGGTCGAAAGTTTCTCGACAAGCCCGGAGAGTCCGCCGATCTGCGGGAGCGCAAGTGCGAAATACGCCGCCGCAATCACCGCCGTCATCTTGATGAAGAACTGCACCATGTCGATCACGAGCACCCCCCAGAGTCCCGAGTAGGTGGCAAAGAAGGCGTTCAGGCATCCTATGAACAGAAGGGTCTGCCACCTCTCGAAGCCGAACAGTATCCCCGCGATCTTGCACGCGGCCAGGTTTACCGAGGCCATGATCATGCAGTTGAAGAAGAGTCCAAGGTAGACCGAGCGGAACCCGCGGACGAACGTCGCCGCCTTCCCCGAATAGCGGATCTCGTAGAATTCCAGGTCGGTCATCACGCCCGAGCGCCGCCAGAGACGCGCGTAAAAGAACACGGTCGACACGCCCGTCAGTACGAACGCCCACCAGACCCAGTTTCCCGCCACACCGTTCCGGCGGACGATGTCCGTCACAAGGTTTGGCGTATCGCTGCTGAACGTCGTGGCGACCATCGAGAGACCGGCAAGCCACCAGGGGACCGCCCTTCCCGAGGCGAAGAACTCGGAAGTGCTTTTGCCGGCCCTCTTTCCGAAAAACAGGGAGGGGAAAAAACAGACGATCAGAGAGAGGATGATGATAATCCAGTCCAGCAACTGAAGGTGCACGGGATGGATCCTTTCGGGGGGTGGGGTTGGGGGACTCCGTCTCTCCTATCCGCCGGCGGAACCCAATTTGGGCAGACTTTTGGCGAGAATCAAGTATCATGAACCCATGTCTGCTCCGTGTCCGCGCCGGTGTCTTCTGTTTTCCGGCTCCGGTGGTCTCAGCTCGTGTTGACGGTCACACAGCGTCTCTTTTTGCTTGATCTTCCCCGGCCGAATAGCGATATTCATTCATCCCCCATGTACACCTGATACGAAATCTCTTGTTCTCTCGCCGGGGGTCAGCTTTTCGAAAGTTCAGTTTTTCTCAAGTAAGTGAGTGAATGCGTTCTTTCAGTTCTGCACGCGGGACGGGACGTGTGCTGTGCCTCGGCCTGATCCTCGTCGCGCTCCGCCCGGTGCAGGTGGTCGCTCAGAAAATACCTGTCGACGAAGTTCATTCGGTCGTGCTCAACGGGGGTGATTCTTTGCACCCGGAGGGGACCCGCGAGTTCCTCCCGGAGTGGCACGCGGCGATATCGAACATACCCGGGGACTGGCTCCGGTTCGCCCGGATCGCGTTCACGTCGCGCTACGCTCCGATCATGGCCGGGACGGCGGGGCTCACCGTGGCGCTCGTCGCTGCGGATAACGAGACCTGGAAGCGCTCCCATGAATGGTACACGGGGTCGCACACCGTGAAGTGGCTGAGTGATCAGGTCGAGTGGGTGGGTGACGGCCGCCCCCAGTTCGGCCTTGCCGCGGCGTTCGCGGCGTACGGGTTCGTCGCAAAAGACAGCCGGGCTCTCCGGACGGGGAGCCAGATCGTCGAGACGATACTTGCGAGCGGGACCGTGGTCCAGGTCCTCAAGCACATCACGGGACGCGAAAGCCCGTTTGTCTCTTCGGTCCCCGGCGGACGGTGGGACCTGTTCCCGAACCAGATAGAGTATGCAAAGCACGTCCCGCACTACGATGCGTATCCGTCGGGACACGTGACGACGGCTCTCGCGACAGTGACGGTGGTGATTGAGAACTACCCGGAATGGTGGTGGGCGCGTCCTGTCGGCTATGCCGCCGTGACGGGGCTCGCCATAAGCATGGGGAACACGGGGATACACTGGTACAGCGACTACCCGCTCGCGGTTGTTCTCGGGTACTCGTTCGGCATGATCGCCGCGCATCCGCTGGAGCTGGGGGGCTTGAGCCCTGAGTCGAAGCCCGGCGAGCCGGAGTTTTCCGTCGCCCCGCTCATTGAACCGGAAAGGGCGGGGGTCGTGGTGAGCGTTTCGTTCTAAGAACCCCCGCGCCTGCTGCACCGAATTGAGGCGGGATCAGCGATCATCCGTTTTGAGGCGTGAGTGACCGGATTGCTTTTCTTCACCTGCAACCAGGAGTGCAGATGAAACTATCGTTCATCGTCACAGGAGTCCTTCTCTCCCTCTCCACACCGGGGCCGCGCCTCTGCGCCCAGGAAGAGGATCCCTCCCCCGCCGAGAATTTCTCCGGGTATCAGTACGAGCCGGCGCTGCAGGACGCAGACTCGCTTCTCTCCGTCCCGTATGTCTCACAGGGGGGCTCCTCGCTCAAATGGTACTCCATGTTCACAAATATTCCCGGTGACTGGCTCCTCACCGGGGAATCGGCGTTCCGCCCCGAGGGGCTCCCCGTGATGGGAGGGATCGCGCTTGCGACGGGAGTGCTTCTCCTGGGGGATCACCAGACGTACGCAATCTCACATGGCATGTACAGCCGCTCCGCG
>Ga0182011_10003598_pt1 | contig 12671 bp, 15 predicted proteins | sample 711E1DmetaG_FD_120481 | JGI IMG/M metagenome (GOLD analysis project Ga0182011, IMG submission 120481) | Permafrost microbial communities from Stordalen Mire, Sweden - 711E1D metaG | ecosystem: Environmental > Terrestrial > Soil > Wetlands > Permafrost | place: Sweden: Stordalen | collected... | reverse complement strand
CTATATAATACCATATAGAGATTATGTAGAATTGTTTATTATTATGGCTTCAATTGAATTTGGAATAGTTTTTGTAATACCAGAATCAAATCTTTTATCTATTTCAATTGAAGTTAGCTTACTCTTAATTGGTTTATTACTCATATTATCATCGCTAATTTTACGAAAGATCAAAAGCAATAATGATGAAGATAATAAAAAGAAAAATGAATCGTAAATTTGAAGGACTTTGGATTAATTTTTAAAATATCATACTTAACTTAACAGAATCTTTTGATCAAAAGCTTTAAATATGAAAATAGTTCATTTTACTATATAGTTTATAAAAGTGAACTATTATATTTACAAAGATTATTTTCAAAAAAAAATTTGAGTGGGATAATATTATGGAGAAAAAGAAGGATAAACTAATAGAAGCGATTATGGAAGATGCATTAATCTATATCAGACTTTTCAATAGAGAATTAATTCTTCTAGATGAAAGAGAATTTTTAAAAACATTTTTTGGTTAATACTGATTGAACAATATAATAATCCATCAATATCAATACTCGGAAAGAAATTAAAAGTATCAAAGTCTCAAATGACTCCCAGAATAGATAAACTGGTTAAAGCAGGATTCATAGATCGAATGCAAGATGAAAAAGACCGCAGGATAATCCGAATAGCACTGACAAGTGAAGGGCGTAATTTCATAAAAAATTCTCAAAAAACCGTCAAAGGAGACATGAAGCAATTATTATCAACACTAACTTTTAAAGAGATTGTAGAACTTAAAAAAAGCATAAAAACTATAAAAAAAATATTGTCTTAAAGATCCAAGAGTACTAAAAAAAATTATTATTTAACTGAAAGGAGTGAAAGAAAATTGAAAATAGCAGATGGAATACAAATGCTGGAAATACCAATGAATATCATGGGAATGGAGAGAACAATTTACCCCACTCTCATATATGATGATAATACAGTTATCCTAATTGATGCAGGAGCAACAAACAGTTTACCTGGAATAAAAAAGGCAATGGAAGAAGCCAGTGTGCCTTTCGAAAGACTCGATAAAATTATAGTCACACATCAAGACATTGACCATATTGGAGGCATTAAATGTATACTTGATGAATTACCCGAAGTTAAAGTCCTTGCACATGAAGAGGATAAACCATACATCCAAGGTGAAAAAAAGCTAGTAAGATTAAATTCAAACTTCATGAATCGTATAAACGCTTTACCCAAAGAAGAGCAGATAAAAATTTTAGAAATGTTTAAAAACGTTCCTGTAAAAGTTAACACGACTCTAACAGATGGTGAAAAGCTGCCTTATTGTGGAGGAATCATAGTAATTCACACTCCAGGCCATACACCCGGACACATATGCCTCTACCATGAAAAAACTAAAACTCTCATCGCAGGAGACGCAATGAACATCATTGAAGGACAACTTACTGGACCGAATAAACAAACAATGAATGAAGAAGACGCGAAAATAGCATTAAATTCACTTAAAAAGTTCACCGAATATGAAATCGAGAATGTGATAACCTACCACGGAGGCTTGTTCAACGATAAACCCAATAAAAAAATTAAAGAGCTAAGTGGGTAATTGAATTGTTTGATATTAACCTAATTTTTCTTCCCTTATTCGGATTCCTAACAGGCCTCTTAGTATCCACTTTAGGTGGAGGTGGGGGTGGACTGTATGTACCCGGATTGATAATTCTTTTTGGTGTAACCCCCCAAGTGGCTGTCGCTACATCACTAGCATCAGTGTTACCCACCACGGCTGTCGGTGCCTTCAGTCACTATCGTGAGGGTAATGTAGATATCCGCACAGGCGTTATTTTAGGAATCGGAGGAATAATAGGCACATTAATAGGGGCTTATTTTGCCAATTTAATTCCCCCAAACCTATTAGAAAAGATTCTAGGTGCCTTTACGTTGATAATGATAATTCCAATGATGAGAAGTGTATTACAAAGACGTCGAAAAGAGAAAGAAGAACAAAATGATGATAAAGAAAAAACCATAACACTCACAGGATCTAAAAGAATTATAGCATCCTTTTTTGGAGTTGCATCCGGACTAATGGCCGGAGTTTTCGGAATAAGTGGAACACCACCCGTTATTGCAGGACTTTACAGTTTAGGCCTACCCGCCGTGATGGTTATCGGTACATCCGTATTCGTATTAATCTTCAACTCAGCCGCCGGGATAGGAGGTTATTATCTGTTAGGAAGATTGAATCTGACTTTAATAATTCTTCTAGCCGGAGGAGCGGTTGTAGGCGCATTTATAGGGCCTAAATTACTTACAAAAATTGACCCAAAGACTCTTGAGAAAATCTACGGGCCTTTACTTCTAACTATAATGCTTATTCTAGGCCTATCACTGATACTGACATAAGCCACTTTACTTACAGACACGGTTCATGTAAAATATATAATGAGTTTATTCTAGAAAAAAAGTAAAATTATAAACTCCAAAGTCGGAGGTGTAAAATTACATCATTATTAAATTATTGTAATTTAAAGCTGTTAACTACTAATTCAAATTTAGGAAGGGTGGTGTTGTAATCCTCCTTTCTGGTTACACATCCAATCCTATAATACTGGGATCCGGGTACAGCTTCGATGTGTACGGTTAGGGCTTGGTATTTTTGATTACCCACACTCCACGTTTTAATGAGTTCCACTGCTTTCATCCCATTAACGGTGATATTCCGCTCTGAAACTTCTGTTTGCCCAATATCTGCAATATCACTGCGATAATCGCTGAGCATCTCATCCAGCGACCCCACGTTTCTTTGTTTAATGTAAAAATAAGTTCAATTTCATTTTCACTGCCATTGCCAATTGGTTTATAAAATGCCACGATAGGGTTACCATATCCCCACCTACTAGGACTATCAAGATTCTCTATTTGTTTCCAATCAGCAGGATAGTTAAATGTCACCCCATTAGCTGCATAAGTATTGTTTGCGATATATGAAGAGATATTATTGGATTTATTAATTTGATTCCCAATTGGAGGTGATAGCTTAATCTTGCATTAACAACTACAATCAAAGAAAAACAATTAAAATTAAAAATACTATTATAAAGATATGACTCTTGTTCATCTTATAACCTATTTTAGATTCTACATTATTAATTATAAAACTTTATTGACCTAATTATTGTTTAAATATATTTCTACTATAAGTAAACCAGGGAATTTAATATTTTATTATTTATTATCCCCACTTTATTATTTTCTACAATTTAAATTGTATTTAAACTTTACTAAAAAAAATTTAAGAAATTAAAAAAAATCGGATGGAAAATTAACCACCATTCGGTTTCTGGCTGGCCATCATCATATCATCAGTGCTATTTGGACTGGGACATCTTCCTGTAGCCATCATTTAAACCGCTATCACCCCCTTAACAGTTACCGAAGCCATATCAAACAGGAGTTGTTGGAATAATATCGGGGATGGCTTTAATGGAGAAATTAAAATATTATTAGAATTGCACTTTATATTAGTTCAATAACTAATAATTTCATTAATTAGCTCTCTTTCTTTTGATAAAAATAGGAGTAATAAAAATAATTAGTAAGATTAGTAAATATGCCACATTACTGAATAGTGGTGTGAAAAACGCGATCACTATGGCGATAAGCGAGGCAATGGGGATAGCTAAATTTCTGTAAGTAATAATTGTAATTGTTCTGGAAGTAATATTTTTTCTGAGAAGATATTTATGATTTTGAATATATGACCAGTTAAAATACAATAAAAGACCTGAAATAAGCATATCAAAGTGGAAAAATAAAACTCCAATGGTAGTGTCTCCGTATTCAGTCCAAATCGATGTAACAAATGGTACAAGTACAATAAAAGATAAAAATACTATATTAAGCCACCAAAGTTTTTGATCAGCATATTCTAAATTTCTAAACTGTCTACTATGATTATTTAGTAATATCCCTAAAAGAAAAAAAGCCAGGAAATATCCTACAAATTTGATCCATAAAGTATCCAAGTAATTTAAAATAGCCATATTGGAATGTGGTAACACTGGAATTACAAATTCCAAAACCAAAAGAGTAATCGCAATAGCAAAAACACCATCTACAAAAGTTTCCAGACGATTTTTATCTCTAGTATCAAGTTCAACACGAGATTTAAGACCCTTATCATGCTCGACACGAGATTTAAGATCCTCATCAACAGACGATTTCTGGACCATAAAAATAATATAATTAGAAAATATTTATAATTTATGAATTACACATCTACCAGTCGGACAGAATAGGCTGAGGATTATAAAGTCTTCATCACTCCTTGACAATAACTCCAATTATTCCGCCTAAGATTCCTAGAATTAGGCTTATAATTACCGAGAACTCAATGATAACATATGCTGCTATTAAAGTATTGACACCGGGTATTAATCCAATTTTAAGAGATATTAAGTTTATAATGTAACTTATAGCCCCGAAGCCTAAAATTAATAGTAGAGTGATTATTAAACCACCAATTATTCCTGAAATTGCCCCTACCACAGCTCCATCTTTAAAATCCATTTTATCATAATCTTCATATCCATGGCTAAGATAGGAGGCTAAAAATCCTCCCGTTAATGGACCTAAAAAGAAAAGGGGATAAAAGATTATAATTAAGATAATAGTCACAACGGCGTTAATCAAACCGCTTAATCCTATAATTTTCCATTCCGCCATATTTTAATCTCCTCGAATTAAAATAAATAATATTCAAAAAAAAGGTTTCTCAGTTCTTGATAATAAAATAAAATTCTATTTAAATTTTTTTATTTTAATTAATAAACCTATAGCACATTATCAGCTTATTGAATTTAATTCATCTTTTTTTATATATTTAATGATTAGTGTCTATCAAATCTCTGTTTTACAATAACTTTTGTTCATCCTGAATATTTCATCTGTTAACAATATTAATAGAATAATTTAAATTTGTTCCATCTAAAAAATATTTTGAAGATTAAAAAATTTTTTTTTACGATTCATTTATTTTGTTTATATTTGTACAATGATATTTTAACTCAGAATATAGCTTCTATGGATAAATAACTAATAATTTGCAAAATACCTTATAGAAAAAAAGTTTTAGATTCATCTTCCATCTAACAGTGAATTTATGTGCAATTCAGTGGATTTTCAAAATTAATTTTCAAATTTACTTCGGAATTATTGCTTAAAATCATGATTAATACCATGAAAGGATTATTATAGCTTAAAAACAATAAATAAAGCCGATAAACAAGTATTCAATATGGTGGAATAATATATTCTAGTATTAAAAAAAAAGAAAGAAAAAAAAGTTTTAATATTGGATCAACACTCTGAGTAAAAGGTAGGTACCACAACTATACTAGTGGGTATTAACCTTTAGATTATCCTCCTTGTGCTTCTACAAATGATCCGGAACCTAATGCACCGTAGTGTTGAGAATTATATCCCTGATAATTCCAGACTTGCCATCCGTTACCAATATTAATATCAACCCATCTGTGTAGATAATATAACCCTGATGAGTCAGTACATTGCATAATTCTAGTTTGTATTCCCTTTACAGTTAGTTGATTGAATAACCATCCACTGTCTGCCCAACAGTCTCCATACCCTACTTGAGCCATCACTGTAGGACTGGACTGTCCTTGTACATCTGCGAATTTCGCCTCTGCATATCCAATAGCATTTAGTATAGATTGTACGTTCGTAGTTGTTGTTGTAGGTGTAGTGGTACTGATACTGGTCCAAGGTGTTACTGAAACATAGTTAGGTAGTCTTTGGTTGGTGTTTTGGAAATTCAGTATTTTACTGTACGAATAAACTAAGTTGTCGAATTTGATTTTCCCCAGTGAACTGTTAACGTAACTTGGCGCTTTACCTGTGGAACTTATGCTGGTTTGAATGGTTTGTGCCAGAGTAAGGTACTCTGATTTTAAGATGTTCCCACTTTTAACTGTCTCTGTGGTGTTAACGGGGCTGGTTACTGTTTTAAGGGTTACTGGTGTGTTTAATCCTTTGTTAATGTTCAACAAGTTAGCTGTGATTAATTGCAGGAATTGTGGCATAGTAACCTGATGTGTGGAGATTGTTACATAATTTGGTAACCGATGATTAGTCTGCACAAAATTAGTTACACTGGCTGCTGCTGTGTTAATCTGACTTTTCGTGAAACTAGGCTGAGTAGTTGTAGTTGCTGGTGATCCAGCTGCCTGTGTCGTCGTTGTTTTTGCAGCTGTGGTTAGATTATTGCTGGTAGTTGTTGCAGTTACCGTATGTGTAGTGTTCGTTTTTATTAAACTAGTATTAGTACTTGTAGTATTCGTAGCAAACGCAGTGTCTGCACTTAAAGGCAATGCTATAGTTAAAACTAATAGCACTGCAATAATTGATTTTCTCTTAATTATACCGCCTCCATGTCCTATAGATTCAAAAAGGATTCACTTTTGAGAATCTTCAGGACTTAAGCAACTATCAATTAATTATCACTTATAAAGGTTCCGGTTTTAAACTGGGAAAAAGAGCGTTTCAGAGCTCTTTTCAAGAATTAAGGCCTTTTTAAAAGAGATTGAGATAACTAATAATCACTTATATTCTAATGATTCTTTTTTTAACTAATTAAACCCCTATTTAGTCCTTTTTTACTTAATAATTATCATTATACCAGTTTGCCAGAGAATATAATTATATAAATTCCTCATAATCCATTCATTCAACATATTTACTTTAAAAAAACCTTAATATGATTAATTTTTGAATTTAAAGAGTTTTAAAAGAATATTTTACGATTTAACTAGATAATAACTGTAAATCTAGAATCTCATCTAAAATAATAAACCCAACCAATAATGAGAAAAAACTACTAAAAAACACTTATAAACCATCATGAAACAGTTTACCCACAAAAAATTGATTTACAAACTTAAGAGAAAAAAAATATTCAAATGTAAAAAAAAAATATTCGTAGAAGTTCTAAAGAAATTAAGACAAATTTTTTTTTTATATTCAAAAATTTGTAATCAATGCACTCTGGAGGTTTGACATATTTTAGCATCGATTTATATTTTAAATTAAAAAAAAAGCTCTTTGTTTAGAATTTGATGGGATGATATAAAATTTAAAAAAAAATAGAAGAAAATATGGGAGAAATTTTTTTAGCTCCGCATATTATTATTTATTATTATTTAACGTGTGATGTTTTTGGTGATGTTGTTACTTTGGTTGTATTTTGTAATGTTACACGTTGTATTGTAAAATGATTTATTCCAATTGTTGTCGGTTTTGTTCCAAGTTTGGTTTCCGGTCTTGTTCTGAGTTGTGTTTAGAATTTTTGCTGTTAGATTTACCTGATGATTGAGTAGTGATTCTTTAGCTGCGAAAATTTTTATTATTTTATCCGCATTTTTTGTGGGGTGTTTTATATAGAGTGTTATATCCGCATTCAGTTTGATTGCTTGATTTTTGAACTCTTTTAAAGCTATTAGTAACCCTTTATCTTTAGTATTTTTATATGTTGTAGTTAAATTACCAATCTTCGCCTCTAAATTTGTTAGATTAGTTTGTATCCCATTTAACTTCGCTAATTGAGATGTTGTTAAGTTGGTGGTATTTGTGGTGTTAGCTGCAAATATAGGTGTAGCGCTTGACAACATAAAAAGCACAAATACCCCAGCTATTAATTCCTTTCGCATTTTTTTGCCTCCGATTATCTAATAGAATTAGTTAAACGAACTAATTCAAATTATTTTTAAATCATTACTACATATAAACGTTTGGTAATTAAATGGAGAAAAGAACCCAATTTAAGCTAATTTTATCATTTAAAGCTCATTATGAAGTTATAATATCGTCAATTGAAGGATAATTTTTATCCATTCTATTTTTCACTAAAAATTAAATAATAGAACCCTATTCACTTAACAAAATCTTAATCAATGGTTTTAGCTCTTTGAAATAATTTAAGTAATTATAAAAATAGACATGCGCAGATTTATTTAGGTCAAAGAAATGTTAATAATAATATTAATGATAAAAAAGATTATTATTAGTTAGTATATTCAATTTTAACCTAGTTTAATTAGATTTTCTTAAATAATAATAATATTTAATTTCAAAGTTATAAATCAAATTTTATGCCAGGAGCAGAATTGTTATATATAAAATAAAGTATTACATGAACTTCAACTAATATTTATAAAAGTTTCATACTGCTGTTAGGGGAAGTTATCAGTGCATAGAAGCTAAATTAAAGCATAAAATCCTTCACTGACCTATTAGATTGATTAATTCTTAAAGGGGATTTGAAATATGGATTTTGATGAATAAATATGAAGGGGGAATCTTTGATAAGATGATACGATACATGATATTCATAAGCTAAAAGAAATTGCCGAAGAACTTGAATTAAAAACGGATCCACTGGAAAAATTATTAAATGCACTTGTTGCCATGGAGTTACTTGAAAAAAAAGAAGATTCATATTTCAATAAACCAATATCCACAAAATTTATGATAAAGAACTCAAAGGAATATTATGGAGACTTTATTATTATGAATGAAGAATCAGATAATTCGTGGAAAGAATTAGATAAGGTAATTAAAACAAATTTACCGGTTGCTGGAGATAATAGAAAAAGATTAACTAAAGAGAGTTTCACAATGGGTATGCATAATAATGCTCAAGCCCCTGCAAATGCCCTATCAGAACTTATTGATTTCAGTAACAGGAGACACCTTCTAGATATTGGAGGAGGATCCGGTGCATTTTCTATAATTTTAACAAATAAATATGACAACCTAACAGCAACAGTAATTGAACAATCAGCAGTCTGTAAAACAGTGAAGAAATATGTAAATAAAGAAGGAAATAGAAATAAGATAAATATCTTGGAGGGTGACTATTTTAAGATTGAATTTCCTATGCATGATGTTGCTTTGTTTGGACAAATATTCCATACCAATTCAGTAGATCAAAACAATCTATTGTTAAAGAAAGTTCATGAGAAAATAGAAGAAAATGGCATGGTAATCATTACAGAATTTTTATTGAACGAAGACAAGACCGGACCATTATTTCCTGCTTTATTTAATTTGAATATGTTAAAACAAACCAAAAACGGTAGAACTTACACATTTTCTGAAATCAAATCATGGTTAGAAAATACTGGATTTAAAAACATTGAAAAAAAACAGTTAATTGGACCCCATACAACAAATCACTGCACATAAATAAAAAAAGTTTTTTATTAGCATTTTTTTTTAAATTGAAATTCAAGGCTGCGTTATATTTGTCATAAAAAAGAATTACAACTTTGGTACGGGTAACGCCATCTAATCTAATTTGTATATGAACTTATTTTTTTGAAGAAATTTAACATAAATTATTTATATCACTATTTTTTTTATTAAACTCTGTATATTATATAAATGAGGTTTTAAAATGATCAATCCAAGATTAGCTGCTATAATATCGTTTTTTCTTCCAGGTATCGGTCAAATTTACGCTGGCCAACGCATGAAAGGTGTAGTAATGTTCATTTTTGCAATAATATTATACTATTTAGTCATATACTATGTTAGCTTAGGCTATTTAAACATAGCCATAGTATTCCTAATTTATGGAATATTCGCAGCTTACGATGCCTATAAAGGTGCAAAAGAAACCACCTGGAAAATTCACTGATTTAAATAATTCAAATTTAATGTATATTAATAATAAAAATATAAAATTAATACCATAAAACAAGGGCAAAGTGTTGCGCGCTAGAAACCAACCAAAAGTGATAATCAAAAATCTGGGGGGGTCAATATTATTGAATAATAAAATACCAATAATAGGGATACTGGGAATATTAGTTTTGGTGGTAGCTGTAAGTGGATGCACCAGTTCTGGTAATGAGAAGTTAGTTTTCCAATATAGTTTACCCCCAAATGGTGGAGACGCCTATCCTACTATTTCTGATTCATATTTTACAAATGTTACTTATACAGAAAATTTTGAACAGAATGTAACTTTACCAAATGGGACAAAGTCTGTAAGAGTAGAATATGAGAATATAAGTATGTTAAATAGTAGCCAAGGAAGTGCATATTTAGATGTTACATTCTTAAGTGTCGTTCCTGGTCCGGTTAATAGCCAATATTACACACCTGGTGGTAAAACTCCTTATGCAGATTTTGAATCAGCAGGCAACATCCTCGATGCTCAAAGAGTAGACATAAATTCAACTTCCCACCCATCCTCTGATAATTTATCATACTCAAAAAGTTCCCTTTTTATCAATAATTTTCTAAAAGGAATAGTTATAGATAATGAGAATATTAAAGGAACTATTAAGGTATATGCAACCACCTAAAAGTGTTAAGATAAATTCCATTTTAACTATACTTTCAACTTAAGATAAGAAGATATTAGAATTAAAAATTTATGTTAATGTAAAAAAACTATTTTGGGGGGAAAAAATGTATTGTGCAAATTGCGGTACTAAAAACCAAAAAGGAGATAAAAATTGTGTTAATTGTGGTAGCGAGTTACATGAACCAACTATGAAGAGTAAGATTTTTGGAGGAGGATCTGAAGGTTTTTATTGTCCCAACTGTAGAAACTCAGATTATAATGAAAATTTCTGCGTCAAATTTGGATACAACTTAAACGATGTCTTAGGATATTACAAAATCAACAAAAAATTAGGTTACCAATATTACCTGGAAATTAATCGAAAATATTTAGTAATACACTTAAAAGTAAGTGATCTTCAAGCAGGTGATGACTGGTATAAATGGCCCCCATTGCTAAATGAAAAAATAGAAAATATTGAAATCACTGAATGTAAAGGTAAAATATTCTCTAATCCCTGCCTAAAATTAGTATATGAAGAAGATTTTGATTGTGGACACTTTTCTAGATTGAAGTTCCTCTGCGACGGGAAAAATTCATTAAAAATGAAATTAGATAAAAAAGATATCCCCCAAATACATAGTAATATCCAGGAAAATTTAAAAATAAATAATATCGATTAAAACATGCTTAATTAGTTATTGAAGGATTAAAGAAGTCGAACTTGTAAATCCCTTAAATCCGCATATGGCAGCTAAGCCTCATTCATTATAATTTATAGTAATAGAACATCAAAACTTGCTTAAAACTAAAAAATAGATGGGGTAAAATATAAAAATTTATAAAATGTCATCAAATGCCTTTGAATAGTATAAAACACCCTTTACATGATTAAGAGTTCCAGAGACAAGTTCCAGAACCATGAAAGATTCCTCAGGCACTTCTAATGGTGATTCAATCCCATATTCAATTGCAGGTTTAAATCCAAAACGAGGATAAAATTTAGGGTGTCCGAGAACTGTTACAATGGAATACCCTTGTTTCCTGCATTCATCTAACCCTCTTTCAATAAGCTTGGTACCTACTCCCTGATTTTGAAATTCGGGTAACACAGCCACTGGAGCTAGTACAAGGGCGGGAATGGAATCTTCATTATTTTCAATTGACGCAGCACTAAAAAGCACATGTCCAACAACTTTATCATTTTTTATAGCAACTAGAGAGATCACATCCCCTGATTTTCGTAGTTTTTCAACTATTAAGGCTTCATCATTACTTAGAAACGCTCTGAGATTCACTTCACGTATATCCTGAAAATCAAAAGCGTTTTCCATGCGAATTTTCATATTCTAAGCTCCTATACTCACTAAATTTAATATCATAAAGATTATCCTGATTTAAATATTGATCCTTCATAATTTTTTTATATCGCACCAAAAAAATTTTTTTTGGGTTATGTTTCGATAATTCCGTCTTTTATTCTGAATAGTCTGGTGTTTTGGGTGCTTCTTTATCGTGTTTAATCATTATTATAATCTTACAGTAACTATCTTTTATGAATTTACCCCAGGGAAGCCAGAGGGTATTATCATGCTATCTTGGGTCTGGATTTTAAATAATAGGATTTAAAACCTTATTCACCATCCCTTGGAATGAACAAACTAAACGATTAAGAATAAAAAAAGGTATTATATGACTTAAAAATTCAAATAAGTTAAAAAATAGATTATTTAATAAAAACCAATTGTTTAACTTATCATTTTAGTTCCTGGTTGTTCCTGCGAAGGTTTTCCGAATCTCTGGTCATTCGATAAAATTACTTCATCTTACTAACTAATAACTTTATTATTTCTCATTTATTTAATCAAGCGAAAGTATCTCTTATAATCTTATTACAATAGCTAAGGAATAAAAATGGAATCAAACAAAAAATTTTTTATAGAATTTTCTATATAATAAGATATGAAAGTATAATTTCTGAATAAAGTAAGATGTTTAAAAAAAAAATTAAAGAATTAATTAAATTATTAGATCTTTATTATTGGTTTAGTGAGGTTATATTAAAGAAAAAAGGGGGGGGGATATAATGGGTATAACTTTTAATAGAGCAATTGCAGGTTTTATAGTGCTTATTATTGGCATATTGTTTATTTTAGATGCTGTTTTAAGACATGGCTTAGGATTGATTATAGGAATATTATTATTAATTTTAGGTCTGTATATGATTATAGGTACTGATAAAGTGGCTAATACGGATACAGAGGTTAAGAAATAAGAACTTTATTTCAATCTATCAGTCCTTTTG
>Ga0182011_10003593_pt1 | contig 12676 bp, 10 predicted proteins | sample 711E1DmetaG_FD_120481 | JGI IMG/M metagenome (GOLD analysis project Ga0182011, IMG submission 120481) | Permafrost microbial communities from Stordalen Mire, Sweden - 711E1D metaG | ecosystem: Environmental > Terrestrial > Soil > Wetlands > Permafrost | place: Sweden: Stordalen | collected... | reverse complement strand
TCAGAAATAATAAAAATGCAAAGGTAAATTGGCAATTCACTACTGCGGATGCAAGAGTTAAACTATCTCGGCTTTATCCGACGCTAGATAGCTGACGCGACACTAGGTTCTCTAATGATATATAAAGATAGTCCACTGTAAAGAAAGCCCCTTCTCTTGCTGAGGTGCCACCTGATTTCGTGTGCTTTTCAGGTTTGTTGAACGCTTCAAAGATAAATCAGTCTTAATTTCGAACTTTTTGGCCCACATGCTTTAAAATCTTAATTATGAACATGATCTGAACAGTTCGATTAGAAGATCTTCGGGATGCACAAGGACTCAAAAAATTCTGGATTAACGCTTTTGACTGCGACCTCTTGGAGGACCTTCTGGAAAACATGGTTATCTTCCCCGGGTTCGCAAATCCCGGGCAATCATGAAAGGCTTATTAACCAGGGAAACCAAGCAAACGTCATGCGATTCAGCAACCAGTCAATGGTTGGCCTGGCTACAGTTATTTGCCTTCTCTTCCAGGGGTACATTTTCACTTATGTCCTCAAGGTAGAGCCAGAGGCCCTCGTTTCCATCGCGCCAATTCTCCCTTTTGTACTTTACATCTATGCTAGGAACAGGAGAGTGTGGTGGTCTCACAAACCAATGTACTGGATAGCGGCGATAATAGCTCTAACCATGGCAGATATAGCGCCTTATGCCTTGGCTTCGAGTGTTCCGCACTAATTATTCCGCGCTGATTGTCTACACTAATTATGCCTTATCAAGATTAAAATATCAGTCAGTTATCAGTGAGTCGGCCATTTTAGCCGTTGCCCTAGCCTCCTTACTCTAGGCCAGTGTCGGTTAAACTGTAACAAGAAAGGCTAAATTCTTACAGTGAGTATTACTGCTAATGGTCTCTCTGGACGACATCCAAAAGGCTGCAGAATTGATCAAGAGCCGGGTGCTGCGCACTCCGCTCATCTATTCTCCCACATTCAGCAAGATGACTGGGACCGAAGTGTATCTTAAGTTGGAAAACCTCCAGAAGGGAGGGTCCTTCAAGATTCGGGGGGCCACCTACAAGATCCTGACCAAATGCGACCAGCTTGGCCCTGGCATCGTAGCAGCATCCATAGGCAACCACGCTCAGGGCGTGGCCATGGCAGCCAGAGCGGCGGGAATACCGGCCACCATCGTCATGCCCGTTTGGACATCCATAACAAAGCAGGAGGCCACCAGAGAGTACGGGGCAGATGTCGTTCTGAAGGGCCAGACCCTTATGGAGAGCCTCCAAATTGCTAAGCAGATGGCTGCCTCCACCGGAAAAACGTTCATCCATCCTTTTGACGATCCTGGCCTCATAACCGGCCAGGGGACGGTCGGCCTGGAGATCCTCGAAGATCTGCCGGACGTAGACGCCATCATTGTGCCGGTAGGAGGCGGCGGTCTCATCAGCGGAGTTGCATTCGCCGCCAAGGCCATCAGACCTAAGACTAGGATCATCGGAGTTCAGGCCGAGGCGTGCCCCTCTGCCTTCGTTGCCCTCAGAGAAGGCAAGCCATCCGTCGTCGAGGAGAAGATCTCCATCGCAGATGCCATCATGGTTACTCGTGTGGGTGAAGCGGACTTCCCAATCCTCAAAGAAAAGGTGGATGAGATCGTCCTTGTAAGCGAGGAGCAGATTGCAGCCGCCATCTTGCTCCTCCTTGAACGCAAAAAAGTTCTGGCAGAAGGAGCGGGGGCAGCTCCCTTGGCAGCTCTCCTGAGTTCTTCCGTTGCTCTACCCAAAGGGAGCAAAGTGGTCTTGGTGATCAGCGGAGGGAACGTAGACAGTCGACTGCTTGACAGGATAATAAGGCAGGGCTTGTTGAAGCACGGCCGAATCATGCGGCTTTCTGTGACTTTGGAGGACAGGCCAGGGTCACTGGCCGGGCTTCTGGACATGGTTGCAAGGACGCAGGCAAACATAATCCACATCTACCATGCCCGCAACGAAAGGGATCTTCCCATCTTCCAAACACGGGTTGAACTGGAGCTAGAGACGCGGGGCATCGATCACATAGCCAAGATTGCAAATGCGCTGAGAGATGCCGGATATAAGATCGAGCTGAAATGATTGTTACTCAATCAAATCAATGCTATACTGAAGCATTCTGAAGCAGGCACGCATTTTCATATATTCATATTTTCTCAATCTGTTTCAGCTCCACGGCCACGCCCCTTTTTGACTCAACCATCTCCCACCCCGACATCTTGGCTCGTCCGACACCGAAGGCTTTCTCCCCCCGAATTATCACTTCATCTCCCGGCCTGATCTGCTCGTCTGCGTCAACGACGCCCGGAGCAAGCAGCGATCCTTTGGGCAGGAAATCGCCTATGTTCACTATGTAGTTGCCCAGGGGCTCCAGCCTCCTCGCTCCTTCCGGAGACAGAGCGATCGTGCCGTTGGGGGTGATCATGACCAGAGGCTTTCCTTTTTCATTCTGGATCTCCCTGCCCTTAACTTTCACTTTTCCTGCCAGCAGAGCATCACCTGCTCCGGATCCAAAATAGTAATCCGCCACAGCCCTGTAGCGTCCGAGGCGCATATCTCCAAGGCGCACAGCGCCCTGGCAGGCCTCGCGAACGGCATCGGATAGCCGGGTCAGGGCAGAATCGCTGGTTCCGCCGCCGGTGTAGACCGCATCTATTCCGTGGTCCTTCACTGTTTGTTCCAGCTCGCCGTCCAGGTGAGCAACAATTCTAGTGTATCTGTTCTTTTCCAGGTAACTGCCCAGGCAGCGCAGCAACCACGCCCTCTCCTCCAGATCCCAATGTCCTGTGACAGGCACGTCGTAACTGGCTGCCGGATAAACCTCCTCCAGCTCCCTAGGCACCAAGGCCAGGGGCGAGGTGAGGATGAGCTCGTGCAGGTACCTGCGACTGGAGCCTGTGGCCATGGTGAAGAACCTGTGAGATCTCGAGGTAGAGTAAGGCTTACGGGCAGAGCAGGGCAGAAGCAGCAACACATCACTTTTAGGTGCGGTATATCTACTGAGCACCCGCTCGGCGAATCGTGTGATCTCAACTCTGTTCAGCGACTCTGCGGTGTTGGCGTACAGAGTGCTGCGCCTGTGCTGAGGCGTTCTGTGCTCGATGTATATGTTCTCTCGGTCGATTAATCGGAGCGCTGCCGTTAGCTCAGGGGTAACCCTCACTTGGCGTTCCACATACTCCCGGATGGTCTCTCTCCTCACCATCTCCCTGGCTACGGCCAACTCTTCCTCCAGCTCCAAGACATTGTGGCCTGCCAGTGTCTTTGCATCCTCGCCTTCTTTGGCCAGCCTCTGACAGAACTGACACTTGCAGGGCAGCTCGTCGAAGTCGGCCAATGACCGAACTCCGTCTCGTGTGTGGTACCTCCCAAAGTAGGCATCGGCGACAACTCGGGTTGTGTCGATGAGGTCAATCCCCAGATAGACCAAAAATGCCAGGTTTGAGGGCGTTGCCAGAGCTGGGACGTAGAGGGCAGTGTCAGAGGGAATCCTGTTTCGAACACCGACAACGGCACCGATCAGATCTCTTGGGTTCTTGAGAGAGCCAGCCGAGCCCATCACGTAAACATCGGCACTGGCTGGTTTGCCGTAAAAGGGGTGAACAACTATCCCCTTGGGTCCGTTCAGCTCCTGGATGGGGAGCTCGATAAGCTGCTCGACATGAAGAGCTGAGGGGACGTACGGAAGTATTACCAGCTTCTTGTTTCCATTCGAAGTTGGAGCAGGTTCCATGGCTTCTTCTGTAGATCCGAAGCAGAACACGCTGCCTTTACAGAGATAATCATCCTTTGATATGATGGCTGGAGTTTGGATGGTCTTCTCCACGAAGAGCTTTCCCAGCCGTGCAGGTCCATCGCGCCTGATCACCTCAAAGTATTTGGTCATATTCTCCTCCCGGGGTCAAGCCCTTGATCCGGAGGCTGAACCTGGCACTGGGATTGGCGTCTATCAGTCTTTTAGTGTTCAATAATGCTCTCTCCATGGACGACAGGTCGGCCTTGGCTGGGACTTCGGCGTTAAATGGATAAGTCTCCGCTAGCTCGGCTGGGTAAGGACCGAAGGGCGGCTTGAAGTGAAGAACGGTGTCAAACCCATCCGCGCTGGTCTTTGTATCGTCGGTGATCAGGATGTCTCCGGAGAGCGTCAGCCTTTCTATCCTGGAGCTGTATCGGACCACCTCGGGCCGAGATGCCGATTCCGAGCTGAGGTAGAAAAGGGTGGACTTGGACGTTGTGTCCAGGCCCTCAAGCCATTGGCTCTTTTCGCCAAGTTTTCTGAAACCGTCGAGCATGCGTGGGTGAGATCGGCACCTCGTTTCAAGCAGTTCCCAAAGAGACCCCTCACGGATGCACTGCTTGACCAGATTGATCTCTTGCAGTGATATGTAGAGATTGTGCTTTGCCAGCAGCTTAACCCTTTCCGGGCTATTCATCAGCTCCTCTTGATCATGATCCTGACATACGGGGCAGGAGCAGGGCAAGTACCTCATCTCCTCAAGCCTCCAAGTCCCTCGTGACGTCAGATATCTTCCCTCTCTGGCATAAAGGGCATAGGCCGCAGAGTCGAAGAGGTCGCATCCCATGGCAGCGGCGAGGGCAAAGACCATAGGATGGCCTGCTCCAAACAGGTGGACTGGCGCACCTGAGCCCAATCCTTTTTTTGCTGCAGCTACGATATCCACCAGGTCACTGAACCTGTAGGTCTCCATTAGAGGTACGACTCCCCCAACAGGATAGACGTCAAAGCCCTTGTCCCTTAAAAAGTGGGCTGCTGCCTCTCTCAAATCCGGATAGGTCGAGCCCTGGATGGGCCCTGCCAGAAGGGACGCGCCTTTGTTTTTCAGCGCTTCCTCCAGCCTTCTCTCAGTCTCTTTCAGCTCCGATGCGGCTCGCTCTCTGGTGACGTCAGGAGGAGTGGGAATGTCCAGGGGAACGCAAATGTCGGATTGAATCGCAAACTGGAAGGCGAGGATCTCCAGGGGCAGGACATCGATGTTGCCATAGACAGAAAGCTGAAAGGCCCCTGAGTCGGTCATGATTGGACCCTGGAAGTCCAGAAGGTTGTGAAGGCCTTTTTCAAGAGCCTGGACTCGCAAGGCCTCATCCTGCCGGATGATGTAGCTATTTGTAATCAGCATGGTGGCCCCCAAATCACGTAGTTCCGGAGGCGATATTAGCTGAAGGTGAGGGTTGACCACAGGCATGAGGGCTGGAGTCTCTACTATGCCGTGGGCTGTGGAAAGCTTGCCGATTCTACCTGCCAAATCCTTGTGCAGGATCTCGAAACAATCCGGCATGGTTCTTTTCTCGACCAATAAGAGATAAATAGGTTGGGACAGATGAGCATAAGAAGACAATATAAAATATAAAAAGAGATGTATTAAAATGAGATGCATAGTTCTACTATCGTTGATCTGCCTGATCGGCGGAGCTTCAGCACAGGCGATGTTCACAGGAGAAGGGTACGGCAGCTCTCAGCTTGCCTACTACAACGGGCCAACCACAACACCCTTCGAGCCCTTTGTGGAGAAGTACTGGGACTCCTACATTCACAATGCCCCGAATTTGACCGGGCCGGCGTACAATCCCGCAACCAGCATGAACATCTGGTTCAACACCTTCCCACTGAACTTCGACGAGCCCGTACAGCTAAAGAATTCGACTCTCACAACTGGAGTCTCTTCGGCAAGCAAATATAGTCCAGATGAATGGAACAGCATGCTGCTTAAGAGAAACACCCTTACTAATTTCAACATAGACCAGAGCTGGAAGTACACGCAGATCTACACGCCGAGCGTTCAAAAGTCTAGTTTCTCGCTGTCCAAGAACGCGACCTCCTCAGGAACCGACAGCTCCTCCTCTGGACAGGTCATATCCCAGGGAATAAAGACGCTTTTCAGCTATTGATCAACCCTAGCGTCGGATAAAAGTGCGATGAGATCAGCAGAGTTTGATCTCATCTATTATTTCCTAAAACGGTGTAGGGCAGAAGGCCGCCAGCCAGAAGGATCCCCCTCTGCCTCTTGCTCAGGTCCATCTTCAGCTTGATCTCTTTTCTGCCTGAGATTGCCTTTATAACTTCTGCACCGGTTTCTAGAGCGTTGTTAATTCCCGGGATAATAATTTCTGCACCATTCTCCAGAGAATCGTAGTCGGACTCGTCGGCGAAGGTGAGGGGGACTATCCCGAAGTTGACCAGGTTTGAAGCGTGGATCCTCTCGATGGACTTGGCCAGTACCGCCTTAACCCCAAGGTACATGGGGCAGAGGGCTGCGTGCTCCCTGGAAGACCCCTGACCGTAGCTAACGCCTGCAACTATCAGGTTGTGAATCCCATTGTCCCTGAGCGTTGCAGCCCTGGCGCTGAATTCTTTGTCCATAGGCTCAAAGACGAACTCAGAGTACTTCGGCACGTTCGATCTGTACTTAAGGCGGGAGCCAGCAGGCATGATGTGGTCTGTGGTAACGTAGTCTCCAACCTTTATTGTGACTACGCCTCGGATGTCCTCAGACATAGGAGCATTTATCGGAGGCTCACCAATGTTGGGACCGCGGCGAACGGTGGCCTTGGAGCGAGTACCTTCTGGCAAGGGCGGGATGATCATGCTGTCGTCTATCTCGAAATGTTCAGGCATCTCGATCACCGGATAGCTGATTTTCAGCCTTCTAGGGTCGGCCAGAATGCCTGTGAGCGCCGCGGCAGCTGCAACCACCGGGCTGGTCAGGTAGACGTTGGCGCCAGAGGTTCCCGATCTGCCCTTGAAGTTCCGGTTACTGGTGCGCACTGAGACAGAGTCCGTGCGCGGCGAAAGGCTGTTGCCGATACAAAAACCGCATGCAGACTCCAGGATTCTAGCACCAAAAGAGATCAGGTCGCTCAAAGCTCCGTTCTTAGCGATAGTGTTCAGCACCTGTCTAGAACCTGGAGCTATGCCCAGGCTAACTCCGTGTGGAAGCCTCTGGCCCTTGACCATTTCAGCCACTGTCATCAGGTCGACGTAAGAGGAGTTGGTGCACGATCCGATCATCACCTGGTCCACGGGAAGGTTCAGCTCGTGGACAGGCAGAACGTTTCCAGGACTGTGGGGAGCAGCCGCCAGGGGTTCGATTTGAGAGAGGTCTATTTCTATGACTTTATCGTAAACCGCGTCCTCGTCTGGGGCAAGAGGAATCCACTGGTCTCCTCTGCCCTGGGCATCGAGGAATCGCTTAGTCTGGAGGTCGCTCGGGAAGATGGATGTAGTTACGCCCGTCTCTGCACCCATGTTGGTTATTGTGGCACGTTCCGGGACGGTTAGCCTCTCGACCCCATCACCAGTGTACTCGCATGCATAGCCTACGTTTCCTTTGGTGGTGAGGATTTGCAGGACCTTGAGAACGACGTCCTTGGCTGTGACCCAGAGCCTAAGCGAACCGATCAAGTGAACATTGATGACCCTGGGACAGGTAATGTAATAAGCGCCGCCTCCCATAGCTACGGCTACGTCCAGGCCGCCTGCACCCATGGCGATGGAGCCCACGCCACCGGCGGTTGGCGTGTGACTGTCTGAGCCCAGTAGCGTTTTGCCAGGTCGCGCGAATCTTTCCAAGTGGACCTGGTGGCATATGCCGTTTCCTGGTCTTGAGAAGTACAGGCCGTACTTCTCGGCGATGGACTGAAGGTAGGCGTGGTCGTCAGAGTTCTCGAAGCCCACCTGGATGGTGTTGTGGTCCACATAGCTCACAGAAAGCTCGGTGGCGATCTTGGATAGACCCATGGACTCGAACTGGAGATAGGCCATGGTGCCTGTGGCATCCTGAGTGAGAGTCTGATCTATTTTTATCCCGATCTCCTCTCCGGGCTTATAAGATCCATTGACGAGGTGCTCCCTCAGGATTTTTTCGGTCAACGTATAACCCATAAACGATCTCCTGCTGACAATTTCCTTAATCCGTTACCCTTTGTTTATTTGGTATTAATACTCAACTATCATGATAACAGGCAGCCGCTCAAGCGTCTCTCTCCCTATTTTCATTTCCAAATCGGCCGAAAGCCTATAGAACTGGATTCTGAATCCAAATGAGCTTCTGTCGTTCTTCAAATCTTATCGAAAATGCTGGATCGATTACCACCTTCTTCAACATGATACATCCGGGGAGCTGCGTGACTCTATCGCCTCTACAAAACGAGGCGTAATTCCTTGTTCTGTTCGGTGCAATATTTTGGGGAATGATTCAATCATAATATGTAGTATATCCATGCGGTGTTCCGTCAACTGTACGCATGAGTGAAACGCCATTAATTGAAGATTGCCCCGTATTTATTGCACGTTTGATCGGGGTTACTCCGTCGTCAATCACGAAAACTGCCTTGCCGGAAGGTTCGACCTCAAAGGGAATAGCAGAAGCATTGATAACGACCTTGTTCTTCGAACTGACATTTTCAGGCATGGTTAAATTCTCAAGCATAGTCGCATTCTTAAACTTGGTTGAATTCAGGGTGTCAGTCGTGTTAGTATCGTTCAAAAGAACCCTGGACTCTTGAGTAATATTCCCTGTCGGGGCGATTTGGTCTAAGGAACTGGTAGCGTTAACCTTATCCTTTACTTGTTCTGCTGAGGCCACTCCCAAAGAAAGAGCCAAAATGGTCGATATCAGTACAAAACTAAATCCCATTAAGCTTTTCATCAATTTTCCTCCACATTTTCCGTGCCGTTTCTCTTACCTGAATTTAAATTCTCTCCGCGGGCAGCTCGATATAGTAGGTGAATCACGTTCATGAAAGTCTGTCCAGGCGAGTGCTAAGATCCAGTTCTTGACATCCAAATGGAGTCAAAGATCATAATCTCCCTATTATCTGGAGATAATGGATACTGGAGCCAGTCGTATCCTCAAAATTGCTCCGTGAGAATTCGGAGCGTCGTGGCGCTTTTTAAGAGCATGATGTGGTCCAGTAGACCCGCAGGCACCTGATTTCGCCGCTCACGAGCTGTACTTCCTTTTAGGCGTAAAGGAGATATAATTGAATATGAATAGCGGGAGAATGAAGGTGAAGAAAGTCTTTATTGGGATGAACGTTCCCGTAAGAAGAACTTTGCCGAAGTCAGATGATGCGATAAAGGAGATGTTATGACAAAATCCGTAATCCTCATGGTTTTAGTGTCCATTATGGTGATAGGGGCAAGTTTGTCCTTCAATGCATTGGCAATCTGTAAGACATGTGGTGGGGACCAGGATTGGTCCGCAAGCGCAAACAATTTTCTTGAGGGTAAGCCCATAAATGATACACCCTCAAGCTTGAGCAACCCCCAGCAAAACAGACTGAGGAATTTAGATTTCAATTCCAATTTGCTCAAAGATAACACTAGCAAACCTACTAATAGTCCAAATAATCTCGCTGCGACGTCAACGATAAATATTAGTCTGATGAACATAAACGCTATGCCCAATCCGGCAAACTCAGGAAGCCCTGTTATGATCACCGCAAGTTTCGGAGACAACAGTTCAAACTCTCAGAGCATTCCCGAGACTAATATGACGGCTTATGCAACCATTAAAAACTCGGCTGGCGTAGAGGTTGGCAAAGTGAACCTGGAGCGCACCTCTGGAGAGGAATACGCTGGGATATGGAACGCCAATCTAACAGCAGGGGTCTACAAAGCAACGATAGTTGCATCAGCATCAGGCGTATCAAAGACGTTCAATGATGCATTGCAGATAGACGTGAGCAAAGCGGCTTAATCTTGCTCACTCATTTTGCATTTTTTGGGGCCTACTGTAATTCTTGGACAGCTCCTTCTCCTTTAACTTCTCCACCGGTTCTTTCAAAACTGCCTTGTGCTCAACGCTAAGTCTAGCTGCCAGGAGTACGGATGCAGGCTTTGGTCTTAGGGTTTTAGTCCTGTCTTCTCCCAGGTCTCCTTTGTCCGGCTGCAACCATATGCGTATGTCGGGTGTAGATAATGGTCGGCAAAGAATAATTAACAAGAACGATTTGGATTAATTCGCCTTATTATTAATGTATTTGAATTCAAATTTATGTTACGGACGGATCGGCCTAGTTCAAATGAAAGGCCTGCCCGCGCAACATTTCTTATACTCATAGATTGTCTAAGCGACCATGATTGCATCAGTTGAGCGTTCGGTGGTGTCAGGCGAGGTCTATGCTCCGCCATCCAAGAGCTATACTCACCGGGCCATTCTAATTACTGCGTTAGGTCCCGGTGGCACTGTCAAAAGGCCCCTCATTTCTGCGGACACCAGGGCAACCATCGCTGCATGCGAGGCTTTCGGTGCCAAAATCACCCGAAAAGACGATATCGAGATCGAGGGTGTTTCGGGCAAGCCCCAGACTCCTGAGGATGTCATAAACGTCCTGAACTCTGGAACGACAATGCGCTTCTGTTCTGCAGTAGCTTCCTTGACCAATGGGGCCGTGCTGACAGGCGATGCGTCGATCAGATCCAGGCCAAATGGTCCGTTGCTCAGCGCGTTAAACGACCTGGGTGTCAATGCCTTCTCCGTCCGGGGAAACGGCAAAGCTCCTTTAGTGGTCCAGGGACGCATGAAAGGCGGAGTGGCAAAGATGAACGGCAGCGTAAGCTCTCAGTTTCTTTCAGCACTGCTCATAGCTTCGCCACTAGCTGAAGGCGATACCAAGATAATAATTGAGGGCGAACTCAAGTCCCGGCCTTACGCTGAGATCACCCTGGATATGCTCAAGGAGGCCGGGGCTCGAATCGAGGCTGGCAAGCAGGAATTCGAGGTAGAAGGAGGCCAATCCTACAACCTGAAGAGCTACACCATTCCGGGAGATTTCTCTTCAGCTTCTTATCCATTGGCTGCAGCAGCAGTGACCGGCGGAGAGGTTGAGGTCCGTGGAGTGCTGCCATCCCGTCAAGGAGACTCGGCCATCGTGGACATCCTCAGGCGCATGGGCGCGGAGATCTCCTGGGACCAGGTTGAGGGTGTACTCCGGATTAGAGGTGGAGAGCTAAAAGGGGTCGATGTTGACGCTAGCATGACTCCTGACTTGGTTCCGACCATTGCCGTTCTGGGTTCCCTGGCTAAAGGAAAGACCGTTGTCTTCAATGCTGAGCACGTTCGCCACAAGGAAACCGACCGGCTCCATGCTATGGCAATCGAGCTCTCCAAGATGGGCGCCGACATAAAAGAGAAGCCGGACGGCCTAGAGATTATCGGAGGCAGGTTGCATGGTGCCGATGTGAAGGGTTACGATGATCACAGGATCGTCATGGCCCTGGCCGTTGCCGGAATGGCAGCCGGAATGACACGAATAGATACTGCTGAGTGCGTGGACGTTTCCTATCCTGGATTTTTCCAGGAGATGGCGAGCATGGGAGCGAGGATCAGCTTCTGAGCATGCCTAGGGTGGACAGTGGCCGAACGTAGCGTCTAGGACATCTGCGGGAGAGTCTGACAGGAAGATGGACAGTAAGTGCCAACTATAGGAGCAACGCAGAGATCATAAGTCTTATGTATAAGCAGCGTCTCTTCAATTTGGACTCAATGGACATTCGCCCCACTACGTGGTGATTGGGCGGCGCCGGCAACAGACCGGGGCTGCTCCAGAGTGTACTCTCTGGCTATCCAGACATCTGGAGGAATAATTTGGCAAAGGATAAACCTAAAAAGGCAGAAGAGAAGCCTGAGAAACCTAAGAAGGCCGAAGAGGCCGAAGAACTCAAGCACATAGTTCGCATTATGAACTCGGACCTGGAGGGGAAGCGACAGGTCCACATGGCTCTAGCTGGCATGAAGGGCGTAGGCCGCAGAACTGGCCGGATCTTCGCTGAAAAGGCCGGAGTGGACCCCTATGCAATTCTGGGTCTTTTGCCGGACGAGAAGATCAACGATCTTAAAAAGGTCATAGAAGAGGCCAGCGCAAACCTACCTGTGTGGATGATGAACAGAAGAAAGGACATCGAAACAGGCCTGGACAAGCACGTCATGGGAATGGACCTCGCTATGACCCTGAGAGAAGATTTGGACCTTATGAAGAAGATGAGGTCCTACAAGGGCATCAGGCACGAGCGCGGTCTGCGGGTTAGAGGCCAGAAGACTCGGTCCACAGGTCGAACTGGCGCTATTGTGGGAGTAAGCAGGAAGAAGGAAGGAGCACCTGCGGCGGCACCGGCGGCAACTAAGGAGTAGTGGTTTAAATGGGATATCCAGGAAAGAACCGCAAAACGTACAGCAGGCCGAAAACTCCCTTCCAGTCAGAGAGGATTGCCGGAGAGGTGGAGCTGGTAAAGTCCTTCGGGCTTCGAAACAAGAGAGAGCTGTGGAAAGCCCAGGCAGTCCTTCGGAAGTACAGGCACTCCAGCCGGACGCTGCTGGCATTTGTCGCATCTGGTCAGGCTGATCCGAAGGTGGAAGCTATTCTAAACCGCCTTAAGAAGTACGGCATGCTCAAGGAAGATGGCGACTTGGATGCAGTTTTATCCATGAAGATTACCGATGTTCTGGAAAGAAGACTGCAGACGCAGGTTTACCGCCAGGGGCTGGCTAACTCGATGAAGCAGTCCAGGCAGTTCATCACCCATGGTCACGTTCAGGTTTCTGGGCGAAGGGTGACTATTCCGAGCTACCTAGTAAAGCGCGGCGAAGAGATGACCCTAGACTACTATCTTGGATCACCTATGGCCAAGGAAGGCCATCCAGAGAG
>Ga0182011_10003591_pt1 | contig 12679 bp, 6 predicted proteins | sample 711E1DmetaG_FD_120481 | JGI IMG/M metagenome (GOLD analysis project Ga0182011, IMG submission 120481) | Permafrost microbial communities from Stordalen Mire, Sweden - 711E1D metaG | ecosystem: Environmental > Terrestrial > Soil > Wetlands > Permafrost | place: Sweden: Stordalen | collected... | reverse complement strand
TGGCCGACTTCAGCGATGACGGAGTGCAGGGCGGAAGAAGTTCGGGGGAGGGCAGACTCCAGCTCGACGAGAACCTCTCGCCCACCCTGCGTCGTGCCCAAGCGAGCCATGGTGACGAGGCGGGCACAGGCGTCGTGGACGAGGCGCGCGCCAACCTGCGATGCGGCGCCCTTGAGCTTATGGCCTGCATCCTCGAGGCCGTGTGGATCCGATTTCCGGAGGGCCAGCCGGATGCCCGGCAGGCACTCGGCCACCGTCGCTTCGTAGTCGCCGACCATATGGGCGAGGAAGCCGGCCGACCCATCGGGATCGAGCTGGCACAACTCGGCGATCTGGTCCCAATCGAGCTCTCCCGCGTGCCTATAGCGACTCGACGCAGGCAGAGGAACGGGCGCGGCAGCGGCGATAGCGGGCCGCTCCGCGAGTCGTCGGCGCAAGGCCGTGACCAGCTCCGAGGCCACGATGGGCTTGGACAGGTAGTCATCCATTCCCGCAGCGAGACACGCTTCGCGATCGCCGCTCATCGCGTTGGCGGTCAGGGCGATGATCGGCAGCTTCCAGCCGCCGGCTCTCAGGGCCGCTGTCGCGGCAAAGCCGTCCATCTCCGGCATGTGGCAATCCATGAGAACCACATCGAACTGGCTCGACCGCACGGCCTCCACCGCCTCCAGACCGGTGCCCACCACCTGGACTTTCACGCCCAGGCGAGCCAGCATTCGTTCGATCAGGCGCTTGCCGGCCAGGTTGTCCTCAGCCACCAGGACGCGTGCGCCTTCGATGTTCGTGTCGCGTTCGAGCGGCTCGTCGGCGGTCTCCACGCTGGCGATTTCGCCCTCCGTCGGCATCGCCAGAGCGGCGGTGAACCAGAAGGTCGAACCCTGGCCGGGCACCGAGTCGACGCCAATCTCGCCGCCCATGAGGATCACGAGCTTCTTGGAGATGGCGAGGCCCAGCCCAGTTCCGCCGAAGCGCCGGGTCATGGAGCTGTCGACCTGAGAGAAGGGCTGGAAGAGCCTTGCCCGCCCTTCTTCGTCGATGCCGACGCCGGTGTCGCGGACCTCGAAGCGGAGTCTGGTTGCGCCCTCGAGGCTGGCATCCACGCCGGCCCGTACCGTCACCCCGCCCAGGGAGGTGAATTTGATAGCGTTGCCGACCAAGTTCGAAAGCACCTGACGCAGCCGCAGAGAGTCGCCGGCCAGGACGGCCGGTATCTCCGGATCGATCTCGGCGGTCAACGAGATCCCCTTGGTTCTGGCGTTGATGCCGAACAGCTTGACGACCGAGTCGACGAGCCTGGCCGGGGCAAAGCCGGCGCGCTCCAGATCCATCCGGTCGGCTTCGATCTTGGAGAAGTCGAGGACGTCGTTGATCAGCGAGAGGAGCGTGTTGCCGGCCGTCTCGATCGTCTCGACGCTCTCGCGCTCCTCCGGCGCCAGCGCAGCGTCGCCGAGCAGATGCGCGTTGCCAAGAATTGCATTCATGGGCGTCCGGATCTCGTGGCTCATCATCGCCAGGAAGGCGCTCTTGGCCCGGTTGGCGGACTCGGCGGCGTCCTTCTCGGTCTTGAGAAGGTCCTGTTCATGGACGGTGAGAAGCCGCTTGTAGACGGTGTAGATCGCCACCAGCGGCACCACGAAGAAGGCCACATTCCAGACTGCCTGGGTTGCTGTCTCGGCCATCAGATAGCCGATGATGGCTAGCGAGAAGCTCGTCGGGGCGGCGGACAGCATCTCCCGCGCCACCTTCTTGACTCGGGCGCCGGACGCGCAGCTCACTAGGGCCACGCCGACGAGCGAATTCCCGGCCACGAAGGCTGCGCCACCCAGAAGAGCGCCAAGTGCGACGCCTGGTTGACCCGGAGCGACGCTTTGTGCGGCAACCATGGCAAAGCCGCCGAGAAGACCGCCAATCGCGCACTCCGTCCGGTTTCCCAGCAACAGATACCAGGGCAGCTGGCCGCGGATCTCGCGCCACTCAAGGCTGCCAATAGCCCCGACCGCCACTCCCGCGACGGGCCCGCCCAGCACCATGGCCGCAACCACAGGTGCGGCCGACACCGCGTAGATGTTCCCGTCCGGGAACTTGATCGGAAAGGCCGACGACAGCATCGTGATCGCTATCCATAGAGCGAGCCCCAGCACGATGGCCGGAGCCGAATCCCCGAAGGGCGGAAGGGCAATGCCTGCCAGCACTCTGGGGGGCAAGAGCAAGACGCACGCAAAGGCCGTGCCAGTTTCGGCTGCGGCAATCGCAAGCACGACGATGAGAAAGGCTCGCGGGTAGGCCATGCCGCGAATGCCCCACCGAGATGTTCGTGTGGGCACTCCCGCCGTCTCCCCGGTCGCCACGTCGCCGTTCCTAGGAGATGGTGTGGACGGCGGCCACGCGTTGCAGGGCGGCGAGTAACTCACCCAGCTCCGCCACGAGGCTGCTGCCGAAGTTCAGGGCTTCCAGATCGCTGCCCGCGTTCAGGACCCGGCAGGCCGCCGCTATAGCCAGCCGGCCTCCGAAGAGAGCGGCGGGCTCGTTCACGCGCTCCGAGATCGCTCGCACGGCCTTGGCGTTGCGGGCTCGCAATGCCGCCACCAGTTCGCTCGAGAGCCGGTCCAGGACAGGCACTGTGGCGCCGGCGAGCGGCGCATATTCAAGGTCCCCGAGCTTCAATCGCTCGATCGTCTTGTCCCGGAGCTCTATGACCGCGTTCTCGTCGGCCAGAGCGGCGCGAACCCTCGAGAGGATCGTCGAAGGCTTGAAGGGTTTGACGATGTAGTCGCGCACTCCCTGCCCGATCATGTCCACCACGGTGTCGCGATCGGCAACGCTGGTGACCATGATTACGGGGATCGTGGCCGTGCGAGGATCGGCTCGCATCCGGGCCAGCAGTTCGCGGCCATCCATCTCCGGCATGCGAATGTCGCAGATGGCCAGCTGGCATGGTTCGCCGCCCTCGAGGATATACAAAGCTTCGGGTCCAGACGCGGCCTGCCTGATGACGACGTCCTCCTCTTTGAGGACCATCTCCAACAGAGTTCGCGAAGCTGGTTCGTCATCCACGATGAGGATCACAGCGTCCCCCATGGGCCTGCGCCCTGGCTCGCCGTCGCGCTGAAGAGCAGCGCTTGCGATGCGAGTGCCGGGCGGATACGCAGAAGTAGTCGGCTGATCGCGGTTCCCAGTTGACCCCCTGGCTGCTGGCGCTCGAGCGCAACGGCGATTCAACTTCCCCTTACGAACCGCTCGCCGACGCCAAGTCGCGCCCGCCGAGCTTGACTGGCGGGACGTCTTGTTGCTCAGCGTCACCGCGGCGACTCGCTTGTTGCCAGGGCGCGCCGAACAATCGTCGCAATGCACTATTGACTAAAGTACCGAGTCCCTGGACTATGACCCAGGAGGTCGGATCTACCGGCCATGTGCCCTGAGGAGGGCCTTCGATGACCAAGCATTGGTAGGTCGAGGTCTGGAGTCTCGGTAGTCACCTGACATGAACCGAAGATGGCCCTGGTTCATGTGCGATGGGGGCCAACGCAGGTGACGACCCATAACGAAAATGCCCCGGTCGAACTGGACCGGGGCATTTGCTTGTCTTGGGCCGGACGCTCAGCCTCGTCTTGCCGTGGCACTCACGCACCGGCCGATGGTGCGGCTGATCCACGCCCCTACTTCCATGCGACTTGACGAAGTTCTCCAGCTGTGCGGCTCCGCTGTCGGCTGTGGCCGATCCGCACCATTTGGGCTTCCCAGGGGAGAACCACTAAAGGGAAGCCGACATGCGGCCGAGACCACTTGCACGAATTGCAATCGCGTGATCGCGCGCGCCGGTAGGTGAGCAAGCGCTCCGACCGCACCAGTTTCCACAGCGAGACGGCATTGCACAGAAGCGAGCCAATTGGCAGCGACCCGTCCTTCGGCCGCCGCCCGAACCCGCGTTCCGCCAGGAGTGGTGGGTATGGCCGCGGCCGCCGCGGACCGCTGGTCGAGGGTCTGCCGATCGTCTCGTACTCCTACGCAATCGGCGCCAGGGGGGCCTGCTTGGCCACCGCCCACGTGAGCCCCAATGTTCTCGAGATGGCGGGCTACGCGCCGGCCGACTTCATGAGCGGCCCCGGCTTCGATGACGTCGTCTTCGAGCCAGATCGACCCGTTGCCAGCCGCCTGCATTCCATCGGCGGCCAGGCGGAATACCGCATCGTGCGGGCCGACGGCAGGATCGTGCCCATAGTCGATGCCTGCGAAGTCAGCGGCCGCGGCCAACGAAGGGTGAGGGGCATCCTCGTCGAGCGGCGGTCCGACCAGATGGCTCCTCTCGACTCGGCCGGTAGCCAGCTTCTGGGTCGAATGCCCTTCGTCACCTACATCGACAGGATCGAGCCAAGGACGAGATCCCGGGTTCGTCTCTACACGAGTCCTCACATATTCCCGCTCATCGGCTATACACCTGACGAGCTCGTCTCCGATGCGACGCTGTGGTCGTCGCTACTCGCTCCCTCGGATGGCCCGCCACGACCACCGACCGACGTGCTCCCGGAAAGGACCCTCCGCTCCGAATATCCGATGCGCACCCGAGACGGCAGAACCATCTGGGTACGCGATGAGGGCTGTCTGCACAGAGACGACTCGAGCGCCGCTGAATACATATATGGCGTGGTCCGCGACGTTACCGAGGAACACGAGGCCCAGGTACGTACCCGGCTTGTCAGCAGCCGCGACCCTCTGACAATGCTCTTGAACCGGAGCGCGCTTGGCGACGCATTGGCTGTGCGGATCCGAGAGGCCCGTCGGCTCGACGAGGACTTGAGCCTCCTCCTCCTGGATCTCGATGACTTCAAGCACGTCAACGATGCCCTCGGTCATCCGTTCGGCGACCGACTGCTGATTGCTGTGGCCCGGCGGCTGGAACGGTCCTTCCGAGCGGACGACGTCGTGGCGAGGCTCGGTGGGGACGAGTTCGCGGCCGTCCTGCGAGGCGTTTCGCTCGAGGACGCCTGCCGGATCGCCCGCGAGATCGCCGAAACGATCGAGGCGCCCTTCCTCATCGATGGTCGTCAGGTTGCGATCGCCGCATCGGTCGGCGTGGCCTCCCTTGCATGCAGGCCGGCCCTGACTGAAGGCGACTTGATGAGACTCGCGGAAGTCGCCATGTACTCGGCCAAGCGGAGGCACAGCCGGGTCGTCGCCTACGAGACCGATCAGCGAGTCTCGCCGAATGGCGGAGCCGACTTCTCGCGCCTGGGCGAGATGCACTCTGGGATCGGGCGCCATGAGTTCGTGCTCGTCTACCAGCCCTGGCTCCGTGCCTCCGACGGGAAGGTGGACGCTTGCGAGGCCCTCTTGCGGTGGAACCACCCGTTTCGAGGCACCGTATCTCCCGGCGATTTCCTGCCGCTCGCCGAGCGTGTCGGCCTGATTCGAGAGCTGGATCTCATCGCTCTGGACCTCGCCTGTCGTCAGACCGCAGCCTGGCGAGATGCCGGGCTGAATATGAGAGTCGCGGTCAACGCCAGTCGGGAGTCCCTCCTGGATGAGGAATACGGCCGCCAGGTCGGCGCGGCTTTGTCCCGTTACGGTCTGGGCGGTCCTGAGATCGAGATCGAGATCACCGAGCAGGGCGTCCTGGGCGACCCCGGCCAGGCCGCCCGATTCGCCGAGAGACTCGACCGGATCGGAGTCAAGCTGGCTCTCGACGATTTCGGGACCGGCTACTCGTCCTTCGCCCAGCTCCGCGAGCTCAAGGTGTCCACTCTCAAGATCGACCAGAGCTTCGTGTCGGGCGCGCTCGCTCGCGAGAAGGACGCGGCGATCGTGGAGACGATCATCAGTCTCGGGCACAAGCTCGACAAGGACGTGGTGGCCGAGGGCGTCGAGAACGTGGAGACACTCAATCACCTGCGGGTGCTTGGCGCCGACTACATCCAGGGTTACGCGGTCGCCCGCCCCATGCCCGCCGAAGAGCTGCCTGCCTGGCTGGCGGCCTATGAGCCGCCGACGAGCGACGAGATTGCCCAGCCCAAGCCTCTGTCCCGTGGGCGAAAGAGGCTAGCTGCCTAGCCAGACCCGGGAGGCGGCGATGAAGCCGTCTCGAATGGCCTCAGATCGCTTCGTCTCGCCGCTGCCACCTCGAGCGGCACGCGCTCCAAGGCCAGCCCGTTTGGGAGCGATTGGTCGAATGGATTCCGGAGGCGCGGGTGGCCGCCAATGGCTCCCCTGTGTGGTTCGGGCAGAGTTTCAAGTCCCAGAACCCGTATGGTTCGTGCGACCAGCCCGTCCCGTCACCGGGGATCCGATGGCCCTTCGAGAGCATCCGTACGTACGACTCGCGCACCAGCGTAGCTTCGTGCTGCTCTGGTCGGGCCAGCTGGTCAGCCTGTTCGGCGACCGCATCCATCAGATGGCACTCATCATGGTGGTGGTGAGCCTGGGGTCTTCTTCCCTGGCAATGGCCGCCGTCTTTTCGGCAGCGACCCTGCCCGCCATCGTCCTGGGCCCCGTGCTCGGGGCGCTCGTGGATCGGGTAGACCAGCGGCGGCTCCTCATCGGGCTGGACCTGTTGCGGGCGGTCCTGGTGGCCCTGATCCCAGTGGCCGTCGCCTTCTCATTCTGGCTTGCGATCCCGCTGCTGCTGGTGATCGGCACCGCCTCGGCAGCCTTCGGCCCGGCGCGCTTCGCCGTGGTGTCCCGGGCAGTGGCCAAAGAAGATCTCGCGGCTGCCAACGCCTCTCTCATGGCCGCCGACAACCTGGCTGACCTGGCGGGCTATCCCCTGGCCGGCGCAGTCGTGGTCATCCTGGCGGCAAACCTGCCATTGTCTTTCTATCTGGACGCCATGAGCTACGTCGTGTCCGCGCTGGCGATCGTTCGCGCCGGCGCACGTCTGGCAGAGCCGATCCCCGCGCCGCTGGTCGCTCTAGACGTCAGGGCCGAGATCTCGGCAGCCTGGGATTTCCTCCGCCGAGAGCCGGCCCTGTTCGCGAACACCGTGCAGGGCGTGCTCGGTCAGGCGAGCACAGGAGTCTGCGTGGTCCTGATGCCTCTCTATGCCACCGGGTTGCTGGCCAGCGGTACCGGCGTCGCCCCGGGGTTTGCCCTCGGCGCGATTCAGACAGGCCTTGGAGTGGGCCTGGTCCTGGGAAGCGTCGTCGTCGGCGGAATCAGCCACCGCTTCCGGGCGGGTCGGCTGGTGATCCTCGGGTATGTGAGCAGCGGATTGCTCATCGCCCTCTACGCGGTCAGCGGGACCCTGTATGTCGCCGTTCCTATCGTGGTCGTGGGCGCGATCGCGAACATGGTCTATCTGATCCCGAGCCTGGCCCTCTTCGCCAAACGTGTGCCGGCGGGCATGATGGGTCGGGTGGTCGCCCTTCGGCGCGCCATGATCAGCGCCGCGTACTTGCTTGGGATGCAACTCGCGGGCATCCTGGGTTCCCCGTTTGGATTCGGATCCGTTCTCCTGGCAGCGGGCGTCTTCACGATGTTCACCGGCGGCATCGCCGCGTTCTTTCCTCAAGTACGAGACGCCGACTGAACCGAGCGGGGACGCCGATCAACGGCAGTGCCCATTGTTGCCCTGACTGCCCGGTTCAGGGTGTTGGCGTGGAACCAGCCCGCCGCCGCGACCGCTCCACGACGGGTCCGGCGGCGGTGGTCCCGGCTAACCTCGGGTTCTATCAGCGGACCACCATCTCCTTGGTCTCCGCGCCCGACGGGCAGGGACGGTGCTGTCGACATCGAGGCCATCGCAGACTCTGGCTAAAGCGGACCAGAAGAACGGAGTAGCTGACCTGATCCTAGGCCCGCAATGACGAAGTGGTACCGCGAGAGTTCGATCAGCCCCTCGGTCCGGACTTCTCCGGTTCGGAGGCGGGTCTGGGGGTTTCGCGTCCTACCTGCGGCGAGCCCGAGCGGCGGCCGTGAGCGCCGCGTCGATCCCCTTCTCGGCGGGCTGGCCGTGCTCCGCGGGGTGCAGGTAGAGGCCTTTCTGGTGGTCGGGCTTGGCGAGCTCGGTGGGGATGCGGTGCTGGTTTGCCCAGGCGTCCTTGCGGATACCGGTGACGAGCCAGCTGACCTTCTGGCCGGCCTTGCCGCCGGCGATCGAGAACGAGTTGGCCGCGATCTCGGACTTGATATAGACGGGAGAGAACTCGCCGATCGTCGTCAGCTGGTAGCGGAAGTCCCGGTTGAGCGCCTCGAACCAATCCGGCATGGTGATGGTCCCCTCGCCCTTCGAGTCGAGGGTGACGACGCCGTCGTAGACGTTCTTCATGTCGGGGGACTCGACGAAGCTATGGAGCAGGAACTGGTTTGCCGGGTCCAGCGGATGGTCGATCTTGAAGGCGCCGCCTCCCTTCGTCAGGGTGTTGGTGACGTGCGCATCGCCCGCGGCGTAGAGGGCGTACCAGCATGATGCGCCGTCGCCGTAAATGGCATAGCCGGTGTTGCTGTCGGACTGCCCGTAAATCCCGAAGGTCGTTCCCGTGGCTGCGCTCGCTACGGCCCACATTCCGTAGCCGGTGTCGCTGTCGGATACGCCGTACACGCCGATCGTGGCGCCGGTGCCGCTGCTTGCATAGCCGGAGATCCCAATGCCGGCGTCGCTGTCGGACTGGCCGTATACGCCGGTGGTACTGCCGCTGGCGCTCGACGCGACGGCATAGACACCCGAGCCGAAGACACCCGAGGCCAGGGCGAGAACGCCGGCCCCGGCCGCGGAATCCGCCGAGGCGGCGCCGATGACCCCGTTCGGCCCGGCGAACTCGCCCGCGCCGCGCAGGTAGACGCCGCTCGGGTGGATGTCGGTCGTGGCCCCCGTACTGGCCAGCCCTTGGACGGCCGGCCCATTGCTGGCGATCGCGCCGGTTCCGCTGTTGACGGCCTTGATCGTGGGGGCGGCGAGGGTGTTGGTCGTCGCCACGATCGCGGAATTCTGGGCACCTGCGGCCCGGAGGGCAGCACCCGTCCCGGTCGCCGCGGCGTTCTGCCCGGCGTAGACCGCGTACTTGTCCTTGTTGGCGGTCACGCCCGATACGCCGGGGCCGTTGGCCGAGGTGAAGAAACCCGCGATGCCGTTGTCGGCGGTGGCCGAGCCACGCAGTGCCGTGCCGGCCCCGGTCTGGGTGACGAGAAGGGCGGTGCCGGTCGAGGCGGCGGTCAGGCTCGTGCTGGAGGTTCCGGCGTCGTTGGAGGTGGAGCCCATGATCAACGGGTTGCCCGCCGCCGCCTGAGCCGCCGAGGGTCGCCCAAGCGAGCCTAGCACCAGACCCGCGAGGCCGGCTATCCCAGCCCCTAGAAGCGAGCGGCGGCTGCGCGTCGGTTCTGAGACGGATGCCCCGGCAGAGGTGTCGGCGACGGACTGTGATTCGCCGGACGGCTGGTCAATCATCGGAGAGACCCTCTTGGATGGCGGGCCTCTCGCTGGGACGCATCGGGCGCGCCGAGTCGTGGATCATCTCATTCGAGCGATCCGGCGCGGCGCCGGTTGCGCCGGGTGGGCCGACAGGTGGGCCGCCAGTGGGTCGCTAGTACTTGCCTCGCGTCGCCGCCCTTGCTGGAAGGCCGAATGGGCCGAAGCTTCTTCCGGAACGATTATGGCGACGGTGCCTGCATCAGCGGAGAAGCGAACCGACGATCGGTTTCGACGTCATGAGGAAGGCGCCAACGCAAGGCTGGTTGGGTATGGCCGAAGGGCCACCGACTACCGCTGGAGAAGGTCAGACCGGGAAGAGGGTCCAGGGCCCCGGTGAGCGTGAGGTTTCCTCTTGCTGTCGAATCTCTCGGGCGCGTCACAGCACAGCGGGTTTCCATCCTCACCGGTAACGCCTGCTATGCCTAACGTGAACCAGCCCCACAGGGCATCCAACATCTGGTGGTTCATCCAGGGTCTTGCGTTGGTTTGATGACAAGCCAATCAAACCAACAAGTGGAGGCACTATGCCGAAGTTCAAGAGTGTGGCGGCTGCATTGGCCGTGTTTTCTTTGCTCAGCCTCGCGGGAACGAGTGTAGCGAGTGCGACGGTCGCGGTTGGCCCGGCCCCGGTGGATCTTGGGACGGCGGGTCATTACGTGATTCTGTCCAAGGCGGGAGTCTCAACCACTGGAGCCACCCACATCACTGGCAGCATCGGAGTGAGTCCAATCGCCTCCACTGCCATCACCGGATTCGGGTTGGTTCGGAGCAGCTTGGGCACGTACTCCACATCGGCTCTTGTCACCGGAAGGATCTACGCAGCCAACTATGCCCCTCCGACGCCCCTTGCCGAATCGAGGGCAGTGGGGTACATGGTAGCCGCGTACAACAATGCTGCCGGGCGGACGGCTGGTGTTACTGAACTGGGCGCCGGAAACCTCGGCGGGCGGACACTCGCCCCTGGTGTCTACAAGTGGGGTACCGGCGTCACCATCCCGACAAATGTCACCCTCTCGGGCGGCGCGAACGATGTTTGGATCTTCCAGATCGCTGGGACCCTCTCTATCGCTTCCGCCAAGAGGGTCATCCTCCAGGGCGGCGCACAGGCCAGTAACATCTTCTGGCAGGTCGCTGGCGCCACGACTCTGGGAACGTACTCCAAGTTCTATGGAACCATCCTGGACAAGAAGAACATCGCAGTGAGGACGGGCGCAGCCATTCATGGTCGACTGCTGGCGCAGACCGCAGTCACGCTACAAGCCAATATCGTCTGGTAGGTAGCCTGCTCTCGTTTACCAGACATCTGGTTGTGACCTCCACGGGCGTCAACGTCCGTGGAGGTCGCCTTTATGGCGGCCCGCTGGGTGGCACCGGCTCCATGGCCTCCTCAGCGTTAGAGCCCGGGCTCGCGAGCCGGCTACGGCGTGATCAGCCTCCAGGTCATGCCGTGGTCGGTCGTGGTGTAGAGCCGGTTCGTCGGCACGTTCTCGGTCGGCCCTGCCCAGCCATGGACCAGATCCAGGAACAGGGCCCGCGAGCCCACCACTGCCTGCGGTCCCATGTTCGTCCAGTTCACGCCGCCGTCGCCGGTCATGAACGTGTACGCGGGGCCTGTGTCGGTCGCCACGCTGGCGACCCAGTTGATGCTGTCGATGAACCGGACCTTGACTTCCCCGATGCCCGCCACGTAGAGGCCGCCGCAGCTGCGCCTGATCCACGTCCGCCCCTGGTTGGAGGAGAAGGCATACGTGAAGGTGCCGTGGGGATCGATCTGGCCCGATATGTACCAGTGGCTGCTGTCGACGAGGCTCGGAGTTAGGTCGAACCAGGGGTCGGCGGACATGTCCGTGATCTGCCGATTGGTCCAATGGCCCCAGCCCGTGGAAGTGCCGTAGGCGTTGCCGCCACTGATCACGACTCCGGTCGCTGCCGACGAGAAGAAGACTTGGGGGGCACTGCCTCCGGCGTATAGATCCCCTCCTGGGAGGAAGTGCACGCGGGTCCAGGTTCGGCCCCCGTTGGTGGTCTGGTAGATCAAGCTGTAGACGCCCTCGATGTCCTGGTAGTAATCCACAGACACGAAGGCAACGTCGGCGTTGACGTAGTCGAATGAGGCTCCCGCGTCTCCAGTGCCGGTCACGCAGTTCGGATCGGTCCCGCATGAGGCGGCGTGCCGGATCGCCGGCAGGGCCACGTAGGCCCAGTTGACGCCGCCATCCGTCGTTCGCCAGATGTCGTAGGTGGCCGTGGTCCGGGCGATGTCCGCGACGGCCAGCAGGGCATGGTTCGCGTCAAGCGCTCCGAGCCCCCGAATCATGCTGACGGCGACATGCGGGGGAGTGGCGTTGGCCCAGGTCGCCCCGTCGTCGAGCGTCTGGTAGACGCCCCGATTCGTTTGGACCCAGCCCTGATAGGGAGCGACAAGGTGGTCCTCGACAACGGTCTGGCCGTGCACCCATGGCCTGCGAGGCAGAGCCGTGGCCCGGGGCGTTGGCGTTTGGGTTAGCGGAGGCGAGGCGTGGGAAGGAGTGGCGCTCGGCGAGACTGGAGCGGGAGTCTCGACGGCGCTGGCGCTCGGGGTCTCGACGCTGGTAAGAGTCGCCGTCACTGAAGGATGGGGCGTTGGCGTTGCCGAGGTGGAGGGGCCGGAACCAGCCGGTGCGACGGTCCCTGAAGCCGGCGGTGTGGCGCTCGCGGTGCTCGATGTGCATGCTGCGACCACGAGCAACACGACGGTGAGGCCGACCCTGCACAGGGCGAGACGAGAGCTTCGACGAGTCATCCGACTGACCCCCATGACTGCGTGTTGGCAACTCAACTATGAACGTCCGGGCGCACCATGGATAGCCCGATCGGCCCCCGAAGTACCTCCACGCTCGGCGAAGATGTCAACACAGGCGTGCCTGTCTTCTCTTTGGCGTACACCGGACGGTGCCAGGGTCAGAGCGTGAGACTGACCGAGTACTCCACGAAGTACTGCGAGATCGTCGCGTATCGGTACTAGAATGCCCATTGTCGATACGGTGCTGCAAGCGCAGGAGACCGGTGGCCATGAGCCTCCTCCAGCGGATCGAAAAGGCGCAGCAGTCTGCTGGCATTCAGCCTGCAGGCACACAGCCTGCTGGGACACAGCCTGCTGGGACGCAGCCTGCCGGGACGCAGCCTGCCGGCACCCAGCCTGCCGGCACCCAGCCTGCCGGCACCCAGCCTGCCGGCACCCAGCCTGCCGGCACCCAGCCTGCCGGCACCCAGCCTGCCGGCACCCAGCCTGCCGGCACCCAG
>Ga0182011_10003590_pt1 | contig 12680 bp, 5 predicted proteins | sample 711E1DmetaG_FD_120481 | JGI IMG/M metagenome (GOLD analysis project Ga0182011, IMG submission 120481) | Permafrost microbial communities from Stordalen Mire, Sweden - 711E1D metaG | ecosystem: Environmental > Terrestrial > Soil > Wetlands > Permafrost | place: Sweden: Stordalen | collected... | reverse complement strand
CTCCGCCGCGACCACCGCCGCCACCGCCACCCGGCCCGCCGCGTCCGCCACCGCCGCCGCCCGGACCGCCGCCAGGTCCACCGCCAGGAGGAGGGCCTCCGGGAGGCGGTCCGCCCGCATTCTCCTGGCTGGCAGTAGTGGCTGAGGCAAGTTTGGGACCGATGCCGAATCCGCGGCTGAGGCGGAGACTGAAGGCAACCGCCGCCGGACCCGTGCCCAGGTTGACCGGAAGAAGCGTTTCGCTGGAGTTCGGCAGCGTGTCGAGACAGCCAAAGGAGGTTTCGACATATTGGCTTACGGTAGCCGAGGCAGTCGAGCACGCCGAGTCCGATGGTGCATAGGCCGGGCGCTGATTGAAGAGGTTGTTCAAGGGGTCGGTGGGCAGCGTGATGTTGTATGGTCGGCCGGAGTTCGCAACCAGGAAGGGGTTGAATCGAAGCTTCCAGGGGCCGTTGTAGCTGCCCATCATGAAGATCGAATTGCGCGCGACAAAGCCGGCGCGCCCCGAGTTCACATTCAGGTTATAGGCGTTGGTTGCGCTGCCGTTGTTGTTGCCGTTGGCAAAGGAAAGGGTGTAAAAGGCCGTCAGGTTCAGGTTCTTGCTGATTACGGAACTCACGCTGGCGACAAGCTGATTCTGTACGAAGATCGCCTCGGGATAGTACTCGTAGAGGTATCCGCCGGAGTTGTTCTGCGGAGTTCCGCCGGTGGCCTGATTGGCGTTTCGCGTGACCTGCTGGTGAACTCCGAAGGTGTGCATATAGTTCAGCGTCAAACTGGTTCCGGAGCTCAGTTGCCGCTCCAGGCTCACGCTGCCCTGTTCGTTGTAGGGAGAGCGATAATGGGGAGCCACTTCGTATTTCACCGGAACTAAAGCATTGGAGCCGGTGCAGGTCTTCATGTCGATGTCATCCAGCTTGGTTGTGGTTGCCGTAGAAGTGCAGGTTGGGCTGTTCAGCACGATCTGTCTCTGAATATTCGCGAGATTGATCGTCCTGAGATTGCGGCTGTCAAACCGGTCGTAAAAGAAGCCGTATCCGGCGCGCAGGACGGTCTTGGCCTTCTTGTCCTTGCCTCCATCCAGGGCGTAGGCAAGCGCCACGCGCGGCGCCCAGTCGCTGTGGTCCGCGATATGATTCTGCGACTCCCATCGCAGGCCGCCTGAAAGCGTGAGCCGCGCGTTGTACTTCCAGTCGTCCTGCGCGAAGAAGGCCATATCGAAGACATTGACGAGCGTTGACTGACAATTGCTGTTGTTGTTGGCGCAACTGGTGAAGCTGGCGGATGTTGGTCCTGCGTTGTACGGTGCATTCACGAGCGTGGCGAACGAAGTGCCCCCGGCAAGCCCGTTGGCCATATTCAAATAGCTCTGGTATGTGCCGAAGGTGAACGAGCCATTGAAATTTGAATTGGTGTAATTAGCGTCCCGCGTGTCTCTCATGCGGGTGCCCAGCTTGATGGCGTGCGCGCCATGAGTGAGCGTTGTCATATTCTGAAACTCGAGACGCGTGGCGTGATCGAGGCTCGCCTGGCCAGGATAGCCGCCCCCGGTGAAATCTCCCGTGACATTGACGGTGCGCGCCGCGGAGTCGGGGTAGTGATTCTCATTCTGCCGCTCGTATTGGAATCGGGTTTCGTTGGCGGCGTGGTCGTTGATCATAATCGCGTCGCTGATCTGCACGGTGTGGTCGGTGTTCGACTCGTGCGTGGAGGCGCTAGGCAACTGCAAATTGTTCAGATTGTCGTGCTCAGACTCCATCCAGAAACCATAGCGCGCCGTAAAAGTATTTTTGGCGCTCGTCTGCCAATCTACGTGCACCGAAGCATTGTCGCGAATGCGCCGGTTCATCAGGCTGACGGGGTAGTTGGTGTTATCCACGTAAACGCCGGAGCTATTCGGCAGTACTGCATCCGCTATGAGCCAGGTATTCACGTTCTCCGTGTTGCGCTGCTCGGCGCTGACAGAGTATGAAGCATTCTTGGAGAGCGCTCCGCTGACAGTGCCGTTGTACTGGTAGCTGTAATACGGAGGGATATTCCGCGTGAACGGATTGCCGGTATTGAAGGACTTGTCGTTGCCCTGGATGAAGAACTGGCCGTGAAACTTTTCCGTGCCGGGCTTGATGAGAATCTCGATGCGCCCGTAGCCGATGTGGTCAAACTCGGCGGAGAAGGGATTCTGGTTGATGCGAATCTCGCGGATCGCCGACTTGGGCGGAAGCTGCCCGCCGCTGAAGCCGTCAATGTAGATTTGGCCGCCGTTCGGTCCGGCCGAGGGTCCGGCCAGCGCCGTCAACTCGTTTGACAGCTCATCGGGGTCGTCCGAGAGCGCGTCCAGATCCTTGCCCTTGAGCATGACGGCGTCGGAGTTGCCGCCCGCCTCCACGCTCACCTGGGGCGAATCGTCCGTAACCGTAACGCTCTGCTGCTCCACCTCCATGGCCATGGAAATGTCCACCCTCTTGACCTGCCCAGCCGCGAGCTGAATGGACGGGGAAGTAAAGGGAGCGAAACCCGCATAGGAAGCCTGCACAATGTAGTCGCCGGCAGCGAGGCCGTTCACACGGTACGCGCCGCTGGAGTCCGCGGTAGCCGTGGCCACGGTCTTTCCCTCGGCGTTGGTGACAGTGACGGCCGCTCCCGGAATCAGCGCGCCCGTCGGGTCGGCGATGTGCCCGCGCAAGCTTGCCGCGGCCGCCGGAGCCGCGGTTGCCGAAGCGGGCGCCGCCGTTGCGGAACTCTGCCCATAGGCCGCGAGCACTCCAGCGATTCCCAACGTGAATACGAAGAAAAATGAAAGAGCACGATGCAATCTTGAATGCACGAATCCCTCAATTGTTTCCGATCGATTTGTGCGAACGCCTACTGAGCGGCCGCTTCCGCCGCGCCGGCGCCGGAGTTCATGCTCCAGTTGTTGAGCAGGTTCTGGCTGGCCGCGGGAGCCTCAAGCAGCGGCTCAACGCCCGCCAGCAGCGTGATGGCCGTTACCTCGGTTGCGCCATCGGTTGAAACCAGCATGATGGCGTCGCCTTTCTTCAGATCGGCCAGTTGAATGGGTGGCAGGCGGCTGAGCATCTGCTCAGGGTCGCCTCCGCCCTGGCCTCCACCGCTACGCTGTGGCGGAGCTCCCGATCCATACGGCGGCCGTACGCCCGCCGGCAAACTTCCCGTCAATCGGGCCGCAAGCATGCGCGCCATCATCTCCGGCAGCCGCCGCATCTGCGCCTCGGCTGGGATGTGGATGGTCATCTGTTTTTTGGTCGTCAGGTCCTTGACAACCAGCGTCGAGGCGGCAGTATCCATGGAGGCGATGGTTCCGGAGAGATTGCGGAAGGTGCCCGAGACGATCTCTTCGGCGGCGACTTCCGTGCCCTCCGCATTCCTGTTTCCGCGGGCGCGCAACTGATCGCCGGGATGAATCGCATCGATCGGCGCGGGCTTAGCCTGGTCGAATTGCACCGAGGCCGGCGCATAGCGCTTGAGCACGGTTGCCTTGATGGCGTGAACGGTGATGGTCTTGGCCGTGGCGCCGGAGCCGCTGGTCAACACGATGACCCCGCCTGCGGCATCGACGCTCTTTACCAGCCCGCCCACGCCCCGCTTCTGCCAGTCCTCGCGATCCTTCTGCTGCTTGAGCGCCAGGTCGGATTGCTTGATGGCGATAATCCGAAGCGCTTGCGCCGCGGGACCGGCCGCTTTTGGATCGGGCGTCACCAGCACGCGATCACCCGCGGCCAGGCCAGCGAACGGGATGGTCTCAGCGGATTTCAGATCCGTTTGCCCAGGGGCGATGCGCTTGATCGCCGCCGTTTCCGGAACCAAAACCGGGCGCAGCTCTCCGGTATCCGTTTTTACCGTGAGGGTGTTGCCGGCGATGGCTGTAATCGTGCCCCTGAAAAACGCGGGCGCCTGTGTGCGCAGCAGCGGGGCGGCAATCAGGAGTCCGATGAGGAGCGCCCCCCGCACCATTGAGACCGGAACGTGAATGTTGATCTTGTTTTTCATCGCCATTTCTCCACTGGCTCAATCTTACCGGCAACCGGCCAGGAAAGCCGTTTCTATTCCGGTAGACGAACCAGTGCGCTAGAAGATTCAGCACACAATCCCATTCTGAACCGGGTTTGCAAAGATTCGAAAAAATGGAATAAGAATTTCCGTTCCTTCTATTTATAGGCTGCTGAACCTTAAGAGAAGCTGAAGGCAATTCATGGCGCGACTTCCGCTGTTTCCAGAAAGCTGTAACTCCCTGAGGTCGAGGCAACCACATGAGTCAGCCTTTTGTTATGCGCCACAATCGTATCCCGGTACCAGAGATTGATGGCCGGCAGATCGCGGGCCAGAATCCGCTGCGCCTCGACGTAATCGGAGCGCCGGCGGGCTGTGTCTTGGCTTTTAGCCGCGTCGTCGAGCAGGGCGTCGAAACGCGCATTTGAGTAGTAGCCGCGATTGGCGCCTTGGGGAGAGAAGTTTGCCGTCGAGAAGGCGTAGGTGAAGATGTCCGGCTGCTCGATACCAACCCAGCGCATCGAATAGATCTGGAATGCCCCGCGCGTCACGTCGGAGTAGAAGGTGGCGAACTCGTAGCTGCGCAGATCGAGCGCGATCCCCACCATGGCCAGTTGCTGTTGCAAGACCGCCGCCAGCAGCCGCGCATCCTCCAGATTGCTGGTCTTCATGGCCAGATGGAAGCGGATGCCGCCACCCGCGCGTGGAAGGCCAGCCTCGTCCAAGAGCCGTTCAGCCCGCGCCGGATCGTACTCGTAGCGAGCGACATCGCCGCTCCAGGCCCAGTGAGCGGCAGGCAACAGGCTCAGGGCGGGCTGGGCATGGCCTCCAAGAAGGGTCCGGATGATCAGGCGGCGGTCGATGGCGCAGGCGATTGCCTGACGCACCCGCGCATTCTTGAGCAGCGGGTCGCGGAGGTTGAAGGCCAGGTATTGAATCTGCGTTCCGCCGATGTCTTCAATCTGGAGGTTGGCGCGGCGGGCAAGCACCGGCAGCGAATCCATGGGAAGCGAATTGACGGCCACGTCGCCGGAGCCTTTTTCGAGCTCCAGTGATTCGGTGATCGCGTCGGGAACCACGGCGAAACGAATGCGGCCGATCTTCGGGACGACCGCCCAACTCGACGGATTGCGCTCGACGACCACATCCCGATCGATCTGCTGGCTGACGAAGCGAAACGGCCCGGTTCCCACGGGATGCCGCCAGAACTCGCGCCCGCTGCCCTCCGGAACAATGCCCATGGCTCCCGTGGAAAGATTCGTGAGCAAAAAATTGTCTGCGTACTTCAGATGAAAGACTATAGTTCTCTCGTCGGGAGCTTCGACCCGATCCACTGCGGAAAAGGCGGCGGCTTTGGGCGAGATCACCGCGCCCGAGCGCATGGACTCGATGGTCCACACGACATCGCGCGCCGTCAGCGCTCGTCCATCGTGGAAGCGTACGCCCGAACGCAGATGGAAGACCAGCATCAGCGGGTTGGGCTGCTCCCATCCTTTGGCCAATGCGGGCGTGAAGTGAAAGCTCGCGTCGCGGGCCACCAACCCGTCGAAGATCAACTCGTCGATGTGCTCGGATTGGCCATCCGTTCCGATGCGCGGATCGAGGTTTGCCGGGCTGCTCTCGATGAGAAAGACAACCGTGCCGGGATCGCGTGGCGCCGAGCGGCAGCCGGCAAGGACCAGGAGGCCGATGAGCGCGATGAGCTTACGCATAGCTCACCTGGCCCAGGATTGCAGGCCGGGCCGCTCCGGTGGCGGCGGGCAGGTTGCCGGGCAAGTGATGCCAGGTTTGCCACGCCAGCAGCGCAAAGGCCGCGGCCTCCTTGGCCTCAACGGGAAGGCCGAAGTCTACGCTCGCGGCCAGTTCGCAACCGAGCGGCTCCAGCCGCTGAGCCAGCAGGGCCATCAGCGTGTGGTTGCGCGCGCCGCCGCCGGAGAGGATATAGTCAACTTCCCTGCCCTTCATCTTGGGCAGAACGACCCGGCGGTAGCTCCGCGCGATGGACTCGGCGGTTAGCGCGGTCGCCGTGGCCAGCGCATCCTCGGGCTTGCGGCTGACGCGATTGCAGGCGGCCAGAAATTTCGCCGCATACTCGCGCCCAAACTGCTCCCGCCCCGCGGTGCGCGGGGGCTTGAGACGGTAGTAGGGATTGCGCAGCTCGGCCGCCAGAACCGGCGCAAGCACCGCGCCCTCGGCAGCAAATGCTCCGTTGCGGTCATAAGATTTTCCAAAGAGCTGCTGCGCCAGCGCATCGATGACCATGTTGCCGGGGCCGGTGTCAAAAGCGATCAGTTGATCTGGAGTTGCAGCGGCGGGAATTGCCGTCAGGTTGGCGATGCCGCCGATGTTCTGCAGCACTCGGCCGCGCTTCGGATGCGCGAATAGGATGTAGTCGAGCAGCGGCACCAGCGGCGCGCCCTGGCCGCCGGCAAGCATGTCGGCGGGACGGAAGTTCGAAACCACGGGAACACCGAGCGCCGCGGCAATCGCCTGGGCCTCGCCGGCCTGCCAGGTGCAAGCGAAACGCCGCCCCGCATAGGCCGCCGGACGCGGCTGATGATAGAGCGTCTGGCCATGGCAGCCGATAAGGTCCAGTTTGACCGGATGCCGCTTGAGCATCGCGCTTACCGCATCGGCGTAGGCCAGCCCCAACCGCCAGTTAAGGCGCGCCAGCTCCGCCGTTGAAGTCGAGGCTGCGTTCATCGCCGCCAGAACCGCGCGGCGCAGTGCGGGAGAAAACGGAAAGCCCTCATGCGCAAGCAATGTGAGTTGGGGCCGCAGCCTGCCGGGCGCGATGCGCACCACGGCCACATCGACGCCATCGGCCGAGGTGCCGCTCATGATGCCCGCCACCGTCATGATCTTCGTGCTCATGCGGACTGTGCCTCCTGAGTTTTCACGATCGTCTCGCTGAAGCGCAGGATGCGCGTCCGCAACACCTCGAACTGCCGCGCCGAAAGCGCCTTGGACAGGCCGCCCGCAAAATACCTTGCCCGCTTCCGCGCGGTCTGCAAGGCTCGCGCCAGCAGCAGTTTTCTGAAGGCCGCCGAGCGCTCGCCCTCGGCAACCAGCGCCTCGTATCCGCGCAGAATCAACTCCGGGCTGTGGCAGATCTCCAGCAAATCCATCCCCGAGCGAATTGCGGCAATCGCTGCTTCTTCAATGGGCAGGAAGCTGAGGATGCCGCCCATCTCCATATCGTCGGAGAAGACGATGCCTCGATAGCCGATCCGCTTGCGCAAAACCGTGGAAATCCAGTACGGAGAAACGCACGCCGGGCTGCCCTTTCCCCGCGTATCGGGATAGGCGGCGTGGCTTACCATCACCATCGGCAGCTCGTCGCGCAATGCACGCCAGGGAGCCAGGTCCTCTCGCCAGAGTTCACGCCACGTGCGCCGAATGGACGGAGTTTCCAAATGCGAATCGAGCGCGCCGCCGCCGAGTCCCGGAAAATGCTTGCCGCAGCCCACCACGCCTTGTTTTTTCAGACCGGCCAGAAAGCCGCGCCCGTACTCGACCACGCCCGCTGCCGTTGGCGCGGCGGTACGCGTAGCCATCACCGCGGCCGAGGCGGGCAGGGCCAGATCCAGCACCGGCGCCAGCGTGGTGTTGAAGCCGAAGGCCTTCACCCCCCGCGCCACCAACTCGCCATGTTCATGAACAAGTTTGGGCGCCCCATTCTCTCGCGTACGTTGCGAAAGGGTGGGAATCCGCGCCGCTCTTGCCACGGCCTGAGCCGAGGGCATGGGCGCCAGTGCGTCGCGCAGACGGTCCACAGCCCCGCCTTCCACGTCAACACAGCGAAAACTGTTGGATGCGCAGAGTGCAGTCGCTTCGGCGAGCAGCGTCCGCGTCTGCCGCGCATCCTCGATGTTGCGCCGGAAAAGAATGACTCCCGCCGGCCTGACAGGCTTGAGCCAGGCGCGCTCAAGATTCGTCAGCTCCGTTCCCGCCAGCCCCACCACGAGCAGGCTTCCAGCGGCATGGCGCAACTTCGCCGTCATCCCTTCTCCTTCAACTCCCGCTGCAACTCTTCCAGCAGATTCAGCGCCTGGAGCGGAGTCAGCGAGTTCACGTCCGTGGACTCGACGCGGTCCACAATGCGCTGCGACAAGGGGGTGAAGATGGTCAATTGCACCGGCTCGGCCGTCTCCACCTGCACGCTTTGCCGCTCCTGCTTTTCGTGTTGCCGCAGAATACTTTTGGCTCGCTCGATCACCACCGATGGCAGCCCCGCCAGCCGCGCCACTTCGATGCCGTAACTCTTGCTCGCTGCGCCGGGCTCGATGTTATGCAGAAAAACAATCTTGCCCGCCGCCTCTTTCACGCCCACGCGCAGATTGCGCGCCCGCGGCAGCTTATCGGCCAGCATGGTCAACTCATGGTAATGCGTGGCGAAGAGTGTGCGCGCCCCGGTCTCGGCGTGGAGATATTCGACCGTGGCCCAGGCCAGCGAGAGCCCGTCGAAGGTCGCCGTGCCGCGGCCCATCTCGTCGAGCAGGATCAGCGAACGCCTGGTTGCGGTATTCAGAATGGTGGCCGTCTCGGTCATCTCCACCATGAAGGTCGAGCGTCCGCGAGCCACGTTGTCGCTGGCCCCGATGCGCGTATAGATGCGGTCCACAAGGCCAAAGCGCAAACTCTCAGCGGGCACGAAGCTGCCCATCTGCGCCATGAGCACCAACATAGCCGCCTGGCGCAGATACGTGCTCTTGCCACCCATGTTCGGCCCGGTGATCAGCAGCAGGCTCGGCCCCTCGCCCGCCGCGTTCAGATAGATGTCGTTGGCGATGAACCGCCCCTCGCGCGTCTCCTCCATCCACTGCTCGATCACCGGATGGCGGCCGGCCACGGCCTCGATCACCGGCTCATCGGCGATCCGGGGGCGCGCATAGCGCCTAAGCGCGGCCAGATGCGCAAAGTTCGCCAGCAGATCCGCTTCGGCGACAGCCGCAGAACTGCGCCGGATCCGGCCCGCAGCCTCCAGGACCGAATGCCGCAACTCGGCGAAGAGCCGTTTCTCGATCTCGATCGAGCGGTCGTGCGCGGTGAGAATCTTTCGCTCGTACTCCTTCAGTTCCGGGGTCGTAAACCGCTCGGCATTGACCAGCGTCTGCTTGCGCTCGTAGTCGGACGGCGCCAGTGGAATGTTCGCCTTGGTGATCTCGATGTAATAGCCAAAGACCGAGTTATACCGCACCTTCAGGGAAGCTATCCCCGTCCGCGCCCGCTCCCGTTCCTCGATGGCAGCAATCGCCTGCCTTCCGGTGGCCGAGATAGAGCGCAACTCATCGAGTTCGTCATCCACGCCCGCCGCAATCGCGCCGCCATCGACGAGCGTCAGCGGAGGCTCAACCACCAGCGTGGAGCAAATCAGCGCCGTGACGTCATCCAGCGTCTCCAGCCGTCCGGCCAAATCACGCCATTTTGCCGCCCGCATTGCGTCGAGCGCCGTCTTCAACCCTGGCAATCTGGCAAGGCTCGCGGCCAGCGCCCGCAGATCGCGGGGCCCGGCCGAATCCAGCGAGAGCCGGGCCAGAAGCCGCTCCAAATCGAAAATTCCGCCAAAGGCCCGGCGCATCTCCTCGCGCCGCACCAGGTCTCCGAGCGCCTCCGCGACCGCCTCATAGCGAGCCTCCAGCGCCGCCGCATCGTTGAGCGGGCGCAGGATCGTCGCCCGCAAAAGGCGCTTCCCCATCGGCGTCTGGCACTCATCCAGCGTATGAAAGAGCGTTGCCCGGTTGTCCTGTCCGGTAAAGAGCGGCTCCACCAGTTCCAGATTCCGCACCGTCACCGGGTCCAGCTCCAGGGCCGTCGAGTGCTGCTCGAATTTCAGCGAATCGATGTGCAACGCTTCGTTTTTCTGCGTGGTCCGCACGTAGTGCAGCACGGCTCCGGCCGCAATCGCCGCCGCCTCATGCCCGCCGAGCCCAAACCCATCCAGAGACTGCACATTCAGTTGCCGGGCCAGAAGCGGGAGGGCGAAGTCGCGGCTCCAGACCCAATCCTCGACCCGCGACCGGGCCGGAATGCGTTCGAGTTGCGCCGGCAACTCTGCCGAGGCCGCCAGCAGCACCTCGCTGGGGTTGGCCATCAGGATCTCGTCCAGCGCCTGCTGGCGGGCTGCCGCGCCTTGAAACTCCGCGGTTCGAAACTCGCCCGTCGAAACATCGAGCAGCGCCACGGCGCAGAGCGGCTCCTTCGCGGAGCCGGATTCGAACAGAGCCGCCAGAAAGTTGTTCTGATCCTGGCCGAGGGCGGCGTCGAGGGCGGTTCCGGGCGTCAGCACCCGCGTCACCTCTCGCCGGACAATCTTCTTGGTGAGCTTGGGGTCCTCCATCTGGTCGCAGATGGCGATGCGATAGCCCATGCGCAGGAGGCGCGTCAGGTAGCTCTCCACGGCGTGATACGGAACCCCGCACATGGGCTGCGAGCGCTCCCGGTCCCGCGCCGTCAGCGTCAACTGCAACTCCCGGCTCACCGTCACCGCGTCGTCGTAGAAGAGCTCGTAAAAGTCGCCCATGCGGAAAAACAGCAGCGCATCCGGGTTCTCCCGCTTGGCCGCCGTCCACTGGCGCATGAACGGGGTCAGGTCGGCGGAAGCCTTATCCAAAGAAGCGGGATGCGGAGCGCCTGGTTGGGAGTCTTGCCTGGTCATGTTGCCTTTAAGAGTATCGCGGCGCGATGGTGGGGCGGTAGACAGTTCCGATCGGGGTATGAAACGAATACGCGCCGAGGAATCACTCCTTATTCAAACGCTGTACAATGCCTGTGTCTCTCAGCGGGAAGAAATCCGTGCAGCGGGGTGGTAAATTGCCCGAATCCATCGATTGGCCCATGAATAAGCAACCTGCGCGGCCTCGCCGCCGCATCGTCATATTTTTTCTTGCCGTAGTTGCCGTGATCGTCTTCGGGGCACGGACGGCGTTGTCGTATTGGGTTGACCTGTTGTGGTTCCGCTCGCTCGGCTACGGAGAGGTCTTCTGGAAGAGCCGCGGCCTCCAGTGGGGCGTCTTTGCGGCCTTTTTTGCGGCAACATTTCTCATTTTGTATGGGGCTTTTCTGGCGCTTAAGCGGGCACACGCCGCCGATTTGCCCAGCGGTCACACGATTCTGATCGCAGGGCGCGAAGTGAATCTGCCGGTCGAAGCTCTCCTGCGCATTCTCGGGATTGTTGTTTCGCTTCTCATTGCGCTCGCCACCGGCGCCGCGATGCAGGCGCAATGGCCTGTACTGGCTCTGTACTGGTATGCTCCGCACGCCGCAAGCAGCGCTCTGGATCCGATCTTTGGCCGGCCCCTCTGGTTTTATCTCTTCACCCTGCCCGCCTGGCAACTCATCGTTGGCTGGCTGCTTACGCTGGCCATTCTGGTTTGCATTCTTGCCGCCGTGTTTCTCGTCCTGTCGGGCGGAACGCGCGCGCTGGGCGGGCGTTTCAGCAGCAAGATGCCGTTGCCCTGGCGCGGAGTTTCCTTGTCGCTCGGGTTCCTCTTGCTGGTTCTTGCCGTGCATGTGTATGTGGGCCGCTTCGAGCTATTGTTCGAACATCACACGATCTTCGATGGCGTCACCTACACGGACGCGCACGTAACGCTCACTGGCTTGCTCTTCGTTTGCGCAGCGCTGGTGCTGGGAGCGGTCATTGCCGTTGTGGGCGGCGTTATGAAGCCCCTTGGGCGATGGCTGATTGCCGCTATCGTTCCGGCCATGGTCATTTATGTTGGGGTTGGCATCGTTGGCTGGTACGTCAACAGTTTTATCGTCAAGCCGAACGAACTGGTGCGCGAGACGCCCTATATCGCCCATAACATCGAGATGACGCGGCAGGCATACGGCCTGGACCGCTTTGCGCTGCACGAGTTTCCCGCCGAGACAACCGTGGAGGCGGCCGACGCGGCCAACAATCAGGCCACGCTCAAAAACATCCGGCTGTGGGACGTGAAGGCGCTCCAGGACACGCTGCGCCAAATCCAGGAGATTCGCACCTACTACGATTTTCCCGACATCGACATCGATCGCTACGAGATCGACGCCGCGGTGCGCCAGGTGATGCTGGCCACGCGCGAATTGAACGTTGAAAAACTCCCCGTGAGCAGCCGTAACTGGATCAACGAGAAGCTCATCTACACCCACGGCTACGGCGTCACCATGAACTCCGTGAACGGGTTTACCGCGGAAGGGCTGCCGACGCTGATGCTGAGCAACATGCCCGTTCAAAGCACAGTGCGCGGCCTCAGCGTGACGCGCCCCGAGATCTACTTCGGCGAGGTGACCAACACCGACGTCTACGTCAAGACGCGGCAGCAGGAGTTCAACTACCCGCAGGGAGACGCGAACAACCTCACCTCGTATGAGGGCAACGGGGGCATCGCCGTGGGAGGCTTCCTGCGCCGTTTGCTGCTCGCGTTCGACCGCGGCGATATCGCCAAGCTGCCCTTCAGCGACGATGTGAATGCTGAGAGCCGTCTGCTGATGAGGCGCAACGTGCGCGACCGAGTGGCGGCCCTGGCGCCGTTCCTCACCTTCGACCAGGACCCCTATATCGTAGTGGGCGAAGATGGCCGGCTCTCGTGGATCATGGATGCCTTTACCGCATCGGAGAGCTATCCCTACTCGACGCATTACAACCTGGACAACCGCCCCCTCAATTACATGCGCAACAGCGTCAAGGCGGT
>Ga0182011_10003589_pt1 | contig 12682 bp, 20 predicted proteins | sample 711E1DmetaG_FD_120481 | JGI IMG/M metagenome (GOLD analysis project Ga0182011, IMG submission 120481) | Permafrost microbial communities from Stordalen Mire, Sweden - 711E1D metaG | ecosystem: Environmental > Terrestrial > Soil > Wetlands > Permafrost | place: Sweden: Stordalen | collected... | reverse complement strand
GCAGAACGATGGGCGGGTAGCTCAGCTGGGAGAGCGCCACGCTTACACCGTGGATGTCACAGGTTCAAGTCCTGTTCCGCCTACCATGAAAGTTAGATGAGACCGGCAAGGGTTTCATTGGTTAAAATTTTAAATTGAATTTGTACGGGGTCGTAGTTAAGTCGGTTATAACGCCGGCCTGTCACGCCGGAGGCCGTGGGTTCGAGTCCCATCGACCCCGCCAATAATAACGAGGGGTTAGAAGAAATTCTAACCCCTTTTCAATTTCCACCAGAATATATTCCAACCGTATTTCCAACCCACAGCCCCAAAACAGAGCCAAACTTGCTCTTGCTCCCATGACGTTGGGAGCGATTTTTTACCCTGTGTCAAGTTCCTTGACTTCCATGATTATCGTGGTAATCTTTTTAACTGGAATTCATGTAGCGGATCCTATGCAAGTTGCTGAACCTGTAGATTTCTGGTATGATGAAATTAACAATCGAACGAGGAGGCAGTCCTTTTGAGATGACAATCATGAAAACAACAACAGAACAGGATCTCCGCTATCGGCCAATCTACCCCTTAGCTGAAGTGAGCCGCTATGCTCGTGTGCATCCCGCGACGCTACGTATGTGGACCCATAATAGAGGTTCAGGCGTGGTAATTCTCGCCACAGGCCCGCAGGTGGCACCGTTCAGCTTCATCAACCTTATCGAATCGTATGTTCTGGAGGGCCTGCGGCGCACTCATCGCGTACCAATGCAACGCATACGTAAGGCCGTCGAATGGTTGCAACAGAAGTACGGCACCGCTCATCCTTTGGCCGAACTAAACCTGGAAACGGACGGATATGACCTCTTCATCCGAGAGTTGGACGTTCCTGTTAACGCTTCCCGGAGGGGGCAAGGCGGATTCCCGGAGGTATTGGCTCAGTACCTTCGGCGGATTGAGAGGGATAAGGGCAGAATTCCCGTCCGCTTTTATCCTTATACCTATGTCCAGGCGCCCAAGGCCATTGTCATGGATCCTGCCGTGGCCTATGGGAGGCCTGTGGTGGCGGGCACCCGTGTGTCCAGCCAGATGATATTCGATCGGTACAGTGGGGGAGAAAGCCTGCGAGATATTGCCCTTGACTATGATCTCGATTTCCAGCTTATCGAGGAGGCTCTGCGGTGCGAGATCGATCGGATCGCCGCCTGATTCTCCTTCTTGATGAAAACCTCTCCGGTCATCGTATTGTTGACGGATTGACCGCCTTGGACATTCCGGTTAAACCGCAAACAGAGATCATGGAACGAGGTGTACCTGATGAAGATGTTCTGACTATCCTCTCTCAATATCCCGACTGTTACCTGCTGACAAAGGATAGCGACTTCCATAAGAAGCCCGTGGTTAAACAGGCACTGATCGCGCACGGCGTCGGCGCCTTTGTCATTACGGCGCACAAAGGGAAGACCGCCTCAGACCTGGTATCTCTGGTTGGAAAAGCATGGAACCGGATTCAGCGGTTTGCGGCAAGACACGATCGCCCTTTTGTAGCCAAGATCCTGGCCGATGGCCATGTAGAAGAGGTTTTGTAACGTTATGAAGTACGAGAAGCAAGAGAAGAAACCCAAGAAATAACCCTTACCCTTCTGAAGGATGCAAGAAATATGTCCGATCAGAACGAACCACGGAAACCATCCTCAAAGAAAGTGCCGCAGAAAGCGAACTCGCAAAACTCAGAGAAACCGAAGAAATTGACGCCAGAGCAATTCGAGAAAGTCTACCAGATATTAAAAAAGGGAGCTTTGATGAGGTTAAACCGGAAAGGCTTATTGAAGATGCCAAGCAAGATGCTGCATTAGGTCATTCAATTTCGAGGTATTTATGGACTGATTATCGAAACCCTGTTTCTCAAAAGAGTGGGGGGTTTTTTACCATTATCCTATCACAATAAATTAAAGGAGGATCAAAACATGAGGTCGAGATATACGGTAGCCATTTGCTCCATATGTGTATTGGTAAGTGCTCTCATTATTTACGGGTGCGGACCTTATACGAACAATATTGTTGATCTCAATCGCGATAACTATATATGCAAAATCAACACTACCCAATTCAATAATTTTCAGGGCAAGCGGATTCTATTGTCAACCATCATCGATGAATCAAAAAATACATCAAATATGGGATACTATAATCCTGATAAAACGATCGGATACAGACTTTATTCAGCAGAGAATACATTACAGCAGCCTCTCGTAACCTATTTCTGGTATAGCCTTAAGAAAAGTTTTGAATGCGCAGGTGTCAGGATTGAAGAATATGGACCCATTTACGATGCTGAACTTTCTCTCATATTCAAATCGCTCACAGATGAAGAAATCAAATTCACGATGCTTGTGACTAAAATAGGGAAACTCATCTACAAACAGGATTATGTGGTTAAGATGCCTGAAGCTCAAAGCAAAGACCATGCTGTGCTTGAACAGCGTGCATATGGAATGCTGGATTCGATCGTCAGGACAATTCTGAATGATCCTGATTTTCAAAAAGTTTTCTTGTAATTAGAGATCATAGAACCCCGTATCTCAAAAGGAGTTGGTTTGAAGTGGGTTTTGTGCTTGACAATTCTGGTATCGGTAAAAAGAGGGAGGTAATGTAATTTACTGAGGAAGGACATGAGATGAAAAGAATATGGCAAAAAATAAAGCAATTATTTACCGCCATGCGAAGAACGTTGTGCGAAGCCGCTACTTTGATACTTAATCACTTCTTTAAAGTGATGATTCTTATTTCTATCGCTGTTTTTCTCTTCATGTACTGGCAAAAAGACAGATATGTCTATCTCCGGCAAGAATACCCGAGTAGCTATTCATTCATCATCTTTGATAAACAAACAGGAGATTTATATTATACCAGTCACCTTTTTTCAGACGAATGGTTTCAAGCTATCCACTTTAAGAAAAATATTATAAAAGATTATTAAATGAAGCCTCCAGCTACAATACTTTTTGCTATAATCATCATTCTCCATCTTCTTCTATCGTGCTCGGGGCCGGAACCGCCGCAAGATCTGGCAAAGGTTAAACAGCGGAGACAAAGCCTATGCAATAAGCTCACGCGGGCAGACCGCGAAAAAAGTTTACTTTTGTCAATTAAATATGATGTTCCAAGTGGCTCCATTAACTCCCTGCTTATTGACCAGTGTATCGCTAATCTCGATCGCAGAGAAATGACAGAGGACACGATTTCAAAATATGCAGAAAAATATAAAATATCTCCGCGAACAATCTCTGCCATTCTTATTGATAATCAAGCCATGGAGGCACATGAGAAAGATTAAGTCCATGCAAAGATAAATGGGGATAAGAGTATAGTCTACCCTTTGTTGGCTACCCTACCTGCCTTAGCAGGACACTCTGTTTCGTCTCTCCCTTTCGGGATTTGTTTTCTCTTGTCATTTACAACCGACTTCAGGCTGGTTGTTATCGCAACTTCTTTAGGAGGTTTTTATGAAAGCAACTATTCTATTAGTCGCAATCGTTTTTGTCCTCTCTGGTTGTATGCAGCACAACCTACAGAACTATGCAGCCATTGACTTATCTCAAAAGACTGTAACGGTTCCCCCTGGGGCCAAAGGTTTAAGGGGAAAGTTGAAGCAAATTCTTACTGAACAGGGTTGGCGGCTTTCCATAGACAGAGGGCCGGCCGTTGTGGAAGGCGACCTTGGAAGTAAAACGAAACTTGAGTCCTACGAAACTTTCAACACGCGGTACCGTCTTTACGTTGTGTCCCGTCAATTCGACTGGTGCCTTAACGCTCAACCAGCAATTACCTATGACATTTCGTTTATTGACAATAAAACTGGAAGCGAAGTTTTCACCATTGAAGGAAAAGGATGTGAAGGTGGGGCTGTAGACAAGTTCAGAGAGGCCATTTCGGGTGTTTCAAGGTAATCGCGCAACAAGAGCAGTTTCACCAAAATAGCCGCAAAGTTAATATGTCACCCCTTCGTCATCTGTTAACAAGGCGGCCGGGGAATGTTGGTATTTATGAAAATAATTTTACTGTAAAGACTTGCTTCCGCCTCAGAGCAAACGCCGACCTTCAGTAAGGCCTCTGCGTCTGACTCATCCGGTCCCTGGATGACCAAAAGGGTTCCCCTTTTTATCCCGGCTTGCCGCTCTACGTCTTTTACCCGTATTTCGAGTTCGCTTTTCATAGTCTGTTATCCTTCACATGCTCCTCTAAGGCCGATATCCTCTCTTCCAGGTCTTTGCCCTCGATGAGCCGACCGAGAAGAGAAAGGATGTTCGCCAGTTTACTTGCGTCTGCAACCGGTACAGTACCGTGTTTGCCTTGCCAGTATAGCTTCGCCAGTTCCCTTTTTACATCACCGATGGTTTTCAAGGGGGGGTGACGGCGTTTTACGACCTGGTTTGCACCTTTCGGGTTCTTATCCGCTGCCATTTTCCGTCTCTATCCCCATGTTTTTTTGTCTTTTAACGCGGCATTCGTTCAATACTTCCGGTAATATTCTTAACATGCGCGCAGATAGCCGCGGGCTCCCAACAATAATCTGATCGTCAGTAAGACCATACCGCTTTTTTATTATTTCAACCCATACTGCAGGAACGACTACGAATGACTTCTCTTCCTGTTCTGTCTCGAGTTGTTCAACCCGTCGCTCTAAAGAATCTAATGTCATTGGATCCTCCTTTTTGACGCTGGCCCACAGCCAGCATTATTTAATATAACCTTTCCGCCGGGCGGCGTTGGCCAGGGTAATAATGGTCATTTCATCGGATCCCAATCCGGTATTATTAAACGTGTCTATTAACCCAGGGACCTTCCGTGCTGCCTCCGACAAGACTCGTTTCGCGCCTGCTATCATCTTACCGTATTCAGATCCCCATTTCTCTTCCAGGGCCTTCCTGGTGACGATGTTCGCGGCTTCGATCTGTTCTGAAGTTCTTGGGTTGTCTACGTAATCACGGGCCGTGATCATTAAGTTCTTGGCTGTGGAATCGCCCACGTCGAATTGTTTTAAGACCGCTTCCATGCTTTTTCTGCCAGCAGCGAGAGCTTCAAGCCGTGGATGGTCGTGATTGATTCTCGCGTCTTTTTCCTGCCCGGAAAAGAGGGTCTCAATGTGAGGATCATAGGTGGAAGGTGAGTCTCCCTCCCCATCGGCGCGAAAGAGGCTCTCAGGCTCCACCGGGGGTTTCTGCCCGGGTCGTTCGTTAATCTTTGTGGGGGCTTCGTGTCCCGTGCCCAGAAGTGACCCTGATCCGACCTCGAGAGATGTTCCGTTTTCTTCTGTTCCATAAAGTGCTGAAGCGATGTTTTCGAGTTCCATTTGATTTCCTCCTTTTCTTAAAATGCTATTCCATTCTGTTTTCCTGCTGGATAAAGCTGCTGCGTCAATTCAACGAGCAATTCCGGGGAAAGACCCGATCGAAAAATCTTCCACTCCGCATCAAGCCTGTTGGCAATGATTCGGCCCTTTTCGGCCAGCACCTCTGCTTCCTCAAGCTCTTCTTGATTTAACCGTCCGCCACCCATGCGTTTTTTGTCATGGCGGTCTGAGATTTCTTGGTCGTTTGGATCGTCGAAGCATTTAGTGACGAACTTTAGAATACCTTCGGGCAAAGTCTCCAAGTAGCCGCGTTCCAATAGTCTCCAGCGCTCCTCTGGATATCCCAGCAGGGCGGCAAAATCGCGCTGCGATACACCCATCCGGTTACGGAAATTGATCAGGGGGTTAATAGAATTGAAATCACGCCCAAGTGCTTGAGATTCATGTTGTAAACCGTTCATTTTTTCATTCCTCCTATCCATAATAGTTATGATCTGGACCGATCGTCTCCACATTTCAAGGTTGGAAATAGAGCTGGAAATGAATAGCCTAATCCAAAAATATACACCAATATCAAATAGACAAGCCACGCTGTTTCCGGCTTTGTAAGCCGATTGCACTCATCAAAAAGAACCATACTCCGCGCTTTTGACGGCCTTTGGTATCGCCTCCACTTTAACCTCTTATACAGTTTAATTATGAAAATAATCATGGTGATCATGCCTATCGCCTCTTATTTGAGTTTTCACGTTTAATTACTCCCCATGCTTTCAATGTCAGGATCGCATGTGCAATCCAATAAACTCTGCGTCTCAATTGCTGGGCAATGAGGATCATGTGAAATCATGACATGCAACACATCATCCGGATTAATCTTGCCAACCACTTCGATGATCCGTTCAAGTTTCTTGTCAGTAAGGTCGCTCATTCCTTCTTCCTTGAAAGCAAGGTGTTTAGTTTAGGGGTCTAAAGACCCCCCTAACTAAACGAACACCCCTGTTTAGTGAATGCTAAACACTTAACTAATTGATTTAATGTCTTATTTATCATGCTGTTTAGTTCCGTTTAGCGTTTAGTTTAGGGCGCGCCGTTTAGCCCTTTGTTTAGTCGTAAAGTCTGCCTTTTAAGCGTCCGTTACCGTCAAGAATTCCTGCCTTCATAGCATCACTTTTGATCTGTGAAATACGCCCCTTTGAAATACCCAGGGCAGAGGCAATGTCTTTATAGTCCGTTCCCTGATCGATCATCCTGATCGCTTCCTGCTTTGTTTCGGCCTTCACTTCCCGCCATAACCAGATCAGGGCGCCGTCCTTTTCGGCCAGAGTGAAGCGAATGTCCTGCATTTTGTGGAGATCATCAAAGGCTATTCTTGACTTGCTGAATGACATGATGAAATCAGCGCCGCTTTCCGGGGAATAGTCAGAGGGCTGCTTGAGCATAATAGACATGTCAATATTGTCTTCACGGGCAGAGGTTCCGCGCTGTGCGCCATCTTTATTTACATGATGCAAGAGGATTGAAGTTATCCCCGAGAACCTCAAATCAATAAGCCACTGATTAATGGGATCCCAATCACGCTTTGAATTCTCGTCGATGCCACCGGCCAGAGACGCGATATTGTCAATGACGAACACCTTGACGCCCAGATCACCCAATAGGGTCTTGACGTCTTGCCTCCATCGTTTATTCAGCAGAGACGCCCTGGAAAGCCCGAGGCTGCTCATGTGTGCATCAGAATAAAAGAAGAGAGGCGCAAGCTGCTGCCCGTTTGGATTTAATCCTTTATAGCGGGACTGAACGTCCTGAACAGCCATTTCGCCATCAAGGTAAAGGCACGGAACGGGATTGACGACCGGCCACGGCCCGAAGGGAACGCCCCGCGTGATACTGTCAAGCATGGACATACCAACCCATGTCTTGCCGACGCCCCGCCATCCAGTCAGCAGGATGATCCGGCGCTCTGTGACGATGGGATCAATAAAGGTCTGGGTCTCTGGAAGTTCCAACCGAAGAAAATCTCCAGCACTCAGAATTCCATCCATCAGCGTCGGTTTCTGCCCTGCCATGTGTGGATTCAATGGTTTCTTGTTCAGTATAAGGGCCTCCGCAAGATTAAAGTTTGTCATGCTATGCGTCCTCACAATACAGTGAATAAATATCTTCGAGATCGTCGCCAGCCAGGATGTCCAGTCTATAATCGACGCCCGGCAGCCTGCTTATGGTCTCCGCGTATAACCAGGCCAGGCGCTCATCTTGCGGCAATCGTTTTTTTATGATGATTTGCAGCGAATGAAGGTCAATTGATTCTCGGCACAGTGATTGATAGCGGGCCTGTTTCCAGGCCTCGTATGCTTTGAGTAGTCGCCGTCGGTGTTCTTTTACCGGGTCTGGTGGTGAGGGTTTACCGGATCTGATCCCCAGGATTGACAATGCTTCTTTGAAATTGACGTTGTGGTGTTTCTGGATGAAGTCGATTGCGTCGCCATGCTCACCACAGCCGAAACAGTAGAATGATTGCTTTACAGGTGAAACCTTGAATGATGGAGTTTTTTCAGAATGGAAAGGGCATGGCGCCCAATAATCGCCGCCGCGTTGTCTCAGTTCAAGGCCTTCTCGCTCCATGATGCTCAGGATATCCGGCTTCGCTTCGATCATTGCTGCCCCCAGCGGATCAGCCGGCGGACCCAGCCGATATGCCCGGGCTTCAAAAGTCGATGCAAGGCCCGTTCAAGAATTTCCTGATCCCCATCTGTTACTGCATTCAGATAGACGGCGCGCAAATATCCGTTTGAAGTAAATTCAAGATTCGCCGTGATCCTTGCCGATGATCCAGGTCTGGTTTCTTTCGGCGTCGGTATCATCCCGTTGGCTCCTGATCGAAGGAGATCCGCCGCGATTCCATCTTTGCGATAACGTCCGATAACCGATAGCGGATTGACCGCGCTGAAATTTTACAGTAAGGAAGCCCGCGCCGTAGGTGGCGCTCATTGCGAAGAGTGGAAACGGCCCGGCCCGTAAGAGCAGACACTTCCACTTCAGTCAAATAGGGTTTCTTGAGCAGTTCGGTGACGTTCTCAATTTTGGCCTTCTCCTGAGTGTGATTCATGGCTGTACCTCCCCACCAGATGCAATCCGTTCGATCAAGGCGCGTATATCCTCGGCACGCCAGGCCGTACAGCGTGTAGACAGCTTCACGGGGTGAGGGTAGTGCCCGTTTTTGACGCCAGCCCACCAAGTGCTTTTCGATACGGGGATGATTGCAGAGATGATCTGGGAAAGCCGGAGAAAGCCGGTTTCGGGTATGGTGATTCTATTTCGTGTATCCATAGGATGTCTCCGTTCTGTGAGGTTTTGAGACATCCTATAACGACGTTTATGTGGTGTCGATTTAATTACCCTGTTTTTTAAAATAGGGCATTTTCAGGCGCAAACGTTCGTATTCATCATTTGCTTTTGGTGTAAGCTCAAAGTCACCATGCAAAACAGTGGCAGGACATGATCCGTCCCAGCCAATACAGGGAGCCTTTTCTTTGGTAAGCGGGTCTAATTGAATACATGGCTCAGTCTCGCCAGTGGATGGGTCGATGAGGCACCGTACCTCTCCTGTGGCGGGGTCTATGATGGCTGTTTTATCGGGCCACTCCCCTTTATTCCGAAGCAGGAAAGATGCAAGCTCCTCGGTGCTAGCACCTTTGTTGGGGATTCTCTCCCTAAGAGACCTTTTTGTGTATCTTCCTCGCCCCTTCCTAATATTCCTAATAGCCCAGTTTTCATGGATTTGCTCGATCCTATCTTGCCCAAGCGCGTTTCCATAAGAATCAGTCCTTCCTAAAACCTCCTTTGCTTGTTTACCGACAGCCTCATAAACCTTACTAGGTCCCTCATTAGCTACATTACGTCGTGACAATCCCCACCAAATTAGGGTATCGGCTGTGCGCGCTATAATCTCATCTGCCTCAACATTAGCATCATCCCTTGGTCGTCCACGCCGCTGCATATCGATCGCGCCTCCTGTTGCGCCCTGGTGGTTAATAGGGGAAGCGGCCCCAGGAAAGGCCGTTTTCGGGTGCGCTCCCTATCCCCTTCTCATATTTATTATGCTCCTGTCGCCTCCTGGCCAGGCTCCTCATCCTTCGTCTTTGCCGCTTCCTCAATGATGTTCCCTGCCAATGTAGATGCCTTTCTCATGGTTTCATCCCGAAGATGCGCGTAGCGCTGGGTCATCAAGGGGCTCTTGTGGGTCAGCATTTTCTGGAGGGTATACATATCCACTTGGCCAGATGAAGCAAGCATAGAGGCGTAGGTATGACGAAGGCCATGTAAGGCCCTGAAGCTGTCCGGGATACCGGCCGCTTTTTTGATAGGATTCACGCGGCGCCGGATGTCCGCAAACGGCTTGCCGTCTCCCCTGACAAAGACATTCTCTGCCGTCCGGGGATGGTTCATTAAGATCTGATGCACCTGACTGTTAAAGGGTATTTTTTGGCTCTTCCCACCCTTAGGATTCCGGATATCAATAAATCCATGGTCAAAGTCAATATCTTCCCATTTCAGCTTAAACAACTCCCCACGCCGCATGCCTGTAAATAAAGCCATGCGCATGACATTGGCAGCCTCAATGTCTATTGATTCGTCTATGGCCTTCAGGAGGCTTTTAAGCTGATCCTGGGAAAGGTCCTCGGTCGTGATATTGTCTACCCTGATAGTATCCACGGGGAAGGGTAGGACCTGGCAAAGCTGCCTTTTTGTGCCAAAGGAAACGAGGCGCTTTAAAAGTCCAAGGACGTGCTTCACGGTTTGAGGCTTCAGATTTTTGGAGAGGTTGACACGCAGCCGGTCAACGTCAAGACGGATGATGTCTTTGGGCTCTTTATCGCCCAGGGTAGGCTTTAAATGCTTTTCAAAGCGGCCTTTGTCTGTGCGAATGGCTTTTGTATCGGGCTTATTTTCCGCATAGGCAGACCATAAGCGGCTCAGGGTCCATGCCTCAGGAATGGCCTTCTGAGATTCTCTGACTTGTTTCCTGGACATCCGCCTCCCTTCAATCCGATCTGATCTGATCCGACTCGCTTTTGCAGATGTCATATCATCGGCATATTGCCGGCCGACTTTTTCTTCCTGATTTTTTCCGTCTTTCTTAAAGATAATGTAGAACACTTTTTCGATTCCCTTGCCGCCGATCCTGGCAGCCTTGCGAAAAAAAACGCCCGGGTATTCAGTTTTAAATCGCTTCATATTTTCCCCCTGTTCAGTCAGTCAAAAGTTAAAGCCGGAGTCCAATTTTCCAACCATATTTCCAACCTCTGGGACAAATATACAGGTATTTTGTAGTATGTCAAGGGAAAAAGTAGCATCTCAATATGTTGAATTTACATAAGTAAAAAAGACGATACGGTAAATCACGGTAAAATAGCGAATCCGGCCTGTCACGCCGGAGGCCGAGGGTTCGAGTCCCTTCGACCCCGCCAAATACGCCAAGGGGTTAGAAATCATCTAACCCCTTTTTTTATTGCCTTCATAAGATAATAGCGGTTGACAAGCCTGTCTGAATTAAAGACAATATCTTGAAATTAATTACATTTCTGTTGTGCTCATGCTCGATGGTTTAATAAAGGGGGAGCGTTTATGCCGGAACAGTCACTGAAATCCTATGACTTCCGAATCGCTTACGGCCCGTCAGACGACCGCCTCCAGGAGTTTTATATCCCTGCTCTATCCCGCAGTATACGCTATGACTGTATTGCGGGATTCTTTTCCCCTTTCACACTGGCTGCTGCCGGTGTAGCCCATCTGATCAGAAACCAGGGAACCATGCGCCTGCTTGCCGAAGTAACAATGGATGAAGCCGATGTGACCACTGTTCGGAAGGGGCATGAACTGGCTGAGATTCTGAAAGATAAACTCCTTCCTCTCCTTGACATAAAGGATCCATTGATCAAGCGGCCATTGGAAGTCCTCGCCTGGATGGCCGCCAATGAAACCTTGCAGATCCGGCTGGTTTTGCCCCAAAAAAACGGGAGAATCCTTTCCGTATCAGAGGCCAGGGATTATGATCCTCCATGGATAGGTATTTTCACGGACGGTAAGGGCCAACAGATTGCTATGCACGGATGGCTGAAAAACGACGAGCAGTCTTTCGTTTTTAAATCTTGGGATGCCAGTGCCCCTTATTTAGCCATCGTCCGGCAACGTTTCGAAAATCTCTGGGAAGGCAAGGAAGCACGCTGGACAACGTTGCCCCTTCCTGCCCTTGTTATGGATCGCCTGATTCAGTTGCGTCCTCTGAAATCACCAGTCCAGGATACTCTGGAGAATGTTTCTCCGGTCAAACCGGCAATAGCGGCCGGCCTGAAGGAAAAGCTTTTCTTCCAATTCCTGCGAGATGTTCCTCAATTTTCTGGCGATCAAGCCTTGCCATCACCTTCGGAGCTGGAGAAGGTGCTGACCGGGTCCGAGACATTGAAATCCTGTTGGGAAAGGCATCCCGAGATTCGCGATGCCTGGTATCTGCGCTGGCAGGGGAAACGGTTTGAGGCGACTTTTTATCGGGAGATCTTCGACCGTGACCCGGAACTCCTGCGTTTTCTCAGCCATGGTGAACCTCTGTTGCAGAGCCTTTTACAAGGAATCACCGCATTAAAAAATCCAGAAGCATGCCATGTTCCCTTGGTTGGATATACCGTTGAAACACCCAGCCCCTTGGTGGCCTATTATTGCCTTCACGGTGGAGAAATAAAACCGGTAGTTACACTTGCAGAGTTGGAGGCTGTTTTCCAGGCACGGCTGCCGGAAGGTGGAACGGCTGTTACTTTAGAGGTCCGGGCGCGGGAGCACTTTAATGCCATAGTCAGGAATCGTTTGAAAATCCAGGTGCAGAAACATCAGACCGCTCATAGGGCCACCTTACGCGCGCTTGAGGAACAGGGAAAGAGAATTCTTGTCAAAGCGGCGATGTGCGACATTGCACGGGCCAGGCATGCCACGCTTTTCGATCAGAACCTCATTGCCGCAGGCTTTGATGAAGAAACCATCCTGCGCCAAGGGGGGAAAAGTCCCCTTCTGGCCAGCCTGCTTTCGCTCATCGATATGGGCAGGCTTAAGCCGGCGTTGCCAGACCCGTTCTGGCCGGAAGTTGATGGAAAGCCGGAAAAAACAATCAAAGCCATTGAAGAAGCTCTGCAAAAAAAAGCGAAGGAACTGCTCAAGGCACTGATGGAATGGAAAGATAAGACTAGGGAAGATATCAAAAATCCGACTGTTTCCGTGCAGCTTTTTTATAAAAATGTTCAGAAAGAAAAGCCCCCGTTGATGCTGGTGATTGCCCCACCGAAGAAGGAGCGGTTTACACGCTATCTG
>Ga0182011_10003587_pt1 | contig 12684 bp, 9 predicted proteins | sample 711E1DmetaG_FD_120481 | JGI IMG/M metagenome (GOLD analysis project Ga0182011, IMG submission 120481) | Permafrost microbial communities from Stordalen Mire, Sweden - 711E1D metaG | ecosystem: Environmental > Terrestrial > Soil > Wetlands > Permafrost | place: Sweden: Stordalen | collected... | reverse complement strand
CGGCGGTCGTTCGAGGCAGTCATCGTGCGAGCAAGCTCCGTTGCGTGCGCTCGAGAGAGCGCACTGTGCGGTTACGCCCGCCGGTTTGACGCCGTCCGTTGGAAGGGCACTACCTCAAGACGACTCCGGCTACAACTCGATAATACATCAACTTGCAAATGCAATACCACATTCGCGGCTAATCTCGGCCGCCCGCCCGAAGGTCCCACTCTTGTGAGGTACGGTTGACTGAGGTGCAGACGGCCCCGACGAGCGCCAAGATGAGCGGAGCCGACCTCGCAACGACATGCGCAAGGGTGCTAGCCTCTATCTGACACGTCTCGTTCTACGCGTCGCTGCCTGCCGCACTGCATAGTGCGTTCGTTCTCCGAGCCGCCAGCTCGACAGTTCTAGCGAGGGAAAGAGGCTCCAATGCCGCTCTTCGGGCCCCCCGACATTCACCAGTTGGAGGCCAAGAGAGACGCCCAGGGTCTTATCAAGGCGCTCGCCTTCAAGGACCCCGCGATCCGCAGGGCTGCGGCCGAGGCGCTTGCGCCGATGAAAGACCCCCTCGCCGTCGAGCCACTTGTGGGGCTTCTGAGGGACGAGAATCCCGGCGTCCGACTCGCCGCTGTCGCGGCTCTCTCAGCGCGGGGCGGGTTCCGCGTGGTAGAGCCGCTCGTGGGTGCTCTCGAAGACGCCGATCCGGATGTTCGGGTCACGGCTGCCACGGCCGTCTACCGCCGCCTGATGACCGACCCGGACGCGGAGGCGCGGCGAGCAACCGCCGCTGCGCTCGGTCGGATCCGTGACAGACGCGCCGTCGAGCCCCTGGTCAAGGGCATCAGGGACGCCGACGAGACCGTCCGTGTGGCCGTGATAAAGGCCCTCCAGGCGATCGGCGAGATCGATGCGGTGGTGCCCTTGACCATCGTCCTGGCCCAAGAGCAGTCCCGCCAGAAGTCGACCGGGCGATCCAACCTTGCTGTCGAGCGTGCCGCCTCGCAGGCGCTCGATGCACTCTGCAACGAAAAGGCCATCGAGCCGTTGAAGTCGGCTCTCCAGCACGACGATGCCGACGTCCGAGAGCTCGCTGTCCGGCGCCTGGCACGCATTGGATCGCCCCTGGTTGCCGAACCGCTGGCCGCCTGTCTCACCGACGAGGATCCGGTCATCCGGCGAACCGCCGCGAGAGGCCTCGGGGAGATCGGCTGGCAGCCGCCGGCGGACGAGACCGGCGCTCGCTACTGGGCCGCCCTGCGCGAGTGGCGCCGCTGCGCCGAGTGCGGCCCCGCAGCTATTCCGCAGCTCCTTTCATCGTTCGACCATGTGGACGCACTGGAGCAGGCCGACATCCTCGCCGCCCTGGCCCAGCTCGGCTGGGAGCCGGTGGAGGCCGACGCCACAGCCGCCCACTTCTGGGCCGCGCAGGGTCGCTGGGACAAGTGCATCGAAGTGGGCGAGCCTGCCGTGGAGGCCCTGGACGGCATCCTTCGCAGCTCCCCCAGGTGGCGGGATCGAGTCGGTGCGGCCGAGGCCCTGGCCCGCATCAACCAGCCGCGGAACGCGCCATTCGCGCGCCTCGATCTGGTCCAACGTGCCCTGGCGATCGTCGACGGCGAAGGCAGCGACGAGGACAAGATCGGCCTGCTCGAGGCGCTCCTGGCCGACGAGCATGAGTTCGAGCCCGACGGGGAAACGGTCGAATGGTGCAAGTGCGGCTACCCGGCGACCAGGGTGCGGATTGACGGGCTGCGCGAGCCGATGGCCGACCTGCTCGGCTTCGAGCAGAGCTCGAGCAACGCCACCACCTACTACTGTCCCAGCTGCGACACGCGCAGGACTACCGTGGCAGGCTAGTCCATCGCCGGACGGCGATCGGGATGCGTGGCGGTTCCGTCAGGCGGGCCGATCGTGGTCTAGCTCTAAGACGCCGCGGGGAGCAAGGCCGCCCAGACCGCGCCGGCTATCAGGAACGGTCCGAACGGTATGTAGCTGTGCAGGGTCACGCGCCGCGCGATCAGCAGGGCGAAGACGATCACCCCGCTGAGCATGGCGCCGGCGAAGACCGCCAGGACGATTCGCACGAGCCCGGCGAGGAGGCCGGTGGAGACCAGGAACTTGACGTCGCCGAGGCCAAATGCACCCTCGCCGAAGGGCAGCGACGCGACGAAGAGCAGGCCCGGAACCGCGATCGCGCCGAGCACCGCCAGCCAGGCCGGCGAACGCGACACCAGCGAATCCCCGCCCGACGCCAGAGCCACCACGCCCAGAACGATCAGAGGCAGCGTCACGATGTCCGGCATCAAGCGCTGGTCGAGGTCCGTGGCCATGAGCAGGACGCATGCCGCGAAGAAGGTCGCGAACAGCAACCGCTCCCCGGGATCGCCGAAACGTGTCGGGACCGCGGCCAGCGCCGCCATCGCGAAGACGGCCACTATCGGCGTCCGCCAATCCACGTTTCGGACAGCTCCATCCTCGTGGGCCGGCCAGCGGGCCGCGATGCGGTCTGCCGCCACTCCCCACAAGAGCCCGGCCAGACCGAACACAGGAGCGAGCGGGTCGAGCCCGGCCGTCAGTGACGGCATGTGGCCTCCTTCTGTCGGCGGCGCTCGGTGCGCCCAGTTGCGTTCGGTGGCATCCGCCGCCGACCGCAAGTACGGTATCGAGCAGCGAGTCTACCTGGCTCCGGCCAGGGCCAGCTCAACGAGCGTGGCGTGGGACACGCCCGTGGCGCCGACCGGGGCGTAGGCGGTCTTCTTGCGGAAGTAGGCCGTGCCGGCTATGTCGAGATGGACCCATGGCACGGTCACGAACTCGCGCAGGAAGAGAGCGCTCTTGACCAGGCCGCCGTCCGCGGAGCCCGTGTTGGTGAAGTCGGCATACCAGCTGTCGAGGTCCGGGCGGTATTCATCGATCATCGGCAGCTGCCAGTACCGCTCCCCTGCTCGCTCGCCGGCCGCCGCCACGGCGTCGTACCAGGCCTGCGGCGTGCCGAAGGCGCCGGTCATCTGATCGCCCAGAGCCCGAGCCACGGCGCCGGTCAGGGTCGCGATGTCGACAAGGTGCGTCGCCCCAATCTTCTCCGCGTAGCACATCGCGTCGCCCAGGATCAGCCGGCCCTCGGCATCGGTGTTGATGATGTCCACCGTCTTGCCGTTCATGGCCTTGACCACGTCGCCCGGTCGGGCCGAGTGGGGACCGGGCATGTTCTCGACGGCCGGCGCGATCGCCAGGAGCGGTGTGCCGGGAGCCAGCCGGGCCACTGTCGCGATGGCCGCGATCACGGTGCAGGCACCGGTCTTGTCCATCTTCATCTCTTCCATCTGGGTGGCCGGCTTGATGCTGATGCCGCCCGAGTCGAAACAGACGCCCTTGCCGACGATCGCCAGCCGCCGGCCGGCGGCGTCCTTCGCGCCCTCGTCTCCGGACCGGAGCACGATCATCCGGGGCGGGTTGTCACTGCCGGTCCCGACGGCCAGGAACATACCCATGCCAAGCTCGGCGGCCCGGGCCGGCTCGATGACATCGATGAAGAGGCCGTGGCGCTCGGCGATGGCGCGGGCCTCGTCCGCGAGCACTTCCGGCGTTACGTCGTTCGCGGCGCGGTTGTCCAGGAGTCGAGCGAGGTTCGCACCCTCGCCGATGATCGCGCCACGTTCGGCCGCCCGCTGCAGGGCAGCCGCGTCGGCGCCGGGCGCAACGAGAATCAGCTCTTCGAGCGCGGGCGGCGCTTTCTTGTAGTCGGCGCGGTAGATCGTTGCGGGCTCGAACTCCCCCTCTACGACGCCACGCGCCAGCAACTCGGCGACCGTGGCCGCTCCCCCGTCGATCCGCTCACCGAGGTCGCCCAGCCAGATGGCGAGCGTCTTCACGCTTCGGCCCGCCAGACGCCGCTCGATGGCCGAACCGATCCGCAGGATCACCTGTCGTGTGATCGTCTCGGCGTCACCCGCGCCGATCGCCAGCAGTCGTCCGGCGCGAAGCTGCCCTCCGGCCGCGACGACCGACGCATAGCGCTCGGCCTTGAGATCGCCGAACGCGGCCAGCGCCGAGAGCTCGCCGCCGGCGCGCCTGTCTATCTCGGCCAGAGCACCTTCAAGCGCCGGCTCGCCCACGAACGGAACGGCGAGCACATCCGCGGGAACGTCCCAGGGCTGATCGACGACAACACGCAAGTGCATGGCCAGGGCCCTCCGGCCGAGCGGCTTGTCGGGGTGCCGCCGACCCATGGCGTCGGCCCGGTGCCGGCGCGGTGTTGTCCCTAAGTCTATCGACTCGGTGCCGGTGTGCTGGTCCGAGGGGCGCGGCTACGGTCGGGCGCGGCTACGGTCGGGCGCGGCTACTCGCCGAAGACAGTCCCGCCGGTCAGGTCCGCCAGGGCGTTGGTCAGCTGGCCTTTGGCCGTCTCGATCGATATGCCGTCGGCGGTCAGATTACCGGCCACCTCCAACACGACGGCCTCGAGAGCATTGTTGCTGCCGCGCAGGCTCTTCGCGGCCGCGTCCTCATTCCGGAGCGCAGCCGCAACCTGCTTGGTCATCAGGCCTTTGGAGTCGATCATCGCCTGCCACAGCAGGCGCAGCGCGCTGTCCATCTGCGTTGTCAGGGTCAGCCACTTCGTCAGCTGCGAGACGTCGGTCGCGGTCGACAAGACGCTCGCGATCGTCCCCGCGTCCGCGATGGCGGCCGAAGCCTTGCTGAGCTCGGCCAGCGCCTGTGGATAGCGACCACTGGTCGCCAGCTTCAGGGCGTCGGCTCCAAGCGAGTCGTGTGTGTCGATGTCGTCCTTGACCGATATTGCCGTCTGGCTGCCGTCGACGATTCCCTGCCAGTCGTCGTGGAGAGGCGCGACCGATGTGACGGCCAGGCAGACCTTGTGATAGCGATCGACCATGGCGGGGCTGTTTGTCTTGGTAAGGCTCTCCTGGAGAGTGGCGTCCCAATCGGCGCACTGCATCCTGCTGCTGAGATCAGCCGCCTCCGCGTCGATCGAGTTGACATTGTTCCAGCCCGCGTCCCAGGCCGCCTTGAGACCGGGCTCGTTGAGCTGGGTCAGATTCGCCAGCGTCTTGCGGGCCTGGGTGCCGAGCGAATCGACGTCGTCGTTGAGCCTGGCGAGATCGCGAACGTCAGCGTCGAGCCTCGTCGAGAGCTGCTGATCGGCCGCCCAGGTCAGTTCCGGCCGCGCCCCGCTGGACGGCGAATGCTCGCCGGCCGCCACGATTCCGGCCGACCCCAGGGCGAGACCACCGGCGAGGGCGAGCCAGCCCAGACGAACCAGGAAGTGGCCGACCAGTGTCCGCAATCGGTCTCCCCAGCCGAGCTGGTAGCCCTCGTCATAGAGGTCATCGTCGTCGCCGTCGATGTCGAAGGCGGAGCCATATCCGGCTAGGTCGCGCTCTTCGATCGGTCGGAGGCTCGAGCCGGAATTCGGCCGGGGCGGGAAGCTGGCAGTCGTCATGATTTCGGCGATGCTACACCGCCGGGGCCCGACCCGGATTGGGAACGAGTGCTCTACGGCAAGATCGCGCATTCGACGTAGGGAAAGCCCCTCAGTCACTCGCGCCGTCAACCGAAGCCGTCATTAGGCGTAATCGGTTCCTGTCCACCCACTTGCCATATGCCTCTTGTGTGACGCTCCGGAGGAAATGGTCGTCTTGGATCGGCTGAAGATGACGAGGATCCTGCAAGGTCTTCGTGCGAGCGTCCGGCCCCGCGACCTGTTGGGCCGGGTGCAACTGCTGCTCCTGGCTTTCGCCATGGCCAACCTGGTCGGGGCGTTGGTCGTCGCTGTGGCTTCCGGCCCCGGCCTGATGCTTCTCTACGTGGCAGGCATCGCCGCACCGCCCGCCCTCGCGCTTACCTGGCTCCACGTGTACCGGCGCCGCGATGTCGACATTGCCTCCGACCTGGCCGTCATCACCGCGGTCTGCGTGTTTGCCGTCGCCGTCGACGTGCGCTGGAGCTACGAAATCATCGCTGTCCTGACAGCGGCCGTCTTCTTCGGATCCGCATATGGTTCCATGAACCGTGTCCTGGTCCGGACGGCGCTCCTTTCGGCTGTGGCCATGGGCCAGGGTCTGACCGATGCGACGTCCTTCACCACGGCCTGCGGATTCGTCGTCGGCTTCGCGGTTGTCTCGTGCCTGATGCATGGCATGGTCAGCTCGATCGAGCGATACGAGAAGACGGCTCGACGGGAGCAGGTGCTGGCCGCGACCGGGCTCGACCTCGTGGTCGCCGGCGACCTGGCAGCCATCTTCGCAGCTACCGTCGAGGGTGCCCACGCCCTGTGCGCGGGGATCCCGGGCTCACGCGTCAGCCTGGCCGTGGCTGAGGATTCGGCCGGTCCGCCTCCCATATTCCGCATCGTCGGCGCGGCCGGGCACCGGGCCGACGAGATACCGGGGGCTGTTCTCGAAGTCGGCCAGCTGACCTCGGCGGGTCAGGGACTGGCCGATCAACGCGCGTTCCGGGCCCATGTCGACGAGACGACCCGACCTGCAACCACCAACCCCGCCGCCGCGCCGTCCGGCACGGCTGCGCCTGCCGATCCGACCGGGGCAAAGCAAGCGCGCTTCCTTCCCGGCCCCGTTCTGCTCACTCTCGTCAAGGTCGCCGGGGTTGCCCGCGGGGTTGTTGTCGTCGAATCGCCGAATCCCTTCGGAGACGACCTGCCCGGGGCCATCCGGGCCCTCGCCAGCCAGGCCTCCCTGGCCGTCTCCCGAATCGACCTTCAGCAAGAGGCCGTAGCCCGCGAGAGTTCGGAGCGGTTCCAGGCCCTGATCCAGAGCTCCAGCGACATCATCAGCATCGTCTCGACCGACGGGCTCGTGACCTATCAATCCCCTTCGGTCTGGCTGATCTTCGGATACGAACCGGAGGCCCTGCTGGGAACCAACCTTTCTGTGCTGGTCCACCCCGACGATGTGGAACGGGTCGTGAGCCAGTTCCGCGAGGTGGTCTCCGAGCCCACCTCGTCGCGCGTATGCGAGTGCCGACTGCGCCACACCGATGGATCGTGGCGCTACACCGAAACCCGCATGACCAACATGCTCGACGTGCCGGCCGTCGACGGCATCGTCTTCAACACCCGCGACGTGACCGAAAGGCACACGCTCGAAGACGAGCTGCGCCACCAGGCATTCCACGACGCGCTCACGGGGCTGGCCAACCGCGTCCTGTTTGCCGATCGTGTCGAGCATGCCCTCGTGTCGGCCAGGCGCGACGGCACCACCGTTGCCGTGTTGTACTGCGACATGGACGGCATCGACCGCCTCAACGATGGTTTCGGGTATCGGTCCGGCGACACGGCGCTGACGATGGTGGCCGACCGGCTCCGCGCCATCGTCCGGGGCCAGGACACGGTCGCTCGTTTTGACGGCCACGAGTTTGGACTGCTGCTGGACAGGCTTCCCTCGCCGTCGGACGCAACGGTAGCCATGCAGCGGATCATGGACACACTGCGTCTGCCCCTTCCGCTACCCGGCGCGTCGGTGGAACTCCAGCCCTATATCGGCATAGCCGTGGGAATCGCCGGCGGGGCCACAGCCGAGGACCTGCTCTGCAACAGCGCCCTGGCGGTGCACGTTGCCCGGGCCTACGAAGGGGGCTTTGCCATCTTCGACCCGGACATGCACGCCGACGCGATCCGCCGAATCGAAGTCGAATCGCAGCTGCGGGCGGGCATCGAGAAATCCCAGTTCGTCCTCTACTACCAGCCCACGGTCGACCTCCGAACCGGCCGCCTCACCGGTGTCGAGGCGCTCATGCGCTGGCTCCACCCCGGCCGCGGCGTCGTTCCGCCGATGGAGTTCATCCCCCTGGCCGAGGAAAGCGGCCTCATCGTTCCGCTCGGTCAATGGGCCATCCAGGAGGCCTGCCGGCAGATCCGAGTGTGGCAGCAAGAGATCCCGGCGGGCGAGCCGATCACCCTCAGCGTGAACCTATCGGCCCGCCAGCTGCGCCACCCCAACATCGTCCGCGACATCGCCGACGCGCTCGACGACTCAGGCCTGCTGCCGAGCCGCCTGATCCTCGAGATCACGGAGAGCGTCCTCATGATCGACACGGCCGCGACGCTCAGCCGCCTATTCCAGCTCAAGTCGCTGGGCGTGCGGCTCGCGGTCGACGATTTCGGAACCGGCTACTCGTCATTCGCGTATCTCCGCCGCTTCCCGGTCGACATCCTCAAGATCGACAAGTCGTTCGTCGATGGCGTGGCCACAGAGCCGACGGCCAGCGCCCTGGTCGACGCGATGATCCGCATCGGCAAGACACTGCGCCTCGAGACGGTGGCCGAGGGTATCGAGCGGGTTGAGCAGGCCGATCGACTGCGGACTCTCGAGTGCGACATCGGCCAGGGATACCTCTATTCGCGTCCGCTGCCGAGCGACGCGATCTCGGCATTCCTCCGCGATCGGACGGCCGATCTGCGAGCGGATGCAGCCTAGGGTCTGTCAGGGCGAGCAGGGGCGGCGAGAGCGGCGGCGAGTCAGAGGACGCCGATCTGGTGGGCAGCAGCCTGTTCGCGGTGGAAGCCTATTGCGGAGCCGGGCCCAGCGTGTCGCCGCTGGCTCGTCCCGGGCCGGTCGCCTGGAGGCGCGATTTCAGCGCGAGTATTCGGCCGCAGGCCTCATCGATACGCGACTCCGCGATGTCCCCCCGCGAAACCGCATCCAGGATGACTCTGACTGCATCCGGCCCGCGGTCGTCGCTGTAGGGGACGTAGTCCAGCTCGTTGCTGAACAGCAGGAGGTCGATGCCGGCGTTGATCGCCATGATGGTGCCACGCTCGAAACCGACCGTCTCCCAGATCGCCCCCATCTCCATCGCGTCAGAGATGGCGACCCCGTCGAAGCCCATCTGCTTCCGGAGCACGCCGTCGATGACCTTGTGAGAAAGACAGCCCGGCAGGTCGGGGTCCAATTCCGGGTGGGTGATTCGCGTGGTCAGGACCGCATCGAGGAGACCCTCGCCGATGAGCAAGCGGTATGGCTCGAGCTCGTCGGACGAGCAACCTTCGCTCACTTCGCCCGGACCTGTCACGTTGGGGCGCAGGAGACCGCCCATCCCCGGGAAGTGCTTCGCGGCGGTCAGGACGCCCAACGCTCGATGGGCCAGGATGAACTCGCGGGCGTGGGCAGCCACGAGAGCCGGGTCCGAGGAAAAGGCCCGGCGGCGCGCGCCCACCGCCAGGTTGGACGGGTTCAGAAGGTCCACCACCGGGGCCAGATTCATGTCGATGCCGACATCTGCCAGCTCGGCCGCGATCTTGCCGGCGGCGGCTCGCGTGAAAGCGAGATCGTTGCGCTCGCCCATCACGCCGGCCGGCGTGGTGGGACCGAAGCCGAACTTCTCCTTGAGGCGATGGTAGGCGCCGCCCTCCGCGTCCACGGTCACCAGGACCGGCAGCTCGTTCGCGGCCTTGAGCGCGGTGATCAGACCGCGCAACTGCTCGCGCGACTGGATATTGCGCGGCTGGCTCGTGTGTGCGTCCACGTCGTAGAGAACGACCGCCCCGACGGTCCCCTCGGCAATGCACCGAAGCACCGGATGGGCTTCGATCGCGGTTATCCCACGGAAGCCGACCAGGATCATCTGGCCGATTCGGTCGCGCAGATTCTCCGGCATCCCGAGCGGCGGTCGTTGCGCCTCCGAGTGCGCGGTAGCGGGAACTCGAGCGTCCAAGTTCTGTCCTCTAGGGTGGCTTGATGTGCGCGGCACTGACCGGTCCGGCGCGAGAATCGTGTCCTGCATTCTAGCGCGCCGCATCCGCCGAACGACGCAGAATGCTCGCAGTCCGGTTGTCGGCTCCTCGCCGCGTCAGTCCCGAGATGTGTCTCGTGCCAGGCGGTCCAGAGCCGCCGCAAGCTCGGCCGCGTCCGCGGCGATTTCGGTGGGCTGATCCGCCGGGTCCAGGGCTGCAACCTGGGCCCGAGTCGTGACGCCGGTCAGCATCAAGACCGACCGTGCCCCCACGGCGTGGGCCGCTGGCAGGTCCGTGACCAGGCTGTCGCCGATCATGACCGCCTCCGCGACGTCGCGCCCGGCCGCTCGGGCGGCCACCTCCAGCAGCAGCGGCCCGGGCTTGCCGATCGAAATCGGCGCGCGGCCGGAGGCAGTCTCGATGGCAGCGACGATCGAACCTGAACCGGGCATAAAGCCCTTCTCCATCGGATAGACCGGGTCGCGGTTCGTAGCCATGAATCGTGCGCCTGCTCGAACTGCCTCGGCGGCGCAGGCCAGTCGGCCGTATGTGAAGTCGAGATCGAGACCGACGACAACCGCATCGACCGACCCGACGGCGGCGGCGGCGTCTCGACCGTTCTTCTGCCAGCGATCCGCCGCAGCGCCCGACAGGACGACTTCGATGCCGACGTCTCCGATCTCGTGCACCAGACCGGGGCCGCCCACCACGAGGGCGCGCTTGACCGGCGGCTCGAGGTCGCGCAGGTACAGTGCCATGGCGCGGGCGGACGAGACGATCAAGTCGGGCGTCACCGGTGCACCCATACTCTCGAGGCGCGTAACGTAGTCGGCGCGGTACCACATCGAGTTGTTGGTCACGTACACGACGTCGTCGCCGGCGGCCACACGAGCGGCCAGCACGGCGGGGACGCCGGGCACGGGCTCGGCGCCGCGGTAGACGACACCATCGAGGTCGACGAGAAGCAGCATGACCAGGATGCTACCGGAGCGGCGCCCGAAGCGCGGGGCCGTGGCGGCGTCACGCGGGGCCGTGGCGGCGCCATGCGGGGCCGTGGCGGCGAGGCGCGTGGCGCCGGCGGGACGCTCGGCGGCGAGGCGCGTGGCGCTGCGCTCGGCGGCGAGGGGCGCGGCGGCGCTGCGCTCGGCGGCGAGGGGCGCGGCGGCGCTGCGCTCGGCGAGCCCGGAGCCGCGGCCCCGGTCGCGGTTGTTCCATGCCTGACGACCGAAGGGTTCTCGAGGGCGTCGAGCGGCTCGTCGTGGACGGCACGAACCTCCTCCACTCGCTCGGTCGGTCGTCTGCGCCGTTGCCGCCCGCGGCGCTGATCGGCCGCCTGCGGGCAATCGTCCCGGCGGGCGTCGAAGTCGTCGTGGTGCTCGACGGCTCCCCGGAGCACGGGCTCGTTTCGCGGCGAGTCGCCTCTGGAGTGGAGGTTCGATACTCCGGCCGATCCACTGCCGACGACCTGATAACGCACCTCGCCGAGCACGATTTCGCCGCGGCAGTGGGCGGCCTGCTCGTCGTGACCGACGACATCGCGCTGACCGCCGCCGTTCGGCGCTCGGGAGGGCGCACCGTCCGCAACGGCTGGCTGATCGATCGGCTCGGACGCCAGCGGCTGTCGGCGCCCTCGGCCGGCCGACCGAACATGGCTCCGCCCGAAGCCGGGCGCGGGTCGGCGGGATCGGCCACAGGCATCGGCGCCTCACCGACGCGACGCCGCGCGGGCGGCGGCGGTTCATCCGGCCCCGGCTCGCGCGACTCGGCCGGCGCGGCCGATTCGGAGTCCCCTCGCTGGTCTCCGGGACGCGGCGCCACCCGCAAGGTCGGCAACGGCCGCCGGCGGCCCGGCACCGGCAGGTAGCGGGGCGGGGCGGGGCGGGGCCGACGCAACGCTGGGCGCTGGCGTCCGTCGCCGACGCAAGGCGGCCCGCGGCGACCGTCGCAGACGAAACGCGGCTCGCCGGCGACAGCAAATCCAGCGATAAGCGGCCCGCATCATCCTGCGAATGTGAACCGCGCCAGGATCGGCAACACCTTCCGCGCCATCCGAGTCGAGCTACGTCTACGCCAGTCAGACGTCGCCGGACGCGCCGGCGTCTCCCAGCAAACCGTTTCCGACCTCGAATGCGGCCAGTTTGGTGGACTCTCGATCGACACGTACTGCCGCATCGCGGAGACTCTCGACGCGGACGTTCCACTCTCTCCTCGCTGGCGCGGGCCCAAGCTGGACCGGCTACTCGATCGCCGGCATGCCCTGCTACAGAATGAGACCGCGGGGCTGCTGACAGGACTTGGGTGGGAGGTCCGCACCGAGTTCTCGTTCAATCGCTATGGCGATCGAGGATCCGTCGATCTCCTGGCCTGGCGACCCGACCGCCTGGCGTTGCTGATCGTCGAAGTCAAGACCGAGATCGCCGACCTACAGGAGACGCTCCGAGTCCTCGACATGAAGCGACGAGTCGTGCCAACCGCGACTCGCCTCGACTGCGGATGGGTGCCGCGCGCTATCGCCGCAGTGCTGGTCATGCCCGACGCCTCGACCCACCGCGACCTGGTGGACCGTCATGCTGCCCTCGTGTCGGCCTCGCTCCCGGCTCGCACCTGGGCCGTGCGCCACTGGGTCGCACAGCCGTCGGGGGACATCCGCGGCGTGTGGTTTCTCCGGAACACGGGCGCGGGCGGTGCTAAATGGAGAGTTCAGCCAACGCGGCGGGTCCGAATTGCCGCCGGGACCACCCACCTCTCATCGCCACGCTCAGCTCGCGCTCAGCCGCGCGCGGATCGTGCGGCCGACCCGTCTGAAACGAGCCGCTGAGTTCCGGCGTTCGCCGCCACGCCCCGAACTGTGGCCGAAGTTCCACTTAGTACCGCCCAGAGCGGTGTTCCGGAGTAAGTCGGTGCCGGATACCGAAAGAACGGATGCGAGGCGCCGGGAACGGATGCGAGGCGCCGGGACGCCTCCCTCGGCGTTGGGGCGTTCGGGCGTTGGG
>Ga0182011_10003586_pt1 | contig 12688 bp, 9 predicted proteins | sample 711E1DmetaG_FD_120481 | JGI IMG/M metagenome (GOLD analysis project Ga0182011, IMG submission 120481) | Permafrost microbial communities from Stordalen Mire, Sweden - 711E1D metaG | ecosystem: Environmental > Terrestrial > Soil > Wetlands > Permafrost | place: Sweden: Stordalen | collected... | reverse complement strand
GACGTCTCCTCTGACCAGGGCAACCGGGGGATCCTCCGTGGCTTCTCGGCCGCGCGACCGTGGCTTCGAGCGGAGCCATCTTAGACATCCAGCGACGGACGCAGCCGGGGCGTTGTGGTGCGAATGCGCCTGTGGCGAACGCGGGGGAGGCATCCGCTAACAACAATCTGGATGGTCCGGCCGGGGAATGTGCCCTGAACCGCGAGACTCGACGGGGGCGTGGCGGCGTCCCGCCTCCTCCTACGATCCTCCCGCGGCCAGACCGGCCGCGAACAACAATGCGAAGACCAGCGTCAGCCTGGCCGTGCCGCGGAGGACGGCATTGAGCTGGCGGGGATCGCCGTCCGCCCGAACGGCACGCCACATCGGCAGGGCGATTGGCATGGCGAGGAGCGGCAGGAGAGTCCACGGCCCGACCGCCACGGATGCGCCGCCCCCGCGTGCTAGCACGAGGCCAACCGGAACGGCCCAGGCCGCAACCAGGCAGCCGAGGTACTCGGCCCGGGCGAAGCCCTCTCCAAACGTGACAGCGAGCGTCCGCTTGCCGGCCGCTCGGTCCGTGGTTGCGTCTCGCAGGTTGTTCACCACGAGGATTGCCGTGGTCAGAGTGCCGACCGGGATGGCGGCGAGAAGGTACAGGAGCTCGATCCGGCCGGACTGCAGCTCCGCGCTGCCGGCGACGGCGACCAGCCCGAAGAAGACGAACACGAAGACCTCGCCGAGGCCGTGGTAGCCGTAGGGAAACGGACCTCCGGTGTAGGCAAGCGCGGCCAGGACCGCAGCCGCGCCCAGTGCCACGAGCACGGGCCCGCCGATGGTCGCGAGCCAGACGCCGACGATTCCCGCGATGATGAGCACCGCGGCGATGGCGGCCCCGAGCTGGCGGATGGTGACCAGTCCCGCCGCCGCGACTCGGGTCGGCCCAAGGCGGTCGGGCGTATCGGCGCCGCGCCTGAAGTCGGAGAGATCGTTGGCGAGATTGGCCGCAACCTGGAGGAGAAGCGCGACGGCCACGCAGCCGACCGCGGTGTCGAGCCGGAAAGCCGCGCCGGTAGCCCGGGCTGCCCCGAGCCCAACTATGACGCCGCTGACGGACGCCGGCAGCGTCGCCGGCCGGGCCGCCAGCAGCCACGTCCGCCCCCACCGCGCGAGGAACGACCTCATTGGCGCCGCGGGAAGAGCGAAAGCCCCGGTGCCCGATTCCACGGGGACGCCGGCCCGTCGGAGCGGACTTTACGGGTCGCGACGATCGACGCGCCGACCGGGACCTGGAGGAACACGGACACGAAGCACTCCCCAAAGGCGGCCGACCACGGGCCGGTGTCGCGCTCAGAGTAGCGCCGCTATGGGCCAGCCGCCCGGCTCCTGGCCGGCCGCCGCGATGTGCCGGGCCGGCCGGCTCCGGCGAGAGCACTCGCGCGGCGCCGTCCCGGATCACGATCCTGTCAGGGCAATGGACGCCAGGCTCTGCCGAGCAGGAGCGCCAGCGCCGCGAACAGCGCACCCAGGCCCACGAACCCGAAGCTGATCTCGGTCACGTGATGTTCCATGATGAGGTTGACCGGCAGGTTCTGGAAGACGCTATCGAGCTGGCCGGCGCTCTCGGCCGGATGGTAGATGCCGCCGGTCAGGTCGGCGATCTGCTTCAGCGTAGCTTCGTCGATGCCTCGCGGGAAGTTGCCCCCGCCTCCTCCGCCGCCGCCCCCATATCCGCCGGCCGCCCCGCCGGTCGAGCCGCCGGCCGCCACGCCGGCTCCCGGTTCGCGACCCACGAACTGGGGCCGGCACGTTGGGCTCATGGTCCCGCCGTTCGCGGTGCCGAAGCCGATGGTATAGACGCGGACGCCCCGATCCGCCGCCTGCTGGGCGGCGTCCAGCGGCGGCGTGCCCGTGTTGTTAGCGCCGTCGGTCAGCAGGACAATGATGTCGGGGGCGTAGTCGCCCTTGGGCACCGGCGCCGGTGCGGTTCCGGTCGTCGAGTCGGTCTGGCTTCTGGCCACGGACGGGTCGACCTGGGAGATGGCGTCGATCGAGGCGAGGATGCCGTCGCCGATGCCGGTCCTTCGTCCGGTCGCGAGGCTGTGGAGCGCGGAGAGTAGCGCCGACTGATCGTTGGTGGGCGACTGGACCACTTCCGCGAAGCTGCTGAACGCGACGATGCCGATTCGCGTCGACGAAGCCTGGCTCTTGATGAAGGAGGCGGCCGCGGCTTCGGCCGCTTCGAGCCGGCTTGGCGGTATGTCGGAGGAGCACATGCTGCCCGATACGTCGATCGTCAGGATGATGGTGGTCTGGTTCGTGGGCACGGCCAGGATGACCACCGGCCGCGCCATGGCGACGACGACCGCACCCAGGGCCGCCACGAAGAGCGCGAAGGGCAGGTGGCGCCGGAACCGGGAGGGCCCGGGAGCGGCCTCCCGCACGAGGGCCAGGCTCGAATAACGGACGCCCGATCGACGCTGCCGCCGCAGGCTCCAGATGTAGACGGCCACGAGCGCCGGCAGCAATACCAGCAGGGCGAGCAAACTCGACCACAGGAAGTCCATCTATCGTCGCCCTTCCAGGTACCTGAGACACCGACGCCAGGTCATGGCAGCCGACCCAGCCAGGCGAGCGAGGTCAGGCCGCCCGCGATCAGCAATACCAGGCTCAGGCCGGCGAAGAGCGCGGTAATCTCCGTCATCTGGGGTTGGATAACGAGCTGTGTGTCGAGGTTGTCGTAGATCGAGCGGAGCTGCTGCGAGTCTGCGGCGGAGTAGTAGGAGCCGCCCGTGACCTGGGAGATTCCCTGGAGCGTTGCCTGGTCGAGCTGGGTGTGAACCTGGAAGCCACTGACGGTCACGCTCGTGCCGGCCGAGCTTCCGACCCCCACGGTGTAGATCCGAACTCCCCGGTCGGCGGCGGTCTGTGCGGCGGCGAGCGGGTCGGGCGACTCGTTGTTCTCGCCGTCGCTGAGCAGGACGATGACGGCCGAGTCGTGCGTACCGGAAGCCACGGGCGTCGGCGTCGCCGTCGGCGAGGGCGCGGGCGACTGGTTGGAGTAGTAGTCGTTGGCCCAGGGCCCCGCTTCCGCCTGCGCGATCACGTTGAGCGAGGCGATGATGCCCTGACCGAGCGAGGTCCCGCGTTGCGGCGCCAGCCGGTCGATGGCAGCGTCCACCGCGGCCTGATCGTCTGTGGGCATCTGAATCGAGACGCCCGAGTCGCTGAAGGCCACGACCCCGACGGTGACACCCGACGGCTGGCGCGCCACGAAGTCCTTTGCCGCGACCCTGGCCGCTTCCATTCGAGTGGGCGTCAGATCGGTCGCGGCCATGCTGGCGGAAACGTCGAAGGCGAGGATGACGGTGCCCTCTTCTCGAGGCAGGGCCACGACGGCCTGTGGCCGGCCCAGCGCGACGGACATTACGACCAGGCCGCATAGCATCAGCGCCGGCGGAATGCGCCTGCGCAGACCAGCCAGCCGGCGTGAACGCCCTTGAGCTGGCTCCGGTCCGCCAAAGGTGGGTAGAAGTCGGCGACGCCGCCGATCGATGATCCAATACAACAGCACGCCGATCGGGATCAGCGCCAGCGACAGCAGCATGGGCGGCCAGATGAAGGTCATTGGCTACATCCGCCGCCGGCGGCGGATCGTCGCCATCCGAACGATGGCGCGGACCAGGTCGTCCTCGGTCGAGAGCGACAGCGCCTCGACCCTCGATCGTTTGAACGCGCCATTCACTTCCGCTTCGCGTCGGCTCGCCGCCGCCTCGAAACGGCGGCGGAAGCCGGCGTCATGGGTGTCGACATAGAGCCGCTCGCCGGTCTCGGCATCTTCCATGATCACCGGCCCGACGTCGGGCAGCTCGACCTCGCGCGGGTCGAGCAGGCGGACGGCGACCACCTCGTGCCGTCGATTCAGCAGGTTCAGCGGCCGTTCCCATCCGGGAACGCTGATGAAGTCGGATACGAGGAAGATCAAGGAGCGGCGCTTGATGACGCGCTGCCCTGCAGTGAGCAACGGCTTCAGGTCCGTGAATGGCGCGTTCGGCAAGCGCGGCTGCCGAAGCAGGTCGTCGATCAGGCGGAGGACCTGGTCTCGCCCGCCTCGCGCCGGGATCGTCCGCTCGACGGCGCCGCCGTAGAAGATCGCACCTACGCGGTTGCCGCGTCGGGTCAGCAACCGAGCGAGCGTCGCCACGAAATCGGTCAGGACGGTTCGCTTCAGGCGCTCGGTATCCACGCTGCCGAAGTCGACCGAGGGACTGAGGTCGAGGAGGAACCAGGCGGTGATCTCGCGGTCCTCGACGTACTCGCGGACGTATGGCGTGTTCATCCGGGCGGTGACGTTCCAGTCGATGGAGCGAACGTCGTCCCCGGGCTCGTATTCGCGCAGGTCCACCAGATCCACGCCGTTGCCGCGGAAAAGGCTCCGGTAGTCGCCCTGCAGGATCCCGTCGAGCCTGCGGACGACCTGCCAGTCGAGGCGCTCGAGGACGCGTTCCGCGACGGTCGAGGATCGCCCAGAAGCGGAGCCGGATCGCGCCGGAGTCGAGGTGAGACCCGCGGGAGGTGAGGCGGGCGTCTCTGGGGCGAAGAGTGGCCTCACCGAGGCGTGCACAAGCCGCGCCGGTCCCGCGTTGCCGAGATCCGGCGACGGGGCCCAGACGATGCCGTCAGGCGCCGGTTCGGGCATGCGAACGCTCCCGGAGCGGCACCACCGGCACCGGAACCCGCTTGAGGACCGTGGCCAGCACATCGTCCGCGGTTACGTTGTCCGACAGGGCCTCGAACGACAGGACGAGGCGGTGGCGCATCACGTCGCGGGCCATGTCGAGCACGTCCTGCGGCAGCGCGTAATCCCGGCCGCGGACGAAGGCGAGCGCCCGAGCCGTGAGGATCAGGTTGATTGAAGCGCGGGGGCTGGCCCCGTACGTGATGTAGCGCTCCAGTTCCGGCATGCCGTGCGATCCGGGCGAGCGCGTGGCCGTCGCGAGGCGCACGGCGTATTCCATCAGCGCCGGATCCACGTACACGCGATCGGCCTCCCGCTGCAACTCGATCAGGCCCTCCGTGGAGAGGACCTCTTGCACAGTTTCCAGCGGGCCCGTCATTCGTTCGACGATGACGAACTCCTCGTTTGCGCTTGGATATCCGATCAGCACCTTTAGCATGAAGCGGTCGACCTGGGCCTCGGGCAGCGCGTACGTCCCTTCGGTTTCGATCGGGTTCTGTGTCGCGAGGACGAGGAACGGGTCCGGCACCTTGTGAGTCTCGTGTCCGATCGTGACCTGCCGCTCCTGCATAACCTCGAGAAGCGCGCTTTGGACCTTGGCCGGCGCCCTGTTGATCTCGTCCGCGAGCAGGAGGTTGGTGAACACCGGACCGAGCGAGGTGTTGAACTCGCCGGTCTTCTGGTTGTAGATCCGCGTGCCGATCAGGTCGGCCGGGACGAGGTCGGGCGTGAACTGGATCCGTCTGAACTCGCCGCCGATCGCCCCGGCAAGCGTCTTGATCGCCAGCGTCTTGGCGAGCCCGGGCACGCCCTCGACCAGGAGATGACCCCTCGCGAGGAGTGCCACCGCCATCTGCTCCAGGAGGTGATCCTGGCCGACGATCACCTTCTTGACCTCGTACAGCACGCGTTCCATCGGCAGCGTGGGTGTTGCGTCGGCCTGTTCGTGCACTGGTTTCCTCCTGAGCCCGTGCCGGCGGGCTGTCCGTTTCGACGGGGTCAGTCGGGCGGCAGGCCCGCGGCCCCGCCGGCTACGTCTATCGGCTCTGCGAGCCCGATGCCGATGAAGAAGTCGCCGTTGGTGGGATTGACGAGCGCGGAGACGATCCCGATCACCTGGCCGTCTCGGTTGACTAGCGGGCCCCCCGAGTCGCCGGGATTGACGGCCGCATCCACCTGGATCAGGCCCTGGAGCAGGGGACCGTCGTTGGGGAGCTGGAAGGACCGATTCAGGCCGGAGACGACCCCCGAGCTGATCGACCCGTCCAGGCCGAAGGGATTGCCGACGACGAACGCTTCGCTGCCGACGTGCACGCTCCTCGGATTGCCGAGGACGGCTGGCACGAGCTTGGCCGGGGGCTGGCTCGCCTGGAGGACGGCGATGTCGTTCTGGGGTTGCGTGGTCGTGATCTCGGCCGGCGACTTCGTGCCGTCGGCGAACGTCACCTGGATGGACGTCGCGTCGGCGACAACGTGCAGGCACGTGAGGATATCGCCGCTGGCGTCCACGACTACCCCGCTGCCCAGATTGCCGGTTGTTGCGGCGCTGGACGCCGCGCTTGCTGTGGCGATCGGTTTGGTGGTCGGAGTGGCGCTGGCAGTGGCGGTCAAGGCGGCTGCAACGCTGGTGGTACCGCGCGCGGCGGTCGTGCCGCCCGTCACCTGGGTCTCGATCAGGACTACCGAGGGCTGGATGGCCTGGTAGGCAATCTCAGACAGGGCGGGTCCCGGAGTCACCGAAGCTATCGCCTGGGAGACGTCGTTGGTCACGTCTTGCTGCGTCAGCGGCCTCGGCCCGGGAACCGCTACTCCGTAGAGCACCAGGGCAATGAAGGCGGCCATCACACCCATGGCGAATGGCGCGGCCCAGCGAGTCCGCGCGCTGACGCGGGAGAGCGGCTTCGACCAGGGCCGGAGTTCGGTCTGGGCCGGCGCGTCCTGCTGATGTTTCATGAGACAGACCGAACTCCAGAGGCAGACCGGGCTTGAGTCCGTGTCGCCGACCGATCGAGGCAAGTCCGAGACCGCCGGGCGTGGGATGCTTTGCCACAGCTTTGGCCGTCCTTCTGAGAATCTCCTGAAAGCTGGCGAAACAGCCCACGTGAGTGCGGCGAGACGCCGGGCCGTCGGCCTCGATCGGACAGGTCGCGAGCGCGTGACAGCCTGCGGATTCGAGCGTCCCGGCCGATCACTAAGCCTGGCTCCCATCCGAGAGACCGTGGCTGGGCGGGCCCCCGCCCTCTTGACAAGTCAATACCCCCCGGGGGTATACAAACGCGGCGAAATGGTGTATGAATCTGGAAGCAAAGGCCTGTCAAGACTTGACAGGCCCTTAGTCATGTCCGGGTGGTTCGGCAGCGGCCGAGCGGCCGGGGCGGCGGTCTCGCCGGAGCAGGCACGCTCCGTCGGACCGAGAACGAGTGAACGTCGGGGCTCTCGGGCCGTCTGGCAAGCAGGAGATGCGATTGGCGTCAGGGGTAGCCGCAGAGGTCAAGAGCAAGCTGTCGATCGTCGATGTCGTCGGCGAGGCTGTGCAGCTGCGCAAGGCCGGCACAACGTACAAGGGGCTCTGCCCGTTCCATGGCGAGAAGACCCCGAGCTTCGTCGTGACCCCCACGCGCGAGAGCTGGCACTGCTTCGGCTGCGGTGAAGGCGGCGACGTCTTCAGCTTCGTCATGCGCCGCGAGGGCCTGACTTTCCCGGAGGCGCTGAAGCGCCTCGCGGCCAGGGCCGGCATCGAGATCGACGAGCGAACGAGCCGCGAAGACGCTCGAAGGGCCCGGCTGCGCGAAGTCCTGGAGCAAGCGATCGCCTTCTACCACGCCGTCCTGACGCAGTCGAAGACGGGGGGCCCGGCGCTGGAGTACCTTCACGGCCGCGGCTTCACGGACGCGACGATCGAGAAGTTCCAACTCGGCTGGGCGCCCGACGGTTGGGACCAGATGATCAAGATGCTGCAGGCGCGGCGCGGCGTCGACGTCGCCGAGCTGGCCGAGGTGGGGCTGACCGGCGCCCGTCCGAACGGCCGCGGCGCCTACGACAGGTTCCGCTCGCGGGTCATCTTCCCGATCCGCGACGCGGCGGGAGCGGCTGTCGGCATCGGTGGGCGAGTGCTGCCCGGTACGCCGGCGGCCGCGGACTCGAACGCGCCCAAGTACCTCAACTCCCCGGCGACGGCGCTCTTCGACAAGAGTCGGACGCTCTACCTCATCGAACGAGCCCGCGGCGAGATGCGACGGGGCGACGAAGCCGTTCTCGTGGAGGGCTACACCGACGCGCTGATGGCTCACCAGGCCGGCTTCGAGAACGTCGTTGCGAGCCTGGGCACGGCCCTCACCCCGGCCCAGGTGGCTGTGATCGCCAGGTACGCGCGCGAGATCGTCCTCGCCTACGACGTCGATCCGGCCGGCCAGCATGCCGGCTCGATCGGCGGCGCGGAGCTTCTGCGTCTCATCGGCTCGCTCGCGGCGGAGGACACGGGCATCGAAATCACGCGTGTGCGTGTTGCTCGACTGCCGGAGGGCAAGGACCCGGACGAGGTGATTCGCGAAACCCCCGATCTCTGGCGGGAGGCGATCCGGACCGCGCAGCCCATCATGTTGTTCCTGATCGACTACTACGCTACGGCGTTCAACGTTCGCACCGCAGAGGGACAGCGTCATGCAGTCGCGGCGCTCGTTCCACTGCTGCGGCAGGTCCGCGATCCGGTCGTGCGCGACGACTATCTCCTGACCGTCGCCCGCCGAACCGGCGTGAAGGATCGAGCTCTGCTCGAGGCGTTGCACACCCCCGAACCGGCTGGCGCGGGCAGAGGCGGTCGGGGCGGCGACGGAGCAGGCGGCTCGTCCGGTCGCTTCTCCGCCGACGCGATCATCTCGGCCCCCGATTCGATCGACACGAAGGCCGAATTGAAGGCGCTCTCCACCGAGGAGAGCCGCCTTCTGCGGTTGCTGCTGCTGGTGCCAGAGCAGCAGCAGCGCGTCGCCGAGACGCTCGCGGCGCAGAACTTGCAGCTGCCCAGCACGCCGGCACGCGAGCTGCTCGTGGCGATGCTCGCCGATCGCGAACGCGACCGCGATGCCGGCGGACCCGGCCGTTTCGAACGCGGCCGCTTCCTCGAGGCGCTGCCGCCGGAGCTCCACGGCCTCGCCATTGCTCTCTACGCCGAACGCGGCCCCGACCCGAACGATCTTGACGACAACCGCGTCCGTATTGGAGTCGACCAGTGCCTGCTTGCCCTCGAGGCCGACAGGCTCGAAGAGGAGATCCGTTTCAACGGCAGCGAGCTCGTGGAGGCCCAGGCCGCCGCGGACTCGCCGGCCGTCGCCCGACTGCAAGAAACGCAACGCAACCTGTTCGAGGCTCGCCGATCGCTCGACCGACGTCGGCAGGACACGAGCCTCCTCGCTTCCGCTGGAGGACACCGATGACCGATCCCCTTGACAAGCAGCTCGTTGAGGTCGCCCTCTCCGGCGGTAGCCGTCGCAAGGCGGACCTCGAAGAGGCAAAGCTCGCCGGCGTGCACACCCGTCGATCGCTCGATGAGGAGGCTCTCGAAGACGACGATCTCCTGGCGGAAGAGGAAGAAGTGGCGCCGCCCGACGCCCTGGACGACGACTCTGTCGAACTCGGTGTCGAGGTTGTCGAGGAAGACGTTCTGGCCGAACCGCGCGTGCCCGGCGAGGCCCCGGCCAAGCTCGACGCAGAGGCTCTCGAGGAGCCCACGCAGGAGGAATTGGAGGCCCTCTCGGCAGATATGATCGGGATCGACGACCCGGTCCGGATGTACCTGAAGGAGATCGGCAAGGTCGCTCTTCTGACGGCCGAGGAAGAGGTCGTCCTGGCCAAGGCCATCGAGCTGGGCGAGCAGATGGTCGACGAGCCCTGGAAGGGCATCGTCTCGCTCCATGAGTGGACCCACCACGAGACCGAGCGCAAGACCCGCACGATCAAGCCGCAGTACAAGCTGCCCTTCGGGCCGGAAGCCGCCCGCATGGTTGCCGACGCCGTTTCTTCGGAGGACGCGGCAGACCTGCTGGTCCCCAGCGCCGACTTCCATCTGATCAAGGCCGGCAAGGACGCCACTACCGATGGCACGAGAGACCTGATCAAGCAAGCCCGCCATCATGTCGGGGTCTACAACGACACGCTCACGCCCGAGTCGTTCCTGAAGCTCCTCGACTTCGCCTACTTCGCCGTCCACAACGGCGACCTGGACTCGCGCGACAACATCGGCCTGCGGGCCATCTACGACTGGACGCGCGACGCGGTGGCATTCCCGGCGCTGAAGCGCTGGATCGAGGGCGGCCGCGACGCGGAGCTGCTCAAGCGTCTGGGCACGGACCCGGAGGTTCCGGCTAACACGAAGCTCGCTCATCGGCGCGGCGAGCTGGTCCGGATCGGGCGCGATGCGCGCGAGCAGCTGACGTCGGCAAACCTCCGCCTCGTGGTCTCGATCGCGAAGAAGTACATCGGCCGCGGCATGTCGTTCCTGGACCTGATCCAGGAGGGCAACATCGGCCTGATTCGCGCGGTCGAGAAGTTCGACTATGAGAAGGGCTACAAGTTCTCCACGTACGCGACTTGGTGGATCAGGCAGGCCATCACGCGAGCCATCGCCGACCAGGCCCGAACGATCCGCATCCCCGTCCACATGGTCGAGACGATCAACCGCCTGATCCGGGTCTCGCGGACGCTGCTGCAGGAGCTTGGCCGCGAGCCGACCGTCGAGGAGATCGCCGAGGCAATGTCCAAGGGCCAGGAGCAGGTGGTCACGCCGGAGAAGGTCCGCGAGATCATCAAGGTCAGCCAGGAGCCGGTGAGCCTCGAGACCCCGATCGGCGAGGAAGAGGACAGCCACCTGGGCGACTTCATCGAAGACCGGGGCGCCCTGGCTCCGGCCGAGGCCGCTTCCCATCAGCTCCTCAAGGAGCAGGTGGAGGCGGTCCTGGACTCGCTGACCGGTCGCGAGCGGCGCGTGCTCCAGCTCCGGTTCGGCCTGGAAGACGGCCGTGCTCGGACGCTCGAAGAGGTGGGCAAGGAGTTCAACGTCACGCGCGAGCGCATCCGCCAGATCGAGGCGAAGGCCCTGCGCAAGCTCCGCCACCCGTCCCGCTCCCGCAAGCTCAAGGACTACCTGGAGTAGGGCCTGGCGGGGGAGTGGCGCGAGGAATAGTGCGGCGCGGGTCGATGCCACTAACGGCTCTTGCCGGCGGGCGCGATCCGGGAGGTAGCGGGACCGTGCTCGTTTGACGGGAAGGCGACGCATACCCGCGGTGGCCGCCATGGCCGGCTCGCAGCGGCCGGGTACGCTGGTCGCGTCCTTGCGCTGGCACAGCTGGGAGGAAGCGGATGAAGGCACCTGCACCCGGGCCACTCGTGTCGGGCAGCTGGCTGGCCCGCCATTTGGACGACACAGACCTTCGGATCGTACACGTCTCGCTCGACCGGACGGCATACGAGCAGGGCCACGTGCCGGGCGCCGTCTTTAGCGATCTTCATGTGGACATGGCAACGCCCGGGGTGCGACCGGAGACAGGCGCGGCCCCTCGCCAGTACCTTCTACCGACGCGCGAAGAGACGGCCGAGGCGCTGGCCCGTTGGGATGTGGCGCCGGGCTCTCGGATCGTCTTCTACGACGATGCCGGACAGGGTCGCCACGCCATCCGCGGCTACTGGCTGCTGCGCCTGTACAGGTTCCCCAAGGATCTGGTCCATGTCCTGGACGGCGGGCTCCCGGTCTGGCAGGCCGAAGGTCGCGCGATGACGGCGGCGGAGCCGCCCGCCGGAGGCGCAAACCCGCGCCCCGGCGTCGCAGATGCGGACCCAACCGACGCACCTGCGGAACCATCCGCCGCCGGCACGGCCACGGAGTTGCTCGGCCAGCGTGACGCCGCGCTCATAGCCACGACCGAGGAGGTCCTTGCCTGGAGCCGCGAGGCGAGCGTGCGGGGCGGCCCGACGCGTCTTCTGGACGTGAGGCTGATCGACGAGTTCCTGGGCCACGACGTCAGGGCGGCCCGGGGCGGCCGGATCCCGGGCGCGCGGCACCGGCTCTTCACCGACTTCGTAGCGTCCGATGGACGGCTACGGCCGGCAGACGACATCCTGACCATCGTGAAGGGCAGCGGCGTGAACCCCGACGAGCTTCGAGCGACTTACTGCCAGGGCGGGATTCGGGCGGCGCTGGCCTGGTTCGCGTTGTCGGAGATAGCGGGGTTGACCCAGGTCCGCAACTACGCGGAGTCGTGGGAGGAGTGGGGCAACCGGCCCGACCTGCCCGTCGAGCAGTAGACCGCGCGCGGCATGCTGGCGGCGTCCTACGCGCGCGCCACAGCTCGCCAGCCGTCGGATGGGCTTTCGGAATACGTGTCGACAACGGTCCGAACTCTAAGCGCCCGGCCAGCCTGCTCGATCGACCAGCCCGGCGGCAACTCGAACGGTACATCGACGCGCCGACCAGCCGGCAGATCGAAGAAGTTGTCGCCGAAGATGACGTCCGCGCCCTCGAACGAGAGCTGGACCCACCGGGCGAGCGTGTCCGAGCGCAGCCGCACGCAGGTCTCCGACCGGGACGGCCCGGCGCCAGGCTGGGGGTCGGAACCGAAGGCAGTCCAGACGGTCACCTCGAGATTCGGAAGCCGAAGCGCCAGCTGCTTGTCGGGGACGAAGGCCGTCACCGCCAACGCATGCTTCGCGCCGGACTCCAGAAGTTCCGACACAAGGACGAGGGATCGCCTTTCCACCACGGAGTCGGGGAGGGGCACTCGACCTGCGGAGGTCGTGACCAGCGCCGCGGCCTCGACGGGCGCCGCACCGGACGCCACGACTTCGCCGTCCAGCCGCTCAAGCGACCAGCGGATCTCGCCCCGCCAGGGCGCGGCCCGGTCGTTGGTGACGGCCAGCGAGACTCCGTGCGCATCCACCTCTGCGGACAGCAGCACCGGAGCGTAGAACCGCCGCGTGGCGTAG
>Ga0182011_10003585_pt1 | contig 12689 bp, 9 predicted proteins | sample 711E1DmetaG_FD_120481 | JGI IMG/M metagenome (GOLD analysis project Ga0182011, IMG submission 120481) | Permafrost microbial communities from Stordalen Mire, Sweden - 711E1D metaG | ecosystem: Environmental > Terrestrial > Soil > Wetlands > Permafrost | place: Sweden: Stordalen | collected... | reverse complement strand
GCGGATTTCCCGCGCCGGGTCCAGCAGCACCTCGTGCGAAAGGCCGGCAAGCGCAACCGCGGCAAGCGCACCGATGACCCCGTTGCCGCCGGCAAGCGCAACCCCGAACCGTTCCGCGGTGGCCTCCGCAACCGGGCGGGATACCACCTGCGACCGTGCCATCTGCCCGTACTCCCGCAGGCCTTCCGGAAGGGAAAGGCCGGACCGGATGGCGATCCCCCATTCGTGGGAGAGCGATTCATCGGCAACAAAGCGCGTGGTCTTTTGCAGGAGGCCCAAAAAAGATGCCGGTTCAACTGCAATCTCGATGAAGCTTGCCGAATTCCCGGCAGTCTTTGCAAAGACCGACGGATTCAGCATCACGACATGGTGGCTGATCGGGATGATTTCGGGCGATCGGCCGAGATGGCTGAGCAGGGCGAGGGCAAGGGCAAAGGTTGCCCCGCCGTCTTTCGTATCCGTGTCATCGATACCGATAGTCACCTGCAAAAGCGCCCGGGTCCAGACCTTTCCGGTTACCAGGTGCCCGTCATGCCGGGACTCGACCCGCACAACTCCCTCTGCCCGCGCCATCATGTCCGATAAGGAATACGCGGGCCCGCCGATGCACCGGATATGCTGGACAATCGTATCCCCGCTCTTTTCAACGCCGCAGACGCCGACCGCGGAGAGCGGGGATAAGCCGACAGAGATCTCCCGGGTGCCCAGCGTTGCCGATTCCCGCAGCAGGGTCCCGTCGCGTTCAACACCCGAGAGGACTCCCCCCGCCAGCCGGTGGTGGTGGCCGCAGAACGCGGCAGTGGCCCCGCTCATGCAGTCGTGGTAAATCGCCACGCGGTCGTGATCAACGGTCGTGAAGATCCGCCGGCAGGTGCTCGCGGGCATGGCGCTGATCGCCGCGTACCGGGCAGCGCTCCGCCCCCGTTTCTCTTCCCGCAGGATAACGCAGCCCTCGCGAAGCAGGCGGTTGACCCAGTCCTGCGCAGTGCTCCGGGGAATACCGGTGGATTTCTGGATCTCCGTAACCGTAAAGTAACCCTTGTCGAGCGTGAACTGGCGCATCAGCCGCAGGTAGGTGCGCCGGTGTTCAAGCACGCTCGACATAGCGGTCGCGGATATAGAGCAGGTCGCCGATGATGGCACTCGCCGTCTCGATCGACCCCGCACCCCTGCCGATCAGGGTGATCTCCTTTGCCATATCGGTCTCGAGCGTGAGGGCGTTGAGCGTGCCTTCAAAGACCAGCGGGTGGTTCCTGTCAAGGATCCGCGGCGATACGCGGAGCAGGTGCTTTTTCGGGTTGGCCTCCGCGATCAGCCGGATCGTGCAGCCCTCCTCATCGGCCAGCCGCAGGGCATCGGGGGTTAAGAGGTCGATGCCGGTCCGGTCCACATCGGCGAGTTTCACGCCATTGTCCCAGATCGTGTTGGCGAGAATGACCAGCTTGATGGCGGCATCGATCCCCTGGACATCGTAGGTGGGATCCGCCTCCGCGTACCCCATCTCCCGGGCTTCCATCAGCGCCTGTTCGTAGGTGAGGCCCTCGGCTGCCATGCGGGTGAGGATATAGTTGCAGGTCCCGTTCAGCACCCCGTACAGCGCCAGGATCTCGTTTCCCGCCAGCCCGTCTTCCAGCGTATGCATCACCGGGATGGCACCGGCAACGGTTGCCTCGTACCGGAGCGTAACCCCTTTTTTCCTTGCCATGGCAAGGAGTTCCTTTGCAGCAAGCGCGATCGGGCCCTTGTTGGAGGTGACCACGTGCTTTTTGCGGTTCAGGGCCGCTTTCATGTAGCCGATGGCAGGTTCACCGGAGAGGGCATTGGTGGGGGTCACCTCGATCAGCGCATCGTAATCGGCTTTTTTTATCACGTCCTCGGCCGTGAGGTTCTGGTCGCCGCAGAAACCATTCTTCTTTTTTGCGGCAAGGACCCGGGCGATATCAATCCCTGCAGGGTCCATGAAGGCGCTCTTCGAGTCTGCAATGCCGGTCAGGACGAGCCCGAGATCCTTCTTTTCAAGCATCTCCGCAACGCCGCGGCCAACGGACCCGAGGCCGATCAGTGCGACCTTCATGCTGCGTCCTCCAGCGGTTCGATCATGAGCAGCGACTTCGCTTGCGCAACCCGGCGGAGGATAGCGAGCGCAGCCTCCATGTCGTCACGGCTGACCGCTCTGATGGTCATGCGGGACGAGGAACGCTCGTTCACGCCCGGCATGCTCATGGCAACCTCGGTCACTTCGGCAAAGCCGGTCGAGTCGATCTGGTCGACCGTGTCGGAAAAGCCGGTGTGCACCAGGTGACCGATCAGGATGACCGTCCGCTGGTAGAGCAGGCGTTCCTCATCGATCCGCTGGATATGGACACCCTGGTCCTTCAACAGGCCGATAAGGGTGTCGAGCCTTCCCTTGGGCAGCTCGAGGACGATCTGTACATTGAGCGTATCATCGTCGAGATCGGGGTCGCGCTGGTGGATGACCGCAATGATGTTCCCCCCCACCTCCGAAATGGGCTTCAAGGCCGCCACCAGCTGGCCCGGCGAGTCCTTCATCTCAAGTTTCATGGAGACCTGCAAAAAACCACCTTACAGGTTGTTATACGGGCGAAATGATAAGCCTTCTATTTTGTGAATCGCACGGATGAAAGAGGGATTCGGGTTTTTCAAACCGGAAATGTCCGAAAGGGGAGGAATAAAAAACGGACTAAAAAATCAGCATTTTTATCAATTTGTTATGATGAACGATACCGCCCCCGGCGGGGCGCCCCCGCGGCGGATCAATTACCGTACAGAAACCCTGCTGTGAAATGAAACGGTAATCTGCCCCGCCGTGCCTCGGAGAGGCCCTGAGGCGGGGAGCCCTCCTATTTTCCTGATCTCACCTTGGATTTTTCGAAACGATCAGAGAAAGATATCCTCACAGCTTCCGCAGCTTCCGGTCAACTTTCTCAAAGAAGTTCCGCTTCACGTCAACGAACAGGGCCGGTTTACCGGACCGGCAGACCTCAATCGTGCTGGACCTTCCCAGTTCAATGAGCTGCTGCCCGTCCATGGCAAGATTTGCCGGCTTGCTGCTCTCGAGCCGCACTTCGAGACGGCGGTTGCTGCTGATCAGGTGCGGGCGCGAGGAGAGCATATAGGGTGCCAGCGGCACGAGCAGGAACGCCTGCACCCGGGGATCGACAATCGGGCCTCCGGCGCTCATGGCATACGCGGTCGAACCGGTGGGCGTGCTGACCAGGAGCCCGTCCGCCCGGAACTGTTCGGCCTCAACCCCGTCGATGACAATGGAGAAGCGGAGCATCTTTGCCGGCCGGGTGGTCACGATCAGGGCCTCGTTCAAGGCTGTACCGAGAACTTTCCCGTCTTTTTTAAGTTCTATGCGCATCCGCTCCTCAACGGCAAATCCGGCAGGCAGCGTCCGGATAAATGCGATGGCTCCGGCGGGTTCGAGATCAGCGAGAAACCCGACCCCACCCCAGTTGACGCCCAGGACGGGAACGGGCCGGTCCATCTGCTGGATTGTCCGGAGGATCGTCCCGTCTCCCCCGACCACGATCGCGATGTCAGCTTCAGCACCGGCAGGCGGGATACCCCCGGACCCGGACGACGATGCCGTATCGCGGTCAAAGATGACATCGCACCCGTCCTTTTCCAGCAGGGCGCGGATCTCTTCGGTAAATGCCAGCGCATCGCGGTTGTCTATGCGGGAAACAAGCAGTACTCTCATGAGGATCACCTCAGGTATTCGATAACCTTGTGGTGCAGGAGACCATTGGTGGCAACGAGGCAGCGCCCGACCGTTACCTCATTGGGGAACCGGATCGCGTGCCCGTTTAAGTCCGAAACCCTGCCGCCTGCCTCGGAGCAGACCAGCATGCCGGCAGCGGCATCCGTGACGCGGAGCGTTCCCCGGAGATCGATGAACCCGTCGATCCTGCCGGCCCCGATATAGCAGAGCTCGAGCGCCGATGCGCCAAGGAGCCTCCAGCGCCGGATCTTCTGGCCAAGCTGCATCACCCGCGTGGGATCGAATTTCCTCCCGTACACGCTCATCGCGCACTCGTCGAGGTTGCTTACCGAAGAGACCCGGATGGGCTGGTTGTCACACCGCGCAAATTTCCCTTTTTCCGCCGTGAACGTCTCGCCGCTCGCAAGGTTTTGCACGTACGCCTTCTGGGTATATCCCCCTTCCGCATAGGCAATGGACAGGGCATAAAAGGGGATGCCGGCAACGGCATTGAACGTACCGTCGACCGGATCCAAAAAAATTGTTCCCCGTTCGCCGTCGAACGCAACCTTCCCTGCCTCCTCGCTGATGAGGAGCGAGCAGAGCGGGTGCTCGCCGAGGTACGCAAGCACGCAGTCCTCGGCTGCCTGGTCGATCTTCTTGGTAGGCGTAAGGTCGGCACCCATCCGGACCGTTTTGCCACCCTCCGGTGTTCCTATAAGATCGCGGATGCTCTCCTTAACCAGGGTTCCCATCTGGTCGCATGCAGAGAAAAAATCCATGATTTTTAAAACCCTCCGTCCAGTGCTTGTATCAGTCCAACGCTGTATTTATGTAAGGCAATAGAGATAAATTACTAACGCGGTTATAAAGTAATGACATTTGTGGATTGATCGACATGAAGGAACAGACAGAAATAGGAAAGATCAAGGAAGGACGCTATATTGTTATAGAAGACGAGCCGTGCAGGGTTGTCGGCATCGCAACATCAAAGCCCGGCAAGCACGGGGCTGCCAAAGCGCGTATCGATGCCGTGGGGATCTTTGACGGGGTAAAACGCTCGATCGTCTCTCCGGTATCTGCCAAGACCTACGTCCCGGTTGTCGAACGCAAGAGCGGCCAGGTCCTCTCCATTGCCGGGAACATGGCGCAGCTCATGGACATGAAAGACTTCACCAACTTCGAAGTTGCCATTCCGGAGGAGAAGAAAGGCTCCATCGAAGTGGGCAAGGAATACATGTACATCGAATCCATGGGAAAGAAAAAGTTCGACTGATCTTTTTTTTAAAAGGACGCCGGAAATGCACTTTTTTTAGATAATTTTTAAATCAGGTACCGTTTTAAAACATTGCACGGTCATGCACCTGCGGTTCTGCCGCAATGGATTATTTTTTTTAAATTGCTCTGTTGAAATCATCTGATAGTAATTATGACGCCCTTTCGGGATCTGCCCCCGCCGCTGTGGTATCCCCCGGTTGCGATTATGCCGTATTACCTGTACGCAATCGCGGAAAAATTTCCCGTCCGGGAAATGCCGGGGCATCGCAATGCGCCATGAGCTCCCCACAGGAGCAGGGCTGGCGCAAGGGGGGAGATCATCACTTAAAAGAGGATTTCTCCAGAGCAGATAACATCTGTCATCCTGAATGAGAAATTCTGCTCCGGGCTGTCTGTATTACACCGTACAATCGTAACCATTTCTTTGAGCCTTTTCCCCGGGATAAAAAAATTAAAAAAAACTGCAAAATCCTTTTTTCCGACAACAAAAATTAAAAATGTTTATTAATAAGAATCAGTTAATAATAGGTTTATCACATCATCATCATGTCCCCGACACCGCAGGATCCCGAGCCGCTCTCGCTTCTTTGTATCGATGATGATACTGCTGTCCTGGATATGTTCACCAACTCTTTTAACCGCGATCCGGATATCACTCTTATAACCTGTTCATCGCCGATAGTTGCGCTTGAAAAACTGGAATCACGGCATGTTGATGCGATTTTTTGTGATTTTCTGATGCCGGATATGGATGGTATTGAATTCCTCCGGGAGATCCGTTCCCGGGGAAACAATACATTTTTTATCATCTATACCGAACGGCACCTCACCCGGGTGCCGATTGAGGTCCTCAACAGCGGCGGGAATTACTACCTGCAGAAAGGCATCACGCTCATGGATGACGCACAAAAAGTGATCGATTTGATCAGACAGCACCGGAATAACCAGGCTGCGACATCCCCGCTTTCGCCCGCTGACAATTCCTCCCGGTTACTTATCGACAACCAGTTTGTTCCTCTCTGCGGTTTTGACAGGAACGGCCGGATCCAGTACGCCAACCGCTTCTATACCGAGGAAATCGGCGCAGATGCAAAGGGGGGTGCAGATTTCTTTTCTGCCATCCCGGAGGATGAGCGTGCCCAGTTCATAAGCCATCTCGAATCAATGACGGTTCAGAATCCCGCTGCCCATCTCCTGCACCATATCAGATCGGATAACGGTCCGCTGAAACTGGTCCTGGGAAATTACCGGGCATTCACTAATGGTTCCCGTACGGTCACGGGATATACTGCTCTCCTGACACCCCTGTCCGGTATTATCTCCCTGTCCTCCCTTGAACTGCATTCCCTGGAAGAACCCAAAGTAAAGCCGGAAGCCGTGATACAGAGAGTCTCCTTACGCTCGCCGGAGCGTCATGTACCGCTCAAAAAGAAAAAACGGATGAAGGATTACGTGAGCGAGGTGTCAGAATCGATCGAGCATGTCAAATTCCCGGTATTTGCCATCGATATTGAGGGGAAGGTCGTTGCCTGGAACCGGGCAATCGCAGAGATTACCGGAGTTGAGGCAGCAGACATGATCGGCAGGGACGGATATGCGTACGCAGAGGTAATCGTTGGAGAAAAAAGGCCCATGCTGATCGATTACATCGTGAGGACCCCGCAGGACCTGAAACTCAAAATATCCCTGGGGATCACTCAGGACGAGAATGTATTTTCAAGCGATCCCGAAACGGCCGTGCTGCAGGGAAAAACGGTGCATCTCTGGAGCAAGGGGGCAGGCATCTACGATGCAGAAGGATCGATGATTGCCGCAGTCCAGTCGTTCCTTGTCCGTACCGGGGAACCGGCGAAAAAGGGCAGGGAGCAACCCGATCGGGAAACCTATATCGGCGGGATCTCGAGCATCATCCTCAAGGTTACCGACAGTGGCATGGGAGGAACAATTGCCGGTGCGATCGGCTCCGCGGTCGGGGGGTACGGGGTCTACGTGACAGACCGGAGATTGTTTGTGATCCACAACCCGTTCCTGGATGCACGGCGAAACGACAGTATCACCTTTGGGGAATTTATCCTTGGCGAGCTTTTCGGAACAAATGTCGATACCCGTGCGCGGGAAATTGACGAACTTGAACGTCACAAGGTGTTCGAGGTCCGCAGGACGGATATCACCCGCATGGAACTGAAAAAACCACAACTTCTCGCCGGGTTTCTCAATATCACAACGGCTGCCGGGGGGAAGTTCCGGGTCTATATCGACCATACAAAAGCATTCAACCATCTTGAACAGGTACTGAAGTTATACTATCCGGAGATTCTCGAAGTGGGATGATTCCCTTTTTCTGAGGGAACGGGTATTTTTGGGATCTGCCGGCACCGGGTGGCCCGGGTATGGCCACGGAGGTGATAAGGATCTGCAGAATTCCTCACCTCCCGGTCCGTATGGCTCTGATACAATTACCGATCAGTTTTAACCAGGTTTTTGTGTCACTGCATTTTCCGCCACGAAAAGAATCTGCTTCCGGAAGTACTGAGGCGGGCCGCAAAGCCCTTAAATAAACTGATTTTTTCTCTAAAATCAGAAAATGTCCGGGAAATGCCCTGCTCAATGGGGAAGGAGGAACGGGGGGCAGGTCCACCAGAAAGGTATGGCGGGGAGTTACTCCTCGTCGGCGGTATAATAATAGAATTCTTTTGAGGCTTTCTGTTCCCGGTCAAGGAACGAATCGGGCTTGTTGATCCGCGGCCGGCCGCTCTGGTCCCGGCGGAAGGTGACGCCAAGGGCATGAAGGAAACGGTTCATGCCTTCCCGCATGCCGAAGGGCCCGGCCGCCGTGCCGTGGATCCCCGGTTCTCCTTCAAACACCAGGATCCGCTCGCTGATCATGTCGATTAAGTAGATATCGTGGTCAATGACCATGATGCCCGCTTCCCTGCCTTCGGCATGGTGCTTGATCATCCGGGTCACCTTGACCCGCTGCTCGACATCCAGGTGGGCGCTCGGCTCATCCAGGATATAAACATCGGCATCGCGTGACAGGCAGCTTGCAATGGCAACCCGCTGGAGTTCGCCGCCGGAGAGCGAGTCGACCGGCGACTGGAGGATGGGGGAAAGGGACAATGGTTCAAGGATCTCGTGCTGGAAACGGGACGAATCGAATTTCGTACTCGAGCGCCGGAGGTACATTTCCACGGTGTCTGACGTATCTGCCTTGATGTACTGGGGCTTGTAGGATATCTTCAGGTTTGTCTCGAATTTTCCGGTGGTGGGTATCTCCACCCCGGCAAGGAGTTTTGCATACGTGCTTTTGCCTATGCCGTTTGCCCCGACAACACCCAGCACCTCGCCGCTCCGGATCGTACCGCCGCTGATGGTTAAGTGGAAGGTGTCGTACTCCTTAGTCATGGGCGGTATCTCAAAGAGATCCTCGCGGTCGGAACCTTTGTCGTGCGCCCGTTTTTCAAAAACAACCTGCGTATCGCGGAAGCGGACATTCTCCTCGTGCAGGTAGCCTTCGAGGTACTGGTTGATGCCGACCCGTACCCCTTTGGGACGGGTGATGATACCGAATACTGCCGGTTTGCCGTACCCGACATGCACGGTATCGGCAAGCATGTCGAGGATGGCAAGGTCGTGTTCCACAATGACGACCGGCCGTTCCTGTGCAAGCTCGCGGATCAGTTTTGCCGCGGCGATCCTCTGGTAGATATCCAGAAACGGGGTGATCTCGTCAAGGAAATACAGGTCGGCGTCCCGTGCAAGACAGGCGGCAATGGCAACCCGCTGCAGCTCGCCGCCGGAGAGCGTGCCTATCTCGTGATCCAGGAGGGCATCGAGCTTCAGGACGGGAAGGAGACTCCCGAGCCGGCCGTGTTCGTCCGTTTTTTGCAAGAGTTCCCGAACGCTTCCGGAGAACACTTTCGGGATATAATCGATATACTGGGGTTTTGAAGCTATCTTTTTGGTCTTTTTCGAAACCGTCTGGAGATAATCGAACAGTTCGGTCCCGGTATAGCGCTTCAGGATCTCTTCCCATGCAACCTCAGTATCAAAATTGCCCAGGTTGGGGCGGAGCTGCCCGGAAAGGATCTTGATGGCCGTGCTTTTCCCGATACCGTTGGCGCCGAGAATGCCGGTGACCTTCCCGTCCATGGGAACGGGGAGACCATAGAGGGCAAACCCGTTCTTCCCGTACCGGTGGGTCGGGTGTTCGAGTTCCTCCGGCAGGCTGACGATATCGATGGCATCGAAGGGACATTTCTTGATACAGATACCGCAGCCGACACAGAGTTCTTCTGAAATGACAGCCTTCCCTTCAGGGCCGATGATAACGGTCTCATCCCCGGTCCGTACGCGGGGACAATAGAGGATGCACTCGGTACCGCACTTTTTTGCATGACACCGGTCTTTGTGGACGATAGCGATTCTCATAGGGACCAAAACAAGGGGGGTTACCCGGTGACTGGTGTTGCCGGTGCGCTGACATTGATAAACGTCACCTGACGGGCAAGAGTATACCCTGCATCGGTACTGGCGTTCAGGGCAATAGAGAAATTACCCGCCCCGAACGTTTTCAAGGTATTTTGTTCCGTACTCCACGATACCGGCGTATTATTACCCGTTACGTTGGTGAACGACCAGTTCCAGGCAGTAAGAGTATTCACGGAGGTATCATTGAACTGGACGGCGAGCGGGGCGCTCCCTGAGGTGACGTTCGCGGTGTAACTGGGGGTCATGCCGACAAAACAGGTCAGCAGGATCGTCCACGCCATGACCCAGAATGCAAAGGTTATGAAGCCCTGGTAGAACCAGTCCTTTGCGCCGAGCTTGCCGGTGTCCATTCCCATAAAGATGAAGATGTGCTTCTGGATGACGATGCCGGCAAGCATCAGCATCAACCCGAGGAACCCGTCCTTCTGGAGTCCGGCCGCGTCCGGTATGCCTCCCAGATAGAATGAGAGTGCCCCGGTAGCGATACCGAGGAGCGATCCCGTGAGCGTCCGCTTGATGCGGGCAATATGTTCTGCCTGTTTTTCTGCCTTCGTTTTTACCTTCTTTGGCTGGACAGGCTTTTCTCCCTTGACGTCTTCGCTCAATCCCGCTCCTCCGGTAGTCTTATTTTTTAGTGCGCAAGCCATATGTAATTTGGTATAACCAATGGCATCCGAACAGGGTATGAGCGGGATCGATACGCGGGCGATTACTGCCGAACTTATTGACAAGCTGCCGCTCTGGATAGACAAAGTCTACCAGTTCGACAGCCATACCCTTGCCGTCCGTCTCAACGGGGAGAACAAGGCACGTTACCAGTTCATCATCGAAGCCGGCAGGAGGGCCCATTTCGTCAAAGACCTTCCCGAACCCCCCAAGAACCCGCCCCAGTTTGCCATGCTGCTGCGCAAACACCTCTCCGGAGGAAAAGTGCTCGGCATCCGGCAGCTCGGGCTCGAGCGCATCATCATCTTCGATATCGGCAAGGGTGAGACCACCTTCCACCTCATCCTGGAGCTCTATGATGAGGGAAATGTCATCCTCGCCGATGAAAAATACGTAATCATCAAGCCGCTCCGTCACCACCGGTTCAGGGACCGGGAGGTGATCCCCCGTGTTCTCTATACCATGAGCCCGTCGGACCCGACAGCATCGGTGGAAAACCTTGCTGCTGCGCTGAAAAACGACGACCGTGACCTTGTCCGGGCGCTGGCTGTCGGGTGCATGCTGGGCGGATCGTACGCTGAATATATCTGCCGGAAAGCCGGCCTTCCCAAGACCATGCCCGCAGCCTCGGCGGACCCGGTGGTGATCTTCCGGGAGCTGGAGAACCTGTCCGATGCCGTCATGCATGCCCAAAGCCCGGTTGTCACAAAAAAACACTGCGAACCCGTCGACCTCCTGGGGGAACCGGAGGCACAGCACTTCTTAACCTTCTCGGAGGCCCTCGAATCATTTTACCCGCTGACCAAGGCCGAACGGAAGACTGCCGAAGCCAGGCCTAAACTGTCCAAGGAAGAACGGATCCTGAAATACCAGAAGTCGGCAGTAAAAAAATTCGATACCAGGATCGAGAATACCGAAACGATCGTTGCAGCCATTTATGAGAATTACGCCTTCGTAAATATGGTGATCACCTCGCTTGATGCAGCCAGCAGACAGCACTCCTGGCAGGAGATAGAAAAACAGCTGAAGGAAATGCAGTCGGATGAGGCAAAAAAGATTGTTGCGTTCCACCCGGAGGAAGCTTCCGTGGATATCGACATCGGGAAGATTGTCAGGATCCATGTCCACGAGGGCCTCGAGCAGAATGCCGGCCGTTACCACGATGTGATAAAGAAGTTCAAAAAGAAGAAGGCCGGCGCTCTTGCCGCGATGAAAACCGTCCCGGTAAAAAAGAAGGTGCAGAAACGGGATTTTGTCCCGCTAAAAAAACTCTGGTACCACCGCTTCCGCTGGTTCATCACCAGCGATGGCGTTGTTGTCCTCGGGGGCAGGGATGCCTCCCAGAACGAGGAACTGGTCAAGAAATACATGACCGGCGGCGACCTGTTCGTGCATGCCGATGTGCATGGCGCCAGTGTTGTTATTGTCAAAGGAAAGACGGGGAATATGGATGAAGTGGCGCAGTTTGCCGCATCGTACTCCGGGGCCTGGAGGAGCGGGCATTTTTCGGCAGACGTGTACAGTGCCCTGCCGTCCCAGGTAAGCAAGACGCCGGAGTCCGGCGAGTTTGTTTCCCGGGGATCGTTCATTGTCCGTGGCGAACGCACCTGGTACCGGAATGTCCCGCTTGCTGTCGGGATAGGGCTGATGCTCGAACCCCAGGCTGCTGTCATCGGGGGGCCGCCTTCAGTCATCCGGGGAAAAACAAAAGCATACAGCGAACTCAGGCCCGGGCAGTTCGAGCCCAACGATGTGGCAAAAAAAGTCCTGCGCATCCTTAAGCAGAACGTGACGGAAGAGGAAGAAAAAGCCCTCAAGGCCATCCTGAATACCGAGCAGGTGGCGGCATTTGTTCCGCCCGGCGCTTCAGACATAACAGGTCATCATGAAGGCTGAGTACGGGGAACTGAAAGGAGGCTATGGGGAGATCCGGTTATTCCCGGAGAGCATCGACGACCTCTGGCACCTCCGGCACCTCATTGGTATCGGCGACCTGGTGTTCGCGACTACCTTCCGGAGTGTTGACGCGGCTACGGACAAGATCCGGCCGGAGAAGGTGGAGAAGCGGCCGGTCCGGCTCGGGGTCCGGGTCGAGCGGGTGGAATTTTCCGAGCACGGGGTCCGCCTGCGCCTTTTCGGGATCATCGAACATGGCGTGGATGCCGGTGCGCATCATACCATCAATGTCGAGACCGGGTTTGAAATTTCCGTTATCCGGCAGTGGCGCCCGGTGGATCTCGAACGGGTGGAACGGGCAGTAAAGGCTTCCGTATACGGGGTCATCCATATCCTGACCATTGAGGAAGGGGAGGCCGAACTCTTCCGGCTCCGGCAGTACGGCCCCGAGAGCGTGATCACGGTCACCGCCGGCAGCGGCAAGGGTGCAGAGACCGGTTCCCGAACGGCATTCTTTGACCAGCTGATCTCCACTCTCCTCAATATCTCCGGCCCGCTTATCATCGCCGGTCCCGGGTTTGTCAAGGACGATTTTGTAAAATATGCAAAGAGCAGGTCCTGTGCAGGCATC
>Ga0182011_10003584_pt1 | contig 12692 bp, 12 predicted proteins | sample 711E1DmetaG_FD_120481 | JGI IMG/M metagenome (GOLD analysis project Ga0182011, IMG submission 120481) | Permafrost microbial communities from Stordalen Mire, Sweden - 711E1D metaG | ecosystem: Environmental > Terrestrial > Soil > Wetlands > Permafrost | place: Sweden: Stordalen | collected... | reverse complement strand
AATTGTTAGCAGATTGTTAGTAAATTCAATAGTTGTTGTATTAGTACGGAGGTTTTCATGAAAAAAGGGATTATCTTTTTAGCCATGTTTTGCGTCATAGCCCTGGCGCTGATATCGGCTAGTTTTATTAATACCGGTTCAGCTGAAGCAGCACAGCGCTCCGCTTCTTCGGCGGTTGCAGCTGCTGAGTTTCAAGCTGACGGTCAATCTGCAGAAAAAATTGAGTTAACCTGCCAATATCCGATCTTGAGCAGTTATGCCGGGCTCAGTTATGCATTCACTGTAAGTCTTAATTACACAGGCAGCGGATCAAAAGTATTTGATATAAAAGCCACTGTGCCGGACGGATTTAATGCCACGATTACTCCAGGGTATGGCGGGGAAGGCGAGGAAATTGCAGCTATCCGGCTTGATGGCACAAAGGGTTATGCTGACTCGGTAAAGCTGTCACTGAGCCCATTTGCATGGAAAGTCCCTGCACCGGGTTCTTATCCTGTTACTCTGGAAGTTAGCTCCGGTGATCTAAAGGCGAGCATTCAGCTGACAGCCATTGTAACTGCTAACTATGACTTGAAATTATCTACCCCGGATGGCAGGTTGAACACTGAGGCAACAGCGGGACAGGATAATACTTTTACCATTACTCTTACTAATAGTGGAACAGGGGATCTCGAAAAAATTGAAGTAATGTCACTTGCCAAGGATAGGCCGGCCAACTGGACAGTAACAGCAAATCCCGACAAAATTGACTCATTGAAAGCTGGCGACAGCAAAGAGATACAAGTTACCGTCAGGCCAAATGAAAAAACTATTGCAGGTGATTACATTATTACACTTCAGGCACAACCTGAATCGAGAATAGCCTTTGCCAGTTTACAGATAAGGACCACAGTGCTTACACCGACGGTTTGGGGATGGGTTGGAGTTGGTATCGTCGTTCTTGTGATTATTGCATTGGCAGTGATATTTATCAGGTTTGGCCGCCGCTAATATAAATTATGAATAGCCAATTTGTCATTGAAACTCAAAACCTGACTAAAAAATATAGTAAGTTTACTGCTGTTGACGGACTTAACATGCAGATAGCTGAGGGGGAGGTGTTTGGTTTCCTTGGCCCTAATGGAGCGGGTAAGACCACAACCATTTTAATGCTTATGGGATTTTGTGAGCCCACGTCTGGCCAGGTGAGGGTTATTGGCTATAACCCGGCACGTGAGCCTATTAAAGTCAAAAAAGTCGTGGGATATATGCCGGAAAAAATCGGGTTTTACGATGATTTGACGGCCAGGGAAAATCTTGAATATACCGGTAGGCTGAATGGGTTCAGTGGCAAATTGCTGACGGATAAAATCGATGCCTTGTTGGATGATGTAGGCTTAAAGGATAAATCCAGCCAGTTGGTTGGCAAATTTTCGCATGGCATGAAACAGCGGTTAGGTATTGCCGACGTTATGATAAAGGAACCCAAAATTGCCATATTTGATGAGCCTACTTCAGGTATTGATCCTGAGGGCACCGACCAGGTATTGAACCTTATCAAAAATATGGCTTCGCGAAAGGTCACAGTGGTGATTTCTTCTCATCAGTTGCACCAGGTCCAAAAGATATGTACGCAGGTTGGGATCTTCTCCAAAGGTAAAATGGTAGCTTCCGGTCCTGTTGATAAACTGGGGCGGGAAGCCCTCCGCAAAGGCAAATTTAATATAATCCTGCCGATTGACCAGTTGACAGATAAAGTGCGGGATGAAATTATGAAAATTCCTGAAGTTGTAGCCATCGAGAAAGCAGGCAACAGCACAGTAGTAATAGCTGATGATAATATCAGCAAACAACTTGAAGACGTTGTCTTAAAGGTAACCGGGCTTAAGCTCCAGATGAAGGTCGAGGAATTTGAATTGGAAGAAGTCTACATGAAGTATTTTAAAGAGTCATAGATATGTCAAGCTTAATAGAGATATTTTGGAAAGAACTGGCCGACAATTTTAATAGTAAACGCTTCGTAATCCTATTCGTGTTAGTCTATCTCGCTGGTATAGCTACGATCTATATTGCAGCTCAAAATATCAGAGGTAGTGTAGATGAGACTACGCGATTTGTATTCCTTAATCTGTTTGTTGTTTCCGGCAGCAATCTCCCATTCTCCTTTCCCTTGTTTATGTCCATTTTTATCCCGATAATTGGTATTGCTCTGGGCTTTGATGCAGTAAATAGCGAACGTACCAGTGGCAATTTGAGCCGCCTGTTGTCGCAACCTATCTATCGTGACGATGTAATTAATGGTAAATTCTTGGCCGGCCTGGTCATGCTGACGATATTGATAATCAGCATTGTGACTCTGGTAGCAGGTCTCGGGCTACGGATGATCGGAGTCCCTCCCGAATCGGAGGAAATACTCCGCCTGTTTATGTTTATAATCGTCAGTGTATTGTACGGTGCATTCTGGATGTCACTTGCCATCCTTTTCTCGACCTTGTTCAAAAAGACCGCCACTTCAGCACTTGCATCAATTGCTATATGGATATTCCTTTTCCTGTTCATGACTTTGATTGCAGGATTGATAGCAAGTGCCGTGATACCCGTCACCCAGAATTCTTCAGTAGATGATGTGGCCAGGTTTGATACCCTTTTCAGGATGATCAGCAGGATCTCCCCGGGCACTTTATATACTGAAAGCATCCAGGCCATTCTATTGCCGATTATGGGTAGTTCAAGCCCTACCATGATGATGATTGGCATGTACTCGGGATTGAAACCGTCTCCTCTTCCGTTGAGTCAAAGCCTGTTGCTGGTTTGGCCCCAGATGGTCAGCCTGCTGGCCCTCACTGCAATTTGCTTTGCTATCGCCTATATCAAATTCATGCGCGAAGAGATCAGGGCAACCTAATCGTTTCATAGACATCAGCTGTTCTAAAGGTTAAACTTGGGCTGCCTGTCTTTTTGCCTGAAATCAAATACCAATTAGTTCACAGGAGTAAAAACAATGATTTTAGAAGCATTAACGATTGGATTTGTTGCCACAAATTGTTACATTGTGGCGTCTGACGTCTCGAAACGCGGCATGGTTATTGATCCAGGGGCTGAGGCCAAGGCAATTATAAAGGAGATTGAAAGGCTCCAACTCAAGATATCCCTCGTTGTAATAACACACTCCCATTTCGATCATACCGGCGCTGTGAAGGCATTAGTTGATGCAACTGGCGCCAAGTTTGCAATAGGTGCAGGGACACAGAAGGCAGCGCTCGGAGCATTTACCAAGATGGTCAGCGCCATGACCGGCGGTTCAACAAAAATACCCGATCCTGATATGGTGCTGACTGACGGTGACGCAATAGATATTGATGACCTTCATTTCAAGGTGCTTTTCACACCCGGCCACAGCCCAGATGAAATTAGTTTGTACGGGCACGGTATTCTATTTAGTGGGGATACACTTTTTAATTCGGGCATTGGACGTACGGATTTTCCTGGATGCAGTTATGAACAACTGGAAGAAAGCATCAAGGATAAGCTTTATACGTTGCCTGACAATACGATAGTCTATCCGGGTCATGGGCCTGAGACGACCATAGGTGATGAGAAAAGGGGCAATCCCTTTATCAGGTGATTGCCCCTTTTATTTTCGGTAAGGTTTCTGGATATTATACGAAGATCGGGCAGAGTACCAAAGTGATGGTGGCTAAAAGCTTTACCAGCACGTGAAGTGATGGACCAGCAGTATCCTTGAACGGATCACCTACAGTATCGCCGACCACGGCAGCTTTGTGAGCGTCTGAACCTTTGCCAAGGATGTTGCCATTTGCATCTTTAAGCTGATCATCTTCAATCATCTTCTTGGCATTGTCCCAGGCGCCGCCGCCGTTGTTCATGAAAGAAGCGAGCATGATGCCTGAGATAGTGCCGACCATTAGAAGGGCAGCGATTACCTGTGCAGAATCAAACTTATAGAACGTACCGTTGGCCAATGGAATTGCGGGAAGGTACTTGAAGAGCAATCCGATGACAACTGGCGCCAGGACAACCAGGAGGCCAGGACGGATCATTTCCTTTAATCCTGCTTTAGCGGTAATGTCAACGATCTCACCATAATTAGGCTTCTCGGTACCGGCCATGATGCCCGGATGATCTTTAAACTGTTTGCGAACCGCGGAAATTATGTCGCTTGCAGTGCGACCGACAGCCCTGATAGCCCAGGAACTGAAGAGGTAGACAATCATGGCAGCAAGTAGCGCTCCGACGAATACCTCTATGCGGGCGATATTCACTACATCGAATGTGCCGCCCCTGAGGAATGCAACCCTGTCCAGGTAAGCCTGGAAGAGCAGGAAGGCGGCGAGGCCTGCGGAAACCATCGCATAGCCCTTGGTTAAGGCTTTGGTGGTGTTGCCGACGGCGTCCAGCCTGTCTGTGATCTTGCGGATCTCTTTGCCTGCGCCGGCCATCTCGTTGATGCCGTTGGCATTATCGGTGATGGGGCCGAAAGTATCCATGGAAAGGACGTAAGGACAAGTCATCAGCATGCCCATAGTAGCGACGGCTGTGCCGAATGCGCCTGCGCCGGGTACGCCGCTAAAAGTGCCAAACACGTAAGCCAGTATCAGGGCAGTTCCGATGACAATGGCAGTGGCGAATGTGGTTTCAAAACCGACAGCCACGCCCATGACGATATTGGTTGCCGGGCCGGTTTTGGAAGCCTCAGCGATGTCCTGGACCGGCTTGTAACGGGACTCAGTGTAGTACTGCGTAACGAAAATGATAGCAATGCTGGCGACAATACCAACCATGCCGGCAGCGAACAGCCACCATATCTTTGGGCCACCAAATTTAGGATCACCGTAGAGCATGGCCCAAACGGTAATGGCTAAACCTACGATAGACAACGCGATGGCTACGAAATAGCCGCGGTTCAATGCGTCCATGGCATTCTCGTTTTCTTTCGCCTTTACAACGAGCAAGCCGATCATACTGGCAATCATGCCAAACCCGCGGACACACAGGGGGAAGAGTACCCATGCAACATTGCCAGTAGCCAGATAAGCGACGACACCGAGGATCATTGCACCGATATTCTCGGCAGCCGTCGATTCGAAAAGGTCAGCGCCGCGGCCTGCGCAGTCACCGACGTTGTCACCGACTAGGTCAGCGATAACAGCCGCGTTGCGGGGATCGTCTTCAGGAATTCCGGCCTCGACTTTGCCGACGAGGTCAGCGCCCATGTCGGCAGCTTTGGTATAGATACCACCGCCGAGCTGGGCAAACAGGGCCACAAAGCTGGCACCGAAGCCGAAGCCAACTATGAGATGGGGAGATAACTCAGGGGTTTTGGCCCCTCCAAATGCAAAGAAAATTACAGTTACACCTATGAGACTGAGTGCTGTGATGAGGAAACCTGATACAGCACCACCACGCAGTGCAACTTTTACAGCCTCTGTCAGGTTCTTCTGGGCAGCGGCTGCACAGCGGACATTGGATTTAACCGCTATATACATACCTATAAAGCCGGCTAAGCCTGAGCAAATAGCACCAACCAGGACAGCAATACCGGTGTATAATCCAATATTAAATGGGTTATAGCCGGCTTTTTGCAGCGCTTCTTCCGGCGGCATAAGACCAACCGCTATGCCGATAACGATAGCGACTATCACAGAAAAAATAGCGATAGTGCTGTACTGCCTTTTAAGGAATGCCCACGCACCCTCAAAGATCATGTCGCCGATTTCTTTCATCTTTGGTGTGCCTGTTGGGCGGCGCATGATGCTTATAGCCAGCCATGTGGCAAAAATAAGCGTCAGTACACCGGCAGCAGGAACGATCCAAAAAATGTTCCATGGAATTGCTGGATTCATTGTACCTCCTTATTTGATAAATTACTGTGGGCGCACGCCGAAATGCGCGTGCCTATCCAAATCGAGGATTTTACCAGTGGCGACGTTTAAAGTCAAGCTAAGTCTGGTCAGTAGAATTGCTTAATTTACTGGATAAAACGCTTATTTTCTCTTGCAGCAGATTATTATGTATAACAAGCGTCAGTTCTCCGCGTGTCTTTTCGACTATGCCCCGCACACTATCCGTGTTTCTTCGTAGCCCGTAGGTTATCGCATCAGGAAAATCCATCGTTACCAGGACAGAATAAATATGGTCCATTATCTCCAGTAAATCTTCGGCGGCGTCGAATTTACCCGTTCTCAATCCATCAAGCACATATCGCCTCAGTTCTCCAACGGATTCTGCCAGGCCGTTTAAATAGGCGGGATAAGCTACAGTAAGCTCATCCGGGTCGGGAATCTCCCTATTAAATATTATGCTGTATGTGATGCTGGCTTCGGCATATTCTTTAAACGAATCATGTACGTAGTTGGCAGATAAAAGATCGTTGTGCTTGCGTTTGGAATCAGTTTGGATTTGTTCCACGAGAGATGCAGCGGAGTTGATGAGTTTAAGAGCGGTTTCCTTGTCACCTCTATGGGTCGCGCGGATCGAAGTTGAACTGAGCCTGATGATTTCGCGGCAACTTTTAAGACAGATTTCACGTGCAGCGTCTTTTTCGGCCAGGCGGCTGCGTATTCGATCGGCTATTTTATCCAGTTTAGTAGAGCTTTTTTTTGTCGTACTCATATCATTTCTCCCTGCCTTGCTTACCGGGTTTCTCATGATGTGTTAATTGCTCAACCAGTGTTTTCTCTATGGAATATACCAGGTATCTTGATTCCTTTAACTTGGCAGCAAATAGCATAGATTTAAGCTCAGGCAATTTCGCCAATTCCTCCAGCACCCTTAGGCCTTCCTCCACTCGCTTTGAATTAGCTCTGGAAACTGAGATCATATCCTGATGATCCGTCGTCAAATCGAATTTAGCCCCGATGTCGCCTTCCACGTCTCTGTTTTTCAGCAAATCAAGATGATGTTCTCCCACGGATTTGCTGAGTTCATGCCTGATCGACTTGAGTTGCTGGCTGGAATTAACATCTTCAACTATAAACCTGGATATGTCCTCGAGCACGCGCAACCCCTCGCTGATGCGGTTTATATTGGCGTCAATGGTACGCAGTATCCGATGATGCACTGTTAAGGTCCTTGAGTGAATCAGGCAAAACTCCCTCCCGCGCGGCGTTAATGCTTTGCTGTATTTCAGAAGGCATCTCAATATTCATGTCTTTGAACTTTTTTTCAACATGCCGTCCGATATTTCTGGGGTCCTTGTAATAATCGCTGGATTGGGAAGGGCCTGGTTCTCCGCTCTCTTCATATATAGTGCTGAGCGATTTATGCATGGCAAAGCTGGAAAAGATACGTACCAACCCGGATTTTCCGCAAATCGGGCATAAAGGGTTGGAGTCAAATTGCGAAATGCGCATGAAAATGCTGACTTTGCGGTTGCAGTTCTGGCATTTATATTCATAGATAGGCATGATAGACCCCTATGTTTACAATGAGTCAGCAGAGGACTCGCTGGTTGCAGATGGGGGAGCGGGTGTTTCACCTCGCTCCATACGTTCCATGGTTTCCTGGTATTCAGGGGCAACAGCTTCTCCTCCACTCATCTGCTTGTTCCATTGCGCCAGCGCCCTGGGATCGTTGTTCATAAGTCCTCGCGTTAGCTGCCCGTCTGAAAGAATGTTATCATATACATCTTTATATGATTTCTGAACCATAAATGTAGAAAATAAACGTTTTAATGAATCCTGATGGCATTTTGGACAAGAGGGGCAAACACTTTCAAACCTTGGCAGAAATATTTCCTGCCGGGTTTTGCAGTTATTACACCAGTACTCGTATACAGGCATTTTGGATTTCCTCGATTTCATGATTGTAACATATGTCGTTAAACTTGTTAAAAGAGGGCCTGCGTTTATTACTGGTTGCTTTGACTTGAATACCGTTACTTTTATAAAATGCTTCGAGGTGATTGATCTGTGAATAGCAATGAGATCCGCAATGCCTATTTAAATTTTTTCGTTGAGAAAAAACATAAAGTCATTCCCAGTTCATCACTAATTCCTCATGGGGATCCGACGTTACTATTGACAACGGCTGGTATGGTACAGGTAAAGCCGTATTTCCTGGGTATTGCCGTTCCTCCTAACCCCCGGCTGGCCTCCTGCCAGAAATGCTTCCGGACCACTGATATAGACTCTGTGGGAGATAACAAGCATTTAACATTCTTTGAAATGTTGGGCAATTTCAGCGTTGGTGACTATTTTAAGAAAGAAGCTATTGCCTGGGCATGGGAATTTGTCACGGAGAGGATGCATCTCCCACCGGAAAAGTTGTGGGTCACGATCTATCTCGATGATGATGAAGCATTCAATATCTGGAAGGGAATAGGCTTTCCTGAGGCAAGAATCGTCAGGCTGGGAGACAAGGACAACTTCTGGGGTCCCGCAGGTGACAGCGGTCCGTGTGGCCCGTGTAGCGAAATACATTATGATTTCGGCGAAAAATACGGATGTGGTAAATCTGACTGTGGTCCTGATTGCAGTTGCGGGCGCTTTTCCGAGATCTGGAACCTGGTATTTACGGAGTACAATCAGGCGAAAGATGGATCGAGGACCCGCCTGCCGAAACCCAACATAGATACTGGGATGGGATTGGAAAGGATCGTTGCTGCGGCAATGGGAAATCCCACTGTATATGATACTGACCTGTTCAGTCCACTGGTAAAAAAGATATGCCGCATCGCCCACGTGTCGCAGGCGCAGCTTAAGGACGATTCTATAGACAGGTCAATAAAGGTAATTGCTGAACATAGCAGGGGGATCTCCTTTTTGCTTGCGGATGGGTTGTTGCCTTCAAACGAAGGAAGAGGTTATGTTCTGCGCAGGATCCTCAGGCGTGCCTGTTTCCTGGGCAGGAAGCTGGGCGTCGACAAGCCATTCTTAAGTGAGATGGCTGGTGTTGTCATAGAAATAATGGGTACAGTCTATCCTGAGTTGGTTACAAATAAGAAGTTGATTTTCGATATTATCGATAATGAAGAAGAAAAGTTCATCGCTACCCTTGATGCCGGCATAAACCTGTGCGAAAAAGCAATTGCCGATGCCAAATCTCAAAGAAGGGATTGCCTTCTTAGCGAGGAAGTGTTCAAATTTTGGGATACATATGGTTTTCCGTTCGAATTGAGCGTGGAAATAGCCCGTGACCATGGCCTCCAGGTTGACCGTGTGGGCTTTGAAGCAGAAATGGAAAGGCAACGGGAGAGGGCCAGAGCATCTCACCAATTTGTTAATCAATCCGGAATGTCTTCCGCAGAAAAGCTCGGTGAAATTAAGGTAACGGAGTTCGTTGGTTACGAGCATTTATCCACCAGATCCAAAATTGTACAGATATTAGATAGGGATGAAGGGAAGCCAATTAAAAAGTCTGACAAAGGCCGAAAAATCACAGTGGTATTAGATAAAACGCCTTTCTATGGGGAAATGGGAGGTCAGGTGGGTGATACAGGCAGCCTGACATCAGCGTCCGGTAAAATGAGTGTATCCGGCGCAATTACCCCGGTAACAGGCAAAGTGGCCCTGTCAGGGCAGGTAGTGGACGGTTATATTTCAGTTGGAGATGTTGTGGAGGCCATGGTTGATGAAGATCGAAGGTTGGATATAGCCAGGAACCATACAGCTACCCACATTTTACAGGCTATGCTGAGGAAGGTTCTGGGGACTCACGTTGCTCAGAGAGGGTCACTGGTAGCCCCCGAACGTCTGCGTTTTGATTTCGCGCAATTACATCCCATAGATAAAGACCAACTAAAGGAGATACAGGCCGGTGTAAACGAAATTATCCGGCAGAATTTGCCTGTAGCTACTGAGACCTGTTCTTATGACAAAGCTGTTAGCGAAGGAGCCATGGCGATCTTTGAAGAGAAATACGGGGACACGGTCCGGGTAGTGAAAATAGGATCACCCGGGGTTAGTGCGGAATTGTGCGGTGGTACCCATGTGAAGTCTACCGGAGAGATTGGCTATTTCTTGATCGTTACCGAGACTAGTATTGGCACAGGTTTGCGTAGAATCGAGGCTGTTACCGGCCGGGGTGCAGAGGCTTATATAAACGAGAGATTGGGCATTCTGGAGCATGTAGCTGGCAGCCTTAAGATTAAACCTAATGAAATTCCAGCCAAACTTGAGAGCTTGACCATTAGTTTGTTTTCCAGCAATAAATTGATCGCTTCGCTTCAGCGGGAACTGTCTTCTCTTGATGTGGATAAATTGCTCAGCACGAATCTGACAGAAATAAATAAGGTCAAAGTAGTGTACGCCAGGGTAGCGTCTCTTTCCAGGGAAGCTCTGATGGAGATGGGCGATATGCTGAAAACCAGGATGAAAAGTGGTGTTATTATTTTAGCTACCGTTTATGAGGATAAACCGTTTTTCATGGCGACGGCCACACCGGATGTTGTAGCCTTGGGAATTCATTGTGGAAAACTGATCAAACAGGTATCTGGAATTGCAGGTGGAAGTGGTGGGGGCAAACCGGATATGGCACAGGCGGGAGCGAAAGATAAAGATAAGATCGATGAGTCACTTCAGGCAGTGCCGAAGTTTGTTGAAGAGTCATTGAAGGCCGGACATGCATAGGGCAATGGGGTTGGATGTAGGCGATAAAAAGATCGGCGTGGCTTTATCGGATCCCTCCCAGGTACTTGCTTCGCCATTAAAGACCATTATCAGGGTAACTGATGATGGCGCAATCAAGGAAATAATTGACCTTGCCAGGAAGCATGATATATCCAAAATTGTAGTTGGATTGCCTTATTCACTCACCGGTGCAATAGGGAAGCAGGCTGAAAAAGTCCTGTTATTTTCCAAGCAGATTGCGCAGGCTACGGATGTTGAAATAATTATGCAGGATGAACGGCTCACATCTGTATCAGCCAATCAAAAATTGAGAGAGGCCGGAAAGAAGGGAAGCAAGCTGAAAAATGAAATGGATGCTGCTGCTGCTACAGTAATACTTCAGGCATATCTTGATGAAGTCAAGCTTAATGGAAAAATTGCCCAGCTTGAACCTCCGAACATATAATTAAGGTTGTTAATAATATAACCTGCATAGTTTGAGCAATCCTTAAGGAGTATAGTTCAGGTTGCAGTAGTGCCAATGCGGAGGTTCATATGTCCAGAATTTTACTGAGTTTATTGATATTGCTATCCATTATTCCTATGGTGACATCTTGTTCTGCTATTGGTAACAAGATAGCTGTAATTCCACTGAACGGTGTTATTGAGCCGGGGCCCGGCGGCTCGTTCTTGGGAGGCTCTTCTATAACACCGGATGCAGTCAGAAAAGAGCTGGAGAAAGTTAGAGATGACAGTATGTTTAAGGCCATCGTTATTCAGGTCAATAGTCCCGGCGGCGATGTGAGTGCTTGCGAGGAAATTGCCTATGAGATGAGCAAGGTCAGGAAACCGATCGTTATCAGTATGCGGAGCGTTGCTGCGTCGGGTGGCTATTATATATCGGCTAAAGCCGACAAAATAGTGGCCTTGCAGTCCACTTTGACCGGGAGTATCGGCGTCATATCCGAGATACCTAATCTGAATGGTCTTCTGGATAAAATCGGCGTGAAGATGGAAGTGATCAAATCCGGTAAATACAAGGATATGTATTCCGGTTTTGCTGAGCTGACCCCGGAAGAAAGGGCATTAGTGCAGAAAACAAATGATCAGATGTATGAGCAATTTATAGACGTCGTAGCGGAAGGTAGGCATTTGAGCAAGGAGAAAGTTAGAGAATTGGCTACCGGACAAACGTATACTGGTCTCGAGGCGAAGCAGCTGGGCCTGGTAGATGAATTGGGTGGCATCCAGACGGCAATTGACCTGGCTGCTAAATTGGCGGATGTTCAGAATCCTGTTACTGAATATATTTATCCCCAATCACCCGGTCTGATTGATATATTACTGAATGGAAGCGGCAGTCAGTTGATCAGCACCATGACAGGCGGCTTGCCGGGAGCTGAACAAATGGCAGCATCCGCTTTCCTGAACAAAACCTATCCGCGGTTTCTATATCGCTGACTGTCTTTGACTGTCAACCAATACGGATTATTACGTAGCCGAATTTTGATCAAGTTGTTAAAACGTTATATGATATAACGTTATCTTGAAGCTGCATAGCTAATTCAAAGGTCTTTTATAAAATTGAACATCGTACTGAAGTCACATTCAAGTCTCTTAGACTACATTAAGGTCCTGAAGCCCAGAGAAACAAGCCTCCTGCTATTCATTGGAGCGAGTTCAGCAGTAATAGCCGCCTCTAGCATCGGTGGGGTTTTTCCTGTAAGTGATTTTATAATGGCATTGATAGCAATAACACTGGGAAGCGCCGGAGCAAATGGGTTGACCAATTATCTTGATCGTGATGTTGATGCCCGGATGAAACGTACATGCGGCAGGGTGTTGCCCTCAAAGAAAATTCAACCTGCAGAAAAGGCACTTGCCTTATCATTAGCTCTGATTGTAATTGGCCTTGTGCTTGCCTGGATATTATCTCCAGTGTGTTTTTTTATTGGTCTCATAGGAGTTGTGGCCTCCGCCGTATGGCGCAAAACGATATCATGTACTTTCTTTGGCATTATCGCAGGCAGCGCTCCTATATTGATCGGCTGGTACGCTATTACCAAGCAGCCGGTCATAGGCATAATACCTGTCCTGCTGTTTTGCCTCATTGCATTATGGACCCCGGCACACGTGTGGACGCTT
>Ga0182011_10003581_pt1 | contig 12707 bp, 11 predicted proteins | sample 711E1DmetaG_FD_120481 | JGI IMG/M metagenome (GOLD analysis project Ga0182011, IMG submission 120481) | Permafrost microbial communities from Stordalen Mire, Sweden - 711E1D metaG | ecosystem: Environmental > Terrestrial > Soil > Wetlands > Permafrost | place: Sweden: Stordalen | collected... | reverse complement strand
TATACCGGACTTTATTGCGTTGGTTGTGAACTTTTCTATGAAAAAAATGAATTGAATGAAAAAGGCGAATGTTTCGAGCATCCGGGCAAACCGCTTGAAGAAGTTTCTGAAGAAAATTATTTCTTTAAACTTTCTAAATACCAAACGCAAATTAAGAAATTGATTGAAAGCGATGAGTTAAAGATTTTCCCTGAGTTTCGAAAAAATGAAGTTTTGGGATTTTTAAAAGAAGGCTTACAAGACATCAGTATTAGTAGAAGTAATAAACGGGCAAAAAATTGGGGCGTTGCGGTACCGGATGATAGCGAGCAAAAAATGTATGTTTGGTTTGACGCCTTGAATATTTATCAATCAGGTATCGGATTCAATAGTGATGAAAAAGAATACAAAAAATGGTGGCCCGCAGACCTACACGTTATCGGCAAAGGAATTATCAGATTTCATGCCGTTTACTGGCCGGCCTTTTTACTTTCCGCGGGGCTTCCCTTACCGAAAGCGGTTTTTGTCCATGGATATTTTACGGTTGGCGGACAAAAAATGTCCAAAAGTTTGGGCAATGTTGCCGATCCGCTGGAATATATCGAAAAATATGGAGCAGACGCTTTAAGATATTATTTCTTGTCGCAAATTTCTCCTTTTCACGACGGAGATTTCTCCGAGAAAAAATTAGTCGAGGTTTATAACTCTGACCTTGCTAACGGCTTAGGAAACTTAATTGCCAGGGTTGCCAAACTTTGCGAAACTGCCAATTTTAAACAAAGCCCTTCTAAAAATAATCACCACGTGATTGGAATTTATAATGACTACAAAAAATTATTGAATGAATACCGCTTTAATGAAGCACTGAGTCTGATTTGGGAAAAAATTACCAAAGTTGACAAATATATTAACGAAGAAAAACCGTGGGAGCTCTTAAAAACTCCGGCCGGAAACTTAAAGCGCCCGATTAACGCAATTCTGGAGCACGCTGTTGATGAAATCGAAGAAATTGCTATTTTACTAGAACCATTTCTGCCCGAAACTGCTGCAAAAATAAAAGCGCAATTCACAAAATCCGAAATTAGAGTATCTACTCCCCTTTTCCCGCGCATCGCTTGACAAAGTAATTTGTTTCCTGTTTAATAGTTCTAATCATCAAGAGTGGTCCGAAGAACATCGGACCCGGCAACCGAAAGATAACGGTGCCAACTCCGAGAGGAAGATGAGGTCCGAAGAACATCGGACAAAATCAGAACCTCTCGAACTTGAGAGGTTTTTTTATGAACGATTTTATTTTTACATCCGAATCGGTCTGCGCCGGCCACCCGGATAAAATCTGTGACTCAATCAGCGACGCAATTTTGGATGAAGTGCTAACGCAGGACCCGACAGGCAGAGTGGCTATTGAGACAATGGTTGCTTTTAACAAAGTTGCTATCGTCGGCGAGGTCACAACTACTACCAAAGTTAATTATGAAAAAGTTGCCCGCAAAAGGATTAAAAACTTAGGTTACACCAATCCTCTTTTTAATTTTACTGACCAATCGCCAATTGTTTTGGATATTCATGAACAATCACCCGAAATTTCCAAAGGCGTAAAAGTTAAAGGCGCCGGCGACCAAGGAATGATGTTTGGTTTTGCCTGCAGGGAAACAAAAAATTTGATGCCTTTACCAATTACCATCGCTCACCAGCTCGCGCAGAGACTGGATGAGGTAAAGAAAAAGATTTTACCTTTTCTTCGCCCCGACGGAAAAACCCAAGTCACCATTGAATACCGAAAAGGACTTCCCTATAAAGTTTTGCAGGTTGTAATCGCCGTTCCCCACGACGAAAAAAAGAAATTACCGGAGGTTAAAAAAGCGCTTTACAAAGAAGTAGTTCAGAAAGTTTTAGATGAGTTTGGTTTTAAGGTTTCTGAAAAAAACTTAATTGTTAATGGCACCGGAGTTTGGCATATGCCCGGACCCGCCAGCGATGCCGGATTAACGGGAAGGAAAATTATTGTTGATACTTATGGCGGATATGCCAGGGTCGGCGGCGGGGCGTTTTCCGGCAAAGACCCAACTAAAGTAGACAGAAGCGGCGCTTATGCCGCCAGATATCTTGCAAAGCATGTTGTTAAAGAAAAATTAGCCGACAAAGCAGAAGTCAGACTCGCTTATTTTATCGGCTGTAAAAAACCGGTCATGCTTGACATCGAAACTTTTGGGACGGAAAAGGCACCGGTTGAATTAATTAAAAAATTTATGGCGGAAATCTTAGATACTTCCGTTTCCGGAATTATTGAAGCGCTTGATTTGCAAAAACCGATTTATCTTCAAACTTCCACTTACGGACACTTCGGCCGCCCCGAATTTTCCTGGGAAAAATAACAGTTGACAGCTCAAGAAAATAGACCTATACTCATTTTGATGAAAAACGTTGGAATAGCAATTGCCGCAATTATTATAATTTTAATTGTTGCTGTTGGCGGAGTTTTCTTTCTGAAATACTCCAAAACGTCAACAATGCCAAAACAAATTACAACTCCGACTTCTACTCAAACCTCCAAGACTAATTCGGTAACCGGAACTATTTTAGGACTGATTGCCGGCGGGAAAACCGTCAGTTGCGCAATTGCTTATCCCGACAATAAAGGAACAGGCACAGTGTTTGTGGCCGATAAAAAATTTGCTGGAGATTTCAATATGAAAGACGCTCAGGGCAAAGAAACAACTGCGCATATAATTTCTGACGGAACTTATATCTATATCTGGTCTTCGGCGATGCCAACCGGCGGAATAAAAATGAGCTTGGAGGCTGCCAAAAGTGCGGCTACTAATGCCCAGAATAATCAAAGCGTTAACATAAATCAAAACGTTGATATGAAATGCGGGCAATGGACAGTGGATAATTCCAAATTTACAGTTCCGGCTACTATTAAATTCACAGACATGAGCAAGTTCTTTCCGCAGTGGCAACCAACAACTGTTACTCCTTCAACCGGAACAGGAGCTCAAACCGGCACTTCTCCTTGCGACCAAGTTCCGGCGGGGCCGGCAAAAACCGCGTGTCTTAACGCCCTGCAATCTTCCGGTCAATAATCTCCTGGCTTTCATTTCGAAAGAATAATGCTACTTTTTGACGTATAATAATCCTGATGTCTTTACTTAGGAAAATATTGAAATTGACAACAAACGACAAGTTCTCTTTCCGGTTGCTTATTCTTTGGCTGATCATTTTATCAGCACTTTATTCCTCACTTTCGGTTTTAAGGCATCTCCATTTCCAATCCGGAGGCTTTGACCTTGGGATCTATGACCAGGCAGTTTGGCAATACGCCCATTTTCTTTTTCCTTACAACACTATTAAGGAAAGATTTATCCTAGGCGATCATTTAACGCTGACTCTTCCTTTGCTTACGCCTTTATATTGGATTTGGGACAGCGTCAATAGCTTATTAATTTTCCAGTCAGTATGGATTTGTCTTTCGGCAGTAGCGGTATATTTTGTTGCCAGAATAAGAAAATTTTCTCCCTTCGTTTGTCTGGCAATTGCCTTTTTGTATAGCTTATTTTACGGAATCCAATTTGCCATCTATTCTGATTTTCACCCAATTATTTTAGGGGTAGGCCTATTTGCTTGGTTTATTTATTTTTTGGAAGCAAAAAAACGCAGATTGTTTTTGATTGCCCTTATTTTGGTTCTTCTAACTCAAGAGGATATGGGATTTGCTCTGGCGGGATTGGGCTTTATCTACTTTTTTAAAAAAGACTATCGAAAGCTAGGAATTCTTTTTATTGTTTTGGGTATTTCTGCAAGCTTAATTGAAATGAAAATTGTCGGACTTTTATCGCCGGTTGGGTATAGCTACACACCCCAGATTCCCTTAAATCCTTTTCAGATAGTAAAACAGTTATTTGATGATCCGCAAAAAGTACAAACCTGGATTTATTCTTTGGGATGGTTTTCTTTTCTGCCTATTTTTTCTTTGGGCTCAATTGCCGCAGTCACTTCTAATCTTGCTCAATTCTTTGTTACCGGTCCTGCGTTTTCCAGAATGTGGAGCCCGTTTATGCACCATCGGGCAATTCTGGCGATATTTTTATTCTTAGGAACATTAGATACATTGGGCTTTATAAAAAAACTGAATAAAAAATATCTTAGACTAGGTCTAATCGTCTGTTTATTAATCGTCAGCGCTTTATCTCAACAATATATTTTTCATTTTCCCTTAAATAAACTGTCAAAATTAAGTTACTGGCAAGAAGAAGCTTGGATGAAAGACGACGAAAATCTTTTCAAAGAAATTCCAAAAAATGCCAGCCTGGCGGCTTCTCAAAATCTTGTTCCGCATCTTTCGCACCGCAAAGAAATTTATATTATTTATCCTAAAATTATGACTATTAACAATGTTTGCCAGAATTGTTGGTGGTTGCAGTTTGCCGGTAAACCGCAATATTTGGTGGTTGATCTTCATCCAAACCAGTGGCTGACTCAGCTCTTAGAAAGCAATGAAAACTTTCAAAGTGGCGTTAAAAATATGGAAAAAGCAGGAAAAATAATTAAGGTGGAAAATATCAATAATGCTTTTCTTTATAGAATACATTATGATTGACGCGCATTGCCATTTAAATTTTAAGGCTTTTGACAAAGATTATGACGCCGCGATAAAAAGGGCGTTTGACGCGGGCGTTGAAATTATCATCAATGCAGGAACAAGTATTGAGTCTAGTCAGAAAGCGGTCGAGCTGGCGCAAAAATACGAGAACCTTTACGCGATTGTCGGAATTCATCCGCACCACGCCGATAAGGTAACTAAAAACTGGGACAAGGAAATTGATGCTTTGGCAAAAATGCCAAAAGTGGTTGGTATTGGTGAAGTCGGAATGGATTATTACAGTTATAAATCTAACGGCATTACCGACCCAAAACTGCAGCGGCAGATTTTTGCCAGACAAATTGAAATTTCAATCGCCAATAAACTACCTTTGCAAATCCACGGACGTCACGCCGGAAAAGATATTTTGGAGATTATTAAAAGTTATGAAAGTGAACTTTTGCAAATTCCGGGTATGTTTCATTGTTTTGCCGGAAGTTTTGATTATCTGGAAAAAGTTTTGGCAATGGGTTTTTCTGTTGGTTTTGACGGTAACATCACTTATAAAGGGTTGGCGCCAGGAGAAGATACTGCTCTGTCTGACTTAGTCGCAAAAGCGCCATTGGAAAGGATTATTACCGAAACCGATGCTCCATATTTACCTCCAATTCCCCACCGCGGTAGCCGAAACGAACCCAGCTATGTTATAATTGTGGGTAATTCCATAGCAAAAATTAAAAACACTGCTTTTGATGTGGTCAATAAAACCACATCCGACAATGCCAAAAAAGTTTTTAAACTATGACAAATTTTTTTAACACCATTTTTACCCGTTATCCGGTAAAAACCAGAAGAGCTCTTGAGATAATGCCGGGTTTTGTCTCTTGGTTCTTAATTTTATTTCCCGTCTGGGGATCATTTTTAATTCCCTTAGCTGTTGCCTACTTTATTTTATTTTTTGACGTTTATTGGTTCTACAAATCTTTTTCCTTGGCGATTACTGCCCTTATCGCCTCCAGAAAAATTAAAGAAGCGGAGAAACAAGATTGGTTAAAGTTGGCCAAACCGTTGGAGAATTTCGAAAAGATATCCCACGTTGTCATCATCCCCAATTACAAGGAAAGCCTCGAGAAATTAAGAAAAACACTGGAAAGTTTAAGCAATCAAACTTTCCCCAGTAAAAGAATCTATGTCGTTTTAGCGATGGAAAAAAGAGAAACGGAAGCTAAAGACAGAGCGGAGAAATTAATCGCGGAGTTTGGACAAAAATTCGGAACAGTGCTGGTCAGCTTCCATCCGGATATTGAAGGCGAAGTAAAAGGCAAATCCTCCAACGAAGCATTTGGCGGAAAACTAGCTTACAGAAAACTGGTGAAAATGGGGATTGTTGATTTGGATTATACTACTATTTCTTCTGTTGATGCCGACTCCATCTTTGACCCTCAATATTTTGCCTACCTTGCTACCAGCTTTTTGAAAGATGACAAAAAATATACTAAATTCTGGCAATCTGCTAATGTCAATTATAATAATTTCTGGAATGTTCCGGCCGCCGTCAGAATTATCGCATTCTTCGGCAGTCTCTGGCGAACCGGCCTCTTAGTGCAAAAAGACAGACTAGTCTCCAATTCAACCTATTCTTTATCTTTCAGGCTTTTGCATGAAATCGGTTATTGGGATACGGATGTTATTCCGGAAGACTACCGGATTTTTTTTAAAGCGTTTTTTGCTAAAAAAGGGCAAGTCTTTATGGAACCGATATTCTTAAAAACATCCATGGATGCTCCCTTGTCTTCTTCTTATATAAAATCTTTGAAAAATAAATATCAACAGGAAAGACGTTGGAGTTGGGGAGCCTCCGATGACGCACTATTTATTAAATGGTGGTTTACGGTTCCGGGCGTTCCCTTTGTCAGAAAAACCCTAATGCTTTTTAACGTTTTAGTTGACCATTTTCTCTGGCCGGTTAACTGGTTTATTATTACTATCGCCGCCAACATTATGCCTTTTGTCAATCCAGTTTTTTCCAGGACCGCACTCGGCTATAATTTGCCAAGACTGGCGGGTTTTATTCTAACGCTTTGCCTAGTCGCAACTGTAATGATGTTTATTATTGACTACCGGCAACGACCAAAGCATACTATGAAACATGCAAAAACCCGACAACTTTTATTTCCCTTGGAATTTCTGCTTCTTCCGCTGGTTGGCTTTTTTCTTTCCGCCCTACCGGCTTTAATTTCGCACACTCAATTAATGCTTGGTAAAAGATTAGAATATAAAGTGACAGAAAAACTCTAATTATGAAGATTTTAGCGAAACTGGAAAAGAGCCGAGAGATATGGTTTTTAATCACGGCTTCTTTAATCTTCTTTTTCCTTCGGTTTCCATCGCTTTTTGAACCGGACTGGTACGGCGATGAGGGGATTTACCAAACGCTGGGAATCGGCATCAGAGCAGGCAGACTTTTGTACCGCGACATTTTTGACAACAAACCGCCGCTTCTCTATCTTTTGTATAGTTTTGTTGATTCGGACCAATTTATGATAAGACTGCTCTCTTTAATCTTTGGGCTATTATCGGTTATTGTATTTTTCTATCTTTGTAAAAGATTATTCCAAAATGCTAAAACCAGTTTTATTGCGACACTCATATTTGCCGTTCTTTTTGGTTTGCCTTTAATTGAAGGTAATATCGCCAACGCAGAAAACTTTATGTTGTTATTAAACATTTCCGCCGGCTATTTAATCCTGAAATCTTTGGACACTAAAATACAAGATATAAAATACAAGATACTGTTTTTTGCCGGCCTAGTTTTGGGATTGTCTTTTCTTCTGAAGATTGTGGCCATTTTTGATTTTGCCGCGTTCGCCGGCTTTTTGTTCTTTGCCAATTATTCAAAAAAACTTCTTGATATTTTTAAGGTTGAGCATTTACTAAAAGAGATTAAAAACTTGGCGCCATTTTTGATTGGGTTCTTGATGCCAATCACTCTAACAGCCATTTATTTTATTTTTAACCACGCTTCTAAGGATTTTTTGGCCGCCACCTTATTCTCTAACGTCGGCTATGTCGGCTACGGTAATCAGCTGATTATTCCTCAAGGTTTTTTGATTTTTAAATTAATTCTTTTGGGAAGTTTTTCTTTATTTGTTTTCTGGAAAAGAAAAACTTACGGACTATCTTTTGCCTTTGTTTCCTTGTGGCTTGGCTTTTCGCTTTTTAATGCTTATTTTTCGCAAAGACCTTACACCCATTATGTTTTGGTTTTGCTCCCGGCTCTTTGTTTAACCGTTGGACTTTTTATCCTGAATAGAAACTTCTCCAAACTGGCCGGTGTCTTAATGCTTTCGGTTTTTATTGCGGTTCTTTTGAGTTTTAATTTCTATACTAAAACTATTTTCTACTATCAAAATTTTGCTGCATTTATGCTAAACAAACAAAGTGTTACGGCCTATGAAAGATTCTTTGACCAAAGTACACCACGAGATTATGAAATCGCTAACTTTATCAATCTTTACGCCAAAACTTCCGACAACCTATTTCTTTGGGGGAATAATGCCCAAGTTTATAAAATGACCAATAAGCTTCCGCCGGGAAAATACGCGGCAGCGTACCATATTACCAGCTATAAAGACGGTTTAAGTAATACCAAAGCAGGTTTAGTGATTAATAAACCCAAATTTATTGTTATAATGCCAAATGTTTCTATCTTTCCTTTTTCTCTTGCCGGATATGACCGCAAGATAAACATCGGAGGAGTAGATATTTATGAAAGATTTTATTAATAATATCGTTTCCGATAAGCTTGCTCTGCGCGGCTTCTTTATTAGTTTTTTACTCATGCTTTTTACAGCTTTGTTTATCTTAGTTAATTACCTAAACCTTCCTCCATTTATCCCTATTTTTAATCAGCTTCCCTGGGGAAACGATCGGCTTACCTCAACTGTAGGAATTTTTATTCCAACGATTATCTTTGGCTTTGTTTTTCTCTTCAATATTATTTTTACCTCAATTGTATATAACAAAAATCCTTTAATTGCCAGAATTGTGGCCGCTGTTACGCTAATTTTAGCGTTTATGAATTTTCTTTTTGTGATTAAGATTATAATGCAAATAACCTAAATGCTTAATTTGAATATTACAATTTTTCCTTTAATCGTTGCCTTTATCGTAACGACTATCGCCACGCCTCTAAGCCTTATTGTGATTAAGAAATTGAACATCGTTGATGACCCTAAGAAACATCAGCACCCCGCTATAATTCACAAGATACCAATTCCCAGAGGCGGCGGAATTCCGCTTTTTATTGGAGTACTGGTAGCAAGCGTTTTTTTCTTACCAATGACAAAAGTGATCGTGGCAACGTTAATTGCCGCTTTCTTTTCGCTCCTAATTGGTGTTATTGATGACAAATATGACCTCTCTCCTTATTTAAGATTTATCATCAATATTTTATGCGCCGTCTTTGTCGTTTTTATGGGCGCAAACATTCCTTTTATCACCAACCCCTTAGGAGGGATTTTGAACTTTAGCCATTTGCAGATTCCTTTTCTGGCTGGGGCTGCTATTAGCTTCTTGGGCGATTTGATTGCTATCCTTTGGATTGTTTGGGTTATGAACATGTTAAATTGGAGCAAGGGCGTTGATGGCCAAATGCCGGGAATTGTGGCTATCTCGGCGATTGTGATCGGTGTTTTGAGCCTTCGCTTTTCCCATCTTGACCAAACCAGTGCCACGGCGGCAACATTATCTTTTATCATTGCTGGCTCGTCTTTAGGTTTTCTAATTTTTAATTTTTATCCGGCAAAAATTTTCCCTGGTTATGGAGCAACGGCTATTTATTTAATATTGGCTGTGGCTTCAATTCTTTCAGGCGCAAAATTGGCAACGGCAATTTTGGTGATGGGAGTGCCAATGACCGATGGTTTAGTTACCATCGCCCGAAGAATTTTATCCGGCAAATCTCCATTTTGGCACGACAAAAAACATCTCCACCACTTATTATTAAGCTTGGGATTTGGTCAAAGACGGATTGCGTTGTTTTATTGGACTATTTCTGCTATATTGGGCGCATTATCGCTGGTTTTATCCAGCAAAGGAAAATTATTCGCAATTATAATGCTTGTGATTTTAGCCGGAGGTGCTATACTTTTTTTGCAGTTTTTACTAAAACGCGCCGATGATAAAGCTAGCTTATAACATAATAAGGCTCCTAAGACCAAGGCAATGGATTAAAAACTTGGCCATTTTTGCCGCGATAACTTTTACGGGAGAACTATTTGATCCACCTGTTCTTTCCAAAGTAATTTTAGGCTTTTTTGTTTTCTGCGGACTGGCTAGCGCCACTTATATTATCAACGACATTTTTGACGTTAAAAAAGATCGGCTTCATCCATTCAAAAGATTTCGACCGATCGCCCATGGTGATATTCCGGTTTTTTTGGCAGTAATTATTGCGGTGTTTTTGCTGGTAATTTCTCTTTCCGCCGCAACTTTTGTCACGCCCGCCTTTTTCCTGCTGGTCTTGGTCTATCTTGGCATGCAATTTTTGTATTCTTCGTTTTTAAAAAGTGTCGCGGTTATTGATATTCTTCTAATCGCCGCGGGGTATATTTTGCGGGTTTATGCCGGAGAATTTGCCAGCGGGTTTCATATTTCAGTTTGGCTTTTGTTAACTACCATTTCAATTTCGCTCTTTTTGGCAATTGGTAAAAGAAGAAGCGAATTAACACTTTTATCGGGAACCAAAAATTTTGACGTTGCTACTACTAGACAATCTTTGTCGCATTATTCCGAAAGACTGTTAGACCTTTACGCGTCTATTTTTGCGACCTCGACTTTTATCTCCTACGCCCTGTTTACTTTCTTGGAAAATCCGGGCGGATTTAAACTGTCAATTGGCGTTTTAATGCCTGATTTTCTGCCGGCCTTTTTCCAAAGAAAGTGGCTAATGGTAACCATTATTCCCGTCGTCTACGGATTAATGCGTTATCTACAAGATATTTATGAAAAGAATGAAGGCGAAAGTCCGGAGAAAGTGCTTTTATCTGATAGGCCACTCTTGGTAACGGTTATTATTTGGGCAATTTTGGTAGTCGCTCTAGTCTACTTCATCAACCCCAGCTAATTTTATTGTTTTTGGGCATATTGTGAGCTGATCCAACCCGACTGGCCGTTAGTAAGCTTTATTTGATACCAATCCGTTCGCTCGTCCAGTAGTTGATAGGTTTCGCCCGGCTTTACTTGCGCTATTTCGCTTCCTCCTAAAGACGCTTGATCCCGAACTCTTAAAAACCCCGTTGGAGTATCTAAAATTATAACTTTGGCTACCGGTAAACTGGCCGAGGCGGAAGCAGCAGAAGCGGTAGTCGCGGCAACATCGGGATTAATTCCTAAAAAAACTAAGGCTTCAAGTTTATAACCGGGTGTTGTTTTTATCCGCACAATTTGATCTCTGTAACCAACTTTAGAAAGTTTTAATTCATGGTCGGACTCGGTAATATTTTGCAAAAGAATCGGCGATTGTCCTTCCAAATTATCATCCAGAAAAACTTGGGCGCTGTCCGGGAAAGAAACCACTGAAATCTGCATTTCTTTTGCCCCGCTAAGCGGCGACAAATTAATCACACTACCATTACTAAGACCAAGACCGACAAAACTTCTATCAACCACCGTTAAGACTTTTGGGTTGATGGTAATTTTTTGCTCAAACGGCTCAAATCCTGCTTGAATTGGAACCAATCTTAAAGAATAATCCCCAACTGCCAGCATATCTTTTAATTCACACGCGCAAAGCGGAGTTTGCCCTAAAAGCTTTCCGTTTACATAAACTTTTGCCGCCGGCGTTGAGGTTACCTGTAAAGCGCCTTTACTTTTATTTTGTGACAGAAAAAGTAAAACGGCGGCAAAAATCAAAACTGCGATTACAAATGGAGCGAGAATATAAAAAACCTTTTTCATGAGCTTTGTAAAATCCATTATAACTCAAAAGTGGCTATAAAAAAACTGCAAATGAAGATTTATTGAAGATTGGCAACTTGTCTGCAAAAAAATTATTTTATTGATTGTCCCTTTTCAGAGGACATTCCTCTAGGCAGGCTAACGTAAAATTATCGGCCGTACCCACTACTTCTACCTTAGGCGGTCGACTAATTCCCTGACAATAGAAATCCCCTGTTTTTAATTGACCTCTTCCGTTTCCATAAACACAGCCTTCCTCGTTAAGTGGGCAATCAGGAATGGTAAAATAATTGACTTCTACTCCTTCTATTTTCATCAAGAATTGATTATATCCAATTGTTCTAAAAAGTCAATGAGGGATTTAGTAGTCCATGCCGCCGGGCATTCCGCCACCTGGTATCTGAGGTTTCTCTTCTGGAATATCGGTCACCAAAGCTTCTGTGGTTAATACCATCATGGCAACCGAAACTGCATTTTGTACGGCCGAACGGGTCACTTTGGCCGGATCAATAATGCCGGCTTTAATCATTGAGCCGTATTCCATGGTCATTACGTTGAACCCGAAATCTTCTTCTTTAGATGTTTGAACTTTGGCAAGGATCGCGGTTGAGTCCTCCCCGGCATTCTCCACAATTCTCTTGATTGGTTCCGTTAGACTTTCTGAGAGGATTTCAACACCGACAATTTCATCTTTTACTTTTAGCGTTTTGGCTAATTTTGCCAGAACCGCGCGCGCGCGAAGCAGTGTCACTCCTCCGCCGGGAACAATGCCTTCTTCCAAGGCCGCTTTGGTGGCCGCAACTGCATCGATCACTCTCTCCTTTTTCTCCTTCATTTCCACTTCGGTAGCCGCGCCAACGTTAATGACAGCGACTCCGCCGGCCAGCTTAGCTAATCTTTCATGCAGTTTTTCTTTATCAAAATCCGAAGTGGAAGTTTCCATGGCTTTTTTGACTTGGGCAATTCTGGCTTTTAATTTTGCCGGATCACCTTTACCGCCGATGATGCGGGTATTTTCTTTATCGGCCCAAACCTTATCTGCCCGTCCGCAATCTTCAATTGTCACCGAATCGAATTTTCGGCCGGTATCCTCGGAGATAACTGTTCCGCCAGTTAGAATGGCAATATCTTCCAACATTTCTTTTCGTCTGTCGCCAAAACCCGGCGCTTTAACCGCTAAGGTATT
>Ga0182011_10003580_pt1 | contig 12708 bp, 3 predicted proteins | sample 711E1DmetaG_FD_120481 | JGI IMG/M metagenome (GOLD analysis project Ga0182011, IMG submission 120481) | Permafrost microbial communities from Stordalen Mire, Sweden - 711E1D metaG | ecosystem: Environmental > Terrestrial > Soil > Wetlands > Permafrost | place: Sweden: Stordalen | collected... | reverse complement strand
AAATTTGGATGGAAGGAACCAATCACCGGTATCATAGATTGTCTTCATCTTTCGGCAGATCCATGCGGCTGTGGTGGTATCGTAACATGAATGAACAATGGCAAGCGTATAGGCAAGACCTGCTCCTGCATAATCATGAATGGTGTCCGGGATCAGGGTTCCGGGGCAGCCCCAGGATGCATCAGTACTTTCATCGGATAGTGCAGCAACCAGTCCGCTTACTCCCGCGGAATCAACATAAAAGACCACGCCTCCTCCTATCTTTTGTCCGACCGTAAATACCGGGGCTTTTTTCGTTTTGAAACTCATCTCCTCTCCGTAAGAAGTTCCCTTTTTATTCGTGATATAAGGACGGATATAATAACGCATTCCTCCTGAAAGGTCATGAATTGTACTGATAAAGGCTGTTTTTCCAATACCATTATGAGTCGTATCACATTCAATGGTAGGCGATTGCCTGGTACTCCAGCACACTCCCTTCATCGTGATGGTATCTTCATCATCCGATGCAATCGACACATGAATCAGAGCGGAATTATATGTTACTGAATAGATCGAATCGGATCTTATTTCATATCCGATCGTACAGCAAACTTTCCGGCACCCGACGATAAACAATAATAGCACTCCGGAACCGGCAGTTATCAGGATCATTGAATAAATCCAACCTTTTCTGTTCATATGTTTGACTTTATGAAACCGTTACCACCGAACCTCGAAAGTAAGCCTGGCAATAAACTCCTTAAAACTTTTAACACACTGAATATTATCCCTGAAAGTATTTTTCTCCAATTGTATCTCGAGATTCCCTCCTTTCCAGAGCTGGACACGTGAATTCAGGAAAAATCCCAACTTATTCTGATCATTATTCTGGTCTGACCAATTGATCCCCAGCGAATTCTGCCACTTGTCCTTAAATGCGCTGTAAGTCCCCTTCAGCATCAGGCTGATTAAATTCTCATCTTTCCCGGAGATCCTCGATTCGGAATAATTAGCCCCCAATGAAATACTTAAAGGAATTACAAGAGAAAAGTCCTGGTTTAAGGAATAGGAATTCGTCATGGAAAGGTCCTTGGCAGTATCTCTCACCAGGTTCCCGTATTGCCTGCAGAACATGATGTTCGTAGTGGCGCCGAGTTTCCCGATCTTATAGAAATAACCGGCGAGCGCATTGATCATATAAGCGGAATTTTCCTGTTTGATGAATTCGCCGTTCGTTTTCTGGAAATTCGGCATATAACTTACCATGAAATAGGGCGCTTTGGTCAGGCGCAGGCTGGCGGTAATTCCATAGCCAAGCATCTTTGTTGTGGCAGATTTCGTGCTGGACAGGTTGTCCGTGCTGTACCTGCCGAACAATGCAATGTTAACCTGATGTTTTGCAAAGGATTGATCGATCCTTCCGTTGTATATCATCCTGTCGCCGATCAGGTTGGGGTTGCCCAGGGTACGGTAGCCGGCACCGATTTTCTTGATTCCTGCCGTGATGGTCGTTGTTTTCAGGTTCAACCCAATTTTACCGGTGTAGGCAAAATCAAAGGAGGAACTTACATTTACCTTCATGTAACTGACGAGCCACGAAGGAATGTCTGTATCTTTCAGGTCAAATCCCTCTGTCTGGGTGTCGTTCGTGTATACTGAAGCGGCTGCTTCTCCTTCAATGGTGAATCTGTTTTTAAAAAATGAAAGTTTTGCTTCTGCTGCCAGGATATGATTGGAATGGGGATAGATATAGAGTGAATCCCTGACCAGGCTATCCTTCAGCGAGCCTGCTTGATCCTGAATCCTCATATAGGAAAAATAGAGATGACTTTCATTTTTCTTTCCCACACCTAGCCTTATCAATAAGAGATCTCGCTTATATGCAGGGTCTGCAGTGCTGTTGATATCGATTGCTCTTTTGACTTTCCCCATTGCAAAAGCTGCATAGAACAAACCCGGGTTCATTTCAATGTTCACGCCTGAGAGCGCGATACCTTGCAAGATCAGTTCGCTGTAATTAGGCCTGCATTTCCCAACCTCAAGGGTAGGAAAGATGGAAAGAAACCTGCCCATTTTTGAAAGGGCTGCTCCTTTGGCGAAGCTGGTAGCCGTTCCCGTAAGCTGTTGCGGCGATTTTGCGATCGATTTTGCCTGCTGAATGGCAGCATTGGCTTGATCCAGTTTGGCTTTCAGTCGTTTCAACTTGTTTTCGACCTCCTTGACTTTTGCAGTGGCAACATCAAGCTTTGCTTTTGCTTTTGTTATAAGCTCAAGATTCTTGGCAGATGTGGTATCGGCATATCGTTTTTTTGCTTTCTCGTATTCTGCCTGGGCCAGGTCCTGTGTCTTTTTATCGTCTGTAAGCAAGGAACTTAAAAGATCCTTCGATTTGACCACGTCATCTTTTGCTTTCAGCAGCTTGCCGGGGACTTGCGAAGTTACCAACGCTGTCGCTTTCTCCAATCCTCTCCTTTTCAGGGCTGCTACGTCGAGGTACATCCTGAAATTATTGATGCTCTGCTTAAAGCCGTTCTGTTCGCTGGTGAGAAAAAAACTGGCTGATACAGGGACATCATAAACCGACAATGTCATCTGCAAGTCATCGCGTACGTATGATGGAGGGCTTATTTCGTCCCCACCCTGCAGGCTGAAATACTGCCCATATACCTTGTCCGTTCCATGGAACTGGATGGGAGACTTGGATTTTTCCTGTCCGCTCAGCAAATTGGAATAAAGAAGTGGAAATAGTACGATGAGTCCGGTAATACTTTGTTTTAACGTCATGACATCGCGTGTTCTATTTCTCTTTTAAAGGTTGCGAATTCTTTATAAATTTTATCAGGGTATCCTGGGGGAGGCTGTAACCCGGACCTGCTGCAGAATCTCCTGGATTTTTGTTTCCCGGATATTTAAATTCATTGATCGTGGATTGTGGAGTCTCCTCAATAAGCTCATTTTTTGCCTTCTTTCCCTTGTGCTCCTTAGGATGAATCGATTCCGGGTTCCCAGGAACTTTTTCATTCATATTCAGGGGTTGATGCTGATTATTCCCCTGCCAGGGTTCAGGATAAACGCTGTAGCAGATCAGGGTATCACAGGTCCTGCAGGTTGTATCGGTAAATGACCACCTAATGCAAAAATTAATGGTATCCTTGCAGCATTGGTTCTCGAACCCTTTGGGAAAAACAACCCGGATATAGACCTCTTCATTGCTCAGATATCGGCGTGACATATATTGACCGTTGATCATCTTATGCCAGACAAACTCGTGTAAGCTGCAGTTGATTGGCGATCCTGCATAAGTATTCAAAAACGGGCTGACCCATGAGCCATTTGGAGGATTCCAGTCAATCTGTGAAGTCTCATAAGGACCGGGATTGTTGGTAGGCAACATACTCCCGAAAAAGACATTTGACGATATACATCGCTCACATCCCGGTTGTTCATTCAGGTAAAAATTTATTAGGTCCGCCCTGATTGCGGTGATCTTGTGAGTCTGTCCCGTGCCTAAAGTCGAATGGATATACCAGTTCTGGCCCATTTTTACCACGGAAGAAGCAACATGGATCGCAAAGCTGCGGCAACATGTATCACACGTGGAAATGGAATTTCCACCGGTGGAATCCGGGACATAGGTCACACATGCGATGTCAGATGCCGTGGCTATATTATCGACAGTGGTGGGTACGGAGTTAATCAGGAAGGAACCGGTTGATTTTACGGCAAAATCGTTGCACGCCTTCAGTTGAGGAGTAGTGGATGAAGGGATATGAACTTTGAAATCGCAAGTCAGTTTAGCCCAGGGTGGCAACAAGTTATTGGAGCCGAACTCGAATTTTACATTCTTGCCTGTCCCGCTTTGCCATGAAAAGGTATTACAGGGTGGTGAAGTTAACGGCGTGTATTTCAGTTCAGGGGTGCAGATATTATCAGCATTGATTACAGATACAACAGGAAGTGTAAAGGTCAATGTCGAAATTGGACTGGTAACAACGTTAATTGCAGGCAGATCACTCGTTGAATAGGTGATATTGTACTGGCTGCCCCTGTTATTTGCGTTTTGCCTGTCTAAGATCTTTCTGTCATCGGTATTGGCTCCTGAACTGGTAAAATCGATCGGGAGCAGGTCCATGAGAATGATATCCCTGACGGGGTAGTTTGAAAGATTCGTCAACTGAAGCCGGAATAAGACATTAGAATTCGAATGGGCAACAGCATTTTTACTCCAGGTCATGCCATTGTCGACACTCACGAATTTTTCAGCCAAAGCCCCGAAAACATTATTGATCGTGATGTAAGCTGTGTTTGATGTTTTGGGTGATTGCACAAGACCGCCTCCGCTAACAGAAAAGGAATTGAGCAGGCTTCCTGCCGGAGCGTTATTCTTCACCTGGACCTGGAACTCAATAAAAAAATAGGTCACCCCCGGCGGATCGCAGCCATCCCCATATTGTGTATACGTGACACTGCAAAAAGGTGGCAGGGAAGAAATATTCCACGTCAGCAACGTTTGTCCGGCCCCCGACAGTGAAGCATTGTTAATATTCCAGTTCGGTACACTTCCGCAGGGCGGATCTGCATTTGTGGATGAGTAATGTTTTTCGCTGCCGCTGACAAACTGAAGATTGGCATCCAGCAGGTCTGTGACAACAGCGTTGACCAGGTTACCGCTTCCGTTGTTTTCAATTCTTAACCTGTAGGTCACATAATCCCCATACATATAGGAAGCCTTCGGACTGCAAACCGATTTGTTAAGGCATAGTTTAGGCTGCCTCTGCTCTATCGTAAATTTATCAGTCACCAGTTTCGAAGCAGGAGTAAGCTGACTACAGTTATACGTTGCATTATTGATGATGTCCGGGAGCCCGATAAGATTTGGATTAATGGTAAAATAGATCAGGTAATCGTATTCCATCTGAGGTGAAAGTTGGTTTACGGCGTCTCCCAATATTATTTTAATGGTTTGGATCACACTATTTGTCGAGTTATACCAAACATATCCGTTCTGGGGATTTGTAAATTGCATCGGTGGATTTGCAGGGCTCCCATTGATGATCAGGGTTACAGGAAGCGGGAACGAACATGTATTTCTGAATTCAATTCTATCCACTTGTATCTGGTTAAAGGGGATCTGATCTTCAATGGTATAAGGTCCCAGACCGCAATTTCCACTATTGACGACCTTTAACCTGTAAAAGCCGCTGCATCCGGGAACCGGGTTCGTGATATAATGAGTCTTTTCGTCTACGGCCCCCGGGGAAGCCCCGCCAAGATTTATTTTCAGTGCGGTGGTCGTGGGTACAGAAACCGCATTCCCGCATGAGGTCCCGGTATAATAGGCTGAATTTGTAACGGTACTGCCCTGTACAAATGAGGTTCCGGGATAATGAATGGTGATTTCACAATAATAATAAGGAGTGAGTTGAGATCCATCCAGGACAAGATTCGGGGGGCTGGGGATTATCTCGATGGTCGTTGAGTTGGTTTGAACAGCCGTGCAGTTAGGACTATGGGAGACCAGGGTTGCACCGTTCGGAATGTTATCGATGATCTTATTGATAGTCAGCATTTGTTGCCCTATCGTCTGATAATAATAAGGTTGTGGTTTTGAAATCATCAGCTGATAAGTTACAGAACCATCATAAACGCCCTGGTAGATTCCACCCAGAGCCGGCAAATAGGCATATTTATTAATCACGAAAGGATTGACGGCATAAGCGATCACAGTAATAGCAGGAGTTTCAAGTGCACCCGGCAATTCCGTGGCGGTTATCCTGGCTTTATTGGTGGCGATGATCCCGTTGCAGGTTATTCCTTCCGGAAATTTGACATTTATCGTTATTGAATGTGAGGTGTTAGGGGTCGTACCCGAAGGAACGGAATAGGTCACGACATTTGTACTGGTATTGATATTCCCGGCCGGCACCATATTCAGGATGGTTAATGCGGGGGGGATTTCGTCAGTGATGACAACATTCGTTGCGACATTCGGTATGGTATACCAGATGACATACTGGAACGTCTGACCCGTCTCAACCGCATTGTTCGCAGCCCCGGTTACCCAGGTTGATAACGGTGGCAGCGTTGCACATTTATACAGGAAAAATCCATTGAGGGAGGTCGTTTGATTAGGAGGATCATTGGAGCAAAGGGTTACCTGGCTATAGCTCTCTGACCCTATAAATAGCACAAGAAGGAGCGTCAGTATCTTTTTCATCTTGCCGTCGGTTTCTGGTTTTCACTTGGCAGAATGGCTTCAACGGGCTTCTTCGGAAGAAGCAATTCACCAAGCAATGTATCCTCCGGTTTCAGATAATAGTAGGGCTGGTCGCTTTCCCCGCGGGGATTATAGCCTATATGAAGGGGAGAAAGCGGGTTCCGTGAAAAGCGGAAACAGATCACCGTATCACATGTGACACAGGCAGAATCGGTGAACGAAAAGCGGATGCACATCTTTATAGAATCCTGGCAGCAATGGATCAGCGGATTTATATCCGGCAGGATGACCGGAAAATGAAAAGGTACGTTATTGATATGACACTGGTTTCCTTTCCAGATGATTTCCCTGCTGTAAGTATAAGGCGATGTCAGTGTCAGCGCCGGTGATAAACATCCGATGGATGGCACGGGGTTGGTGAAATTGCCAAACTTGCTGCTGGGCCAAACGCAATCTGGACAATAATTAGAACCATTGGGCGGATTGTTGATGGAAAATACATTATAAGAGAAAGTAACGATCTCGGCCTGGATCTTGCAAATCGGGTTAGGACCGGCTGTAATCCTTCCATGAATACAATAATTTGAAGCTGAATCCATGTGGACCCGCAAACTATCGACTTTCCTTATGAAATTGTCGCAGCATCCGCAATCGGGCAAACTTTTGATCTCCCAGGTTGGCGGAGAAGCGCAGGCATCGTTGCCGCAAACGCAGCCATAGTTGATTTGAATCGTCAATGGAAGAACAATGTTCGAGATATCGAAAGTGATCGGAGGTGTCAGTTGTCCGTTAGTCACCGTATATGCTGCAGTTAATGGTTGAGCCGGACTGGGATTGATAATGGTTGCCGATCCTGCAACGACCTGAAGATAATCTGAGTTAGGTTTGAAAGCGCCACCATAGCCGACATGCGTAACCTCCCCCAGGAAACAGTTACAGGTATTGACGGTAATCAGATCACTGAAAAATACCGTTACCTTATATTTTGTTACCCCCTGACTATCCTTCCCGTCACAAATAACATGAACAGAATCAATATTAGCCTCACATTGATTCGGATTAATGTTAAAGCCCCATACTTCGCTGGTCCAGGTATTGTTTCTGCTATAACCAATAATCCGCCATACATAGTATTTATTTGCCGAGAATTGCTGTTTAGCATCGATAGGCCATTGATAATAAGGAGACCGGATGTTGTCCCGCTGAAAAAACAGCGGATTGGCTTCGATGGGTTCCATGATCGACTGGTTATCGACGACTTCGAAGATCTGGAGCTTATAGCTGACAATTTCACTTGAGACAACCGGGGCCCATTGGAATACAGGATTTTTCTCCTTCAGTGTCGATCCGTTAGTAGGAAAAGTCAGCTCGAACATACTGCCGTTCCGGATCTGCTGCTCGACGCAATTTCTTGCCAGTTCCTTATTGGTTCGCACATCATATGCGGTCACACAGATGGTATAATCGCCGTCAGGCGGGGTGCCTGTCTGCCTCATGATATCTTCATATCTTTTTATGTAAACATGACTGGTCACCGGTTGCACCTCGGAGGAGGAAAGGCGATGAAAGGCAGTAGTTATCTGGACAGATGAACTGGAACCATCGGCGATCAATCCCGCTGTTTTCTCTTCCACTGAACCTTTGAAAATCACATTCATACCCTGCGCATTGAAGATGGTAAGGTTCCACATGTCCTCGATCTTCATCTGGTTGGGTGGAGGCTGAATCAAGGTAATGGTTACCTGCGAATTCTGGGCCTGTATGCCGGACATCAGGAGGAAAACGAACAAACCCGACGAGATCAAAAATAAAATTTTCCTTTTCATATACTATCTTATTATAAATGAATTGATTTGATTGGTTTCAATATTTTAACATGTAATGATTTACCGGGGAAGATATCATCCTTATCATCCCTGGCTATTTTTTATTTATTTATTTTATTTTTCTTAGGGATGATCATCATTTGCTTGTTTTGTTCCAGATTCTGAAGGTCTATTTCCCAATTCTGCCTATTCTCATTTTGAATCTGCAGACTATTGATACCCGGGTATTGCTGGATGATCGTATAACATTTCATAGAGTCGCATACCCGGCAGGTGGTATCTGAAAATGAATACCGGATGCAGAAATGGATGGTGTCAGTGCAGCAATTGTTCGGATAGACAGCAGGGATGATCACCTGGAATCCCACATAATCATTACTTAATGGGAGCCTTGGAACAAGCTGACCGTTATTCAGCTTATGCCAGACAAACTCCCTCGGGCTTGTATAAAGATCGCCCGTTGTGTAATGAGTAAGTACAGGATCTACCCATGGTCCCGAAGGCGGAGCCCAGTTGATCTGCGATGTCGGTGTGGATCCGGCCGCAAGCGGCATCATGCTGCCGAAATCCATTGTCGGGGTAATGCATCTTTCACAGCCGGCCTGGTTGTTCATATAGAAGTTGACGATCGCGGCTTTGATCTCGTAGAGTTTGTAAGGCCCTGTAGTCAGATGTGATTTGACGATCCATCTGGAATTGACCTTTTCTAAAACCGATGCAATTTTAATCGTAAAGTCGTCACAGCAATTCTTGCATCCTTGCGGATGAGTGCATGATTTAATGAAAGGACAATATATTGCGGAGGTATCCGTGCAGTTATAGTTGTTCGTAACGATCACTGAAATATGATGCAAGCCGGTTAATCCGGTCAGAGAGAACTTACAACCTGTGCCTATTGACGTCGTATAATTTTGGTTGTCATACCAGTTTATGGTATACGGGCTAGGGCAGTAATTCGGATAATCAGGCCACCCGGGTAATAATGCCAGGGGAACGTAAAGATGCATGGTATCACATAATGTATCACACCCCAGCGGGAACAAGCTCAGGTCAGGTTTGGGATAGATCCTGCCGGCTAATTTGGGAGTCGAACAACATCCTGTTAACTTATCAACAATTGAAACAAAATAATCGCCGGGTAACGATGTTGTGATTTTTTGCGTTGTGGCGCCATTGCTCCAATAAAAGTCGTACTGGCCAGGATCGTCTGATGAACTGAAAGTAAAGGATGTCCCTTCACATCCCCATAGATATGGAACGTGTACCTGGGGTGCTGTACTAAATGTAATACAGATGGTATCACTTGCCGTGCAAAGAGTGTTTTTATCTGTTACGACCACTGAAAAGATATATTGTCCCGTCGTATTGGCGGGCAATGAACCATTGCCATCGTATATGGATAAAGTGGCGCCCGGTAGGGCAGTGAAAATCCCGGAATTTTCTTTGTACCACTGATAAGTGTAATTACTGCTATCAGGTGTACTTAAATGAATATGTGGCGGGACACCGGCGGTAGTGCAAATATATTCGTCGCCTGTTATTTTAGCAACAGGTAATCTCTCCATATAGATATTTACAGTGTCCGAAATTGTTTCGCATCCATAGCTGTTGGTGGCAGCTACCCAGTAACTACCCTGCTTGACTGCATGAAACATATTTGTGGTGGCCCCGCTTATTAGCTTACCATCCCTGAACCACTGGTAGGTGGACATGCCTGTACAAGCTGTTATTGGCACGGAATTTCCCGGACAAAATATAGTATCAGGCGCTGTAATAGTACAAACCGGTGTGGGTTTTACCTCTATTTGTTTTGATGTTTGATCGGCACACCCCATTTCATCGTTAACCTTCAGGTTAACCGTATATATACCAGCTATTTGATAAGAATGGTTGGTAGGATCTTTGTAAGAAGTGGTGCCATCGCCAAAGTTCCATATGTATTGAAGGCCTGTTCCTGTTGATTGTGCAGTAAACAATTCCGGATTGCCAACGCAAACCGGCGTTGTATAATAAAAGTCTGCAACCGGAAGCGTTACTGTAATCTTCTGTTCGTATGCATTGGAACACCCCCCCGAAATGGTAGTAACTGTTAATATAATAGAATAATTTCCTGATTTTGTAACTGTTAAAGTAGGGGTTGATGCATTGGGAAAATCGAATGAGCCGCTACCACCACCAGACAATGCTGATACGGTCCAGAGATATGTTATATCAGATGAAAGTGGTGTTGAGAAATTTAAAAATTTAATACGATTACATTCAATATAAGGTATAAAAAAGGCTTCAGTTGAACATCCTGGACCGGGAGGAACAATTATGTCAGGCAAACCATTTGTACAGCTTAAAATAATTACATCAACATAGTTTGATCGATAAGAACATCCATTTTTTGTCACAACAACATAAAATCTGTATGTACCGGGTGCCGTTAAATTTTGGATTGCTATAGGGATACTATTCTGAGTTCCTGCTGAAGTTGTATTCCCATTGAATTCTTGAAACCATGCATAGGAATATAAAACATCATAAGGTGTCTGAATAGTGAATGTTTTGTTCTCACCCTGGCAATAAATAGGGATGCCGATAAATGAAGCTACTGCTATTGGTATATCTTTCACAATAACAGACCTTGAAGTAGTTCCTGTACAGGTTTTGACATTAATTTGTCCAGTCCATGGACCCGGTGGACCTATTTTACCATGCCAAATAACATTTATGGAAGATGTTCCCTGGCCACTTGTAATCGTTCCCTGACATGAAGGGGAAGGAGTAATTGTCCATTGATAACTGCCATCAGGCATTGATGCGGCGGTTTCAGTGTAAGTGACGGGAACATCAACACAAGCCGTTGATGGTCCTGTAAAAACCGGTTTTGGATAGGAATTAACCGTAAGTGATTGTTGCAATGACTTGCATCCATAAGGTTGGATTTCCTGATAAACAGAAATTTTATAGGGTCCGGCGCTATTCCATTGTACAATTACAGAATCACTGTACGCACCCATTGTTGAAACAGGTTTTCCCCCTGATACAATCCAATAAAATGGTTGACCCGGGGTATTCGAAGAAATAGAATAAGTAGTAACCGCTCCTGGACAAATTATACCGGGAACCGGTCCAATGATGGGGCCAAGGATTGGATCTGCAAGTACCGTAACATTCATTGTGGAATTCAAATTGCAAAAAGTTCCTGGGGTTGGTGTTGCAATCAAGGTATAACTTCCAGGTGTATTCCAGGTAACACTGGTACCATAACCGCTTCCATTGATTGTAGGACCTGCCGGAGTAACAGACCAGGTTGCAGGGCCATTGGCATTGTAAGTGGAAATATCTCCTACGCACACAATATCACTTCCCCATACTATTTTAAACTCTGTTTTGACAGCCACCTGGAGCACACTTGAGCCGCTGCATCCTGCCAGTGGATTATTGTAAACACACGTTATCATACAATTCATTGGATACGCAGGGAAAGTAATGCTTACATTCGGTGTATGTCTGTCTGCTCCATTGAATTTGGCTCCCCCGGTTACAGTCCATGTATAAAATGTGCCAGGCATGGTTGGTAATGAAAAGCTGCTTGCAGAATTCTCACAAACGATTGTTGGTCCCGTTATGGGCAAACCGGAATAAAGGACGGGCACGTGTAATGTAGTCGTTCCGGTGCAATACCCCGGACAACCAGATACGGAAAGGTTCACTGTAGTAGGAATCGTGTAACTCAGACCCCATACAACCTTAATACAAGCTGTTCCCGCTCCGCTAATAATATTACCACCGGTTACACTCCAGGTGTATATGCAGCCTGCAGCCGTGGTACAGGATGAAGAAGTATCCCCTGGACACAATGTGCCAAAACAACAAACAGGCGTCACAATGGGTGGGTTTTTCAGTGCGGGTACTGTTACCTTTTTCATAATTGAATCAACACACCCACAAGGCATACTGTTGGAATCGCTAAATTTGATAATTCCTTCTGAAAATACAGTTAGCGATACAGTATAAGTTCCCGGATTGGCATATGAATGATCAGGAGGATTAAAAAGATCGGATGTTGTACCGTCGCCAAAATCCCATGTATATCCGATGCCTCCTGTGGACGTGTTAATGAAATGAACAGGAGCGTTGCAATCAGTGATGGGGGAAAATGTAAATGAAGCATTGGGACCATCAACCAGGCAAACTTTTCTGAAAATGGAATCAATACAAGTTCCGTTTCTGATCACAACTTTTATGTAATTTGGATCGCCTGAGCCCCAAAGGATTATGCAGGAATTACCAGTAAAAGTTGCCGGTGTTCCACCTGTTATTGTCCAAGTATAAGAATAGCCGGTCAACACTGGATAGACAGTATATTTATGATAACTGTTTTTACAGGCAATTATGGATTTATCAGAAGTAAGAAAATTATTTCCTGTCAGTTTACACGAAGAATCCGGATTCTCACAAATCGTATCGGCATCAACCAGGTTGAAATTTGGACAACAGGCTGTTTGTGTCAACACGCTCATCGTTATGGAATTCGATGTGGCCGGATTTCCTGAGGTGCACATTTCACTGGATGTCATTACAACCGTGACTACATCCCCATTTTTAAGTAAAGAAGAGGTGAAGGTAGAACCTCCTGATCCAACATTTATTCCGTTTACCTTCCATTGGTAAGAAGGATTTGATCCCCCGTTT
>Ga0182011_10003578_pt1 | contig 12711 bp, 6 predicted proteins | sample 711E1DmetaG_FD_120481 | JGI IMG/M metagenome (GOLD analysis project Ga0182011, IMG submission 120481) | Permafrost microbial communities from Stordalen Mire, Sweden - 711E1D metaG | ecosystem: Environmental > Terrestrial > Soil > Wetlands > Permafrost | place: Sweden: Stordalen | collected... | reverse complement strand
CGGCGTTGCTGACGACACAGGCAACCAGCGGCGGTTCAAACTCGACCATCATATGCCAGGACATCGCCATGACGTTGGCGCGGCCCTTGTGGGCGGTCGTCAGCAGGACCACCGGACCCGGTTCGAGCAACTGATAGACTTTCGATAGAGGCAGATCTTTCATCAGGAGGCTCTTTGTCAGAGGAAGAACCAGCAGGATAGGTGTGTGGCAGTCGCTGCCATTCTCGTCAAAGCGCCTTACCCACTGAGAAAGCCTTTCCAACAAATTTGCCGATGCCGTAGTAGGACTGCGTGTCCGGCGTAAACACCAGCGGGTTCATTTTTTTGATGGCTACCAGTCCGCCCTCCAGCACACCCTCTTCTGCTTTCACGTCCAAAATCTCCCCGACAAACTGCGTGTGCAATCCCAGCTCGATTGTATGCGCGAGCCTGCACTCTAGCACCAGGGGGAACTCTTGCACATACGGCGCATCAACGAGGTCGCTTTTCACCGGCGTCAGCTTGGCGACAGCGAATTTGTCCACGATCCTGCCTGACACCAGCCCCAGATAATCCGCCTGGTTGACGTGTTCTTCAGACGGGATGCTGATCGTGAATGCCCGGCGGGCCATGATGTTCTCGTACGTCGCGGTAGCCTTGCGGAGGGAAACGGCGACGCAGGGTGGCTTGGAACAGCAGATGCCGCCCCAAGCAGCAGTCATCGCGTTGGGTTTGCCAGCCTTGTCGTAGGTCCCAACGACAAACACCGGAGTCGGGTAAACGAGGGTTTTAGCCCCAAGAGACTTTTTCATAGCGGACTGGGGTTTATGCTGAGTTTGGATGGCAGCCAAGCTTCTTGCGGGAATTCACCCTGGAACTCGAGTGTCCAGACAGCTGCGGACAATTTTTGCGAGGTACGCCGGGTCAAAGGGCTTCTGCAGGAAATTGACGCCCTCCTGGAGGGCGAGCCCGCGACTGGCCGTGTCGCCAGGATAACCGCTCATGTAGATAACCCGCAAACCCGGCTTATCGGTCCGGAGTCGCTCGGCGAGCTGCCCACCAGAAATGCCACCGGGCATAATCAGGTCGGTCAGGAGCAAGTCGAACGCGCCCGCCTGCTTCCGCCACAACTCCAGCGCTTCGGCCCCGCCGGGCGCCCCCTGCACGCGATAACCGTGCGTTCCGAGGATTCTGGTTGCCAACGTGCGCAATGCGGGTTCGTCCTCCACTACAAGGATGGATTCGGCACTCCCGAGCACCCACGACACGTCGCGCGGGCCGCCCGGCAGGGCGGCGCCCTCGGGCATGCGTGGCAGGTAAACCCGAAACGTCGTCCCTTCATCGGGATGGCTTTCCACTTCAATCCAGCCGTGGTGCTGTTCGACAATTCCATGCACCGTGGCCAATCCCAGGCCGGTGCCCTTGCCAACTTCTTTGGTCGTAAAAAACGGCTCGAAGATGTGCGGCAGATGATTCGCGTCAATGCCGCAGCCGGTATCGCGCAGGCTCAAGCAGATGAAGGAGCCGGAACGGCCTGCCGGGTGACGACGGGCGGCGGTCTCGTTGAACCTCACGTCGTCGAGTTCGAGCCAGAGTTCGCCGCCGCCGGACATGGCGTCGCGGGCGTTGACCGCGAGGTTGAGCAACACCTGCTCGATCATGCCGGAGTCGCCCTCGACCCACGCGCCACCGGGCAGGAGACGGTTATGCAACACGATGTCTTCGCCGATCAGGCGCTGGAGCATGCGGCCCACGCTCAAAACCACGTCGTCGAGATCGAGCGGCCTCGTTTGCATCGGTTGGCGGCGGCTGAACGTAAGCAACTGGCGCGTCAGGTTGGCGGCACGGATGGCGGCCGCCTGAATTTCCTTCACCGATTCCGTCACCTCAGCGTCCGCGGCGGAGGCGCTGACCAGCAACAGCCCACAGTGCCCCTGGATGACTGTTAGCAGGTTGTTGAAATCGTGCGCCACACCGCCGGCAAGCCGCCCGATGGCCTCCATTTTCTGTGCTTGCACCAGCTGCTCCAGCGTCACCTCCAGCTGGGCGGTCCGTTCATGCACCTTTGCTTCGAGGTCCCCGATCGTCAATCGGAACTGCTGCGTAAGTCGCCATTTCTCAGTCAACGCGGCAGCTAGTTGCTGCACTTCAACGGCGTTGAATGGCTTTTTTAAGATCAGCAGGCGGTCGGAACAGGCAAGCTTCTTGAACATCTCGTGCCAGGAATAGTCCGAAAAAGCAGTGCAAATCACCACTTGAAGGTCGGGCTGGACTCCCCATAGCCTCGCCACGGTCTCGAGGCCGTCACAACCCGGCGGCATCCGCATGTCGACAAATGCCATCGCATAGGGCCGGCCCTCCGCCCGCGCGCGGACGACGGCCGCGAGGCCTTCCTCGCCCTGATAAGTGGAATCCATCTCGAATTTCGGCGCCGGAAGGACGGGCGCTTCAGCCGGCGGGGCGGTGCCGAATAAATCCGCCGACATTGCCGCAAGCGCGTCTTCCCCGCGATCCATGCTTCCGAGAATTTTCCTGAAATCTTCGTGGATCGCTCGATTATCGTCGACGACAAGTATCCGCAGATTCCTGCCAACGATCTCATCGCTCATGGAGGACCTTTATCACCAGGCTGATGCGGCGACTCAACGTCAAACACGCGGCTCTTGCCCAGGGCCTTTCTGAAAACCAAGCTGACTCCACCAAGTTCTTCTGATCACTTGTGGGTAGCAAAAACCTCATCGCCGATCGAATCCTTTGATCTACCTGTCGCATTCGTCAAGGTTGGCGGAGCGGAACGGTACACACATTACCACTGGCCCAGCCGACCACAGAAGGCGGGGCCATGATGCAGCCACAAATGCGGGAGTAATCCCGTTGCGACTGAGGACCAGCGGACGCCGCTCAGGCAGCAGGCTTGGCCGGCGGGCCTTCGCCCTTTGCTTTGCAGGCCTTGGATGCGAGCATCCACAGCCACACGCAAAGCGCGGCGAGGACGACAACGGCGACAACGCTCCACCGTCGGCCGATAAGGCAGGTACCGACCTGCACCTTTGTGCAGGCGATTACACGGATCAGCTGGCCAAGGCCCATGAGGCCGAAGATCACACTGGCGACTCGCAGTCCAAGAGATGGACAATTCATGTTAACTTTCTTTCTGGGGTTTACCCGCCGGGAGCGGGCCTTACGGCATGCGTGGCGCAGGTCAGTCTCGTTCCTGTCACGAACCCGGCCTCCATTCAACCCGATTCGTGTCTGCGATGGCCGGTCCAGCGTTGATTTCGCGCCCGCGGGCGGAAAACAGCCGTCGCTGGCGCGGAGTTCGTCCCATCGTTTTTCACCACACAACGCTGGCGTTGCTGCCTGGCGCCAGCGCCTCGCGGAGCTTGGCGCTCAATGCCTCCACCCGGTATGGTTTCGCGATGAAACCCGCCAACCCTGCGCCACGGAATCGCTGTGCGATCTCCGGATCGCTGTATCCGCTGGCCAGAACGACGCGCACGCCGGGCTGGATGCGGCGCAGTTCCCGGTAGGTTTCCTCGCCGTCCATTCGTGGCATCGCCAGATCGAGCAGGACACAAACGATATCGGACGCGCGGGCGCGGAAGAGCTCGACGGCCTCCCGACCGTCGCTGGCGCGGAGTACGGCAAAGCCGCAACGCTCCAACATCCGGCCGGCCACGTTGCGCACCGCTTCCTCGTCGTCGACGAGGAGAATGGTCCCCGTGCCGCACCACGGCGGAGCGTTCCCGCTGGACCCCGCGGGGGCGGCGGTTTTCGCGCTGGCCGGGAACATGACCCGGAACGTTGTGCCCCGGCCCGGTTCGCTCTCCACCTTCAGCGTGCCCCGGTGGCTTCGGACAATGCCGAGCACCGCAGCCAGGCCCAAGCCCCGTCCGGTGAATTTGGTCGTGAAAAATGGATCGAATATCCTGGCCCGCGTCTCCGCGTCCATGCCACATCCTGTGTCAGTCACCTCCAGGTAAACATATTGGCCGGGAGCAGGTGGCTCGATCAGGTGATTGCCGCGCAGATAATCCTCATTGCATTGCATGACCCCGGTGGAAATCGCGATGACTCCTTCGGTGTCATCGATTGCCTCTGCTGCGTTGATGACCAGATTCATCGCCACCTGCCGCAATTGCGCGGGATCGGCCTCGATCGCCGGTAGTTCCTCAGCCAGCTGGCAACGCAACAGGATCTTCTTGGAGATGGAGATGTGAAGCAGGTGGGCCAGTTCCTCGACCAGTCGGGACAGGTTAGTCGGCTCCACGACAAACCGCCCCTTTCCGGCATAGGCAAGCATCTGCCGGCACAACTCGGCCGCCCGGGTCGACGCTTTCTCGATTTCGCGCAGGCTGTCGCGTGCGGGCGCTTCCGGCGCCATGTCTGTCAGCACCAGGTTGGCATGCCCGAGGATCGCCGTGAGCAAATTGTTGAAGTCGTGGGCGATGCCACCGGCGAGGACGCCGAGGCTTTCCAACTTCTGGGCCTGCAGCACCTGCGTTTCGAGCTCGTGTTGCTGTTGCTCCGCGTGCGCCGTGAGAATGACCTGGGAGGCAGTCACCGCGATGTCCTCCAGCAGGTTTTCCTCCTCGGTCGGAATCAGCTTCTTGCTGAAAAACGCCAGCACACCGACAGGCTTCCCGTCGTCCGCCTCCAACCGGCGACCGGTAAACGTCACCAGACCCAGCGACTCTGCCCAGGCATGATCGTGGATGCGCGGGTCATGGGCGACGTCGTTCGTCGTGAACCCGGCATCAGCGCCGGCCGCCACGCGCCCGATCTTGTAGCAACCCATTGGCACGCGACGATGCCCGCCGTCGATCCCCGTGTAGCGTCCCGAACTGGCCACCAAGTGCAGGCAGCGGGTGCGATCGCGGCAGACATCGGGCCCCTCGCCGACCGCAGCATGCGGGCACCCCCGGTCGCAAAGATCCGCCTTTTGCACCAGCCAAATCCGGGCAAAGTCGCCCCCCAGGATCGCCACCACCCCATCGGTGATCAACTTGAGCTTTCCTTCCAGGGAACCCGTTCCCAGGAGTTGCTGCCTCAGGTGGCCCAACTGCGCAGCGCGCTCCTCCATCCGCCGTCGCGCTGTGATGTCCAGAGAAATGGACAGCCGCCGCTTCCGCCCCTGGATGGTGACAATATGGCCGCTGTATAGGCAGTGGAGCACCCCGCCGTTCTTCGGTCGCATCATCACCTCCAGATTGACGATCTGGCCGTCCCTCTGAAAAAGTTCTCTCCGTCGCCGCCGTTCCTCGGCCGTCATCCAGCCGATCTCGTCCGAGGTGCGTCCGATGATCTCCTCGCGCGTGTATTCCGTGAGCGCCAAGCATTTCTCATTGACGTCGATATAGCGGCCCGACTCCACATCGCTGATCGTCATCAGCACCGGAGCGTCGTTGAATGCCATGGAGAATTTCTCCTCGCTTTCACGGAGTGCCTCTTGCGCCTGTCTCCGGCTCGCATCAACCGTCTCCAGTTCCGCCAAGCGCTGCCGCAGCGAAGTTAACTCGTCGGGAGGCGCAGTTGTAAGCATGTTCTGGCTGTTCATCTGAATCCAGTCCACCCAGCACGCTTGAATTATATCAAGACGCGCCGGACAACTGCAATCCGCAATTCCCTATCAAGCCCGTCAGGGGCGCATCTCCCGGTTTACGGTTTCTTCTGGATGGGTGGCGGCTGGCGGGGCAATTCCAAGATGAAGGTGGCGCCATGCCCCAAGCCGCCACTGTGCACCGTCAGCGAGCCGCCCAGCTGCTTCGCCCCCAACGCACCGCTGTGGAGTCCGAATCCGTGGCCCCCCTTCCGCGTGGTGAATCCCTGGGAAAAGATCCGCGTCAGGTTCTCCGGTGCGATACCGACCCCGTTGTCCGCCAGCTCGACCAACACCCGGTCCTGGCCCGCGGCTTTGACGCGCACGGTTACCCGTTTGTCCGGGCGATTTGACGCATCGCACGCGTATTTCGCGTTTTGCAAGAGGTTCACCAGGATCTGCAGCACCGTGTGCTTATCCACCGACATCGTCGGCACCTTTTCGTAATCTCGCTCCACGGTGATCCCGTGGCGGGCATAGGCCACGCCGTGGATCTTGAAGGCGTCTTCCACCAATTCGGACAGCTCCACCGTCTCCACCACGCCGGAGATCCGGGCGTAGTTCTGCTGCATCGCCACGATCTCCTTGATGTGGTCGACATTCAGGATCAGTCCCTTCAATTCCTTGTCCACTTCGACCCGCTCCTGTTCCAGATGCTCCGCCAGTTGATCGATGTAGGCCGGTATTTTGCGTCCGCGATCGTCCTCTGTCAGAAAATGCACCAGGTTCGCGCCCTGTTCCCGTAAGAGGCGGGCCAGTTTGGACACGCTATCCACCTTTGAGGTCCGGAATCGCTCGGCCACGAATCCAGCAGATACGTTGACGCTGTTGAGCACATTGCCGACGTTGTGCAGCACCCCAGTGGCCACTTCCGCCATGCCCGCACTGCGCGACGCCTGCAACAGTTCGCGGTGGAGGGAATCCATCTTCTGCTCGGCTTCCTTGAGCGAGCTGATGTCCCGGCTGATTCCAACCAGACCGACAATCTCTCCGCTTTGATTCCGCAGGGGCAGCTTGCTGGTCAGCAACCAGTGCTTGAGGCCGCCCTCGTCAAAGAGAAACTCCTCCCTGTCGAGCACCGCCTGACCAGTCTGCAGCACCGCCTGATCGTCGGCCACGAACTTGGCGGCTACTTCCGCGGGGAAAAGATCGAAATCGGTCTTGCCCAACGCGTCGGCCTCGACCTTGCAGCGCATGTTTTTCAGGTCAGCCGGATTCGCCAGAGTCTTCCGACAGGCGGTGTCCTTCGCGTAAATCGACATTGGCAAATTGTCGATCAGCGTACGAAGGAGCAGCCGCTCCTGGAAGATTTCAGCGTTCCGCTGCGAAAGCTCTGAGGTGCGCTTCTCGACGCGCTGCTCCAGTTCGGCGTTGAGCGTGCGGTAGCGCTCCTCGCTGGCCGCCAGCGCAGCGGACTTCTCTGTGGTCTCCGTGATCTGCCGCCCGAGTTGGGCGTTGGTGGCGTTGAGCTCCCGGGTGCGCTCCGTCACCACCCGTTCCAGGCGCTCCTTTTCGCGGCGCTCCAGAAACGACGAAAGCCAGGCGGCAAAAAGCACGATGCTGACCGCTCCCAGCACGTACAGCACCCAAGCCAGCGGGGTGCGATACCACGGCGGTCGCACGGTGAACGCCAGCTGCGCCTCGGTTCCAACCGTCGTGCCGACTACGGGTCGCACGTGGAAAACGTAGCCTCCTTCTTTCAACCGGCTGAGCGCCGCCGAACCGACGTTGCCCGTCGAGACCCATTGGGTCACCGCCCCTTCGAGCATCACTTCAAAAGTGACGGGCGCGCCAAACGGGTTGGCCGGGGCCGCAAAATGGACGACGAGCGAATTGTCGGTGTAGGCCAGCCGGCCCAGGGTTGGTCCTGGCGTGAACAGCTGGCGGTTGTTCGCGGAGAATTGCACCGAGGTGATAATAGCCCGGGGCGTGTTGACAGGCGGACTGGGCATCCGGGGATCGAAGCGAACCAGCCGCTGTTTGCCCCACATCCAAACCACCCCGTCGTCCTCCATCGTGAACTCGTTGGGTTCGAAGCTGACCGGGCCCGGCTCTAAGGATCGTTGGCCCCCGCCTGAAACTGCGCTGAGGATATGTGCTGCACCGTTGGCGGTGAACCAGAGCCGCCCGAACGCATCGGTCGTCGGCCGACCGTTCCAGGCCGTCAGCTCCGGGAAACGCACCAGCAGATCCCGGTCTTCGACGAACCGATGGGCAGTCTCGTCGAATCGGCAGAGATGGCTGTTGAGCATGTTGAAATGAGCAGTGCCTTCGAACAGGAAGATTTGCACCCAGCCGTCGACCAGCCCGTCGCGGATTCCAAAGATCTCGACCGTCGGTGCTCCCCGGCGCAGGTCAATCCGGCCCACGCGGCTAGTTCCCAGCTCAAGCCAGACGACCCCGGCAGCGTCCGTCACCGCGTTGTAAGTGTCGCCCAGTCCCGGGACCGGGATTCGCCGCGTTCGATATCCTTCGGGCGTCTGCTGAATCCAGCCGCACTCGTTGCGGGCCACGTAGAGCAGGCCGTCCGGGGAGGACGCAATCCCTACCCGGGCATTGGCGATGCCGGTGGCGATCTCCTTCCAACTGGAACCCTCGCGCACGAAAATACCTGCGTCGTTGGTCGCAAACAATCGCTCATCAACGTTCGTCAGGGCGAACAAGTAGCGCCCCGCGGGCGTATCCTCTACGAACCGTTCCAGCCGTCCGGCCTCATCGTAAATGCCACGCATCGCCCGGCCGTCGGCCAGCATCCAGAGGCGGCCCGCGTGCCGCAGCGGTCTCGCGTAGGCGAGTCCGCTGGCGAGGAGAGGCTCGAAATGCGAGACGGGCGACGGGAACTCCACCCGGGCCACACTGTCGTTCAGCAAGGCCCAGAGCACGCCGTTGGAGGCGTATTTCAGGCGTTGCACGCGCGCCAGCCGGTGATCGAGCATTCGGTCGAGAACCTGCACGGTGTTTCCTGCGCGGTCGAAGAAGACAATGCCGACGGTGTCCACAGCCGCCGCGAAAAACCCGTGGTCCGTGGGGCACACATCGTTGATGCGGCGGCCGCTGTTCAGCACACCGCGGGTTTCGAAGGTGCGGAAGATCGTGCCGTCGAAGATTTTCAGCCCGTTGCCGCTGGTCCCGACGATCAGTCGATCCGGCCCAAACGGGGCGCTGCAAGTCACGCAGTTGCTGGCAAGGGTGCCCTCGGGCGAAACCCGGACCGTGCTTCCGTCCCCGCTCAGCCGATACAGATCGCCGGAAGCCTGGCTGCTGACGAACACCTGCTGGCCAAATGCAATGATCCCGTCGATGGCGCCAACATGCCCGATGATGCGGGCCGTCTGACCGGGGCGCCATGTGACAATCGCGCCGCTGCCGCTGTACCAACACCACATGTTGGGAAAGACCGCCACATTGCCCAGGGTCGCATTGCCCAGGGCAGAATCGGGAAGGGTTTCATCCGTCGGCACGGGGCTTGCCGGTGTGAGGTGCCAGTGAGCGTCTTCGCTCAGATCGATTCGCGCAATTTGTCCATTGGCGCCGGTGTAGAGGCGACCGTCCCCATCCACCGCCACCTGGCCGGCAATGAAGCCGGCGACGCCGTCCGCTCCCTGAAACGCCTCCCAGCGCACGCCGTCGCCGAAGGCGATCTCCCGCTCCGACACCACGAGAATCCGACCATCGGAGAGCAGGTGAAGATCGGTCGGCGCGGAGCTCAGGCCGATCGCTTCCGGCCCGAGCACCACGAAAGAGGGTGCGCCCGATTCGACCATCCCGGCTGCGGGAGCCGGCATGGCCCACGCCATCCTGCCCGCACCGCACAGGAGCACGGTCAGTACCCACCAACACACCCGGCCAGCGCGGCCCCAGAAACACTCGCGGCGAAAGATCGATGGAGCTGTCTGCAAAATACGCACGAAGTCTTATAAACCGGTCCTCCACCGATATCCAGCGAGGATTAGTCTATACTACCTGCTCGCGCAGTTTGGCCGCGAGATGACCGATCCGGAGACGAAACAGCAGCAGAGCGCCGCCGACGGGGACATGTGTGAATTCTTGACAAGCTCTACCGGCACGCGCCCCTCGGCCGACGAATTGGCATCGTAGGCACAAATGCAAGGTTGGCTGCTTGTGTTCGCAGCGGCCTTCTGTTGCGGTTTGTCCATCCCCCACTACCATGCGCCTGTCAGCAATCTTGATTCTTGCTCTTGCATCTTCCATTTCTATGGCCGCCCAGAATGTCACGGACTGCCCGTCCTGCCGGAAAGCCGTTTTAATCACCGGCGAACTGGCCTATCGAAACCTTCCCGTCGGAACGGCCGTCGTGGGTACGGCGCCTGGGACCACATCCTCGACGACCGCCTTTGGCTCCAACTTTGAAGCGACGGCGGTTGGTTTGGCCGCTGGAAACTACACGCTTGAGGTCGATCTGGCAGAGACTGAAGTCCACGGCGAAGCGCAGCGTCTCTTCGACATCTCCCGCGGCTGGACGCCGCTGGTCGAACGGCTCGACGTCTTCAAGGCAGCCGGCGGTTTTGCCCGGGCCTATCGTTTTCAAACCCCGTTGAAGGTCGCGGACGATCCGTTCGGCTGGCCGGTCACCATCCGGTTCAAGGGACGCAAGGGTGATGCCATGTTCAATGCCATCCGGATCCGGAACACTGCCGGCGGAGTGATCGCCGAAATCACCGCGGCCACTCTCCAGGCGTCCGAGCCACCCGGCGCGGAGCAGGTTCCCGCCGCCCAGGCGGCGCCCATCTACCAGGATCCTGCACAACCGACGGACCAGCGGATCGACGATCTCATCCAGCGGATGTCGCTGAGGGAAAAGCTCGGGCAGATGATCAATACGGCGGCCGCGATCCCACGGCTCGGCGTGCCGGCCTACGATTACTGGAACGAGTGCCTGCACGGTGTTGCGCGGGCTGGTCTGGCCACCTCCTTTCCGCAGGCGATCGGGATGGCGGCAATGTGGGATCCAGCCCTGCTCCACGACATCGCCGACGCCATCGCCACCGAGGCGCGCGCAAAACATCACGATGCCGTTCGCCGCGGCGGTGCTCCCGGGTACTTTGGGCTCACGTTCTGGACCCCGAACATCAATCTTTTCCGCGATCCGCGCTGGGGCCGCGGCCAGGAAACCTATGGCGAAGATCCCTTCCTGACCGGTCGACTGGCCGTGGCGTTCATTACCGGTCTTCAGGGAAACGATCCTCGTTATGTGAAGGCTCTGGCGTGTGCGAAACATTTCGCCGTCCATAGCGGACCGGAGCCGACCCGGCATGTTTTCAACGCCGTGCCGTCGGAGCAGGATTTCTACGACAGTTATCTCCCCCATTTCGAGGCCGCCGTCCGTGAGGCTCATGTCGGCGCCGTGATGAGTGCTTACAATCGCGTCTATGGCGAGTCGGCGACTTCGAGCCCCTTGCTGCTGACAGAACTGCTCCGGGAAAAATGGGGCTTCCAAGGGCACGTGGTCTCGGACTGCGACGCCGTGTCGGATATTTGGGCCACGCACCGGATCGTCCCGACGCCCGAAGAAGCCGCCGCCCGCGCGATCAAGGCCGGCTGCGATCTCAACTGCGGCGACCAGTATTACGCATTGAGTCGGGCGCTGACGAAGAATCTCCTGACGATCCAGGACATCGATCAAGCGTTGCACCATATTCTGTCGGCCCGTTTCCGCCTCGGCATGTTCGATCCTGACGCGCTGGTCCCGTATGCGCAGATTCCGATGTCGGAAGTCGATTCGCCCGCGCATGCGGCGCTCGCGCTGAAATCGGCGGAGGAGTCGATTGTGTTGCTCAAGAATTCCGGCGTTCTGCCTTTGGAGCGGAGCCGCCTGAAACGTCTGGCGGTGATCGGCGCCAACGCCGACGTCATTCCGATGCTGCTCGGCAATTACAACGGCACCCCGTCGCATCCGGTCACGATTCTGCAAGGGATCAAGGAGGCGGCCGGCCCGGGGATCGAGGTGGTCATGGCGGCCGGATGTCCGCTCGCGTTGAAGAAGGGGGATTCACCCGCAGCGCATTCAGCCGAGTTCACCGCGGCGATGGAACTCGCCCGGACCGCCGATGCGATCGTCTACGTCGGCGGCATCGACCCCAAACTGGAGGGCGAGGAGATGCCGGTCGACTACGAGGGTTTTACCGGCGGCGACCGAACACGAATCGAATTGCCCGCGGTGCAAACCGCGCTTCTTCAGGCGTTGCAGACCACGGGCCGGCCGGTTGTTTTCGTCAATTGCAGCGGCAGCGCCATCGCGATGCCGTGGGAGGCCGGAAACCTGCCGGCGATTCTGCAAGCTTGGTACCCGGGACAGGCCGGCGGAACCGCCGTGGCGCGCGTGCTTTTCGGCGACTGCAGCCCGTCGGGCCGCCTTCCCATCACCTTCTATCGGTCGACCGCTGATTTGCCTGCATTTACGAACTATTCAATGGCCAATCGCACCTACCGCTTCTTCGCAGGCCAGCCTCTCTTCCCGTTTGGTCATGGGCTCAGCTACACCCAATTCCGTTACGGCCCGGCCACGTTGGCTCAGGACCGCATCGCAGCCGAGGGCGTGGTGACTGCGAAGCTCGAGTTGACCAACACCGGCGGGCGCGACGGGGACGAAGTCGTGCAAGTTTACTGCCATCCCGTCGGCGCGGAGAATCCGCAGCTGCCGCGGCAACGCCTCTGCTGCTTTCAACGGGTCCACGTCGCGAAAGGGCAAAGCACACCCGTCACGCTTTCATTCCCGGTCAGCGCGCTGCGGCGCTGGGACGCACAGACCAAGGCCTATGTAGTCGACACCGGCGCGTACGAGCTTCGCGTAGGCGCTTCGTCGGCCGACATCCGCCAAACCGGTACGATCCGCGTGATACCGTAGCCCGGATGTTTCACACTCTACTCGCTAGCCTGCGTGCAGACGGTAGACGATCCGCAGGCCGAGCACGCTGGCCTGCACATCCGGGCTAAGCCCGCATATCCTTTGACTATCGCCAGCATAGGAACCGCCAGCAGAAGAATGATCGTGGCGATGGCAAAGACTATGAAATATGCGGGCAGCAGACTGCGCCTCGGTCCATGATTAGTGGAAAATTATGAAACTTTTCCTCGGGACCAGCGTCGTAGCAGCATGCCTGCCCGCTTTGTCG
>Ga0182011_10003573_pt1 | contig 12729 bp, 10 predicted proteins | sample 711E1DmetaG_FD_120481 | JGI IMG/M metagenome (GOLD analysis project Ga0182011, IMG submission 120481) | Permafrost microbial communities from Stordalen Mire, Sweden - 711E1D metaG | ecosystem: Environmental > Terrestrial > Soil > Wetlands > Permafrost | place: Sweden: Stordalen | collected... | reverse complement strand
CTTTTTGATAATCTTTCGCGGAACGAATAGGGGGTGGGGAGAGGAAGATGGATCGAGGAATGGTGAGTGGTTTCATCATTGAGCGATTATAGAACTTGCGTTCTTGTTTTACAAGGGCACGGGGTAAAGAAAATGTCCGGGCAGGAGAACCGGCGGCACCCGGAGCCACCTTCTTACCGCTGCTTCCTTTCGGACCTGACGGGTTTCGCAGGGTTCCGCCGCGCCGGACCCACCCGGACGGTGGTGAGGATACCCGATGTGGGGGGGGATGTCAACTACGTAATGGAAAAATATTAAACAAGAAACCGACCCATATTTCAGTGCTTGAGCGATTACTAGTTATCTCCAGGGGATTACTCCATCATAAAACGTCCCTGGTAATTTGATACAGCGGCAGTAATCTGTATGCATTAATCTATCATGATATAATTTCAAACCACCAACCTGGAATGGAGGCCATATGGAAATCACGACAAAACATTTTAAACATTGTGATTTGCTCAGCATTCAGGGCAAGGTAGATAGTTACACAGCCCCCGACCTGACCAAAGCCATAGAGTCACTTAATGACAATGGGGTGTTCAAAATTGTCCTCGACCTGGGTGGATTGGATTATATGTCAAGTGCCGGATTCCGGGCATTGCTGATAGGGCAACGCAATTGCAAACGCTACAACCGCGGGGAGATCGTTCTGGCCAGGGTTCCCAAGAAGATATGTGATGCCCTGGAATTGACTGGTTTCACACCGCTTTTTAGAATATTTGAGGATGCTACGGCGGCAGTAGGCGGTTTTTAACCCTCTAAAAACCCACCATACTTTATGGGCAGCCTTGACCTTCAGGTCATGAGTTGGTGGGGTAATTTCCATGCGAACGGCGATATTTCCTGCCAGGTTTGACGAGTTGGACTCCATCCGGGGGTTTGCCACCCAGGCTGCCCGCGATGCCGGAATGGATGATTCCGAAACCTATGCGATCGAGTTGGCCATTGATGAGGCATGTACCAATATCATCGAACATGCCTATCAGGGAGAAAACAGGGGGGATATTGAATGCAGCTGCGAATTTGATGCCGCTGGCCTGACTGTCGTTATCCGTGACCATGGAAAGCCGTTTGATCCGTCTACAATAACCACACCGGACATGGATGCAGATATTGATGACCGGGCAGTTGGCGGCCTGGGTGTTTTCCTGATGAAGAAAATGATGGATGAAGTTCGTTTCGAGCCGATGGGGGAATCGGGCAATGTCCTGACAATGAAGAAACGTCGAAAAAAAAAGAGAATTAATTCCCAATTCTTATCACAGGACTCCAGGTGGAGACAGGTCATCCAATTGGGGGAGTTATTGATTCAGAAGGAGTCACTGGCAACACGGCGTGATCTCATCGTGGACACTGTCAGTCACTTGATGGATTGCCAGGTGGATCTTTGGCTGGATGAAAATTTGTTTCGGCTTCCCGGTTTGAACCAATCCGCTCTATTTTCTGCAAAACCGGCTGACGGAGCGATGCTGGATGCATTTACGACCGGTATTCCGTTTGCTCCGAAGGGACAAAGGGCATCGTTGGCCTTCCCGCTTACCAATGGGGGTGTGAACCTAGGAGTGCTCCAGGTAGAGAGACCCGCCAAGCCATTTCGACCAAAAGAAATCGAAATCCTGGAAGGCCTGGTGGGACATGTCTCGCTGGCTCTGGTGGCTGCGCATCGTTTTTCCGTGGAACAATGGCGTATCGAGCAATTGACCCTTGTCCGCCGGGTAAGTGCCCAGATTGCCAATGTTCTCGATTTGAAGGTATTGACCCGCCAGGTGACCAAATTGATCCAGCGCACCTTTAATTATTATTATGTGGCGATCTTTACTCATGCAGAAGACCAGGAATATTTACGATTCCGTTCCAGTACCGGACAGGCGCGCGGCCGGGGGAAACCACTCAGAATTCGAGTAGGGGAGGGGTTGATCGGGTCAGTCGCCCTCTCCGGTGAAGAGGCGATAACTAATGATGTCCACATTGAGCCACGTTTCCGGTTCCTGGATCTGCTGCCGCAGACTCAATCCGAGGCCGTACTTCCTTTGAAAATTGAGGGCAAGATCCTGGGTGTGCTGGATGTACAATCCGACCGTCTGGGGGCTTTTCATCCGAATGATCTGCTGGTATTACGGTCATTGGCCGATACCATCGCGATTGCAATTAATGGTGTGAGTCTGTATGGTGAACTGCAGACCCGGGCGGAACATCTCGAGTTGGTGGCTGAGGTCAGCAATGATATAACCTCCATTCTTAATTTGGATGACTTGTTTAATAAAGTGGCTGTTCTTATCCAGGAACGATTAAGTTTTCCATACGTCCATCTTTTCACCGTGCATCCCAACCGCCGGCAAATAATTTATGAAGCCGGCAGCGGCGCCCGCAGTGCTTCGCTCAGAGGCTACGTAATTGACCTGGATAACGAAAAAGGGATTATTTCGTGGGTGGCGCGCGAAGGTCGGACCATCCTGGCCAACGATGTGACAAAGGAAGTGCTTTACCAGCCATCACCGCTGCCTCCTGAAGATACCCGTTCTGAATTAACCATTCCGCTGGTTTTTAACAGTCAAGTCGTAGGAGTGCTTGATCTGCAGAGTGACAAAACCAATGCATTTTCCAAGGATGACCGTTTCTTGTGTGAGGCTCTATCTGATAGTATTGCCTCGGCAATTCACAATGCCGATCTTTACCAAACCGAACGATGGAGACGACAGGTAGCAGACAGTCTTCGTGAAGTGGCTGGATCCATCTCGGCGGAAGTAGGTGTGGATGATGTATTGGACAGTATCTTGCGTGAATTGGAACATAATTTACCTTGCGATGTGGCGGCGGTATGGTTATTGGAGGGCGAGCAGCTCTCTCTGGCTCACATTCATGGGGCTGAGAGGCCGGATGTGGAAGATGCTCTGCAGCGCTGGCCGGATTCGTATGGGTTTCTGTCTGATTCCCTGTCATCTGAAATCCCGGTTATTCGCAAACCTGAGGATCCAATCGGTCCCTCAGGCGCGGCGCGCGGTTTCTCCGCCGATTATTCTTCCATTGTCACCGCTCTACGGGCGGGTGACCGGCCGCTGGGTGTATTGACACTCAGCCACCACGCTCCCGGACGGTATGGTCATGAGGCTCAGGCCATCACCTCCACCTTCGCCAATTACGCTTCAGTAGCCATTGAAAATGCCCGTTTGTATGATGCTGCCCAGGAGCAAGCCTATGCCTCGGCGGCACTCTTACAAATAGCCCAGGCAGTTGCCAACTCGAACAGTTTGGATGAGACCATTGCCAGTGTCGTTCGCATCACACCCATCCTGGTGGGGGTAAAAGCGTGTGCAATTTTCCTATGGGAGAAAGGACATTTCCGTCCGGCTCAGGCATATGGATTCGCTGAAAAAGCCCAGCCAGTGATAGTGGTCAGGGATTTGCGCAAGGGCGACTTTCCCCTTTTGGAGGCTGTGCGTGAGGAAGCCCGGATGGTCGTGGGTGTCCTGGCTGCCTCTGTCCCGGCAAATTGGCTGGAGCCGGTCCTGTCCAAGACTGAGCAGGAAACGCTGGATGCTTTACAAACCGGCGAACACCTGCTGATCGGGTTCCCATTGATCATCAGAAACGATTTTTACGGCGTCATGTTGGTGGAAGAAGATACGGATGACCGCCGGTTCCGTTCGAAAAGGGTGGAGATAGTTACCAGTATTGCACAACAGGTTGTGCTCAGGATCCAGAACGAACAGCTACAACTTGAAATGGTGGTACGCGAACGCCTTGAACATGAGGTTGAGCTGGCCCGCCAGATCCAAAAAACCTTCCTGCCGGAACATTTGCCTGAAATTCCTGGCTGGGACCTGGCTGCAACCTGGTTAACAGCCCGGCAGGTGGGTGGTGATTTTTATGATGTGATTGATCTGCAAGCTGGCAGGCTGGGGCTGCTGATTGCCGATGTTTCCGATAAAGGCATGCCAGCGGCCCTTTTCATGGCGCTCACCCGAACCTTGATTCGCGCGGTGGTTAATAATGCCCCCTCGCCGGCAGAGGCCTTGCAGCGTGTAAATGCTTTGATTATCCCCGATAATCGTCAGAGTATGTTTGTGACAGCGGTTTATGGAGTTCTTTCCATAGAGAGCGGAGAGTTTACTTATGCGAATGCCGGGCACAACCCGCCCGTCTGGATAAGCAGGGCAGGCAAAACGCTTGAGGTTCTTCACAGGACGGGTGCCGCTTTAGGCATCATCGAGAATTTACCAATGGATCAACGGACCATCTCGCTGGGTCACGATGACCTTCTTTTATTATATACAGATGGTTTGACCGAAGCGTTCTCGCCTGAGGATGAGATGTACGGTGAAGAGCGGCTCCAACAAGCATTGAAGCTGGCAATGGCGTGCTCAGCCAGAGGCGTGTTGGACGCAATTGAGGCTTCGGTTAACCTGTTCATGGCTGATCTGCCGGCTGCGGATGATCTGACCATGCTGGCATTGAAGCGGATTAGCCAATAATGAAGGCCTGAAGGGGGCACGATTAACCTCATCGCAGCTTTTCATCCAAGCGATTGCCGGATGGACAATATAAGATCACCAGAATCGCCATCATTAAGCCTCATGGTATAATAAAAAAGCTGGAAATTCCCTTAAGGAGCAATGTACTTTGGCTTTTAACCCACTCAATTGGCTCTTGGGCCTTTTTTCTCTGGATATTGGCATCGATCTTGGTACTGCAAACACACTTGTTCATGTCCGAGGAAAAGGTATCGTAATAAATGAGCCTTCCTGGGTGGCGATTGACAAGCGTACACGCCAACCGATGGCGATTGGTCTGGATGCCAAGGAGATGGTTGGTCGAACTTCCGGCAACGTCATAGCTGTGCGGCCTGTGCGAGATGGCGTCATCTCTGAATTTGAGATCACGGAGGCAATGCTGGAATATTTCATTGGCAAAGTTCATGAACAAAGTGTAGTGCCTTTGCCGCGCCCACGTGTAGTGATAGGCATTCCTTCCGGTGTGACCGAAGTTGAAAAACGCGCTGTTTACGATGCTGCCATGTCTGCCGGTGCACGTGAAACATATCTTATTGAAGAACCGACTGCTGCGGCATTGGGGGCCGGTCTGCCGGTATACGAAATACGTGGTTCCATGATCGTCGACATTGGGGGTGGCACAACTGAAGTAGCAGTGCTGTCCATGGGTGGAGTGGTAGTTTCGAGGTCTCTACGCGTGGCGGGGGATGAAATGGACCAGGATATCGTCCAATATCTGCGGAATAAATATAATCTCCTTGTCGGTGAACGAGTTGCCGAACAGGTAAAATGGAATATCGGCTCGGCTTTTCCTCTGCCAGTAGAGAAAATGGCCGAGGTGCGCGGAAGAAACCTGGTTACAGGCCTGCCTGAATCCATCGAAATCTCTTCCATAGAAGTGCGTGAGGCGCTCTCACAATCGGTCGCGGTGATTATTGATACGATCAAAGATGCTTTGGATGAAGTACCTCCAGAAATCATTGCTGACTTGATGGATAACGGAATATGCCTGGCAGGCGGTGGAGCATTGTTGTTTGGGTTGGCTGACCGCCTCTCGGATGACCTTAATTTGCGCGTCTGGGTCGCAGAGGACCCGCTCACCTGCGTGGTGCGCGGCACCGGTTTGGTGCTGGACGATTTTCACAATTATAGCCGGCTCCTGGTTGGACTTGAGCGCGGCAGCACGCGTCATTCTTAATCGCGTGGCCGCGTCTCCCTGGCGCGGTTTTGCATGTCTCCTATGAAATCCAGTTTTCCTCGTTCCCTGCAAACAGTTGTAATTTTCCTGGTTATAATCGGTCTCGTGACACTGGCCCTGGGAGGTTATTTTAGCCCGGCGACCAACTTGTTCTCGCGCCTGACAGTGGATGCCCAAACCTGGATTTCAGAACGTTATATGGCAGTAGTGGACTTTATGACGGTACCGCGCAATGTGGCTTCCCTGCTCGAGAGCAATACCGAGCTGGAGGCGGAAGTGGCCCGCCTTCAAACGCAGGTAATTGATCTCCAGCAACAGGTAACTGAGACGAACATCCTTTCCGCTCTGGTGGACTTTGCGCGGGCCAACCCTGAATACTCTTATAAGGCCGCCTCGGTGGTCGGGCGTGACCCCAGCCCATTTCTTCGCTATGTCATAATTAATGTAGGCTCCAATGAAGGCGTCCTGCCGGGGATGCCGATTGTTACAGATAAAGGCCTGGTTGGGCGGGTGGTGGCGGTAATTGCCGAAGCCGCACGAGTCCAATTGGTGACAGATGCGGCTTCCGCCGTGGATGTTCGCCTACAAGCCTCCAATACTGAAGCTATGCTGGAAGGCTCGGTCACGGGCGAAATGTCGTTGAACATGATCTCCCAGGATGCAGTCATTCAAGTTGGTGATGTGGTATTAACCTCCGGACTGGGAGGCACCTACCCGCCCAATCTTTTAGTGGGCCAGGTGGTCAGTATTCGAAAACTACAATCAGAATTATTCCAGCAGGCTGCCATCCAGCCGAATGTCGACTTCACCCGGTTGCAGTTCATTTTGGTGATTACCAACTTTAATCCTGTGGACATTTCGCCACTAATTGCCACACCGGGCCCGTAAAATGCGCCGTGCAATTCTGACCGCAATTATTGTTTTGGGATTGGTGACAATGCTGCAGATCTCCGTCGCCAGCCGCATTTTGCTGTTGAGCGGAAATGTAGATCTATTGTTATTGGTGGTGGCAGCCTGGGGATTGCAGGAGCGCGTCAGGGCAGCCTGGATCTGGGGTGTGGTAGCCAGCCTGCTGGCCGGGCTGGTTTCGGGCGTTCCATGGTATATCTACCTGATCGGCTACCTTTCGGTGGTTGGATTGGCACGATTGCTGGTCCATCGTATCTGGCAGGCACCGCTTTTGGCGATGTTTGCCGTCACATTTATCGGTACACTGGAGTTGCTTATGCTCACTTACGCACAACGTACTATTCTTGATGTCCCGCTCATATTTAGTGAAGTATTTTCACAAATTGTCCTGCCTACTGTTCTTCTGAACCTTTTGCTTGCCATTCCTGTCCATGCACTTGTTCGTGACCTGGCCGGGCGGCTTTATCCTGAAGAAGGTATGGCGTGACCACTACCACGCGTCCTCGTCACCTCCAGAATTGGCGCTACCTGATCGTGTATGGGCTGCTTGTGGGGGTAGTGCTTGTCTTCGCTGGCCGCTTGTTCACTTTGCAAATTCTGCAAGGAACAAAATATATCATTCAAACCACCAGCAATCGAACACAAGACATCAGCGTTGCGCCTGCGCGCGGGATTATTTATGACCGGAATGGGATAATCCTGGCGCGCAATATCGCTTCATACAACATCACCATCACACCTGCCAACCTACCGGATGATGATGGTGATGTCCAGCGTATTTACCGGGACCTGTCCAATTTGACGGCTGTGCCGGTCAACCATGGGACAGTGGATGATGCGAAATTGATCGCTCCCTGTGTGCCTGGCCCTGGCATTGCCCAGTTCGTTGAACTTGGCCTTTCGAACGCACCTTACGATCCGGTTGATATCCAATGCAATGTAGATGAGAAAACAGCCATGGTTGTTCAGGAACACGCGACGGATTGGCCGGGAGTGGGGGTGGATACTCAACCGGTGCGTGATTATCCGACCGGTTCATTGACAGCCGATGTTGTCGGCTTTTTAGGGCCAATCCCGGCTTCAGAGGAACAATTCTATCGTTCCCAGAATTTTTTACCCAACCGTGACAAGGTTGGCTATGCCGGCGTGGAATTGACATTGAACAGCACACTTATGGGGACGCCCGGCCAGCGTACCGTCGAAGTGGATGTGGCCGGGCAGGTATTGAGCAATTTAAAGCCGCCAGTCGATCCGATCCCCGGGGATAATGTAGTCTTGACGATCGATACCCGCCTCCAACAGGCAGCTTCGACGATTTTAAAAAGGGATATTGACTACTGGAACAACGTTTACAATGGCTATTATCGTATATCGAGCGGTGATGCAATCGCCATGAACCCCCAGACAGGTGAAATCCTGGCGATGGCGCAATATCCTACTTACGAGAATAACCGGCTGGCACGGATTATCCCGTCATACTATTACAACCAGTTGGCGGAAGATCCCACGCATCCCCTGCTCAATTATGCCATTTCAACTGAATATGCCCCCGGTTCCACTTTCAAACTTTCCACTGCCCTGGGCGCTTTGAATGAAGGTGTCGTTACTCCGAGCATGCTGATTGATGCGCCTTCCATGATCGGCTTGAGGGATACATTCTCTCCCACCGATCCCGGTACGATCGAATATTATTACGATTGGACCTACACTTTTTATGGCGATACGACCGGTTTGGGAAAGATTCCATTCCTGGAATGTATCGCCCGCTCCAGCGATGTATGCTTTTATAAAGTGGGCGGCGGTTATCCCGGCGAAGTTCCAGAGGGATTGGACATGCTACGGATTCAGCAATACGCGCAGGCATTGGGTTACAACCAGCCTACCGGAATTGAATTGCCTGGCGAAGCAGCCGGCCTGGTTCCGGATCCAACCTGGAAAAGGATTTATCAGGGTGAAAACTGGTCCACAGGTGATACCTACCTTGCCACTGTCGGACAGGGTTATGTGGTAGCGACCCCATTGCAAGTGGCTCTGTCCGCGGCAACGATCGCCAATGATGGCGTGCAAATGCAACCAACCATCATCCACGACATAGTGGATAGTGCGGGAAATATCATTCAACCTTTTCAACCGCGCGTACGCTGGGACATGAAGACGGACCCCATCATCAGAGACTACACTTGCGAAGAGGGCGATTGCACTGCCACGGGTAAAATGAAGACGGTCTCGCAATTTGCACTTCAGAATGTACAGGCAGGCATGCGCCTGGCGGTAACTGATCCAAACGGAACGCTCAACCACAATTTTTCATTTCAAGATTACCCCATTGCAGTCGCGGGCAAAACAGGCACGGCAGAGTTTTGTGATGATGTGGCCATGGCGAAGAACCAATGCACACGCGGTAACTGGCCATCGCATGGCTGGACGGTCGCCTATGCGCCTTATGACAATCCGGAAATTGTTGTCCTGGTTTTTATGTACAATGCCGGTGAAGGTGGCCGGGTGGTGGCCGGCACAGTCCGTGATATCATGACCGCTTATTTTGATCTCAAGGCAATTGATACTGCCAATAGCTTGAAAAGTGGTCAGTGATACGGAAGATAATTCCCGGCGGACTATCCCGGAATTTAAGAATTCTAATGCCATCTCAACCAACCAGGCAGGCTGGGAGGTATTTGAATGATGCTGCCCGGGGTGTCAGTCCCCTTCCGATAATATCAGGATGATATAAATTTTCCCGCAGATCAAATTTCTGCGGGAAAATTTACACTATGATGGCATTGAATACGGGTTTTCGTCCGGGAAACAACACAACAAAGGGTCAGGATACTCGACCCCACAAAAATACGGACAAATGGATATATTCTTAATTGCGCAAAGGTGTTGAACATTGCCTTCCCGTGTATTCCATGGACATTTTGCCTGTTGCCAGGTTATCCGGTTTGCAGGTGTAGCCAGATCAATATCCATGTTCGCACCAGACAGTTTGTTCATTGAACCCGTAATAAAACTTTCCCGTCTTTCCATAATTCTTCCAGTTTGTAATACCGCCGCAGGTCTTCATCGAAAAGATGGACAACGATATCGCCGTAATCCACCACCATCCAGCCAGCCTCAGGTTTCCCTTCGATGCGACCTTTCCGCTTGTGGTCCATGCGGGTCTTTTCAATCACCCCGTCTGCCAGGGCATTCAACATACGATTGCTGGTGGCAGTACAAATTATGAAATAATCCGTGAACGAAGCGTTCTCTTTTATATCCAGCAGAAGAATGTCTTCGGCTTTCTTGTCTTCCAGGGCATCAATAATCGTATGGGCAAGTTCCAATGTATCCAGATTTCACCTCTTTTTAAAGATACGCACCGGTGGATACCGATACTAGGTTGATATCATCGATAGGGTGTGCAAAAGCGTGTAGACCGATCCACCAGGTTGCAGGTCGCTCTTGAAGATGTGAATAGCCTCTACACATACTGTTCCGAGCATGCCAACTTTGGTTGATTCAAGTGCACTACGGATTTGTTGCAAATCCGTGCTAGAGGCTGTTTGCGCAACCCGGCCAATCGTTAGATGTGGAGAAAACGGGCGTTCCTCCCTAGGGTAGCCCAGTTGTACTGAGACTGCATCAACCCCGTGCTGGAGGGCTGCCAGAGCAGGAGGAGCATCTAGGCCAATCCAAATCACGCGCGCCCTTTTCTGTGTCGGAAAAGCCCCCAGCCCGCCAATGGACATCGAGAACATTTTATGAGAAGCGGTTTCCACTTTGAGTGTATCGGCCACCCGTTCAAGGTTGGCAGGCGAAACATCCCCCAAAAACTTGAGGGTTAAATGCACATTATGTGGAGCCACCCAACGAATTAGCGGTTTCGGCAATGTGTTTTTTATGGAGGCGATGCTATGCGCGATGGCATTCTGGATTTCGACGGGGATCTCTATGGCAATAAATGAGCGCAACATCATGCGCCCAGCGCCTTTTCCACCGCGCGTTTCAGTTCAAGATAGTCGACCGGTTTGGTCAGGTAGACGCATGCCCCAGCTTCCAGCCCGGTTTTTATATCTGCGGGGAGGCTTTTAGCAGAGACGACGATGACCGGGATGGATGCCAGGCCTGGTTCACTGTGTAAATACCGCAGGACTTCCAGGCCAGAGATGTCGGGCATCATGATATCCAGGATGACTGCCGCAGGTTTCTCTTTATCGATCATGCTCATGGCAATTTTGCTGCCAGTGGCTTTTAAAACACGGAAGCCATTAACACGCATCATTTCCGCAAACATCTCAGCCGCGTCTTGTTCGTCTTCCACTACGATAATGGTTTTTTGTCCGACAATCATGTCTAAATTCCTTGGGATCATCTCAATAAACAGAAGGATAAAGGAGTGCGGACAGCGCAGCAGCCAGCGCGACACCTGGTCTCTATAACGAAATTATGCGGTCCTGTAAATCAAAAATAGCACAAGATGGTTGAAATGGCAAGGGCAGTTATTCTCCAATTGAGTTGCGCAATGATTGACATTTTCTGCTCACTCAGCCTAATCTACGGCCGCTGGCGGTTGTAATCTTCCGGAGTATCCAGGTCCTGCAGGCTGCTTTCATCTGCCGGGACATACTCTATTTGGGCGGCGTGTGCATCCAGGAACTGGCGCGGGGTGGTGGAAGAAGGGAGCGCAATCAATTCCGGCCATAAAGGTCTTGCGGCCAGCCAGGGGTGGCCCCGGCGGTTCTGGAAACTGGGGATGACAATGGGTGATCCGGTTTGCTCAAAGGCTGCACAGATCTGTCTGACGGTTTTTTCCCGGACCTGCGGCTGATCGCCGAGACCGATCAGCGCAGCGATTACCCCCGGGTCGAGTGCCGCCAACCCGGCCTGGATGGAACTGACCATTCCTCCAAGTGCATAATTCGGGTTGTAGACCATCCGGAGGGGATATTGTTGTGCAAGGCGAGCCACTTCTGCTTCCACCAAAGGGCGTGCTCCGCCAGTCACTACGAGAATCTCAAATTCCGGGTCGATCCGCCGGTCCAAGGTTGACGATAACCCCGCAGAAAAACTGCTAACAACCTGTCCAAGCACGGTCGTTGCGCCCCACGGCATTACCAGCTTGGGCTGACCCATCCGAAGGGATTCACCAGCGGCGAGCAGGACGGCAGCGATTTCTCCGGTCATTATTCCTGATTCCTTAATCTCTCCAAATCAGCAGGCGTATCTATATCCAGCAATAGACTCTCATCATGCCAGGGCAGGTATACCACCGGATAATTGCTGAATATTGCCCGCCCACCGATATCGCCAGTCAGAGACATCAAAGCGGGGAATGTCGCCCGATCGAACAAGACCGGATTGGCGCGCTGACCCGCCACCATCGGCGCGAGGATGGATGCGAGCGTTTGGGCGTGCTTTTCAATCAATGCCTTGATTATTGTCGACGGGACCTGGGGCTGGTCGGCCAACAGAAAAATTGCCGCGCCGACTCCGTCCCGGTTTGTTCCAATTTCGGAGAATTGGGGGGGCGCGTCTTGCAAGGAATGAGAGTGCAAAACCTGTAGCCCGGTTCTTATGGATGAACTTTGGCCGTTTTCCCAATCTGTGTTGCGGGCGATGGAAACCGGCAAGTCGCATACCGCGGCTTCCACGGCTTCGGCATTTGCACCGGTGACGATCACCACCGGTGCAAGGCCGCCGGCGAGAGCGGTTTTTGCCACGATTCGCACAAAAGGCAGGCCTTGGTAATCCAGCAGTTGCTTGGGCCGGCCGAAACGCCTGGCTTCCCCGGCGGCAAGGATGATCCCGGCAACCGGTTCGTAAACAGCATGAATCTGGGATTGTCCCATGGAAGCTATGATGACGGATTGGTAGACTTCCAGAAGCTCCCCCCCCAGCGCCTGGGCCTGGGCTTGCAATTCCAGCGTGTCGGCCTGGTTCAGCAATACCATGCGGCGTGCCTTGGCGGGGATGTTTTTCAATCCGCCCTGGGGGTGGGTGAGAACATGCAGCAATGCCTTCGGTGAAATGGTTGCACCCCGGGCCAGGCCGCTCAAACGTGCGAAAACTTCAGGCCGGTGAACGAATTCACCGTTACGCGGCTGACCG